>Ga0126381_100009778_pt1 | contig 10776 bp, 10 predicted proteins | sample PanSoiMetPlot_28_FD_96465 | JGI IMG/M metagenome (GOLD analysis project Ga0126381, IMG submission 96465) | Tropical forest soil microbial communities from Panama - MetaG Plot_28 | ecosystem: Environmental > Terrestrial > Soil > Tropical forest > Bulk soil | place: Panama | collected 2016-02-17
ACGCACCTGCATGGCACGTTCCTGCGCGCGACGTAGCCGGGCCGCCGCGACCATCTTCATGGCCTTGGTGATCTGCCGCGTGTTCTTGACGCTGCGAATTCGACGTCGAAGATCGAGTACGTTTGCCATGGTTATCTGGCCGCAGCTGCAGCCACTTCCTTCTTCTCGCTTCGCTGAGCGAGAAAGTCAGCCTTGTAGTCCTTGATACCCTGGGTGAGACGCCCTTTGATATCGTCGTCAAGCGCCTTCTTGGTCACGATGTCGGCGAGGACGCCCGAAGACTCGAGATACGGATAGAGTCCGTCTTCGAATGCGCGAAGATCACTCACCTCAACGTCATCGAGCAATCCATTCGTTCCAGCGAAGATGATGGCCACCTGCTTTTCGAAAGGAAGCGGCTGGAACTGCGGCTGCTTCAAAAGCTCCGTGAGGCGCTGACCTCGGCTCAACTGGCGTTGGGTCACCGCGTCAAGATCGGAACCGAACTGGGAAAAGGCAGCCAGTTCGCGATATTGGGCAAGGTCAAGCTTCAGAGTAGCTCCGACCTGCTTGGTCGCCTTGATGGCAGCCGAGAAGCCTACACGCGAGACCGAGAGGCCTACGTTGACGGCAGGACGCACGCCCGAGTTGAAGAGGTCGGTCTCGAGGAAGATCTGTCCGTCCGTGATCGAGATGACGTTCGTCGGAATGTAAGCGGAGACGTCGCCGGCCTGGGTCTCGATGATCGGCAGTGCGGTCAGGCTGCCGGCACCAAATTCGTCCGAGAGCTTCGCGCTGCGCTCGAGCATACGGGAGTGCAGGTAGAAGACGTCGCCCGGGTAGGCCTCGCGTCCGGGGGGACGGCGGAGGAGCAGCGAAATCTCGCGATACGAAACGGCGTGCTTGGAGAGATCGTCGTAGATCACGAGTGCATGCTTGCCGTTGTCGCGGAAATACTCTCCGATGGCGGTAGCGGCGAAGGGCGCGATGTACTGCATCGGCGCAGGTTCGGATGCTGTTGCAGCAACCACGATGGTGTAAGCCAACGCGCCGTTCTCTTCGAGGGTCTGAACGACCTGTGCGACCGAGGAGCGCTTCTGGCCGATGGCGCAGTAGATGCAGATGAGGTTGTTCTTCGCGCTGTTGATGATGGTGTCGAGCGCGATGGCAGTCTTGCCGGTCTGGCGGTCGCCGATGATGAGCTCTCGCTGGCCGCGGCCGATGGGAATCATCGTGTCGATGGCCTTGATGCCAGTGGCCATCGGCTCACGCACGGTCTGACGGGCAATGACACCGGGAGCGATTCGCTCGACTGGAAGGAACTTATCGGTGTTGATGGGGCCCTTGTCGTCGATTGGCTGACCCAGCGCGTTGACGACACGTCCGATCATGGCATCGCCGACTGGCACGGACATGATGCGGCCGGTGCGTTTGACCTGCTCGCCTTCCTTCAGCTCAGTGTAGTCCCCGAGCAGCACGGCGCCGACTTGATCCTCGTCGAGATTCATGGCGAGGCCGGCTACGTTGTGGGGGAACTCGATGAGCTCGCCGGCCATAACCTTCTCGAGGCCGTGGACTCTGGCGATGCCATCGCCAAGAGAGATGATCGTGCCGACCTCGTCGACATGGATCTTCTGCTCGTAGTTCTCAATCTGCTGGCGAAGCAGCTCTGTTATCTCACCTGCGTTGATCTGTGCCATGTCTTTCCTTCTACTTGATTCGTATCAATGTTTCACAAACTGTGGCCAGTAGTGATGGTGCGTTATGCGCTGACCAGCTTTTGCTTCAGCCCAAGCAACTGAGCGCGGATCGAACCGTCATAGACAGTCGACTCGATGCGGACGATTGCACCACCGAGAATAGATGGGTCTTCAATATAAGTGGCGCGGACCTTGTTTCCGGCAAGCTTAGCTACCTGAGCTTCCAGTTCGGCGCGCGATTGGGCGTCGAGAGGGCGAGCGCTCGTAATCTCAGCTTCAGCAAAGCCCGATTGCTCATCGCTGAGTATGTGGTACTGGGAGACGATCTCCGGGAACTCGTTCAAGCGCTGGTTGTCGATAATCACTGCGATGAAGTTGCGAACCTGAGGCGACAATGCAAGCCGGGCAGCAATCGCATCGAGCACGCGAAGCTTTTCGACACTCGCAAAGGCAGGGTTGCTCAGCACTTCGCGGAGAGCGCGGCTCTCTGCAAGGGTGTCATTGAAGCTTGCAAGCTGCTGCTGGGCAGTCGCTGAGTCCAGCCCGTTTGCGGCTGCGACCGAGGCAAAGGCGTTTGCGTAACGATGAGCGACGGCTGACATTAGTTGTGCCCTTCCTTCGGGTTATCCCCGACGAGGCGACGGGCGAAGTCCTGCACGAGCAACCGATCCGTCTCGGCCGAGACAACAAGCTTCCGGGCAGCCTGGTCGATGGCGAGGTCGGCAGCATATTTTTGCAACTGGCGGTGCGCCAGCGCTGTGGCGGAGGCAATTTCCTGCTCCGCCGCTGCCAGAATACGGTGCTTTTCCTCCTCGACGGAGGCCTTGATGCGCTGCTCGTCGTGGGCCATGTCCTTCTCGGCCTGGGCCTTCATTGCGGCAATCTGCTCATCGAGCTTGCTCAACCGGGCTTCGACAGAGCTGAGGCGCGCGTGGGCTTCTTCCGTCACAGATCGGGCATCGACGAGATGCTTCTGGATCTCCGAGGTCCGGTCACGAAAGACCTTGGGCAGCGTCTTCAGGAGGAACCATCCGACCAAAGCCGCGAGAAGCAGGAAGTTGAAGACCGTGAAGGCAGTCGCAGCCTGATCAGGGTTGAGGCCAAGCTTTGCGCCAATCGCCGTGACCGCAGCAGAGTGCTTAAAGGCCTCTTCGTCGCTTTGCTCTTCCTTGTGAGCAGACTGGGCATCCGGATTGCTCGACGCCGCAGCCGTGTTCGCCGCAGGCTCCTGCGCTTGAATAGCCGGGGTTACAGGTGCAAAGAGCAGCGCTGCGAGGATGAGTCCCGGGAACAACTGCTTGAGGATGCGGTTCACTGGGCGACCTCCGTGGCAGCGATACCCGAGGGGAGGACGACGTTGAGAACCCGCGAGCTCAGTTCGTCGCTGGTGACTTCGATCTGCTTGCGGGCGTCCGCAGCGCTCTTCTCGATGTCGAGGCGTGCGGATGCAATGTGCTCATGCGACGCCTGGCGGATCTCGTCGAGGGCGGCATCGCGCTCGGCGTTCCATTGCTTGAGCTTCGCCTCGCGCGAGTTCACGATCTCTAGGCGGGCGGCGCGGAGTTTCTCTTCGTAGGCGGTCGTCTCGGCCTCGGCGCGGGCAATGGCCCCGCGGGCCTGATCAGCTGCACCGGTTGTGCGCGCACGGCGTTCGTCGAGTACACGTTGCAATGGCCCATGAACCAGGAGCCCATAGGCGATCACAAGAAGAATGAAGAGGATCATGGTCGGCACAGAGCCGAGCACCAGTCCACCGAGTTGATTGAGTATCTCGTCCATTGATGGTGTCGGCCGCAGCCGCTCGGATGTCCTGTATTCGCCCGTCCGATGCAGTTTCTTGGAGAGCGAACTGATTGATAGATGATCTATTTGATTGTTTGTGCTACATCCTACTTTTAGCAAAGCGTTTCGCAGAGTGTCAAACTCATTAATTTCGATAATCGCTCATATAGCGCGATTTTAGAACGCTCGGTAGCGGCCAGATTCCGGGGAGATATTCTTTGACTTCCACCGCAAATCTCGTACACTTAAAACACCACCCGGACCCTTCTCTGGGTCACATAGGTCGCGTGATCGGGGACACCACCTCCGCTCCCCTTTCAGGCGACCTATGCTAGTTCTGGGAGCGTTTTTTCCAGATTCCTGCCAGATTCCATCTTCTCCTGAAACCGACGATAGCGATTGAGTAGCGACGCTGGTCCGCGAACCGTGAGGTACGCCAGATTGCCTTCGAAGCGCTTGGCCCCCATGACGGCTCCGGCTTCCAGCGCAGCCATGACCGCGCCCTCCGACTGCGGAAGGCGAAGATGCATCTCGATGATGGGATCGGCGGTTAGAGCCTCATCGACGGCTGCAAGGAGGCGATCCAGCCCCTCGTGCGTCAGCGCAGAGACAGCGACCCGATTCTTCCCTGCCCCTGAAGTCTCGAGGTGCTGGCGATCCTCAACGGAGACAAGATCGACCTTGTTCCATACCTCGATGATGGGCTTGCCCTTCACGTCCAGTTCCCCGAGGACGCGTTCGACCTGCACTTTCTGCTCATCGAGCATAGGACTGGACGCATCACGGACGTGAAGCAACAGCTCAGCGCGCTCGACCTCTTCAAGGGTGGCGCGGAAGCTCGTAACGAGAGTATGGGGCAGGTTTCGGATGAAACCGACCGTATCGGACAGCAACACTCTGCGTCGCGATGGCAGCACCAGCTGGCTGAGCTTGGGGTCGAGCGTGGCGAACATCCGCGAAGATTCGAGCACACCTGCCTCGGTGAGCGCGTTGAAGAGCGTGCTCTTGCCCGCATTCGTGTAGCCGACCAGGGCCACAACCGGCACAGGAACTGCTTCGCGGCGCTGACGCTGCTGCCGGCGTATGCGACGGACGGATTCAAGCTGGCGTTTGACGTGATCGATGCGCAGATTGATCTTGCGGCGGTCCGTTTCGAGCTGCGTCTCACCGGGACCGCGTGTACCGATACCGCCACCGAGCTGGCTCATCCCTTTGCCTCGGCCAGCAAGCCGCGGAAGCTGATACTCCAGTTGTGCGAGCTCTACCTGCAACTGCCCTTCTCTCGTGCGCGCGTGACGAGCGAAGATGTCGAGAATGAGCTGTGTACGATCAATGACCCGGCATGGCAAATAGGCTTCGAGGTTACGCAGTTGCGAGGGAGTAAGGTCGTGGTCGAAGAGGACGAGGTCGGCATTCGTCGAGCCGACCGCACCGGATATCTCTTCGAGCTTGCCTTTGCCAATCAGCGTTGCAGGATCAGGACGCGGACGATGCTGGACGAGGGTAGCTCCGATCTCGGCCCCGGCGCTTCGTGCAAGCTCCTCAAACTCGGCGAGCGAGGCATCGAAGTCGAGGGTCGTTGTCTGGGCCGCTTCGGGGACGCTCAACGGCTTCTCCATATCAGCAAGAACCGCGGCAGCCTTTCGCGCGAGTGTAGCCTCGGGGGGCAGTTTCTTCCGTTCCCCGCTAAACTCCACCGCGACAAGCACTGCGCGCTCCGCACGGAAGCGCCCTGGAGGCAGCCGATTCGCTGCCGCTCGAGCCTGCTGCAACGCCAAGAGCGACCTCCGTCTGGCCGCGGTCCTCGTGTCTGCGCCGTTGCGTCTGTCTGTCAATGTATCGGGCAACAAGTGTGGGCCAGTGCCTGAAACAAATATCAGCGGCCTGTAGCGGCAGCAACCTCTGCCACGGAGGCGGGGGCTGCAGCCGGCACGGAACCGACAGCGGTTTGCGATGCAGTACGAACCTCTGGCCGGCTCTCGTGAACCGCAGAAGCCGGTACTCGACCGCTGACAACGGTTGAGATGGCGTGCTTAAAGATGAGTTGTTCCTGGCTGTTGTTTTCGAGAAGCACTGAGTACTTATCGAAGGAGCGAATCTTCCCCGTGAGCTTGACTCCGCTTACCAGATAGATCGTTATCGGGCTCTTGTCTTTCCGCACCGTGTTAAGAAACGTATCCTGAATATTCTGTGCCGGCTTTGATTCCATGATGCCGATCTCCTTTAAAGAAAAAGTTTTACTAACAAGCAGTCCCACCGTACTCAATCGACTTCAGCTGGCTCAGCCCGGACAATCTAAACTCCTTGAGGAGCCAAGATGTAAACGATACGAGTATCGGTCATATTTTTCAACCCGAGGGGACGCGATGTGACCAACGCCCTCCCTTGCTTATTAGACGAATGACCGGCGATTACGACGCAAGCGTGGATTACCATGGCAAACGTGCCCGTAAAACTACAACCCGTTCAAATGCTTGACTTCACGCGCCAATTCGCCGTAATTCGCGAAGAGGTGCTCGCCGCAATCGACAAAGTCTGCTCGTCTCAGCGCTTCATTTTGGGACCAGAGGTCCAAAGCTTTGAACAGGCAGCCGCTGACGCCTGCGGCGTAAAACACGGAATCGGCTGTGGTAGCGGAACGGATGCTCTCTGGTTGGCGATGGTTGCGGCAGGTATCGGGCCGGGCCACGCGGTAGTCACGACGCCGTTTAGCTTCTTCGCGTCCGTCAGTTCCATCCTGCGCGCCGGTGCAAAGCCTCTGCTGGCCGATATCGACGCTGGTAGCTTCAACCTTTCCCCAGCCGAAGTCGAGCGTGTTCTGGAAACCCCTGGGGAGCATCAGGTTAAGGCCCTGCTTCCGGTGCATCTCTACGGACAATGTGCGGACTGGGACGCTTTTTGTCAGATAAAGCAGCGCCACGATGTTCTGTTGATTGAGGATGCAGCGCAAGCCTTCGGTGCGGCGTGGCGAGGTGTGCAGGCGGGGGCGTTGGGTGACCTTGCTGCCTTCAGCTTCTATCCCACGAAAAACCTAAGCGCGATGGGGGACGCCGGCCTGGTGACCACCGGTTCAGAGGCCTTTGCAGAACGTGCCCGCATGCTGCGTGCCCACGGAATGCGCCGCCGCTACTATCACGACGAAGTAGGATGGAACTCACGGCTGGACACGATCCAGGCGGCCATCCTGGAAGTAAAGCTTCGATATTTGCCCGAGTGGAACTCACAACGGCGTCAGCGAGCGGCACGCTATGACGAACTGTTTCATGCCGCCGGGCTGGCCGCCTCAAGCGCTCTGGACGGCGTGGTGTTGCCAACGACAGATCCCCGCGCGACACACATCTTCCACCAGTACGTGATTCGTGCGCCACGGCGCGATGCTCTACGCGCTCACCTGACCGAACTGCAGATCGGCAGCGAGATCTATTATCCCCTTCCCCTGCATTTGCAGGAGAGTCTCCACGGCCTCGGATACAACAAAGGCGATTTTCCGGTCAGTGAGAAAGCGGCTGAGGAGGTCCTCGCCTTGCCGATGTATCCCGAACTCCGAGACGACGAGCAGCAGACGGTCGTTGCCGCGATCCGGGATTTCTATCGCGGTTAGTGGCGCTTTTTCCCTGCTTCCTTCTGCTTTTGCCCCTTCTTCTCGACTGGCTCAGGACGGGCCTCCGCCGGCGCCTGACTGCCGGGCGCCAGAATGCGGCGAACAAGATTCCCTTCAAGGCGGTACGTCTTTAGAACTGTCTGGCTGGGGACGATGTCGCCCGTGACAGGATCGGGAATGACCCCCGGCGCGTCAGCCGAGAGAACTCGGTAGCTAAACGTGGGAGCTGGCGTTGTTGCAGTCGGAGCCTTGCCGTAGGGGTCCGTGGCCGTCTTGATAGCAACGGGCAGATACCCCTCGATGTTTCTGTCACGAAACGCGGTCTCGTAGCGGTGCTTCTTGACGTTCCACGTAAAGACGCGAACCTGGTTGAAGTCGTAGGTCAGGCCTGCCTTGTAGGGGCTCAGCACCGTGACGTAGATGGGGACGTTCTTGTCGTCTTGCGGAGCCTCAGGGTCATTGACCGTGGTGAGCACATAGGCCCCGACGATGCGTTGACCTTCTGCGTAACGCCCGACCGCATCGGGCACATCGACGTCAATCATGCGACTGTAAAGCCAGCCCGTTTCGCCTTTAGAGTCGCGGACGAGCCACCAATCCTCCATCGCGGGCGGAGGCGGCACTTCGGCGGACGCCTCTGTCTTGGCAGTATCACCGGCCAGTGAAGCTGACGCCGAAGGCGCAGCCGGCTTTGGCAGACGCTGCCCCGGCGGAAGCGGCTTTGACAGTGTCGCGCGACGCAGGAGCTTCAACTTCTCACCCTCCGCCAACCGGAAGAGTCGGTCCGTGTCGCGGCCCGGCTTGGAATGCATGTAGACGTCGTCGCGGACAACGGCCGAGGCGACAGAAGGGTCTTTCTCGTGCTGCTGCTTGAGCGCTTCGAATTGGTCAAATATCTCCTGAGTCGCGACGGCCTTCTCGTCGATCCACCCCTGCTCGCCCTTTGGAGTCTGTACTCGCAGAAAGCGTCTTCCCCGTTCGAGGATCTCAAGCTTATCGCCGTTCTCAACCGTTCCAACACGGTTGGAGACCGCAGCCACACGGTCGCGGAGAAAGGTTTGTTTTGCAGTTACGTAAACATACTGCACGGGAGGCTTTGGCCGGAGGTGAGAGCATCCGGTAAGCGCAATCGCGACCGCCAAAGTCGCTGCAAGACTCGATCGCATGCCAGAGCGCCTGCCGTTTGGACCGTCTTTTAGGGAAAAGATGATAGCCGTAGAACTCCGCGGCTTATCAGGGGCCGCCATCTCCATATTATCGAGACGAACCCAACCTGCAAAACTCGATGTCGAATCAGATCCTGAATCAATCTAGTCACGAGTCGGCCGTCCTAGTGAGTCAGCGCGATGGATGTCACTCCGGTTGGGTCGTTCCCGGTGGCCGTACTCGTCACAAGAGCCAGCCTGCCCGCACTGGCGGTACCGATGGTGTACATCGAGAGATCGGGTGACCCACCAAATGCGCCGGCAAGGATGTAAGCGTTCGTCTTGTCCATTCCGAGCGTAGTGACCAGCGAACCACTGGCGTAGGGCGAGCCTGAGAGCGGGCTCAGCGATGCATTGGCGCCGATGGAATATCCCGTGATCGTGCCGTCAGCGCGGTTCGCAACGTAGACAAATTTTCCCGCGTTATCGATCTGAACCGCACCGGGTGACGCGCCTGTCGGAAAAGGCGATCCCGTCACTGAATTGAGGACGCCCCCTGCCCCGATGGTGAACACCGCCAGTCCCCCATTGGCCCCGCTGCGCGCGATGTAAAGATACGAAGTCGTGCCGTCGATCGCCAGCGCATTGTCACTCGTCTGCGCGGAACCCGTCGCGAGATACTGGCTCGTGGCAACTGCCCCGGTGCTGGTGTTGAGCGTGAAGACGACGTCTCCTCCGGTACCCAACGCGGCAAAGACAAGATTGCCCGTGGGAGCGACACGAACCATCCTGGGAACGACGACGGCGTTCTGGACCGAATACGGAATCACAGCCTGAGAGGTCAGCGCACCTGTCGTAGCGTTGATTTGAAATTGAATGAGTTGGGTCGTCGTGGCGTCCAGGCCAAATAGCCACTTGCCGTCAGGTGAGATATCAAGCGAAGCGACATTGACGATTTGCACCGCTGCGCCACCACTCGGCGTTGTCAGCGAACCGTTAGAGTTGATTCCGTAAGCGTAGATCGCTCCAGGGCCCGCAACGTACAGGAAGGTATTGGCAGGTGTCACTACGGCCGCACCCGGGGAATATCCAACCGAGAGCGGCGAACCAGAGACCTGGGTCAGAGTGCTTGTCCCGATCGCGAACCCAGACAGGCTGTTCGTGGCGGAGTTCGTGACGTAGACATAGCTGCCCGTCGTTCCGCCGCCACCATGGTGCTCATCAATAAAAAAGTCGCCGCACCCCGTCAACGCCGGCAGCGCCACCAGAAGGATCGGCATCGCCCACAGATGCCTGCTTACCGTTCTCATCAACCTGGCCTCTTTCGTTTATCTTCGCAAGCCCTGATGTCCTTGGCAAAACTGAGCCAGCTGCCCTTCTATAATCGGCCCTATGTGTCTTTCACGGCCTCTGCGCCTGACGAGTCCTGTTGCCTTTGTTTGTACCTTGATCGTCGCAACAGTCAGCCCGGGGCAGCCGACCCATCCATTGGACTCGAACCCGGCGAAAAAAGCACCTGTTAACTTTTCGCTTGAACATGAGGTCCGCGCCGACATGGCATTCCTGGCCAGCGATGAACTGCATGGCCGGGGTTCCGGAACACGCGATGAACATATCGCCGCGCTCTTCGCCGCATCACAGTTCGAGTCTTTCGGCCTGCAGCCCGGCGGCGACAACGGCACCTTCATCGAGAAGACAGCTCTGCCGAATCCCCTCCCGGCTAGGCCCGAGCAGCGGTTCCCAAAGTCTGAAGACACTCCACGCAAGGAAACGTGGAACGCAGTGGCGATTCTGCGCGGATCGCAGTCGCCCGAACAAGTCGTGCTGCTGACGGCACATCTCGACCACCTCGGCATCGGGCCCGCAGTCAACGGCGACACGATCTACAACGGAGCTGACGACGACGCCTCCGGAACAACCGCTGTCCTCACTCTCGCCCATCTTCTGACGACCGGGCCGCAGCCCAGGAAAACCATCGTCTTTGCCCTCTTCGGATCGGAGGAGATCGGCGGCTTTGGAAACCGTGCATTTCTCCAGCATCCACCGGTTCCGCTCTCAGAGATCGTCGCGAACCTCGAGTTCGAGATGATCGGCAGACCTGATCCGGCGGTTCCCCCAGGCACTCTCTGGCTGACCGGATTCGAGCGGTCGAATCTGGGACCCGAATTAACAAAGCATGGTGCCCACCTCGTAAAGGATCCGCATCCATCCGAGAACTTCTTCCGCCGGTCGGACAACTACGCACTCGCGCGCCGGGGAATCATCGCCCATACCGTATCAAGCTTCGGGCTCCACAAGGACTATCATCAGCCGTCCGACGAGATTCGCACGATCAACTTCGCACATATGACGAACGCTATCACCTCCATGATGGAACCCATTCGCTGGCTGGCGAACACGGACTGGAAGCCAAGATGGAATGCGAATGGCAAACCCTAGATCGAATAATCGGCATAGGGGGGAGAGTTGCCCCTCCACCCCTGCCACACCACCCGGCATGCGGGTCCGCACCGGGCGGTTCAAGAAGTTGAGGTCAAGAGAGTCGAGGTATGCCCAGCCTATCCGCCCA
>Ga0126381_100009779_pt1 | contig 10774 bp, 10 predicted proteins | sample PanSoiMetPlot_28_FD_96465 | JGI IMG/M metagenome (GOLD analysis project Ga0126381, IMG submission 96465) | Tropical forest soil microbial communities from Panama - MetaG Plot_28 | ecosystem: Environmental > Terrestrial > Soil > Tropical forest > Bulk soil | place: Panama | collected 2016-02-17
CAGCCCGGGCAGAACCTGGACAACGCGGTGGCGAACTTCTTCGCCGGCCAGGGTAACGTGTCCCAGATCCCATCGTCGGTCTCCGGTCCGGCGTGACGACTACTCAGAGCGCAGCCGCGACGGGTTCTCCCGTCGCGGCTGTGCCGCGTCCAAGCCGGGGCCGGCGGCGGCTCAGGCTGCGCAAGAAGCTGGAGCTTACGTTCCTGCTGACCCCGGCGCTGGTGCTGTTCGTCGGGTTCGTGCTTGTGCCGGTCGTCATCGCCGCCTGGTACAGCCTGTACAACTACAACGGGTTCGGCCCGCTGAACGACTTCGTCGGCCTGCACAATTACAAGCTCGCCTGGAACGACCCGATCTTCATCAACGCGGTCGAGCACACTCTCGTTCTTACTGGCCTATCGCTGGCCATCCAGCTTCCGCTGAGCCTGGCCCTCGCGCTGCTGCTGAACCGCGACTTCCGCGGCCGCTCGTTCATGCGCCTGGTGGTCTTCGCCCCGTACGTGCTGCCGCCAGCGGTCACCGCGGTCATGTGGTCGCTGATGCTGCAGCCCAGCGGGTTCGTCGACCAGGTGATGAAGGCACTGGGCCTCGGCGGCGAGGTGCAGCTGTGGCTCGCCAACATCCACCTGGTGCTCTACACCAACTTCCTGGTGCTCACCTGGCAGTACATCGGCTTCGGCATCGTGCTGCTGCTCGCCGGGCTGCAGGGCATCCCCGTCGAACTGAAAGAGGCAGCGGCCATCGACGGCGCCACCCCATGGCAGGTGACCCGGCGGATCACGATCCCGCTGCTCGGCCCCACGATCCGGATCTGGGTCTTCCTCACGGTCATCGGCTCGCTGCAGGTGTTCGACATCGTGTGGATCCTGACCGGCGGCGGGCCTGGACACTCGTCGATGACGATGGTGACGTACATGATCCTCGCCGGGTTCCGCAGCCTGTATATCGGTTACGGCACCGCGCTCGCGGTGATCATCTTCGCCTTCTGCTTCGTGTTCTCGCTGCTCTACCAGCGGTTCGCGCTGCGCCGTGACACGGCCGGCGCCCTGACAAGGGCGGTGGAATGATGGCCGCCGCCACCGCCACGCGACGCAGGCAGACCCTGCAGCAGCGCAGGTGGACGATCATGCCCGCCACCTACCTGATCGCGATCGTGCTGGTCGGGATCACCCTGGCCCCGCTGCTGTTCGTTGCCGTCGACGGGTTCCGCACTAACGCGGACATCAACAGCTCGCCCATCGGCGTGCCGCACCCGTGGGTGCTGAGCAACTACACGTCGATCCTCGGCACCGCGCCGTTCTGGCAGTTCCTCGGCAACAGCGCGCTGGTCGCGGTCGTCGCGACCACGATGGCGGTCGTCCTCGGCTCGATGGCGGCGTTCGCCCTCTCCAGGTACCAGTTCCCCGGCCGGGAAGCCATCTTCACGCTGTTCATCTCCGGCCTGCTGTTCCCGCTCGGGGTCGCGGCCCTGCCGCTGTACCTGCTGCTGCAGCATCTCGGCCTGCTCGACAACCAGCTTGGCCTGGCGGTCGTCGAGGCGGCGTTCGCGCTGCCGGTCACGATGCTCATCATGCGGGGGTTCATGCGCGCCATTCCCGGCGAGCTTGAGGACGCCGCCCTGGTGGACGGGGCGGGCAAGCTCCGCTTCTTCGTGCGGATCCTGGTGCCGCTGTCCCGCCCGGCCCTGGTGACGGTCTCGCTGCTCGCGTTCGTCGGCAGCTGGAACACGTACCTGCTGCCGCTGCTCATTTTCACCACCCCATCGCATTTCACCCTGCCGCTTGGTGTGGCCACCTACCAGACGCAGTTCTCGACGAACACGGCTGCCATCCTCGCGTTCACCGCGATAGCGGCGATTCCCGCGCTGGGTGTCTTCATGTTCGCCGAACGCTATCTCGTCGCCGGCGCCGCCGGCGCCGTCAAGGGGTAAAACTACGGCCCGGGGGAGTGACACCCCGGGCTCTGCAGCCCGGGGGGACGACCCCCCGGACCCCCCGGTATGGTGGGCTCCGCGCCCCCCATACCCCCGCGGCTCGGGGGTCCAGTCCTTCCACCCCCCCAGAGGACTGGGCCCCCGGGCTCCATACAGCACGCGCTTAGGAGGAGCAGCAATGCCCGCAGACCCGTATGTCCCCAGCCGGGAAGACCACTTTTCGTTCGGAATATGGACCGTGGGGTGGCAGGGGACAGACGTGTTCGGCACGGCGGTCCGGCCGCCGATGCCGGCCGACCGGGCAGTGCGCAAGCTCGCCGAGCTAGGCGCGTACGGCGTGAACTTCCACGACAACGACGTGTTCGACTTCGACGCCTCGGCGGCCGAACGCGACGAGCGGATCTCGGCGTTCCGCAAGGCGCTTGACGAGACCGGCCTGGTCGTCACCACGGCCACCACGAACCTGTTCGGCCACCCGATGTTCAAGGACGGCGCGTTCACGGCCAACGAGCGGGAGGTCCGCCGGTTCGCCCTGTCCAAGGTGATGCGCAACCTGGACCTGGCCGCCGAGCTGGGTGCGCAGGTCTACGTGTTCTGGGGCGGCCGTGAGGGCGCCGAGTCCGGCGCCGCCAAGGACATTCAGGTGGCGCTCGACCGGTACGCCGAGGGCCTGAACCTGCTGTCGGAGTATGTGCTCGAGCAGGGGTACCAGATCCGGTTCGCGATCGAGCCCAAGCCGAACGAGCCGCGCGGCGACATCCTGCTGCCGAGCATCGGACACGCCCTGGCGTTCATCAATAACCTCGCGCACCCGGAGATCGTCGGGGTCAACCCCGAGATCGGGCACGAGGAGATGGCCAGCCTGAACTACGCGCACGGCATCGCGCAGGCGATGTGGCACGGCAAGCTGTTCCACATCGACCTGAACGGGCAGCACGGCCCGCGCTACGACCAGGACCTGCGGTTCGGCGCGGGGAACGTGCGCGGCGCCTTCTGGGTGGTGGACACGCTGCTGGCCGGCGGCTACTCCGGCCCTGTGCACTTTGACTACAAGCCGCCGCGCACCGAGGACGACGAGGGAGTCTGGGCGTCGGCGGCCGCCTGCATGCGGAACTACCTGATCCTGCGGGAGAAGGCGCGCGCGTTCCGCGCCGACCCCGAGGTGCAGGAGGCACTGCGCGCCGCCCGCGTGGCCGAACTCGCCGAGCCGACGCTCGCCTCCGGCGAGACCTGGCGCGACGTGCGTGACGTGGTCGTGGACACCGCCGCTCTTGGCCGCCGCGGCATGGGCTACGAGCACCTCGACCAACTCGCCATGGAACATCTCTACGGCGTTCGCTAACCGGCGTTCACGCCGGTCGGGGCCAGGAGATGACTGCGCCTTTCCGTGGAGCCGCGGCCGTCTTGGCAATGGCAACTGTGGTTGCCATGACGGCCGCGCTCAGCTCATGCACGAAGGCAAGCCCGCACACGGCCGCTGCCACGGCCACGGCCGCGTCGCCGACGGCAAGCCCGCACACGGCCGCGTCGCCGACGGCGAGCCAGGGCAAGAGTCGGGCCTACTCGGCGGCCATCGCCGAGGTAAATGAGTACCTGACTGCGTGGCGCGAGCACGGTCTCGTGGCGGCGCAGCGGTTCAAGGTCCCCGCCGAGCGGGGACCTGACCCTAACCCGGTCAAGCTGAGCAGCGGCGAAGTAACGTCCTACCAGCCATTCCGCTGGGTGTCCGAAGACAACTTCACACTCATGGTGATTCTCAATCTGCGTTTCAATGGTTCCCCGGGCGCGTGGAATCCCGGGAAGAACGGCCGGTTCATCACGTTCACCCGAACGGCCGGGCAGAGCCAGTACCTGATGTACTTCGCGACGGGTCCGTAGCACCTCCGGCCGCGGCGAGGTCCTGCTGGTAGGGAAAGGTCCCCGGCTGATAGGCGCACCAGGGTTCCTCGCCGAACGGGTCGCCGGTGGTCGCGTAGGCGCGTGAGCGAGATCCGCCGCAGACGGCGGCGAACTCACAGGCGCCGCACCTGCCTGTCAGCCTGCCGCGGTCGCGCAGCCCGGTGAACAGCGGTGACGTCCGGTAGATGTCGGCGAGCCTGCCGTCGCGGACGCTGCCCGCCGACACTGGGAGGAAGCCGCTCGGATGGACGGTGCCGAGGTGGGAGACGAAGAGGAATCCCTGCCCGGCGTTCACGTTCATCGGGGGGCGGCGCGCCTTGCGCCGCGCGAGGCCGAGCTCGTCAAGGCGCTGTCGCAGGTCCAGGTAGAGCGCGCCAAGCCCGAGGGCGGCGACGTGGTCGGCGCCGCGGCGGTCCAGGATGTCGCGCTGGATGACGACCCGGCGGAAGTGGTGTGCCTCGGTGGTCCTGGCCGGGACGTAATCGCCGGCGTCGTAGACGAAGTTGAGCACGTCCTCGGCCTGCCCCGCGGTCAGCCCTGGCAGCAGCGCGCCACGGCCCGTGGGTACCAGCAGGAACGCGCTCCAGGACACCGCCCCGAGCCGGTGCACCAGCGCGGCTATGTCCGCGAGGTCGGTGAGGTTGTGAGCGGCCACCGTGGTGTTGATCTGTACCTTCAGGCCGAGTTCGGTGGCGGCGCGCCAGGCGTCCAGGCTCCATTCGTATACTCCGTCCACGCCGCGGAACCGGTCGTGCACCCGCGCGGTCGAGCCGTCAAGGCTGAGCGAGATGGCCCGCGCGCCGGCCTCGCGCAGCCGGGTGAGCGCGTCCGCGGTCAGCGTCGGGGTGCCGGACGGGGAGACCGCCACCGGGAGCCCGAGACTGGTGCCGTGCCTGACAAGCTCGAACAGATCCGGACGCTGAAACGGGTCGCCTCCAGTCAGCACGAATACAGGTGGCGGCGCGCCGAACTCCGCCACCTGCGCCATCAGGTCGCGAGCCTCGGCGGTGCTGAGCTCTCCTGGATGGCGGGCTGGCCGGGCGGTCGCGCGGCAATGCCTGCAGGCGAGCGGGCACGCCTGCGTCATCTCCCAGATGACGATGAACGGCCGCTGGGCCATGTCATGCCGGTAGGTGCGCAACGGCTTCGGTGGCAGATACCCCCGGGGGGACGACCCCCCCATACCCCCCCGGTCAACAGCCATATTCACTCCCCGCTCAGCCCGCTACCTGCTCGCCGAGCAGGTAGCGGATGACGTCGGTCGCGCCGTACTCCCCAACCCGGCCCCGCCGAGGCAGCAGGAAGGGCAGGAACCCGAAGTCCTGGCCGAGCGTCAGCAGGGGCGGCTCGGCGTAGCCGTCCGGCCGGTGCTGGCCAAGCCCGATGCCGGCGGTCAGCCCGTTGCACAGGCACCGCCGGCCGTCCGTATCGGCGGCGGACCCGCCCTTGCGGATGTAGGCCTCCGCCGGCTCGCCTGGGCAGCGGTAGCCGACCGACCCGTTTTCCTTCCGGTAAGGAGTGCGCAGGTATCCCAGGTCGCACAGCCTCGGCCGGGCCTGGTAGGTATCTTCCTCCGACAGCGTTCCCGTCAGCTGGGCGACCTTGAACGGGAACCCCGCCGGCGAAGCGTACGGGTCGTTGCGCACCTGCAGCGCGCCGCCCGCCGCAAGCCGCAGCAGTCGCCGCCGCAGCCACGGGTCAAGGCCCGACTCCCGGCACAGCGCGAACGCCGTCCCCACCTGGATCCCGGCGGCGCCGGCCGCCAGCGCCTCGCTCAGCGCCCGCGGCGTGGCGTAGCCGCCGGCCAGCCAGAACGGCAGCCTCGTGGCGGCGACCTGCGCGGTGTCGATGCGATCACGCGGGCCGTATACCGGCTCGCCGGCGTCGGAAAGCCGCATCCCGCCCCGTGGCGGCGCGCTGTGCCCGCCCGCTGTCGGGGTCTCGAGGACGAAGCCGTCGGGCCGCGTCGCCGGGGACCGGCTCAGGTAGCTGGCGAGCACGGCGGACGAGATGATCGCCAGGAACCTGGGCCTGCGCACCGGCCCGGGCGGCGCCGCGAGCGCGACCGGGTCGAGCGTGACGACGTGGCGTTCGCCGGCCTCGGCGCCCGCGACGGTCACCGGCAGCTCGGCCGTGCCACCGGCCGCGAGCGTGTCGAGCAGTGCGGGGATCTCGCTGGGGATGCCCGCGCCCATCAGCACGTAGTCCACCCCGGCGAGCATCGCCCCGTAGGCCGCGGCGGGCGTGGCCAGCTGGATCTTTTCCAGGTAGTTGACCCCGACCGGGCCGCTGTGGCCCTGCCTGGCGAGCCATACCGCCGCGAAGTTGCCCGCCGCGGTCAGCTCGTCGCGCCAGCGGTTGGGGCGAAGGCCGGGCCGCGGCACGGGCCGGAACGGGGTGCCCGCGGCGATGCCGCCGCTGATGTAATAGCGCTCCAGGATCCTGGCGGCCACCGCCGGCTCGGGAAAGTGGCTCAGTGCCCGGCGCAGGTGCCCGCCGGGGTCGCCGAGTTGCAGGCCGCGCGCCAGCACGGCGTCAAGCGCGACCCCGGAGACCACTCCGAGCTGGCCGGCCTGGGCCACCTCCCGGGCTAGCCGCCAGCCGGACACGCCCACGCCCATGCCTCCCTGGATGATCGGCGGCAGCGCGGGCTCAGGCATGACGACCCGGGCCCGTCGTCGCGCCGCGGGCGATCCGCCGCGGGCGGGCGCGACGCCAGCAGATGATGTACGGGCGCTCGGTCAGTTCCTGTAGCGCAGTCACCCGTCTCGTTCCTTCCTCGCTGGCGCGGCACCCGGTTAAAAGGGTGCCCACGACAGGCCCGCCGGGGTCAGGGACTTTCGTCCCCAGGGCCAGGGACCCCGGTCCGTCGCGCCCCGGTCCGGCACCCGGTCTTAGGGTTAAGAGCCGGCCCGCAGGAGAGGAATCCAACCCATGACCTTGAGCACCGCGCAGTGGCTGGCGAGGTTCGCGGCCGAGGTGGGAGCTGTCCCGCCCACAGAGGAAGAAACCGAGCTGCTGCTAGACCTCGCCGGGACCGCCGCGCACGCCGCCGAGCGGCCCGCGGCGCCGCTCACCTGCTGGCTGGCCGCCAGGGCCGGCGTCGAGCCGCGGGAGGCGCTCGCCATCGCCAAGCGGCTCGCGGACGAGATCGCCGCGCAGCCGCGCTGACTGAACCGCCCAGGCTAATCACGCACGAAGACATGATCGGTGTCGCGGAGACGCGACCAGTACCCACCCGTCCGCCCGCCAGGCCGCCGACTTCGCCCATCCGCCCGGCCGCCTTTGGATTGCCTAGATTGGGTGATCCCGCCGACCGCTTTTTGTCAGCCGCCGGCGGGATCGGTCTGAGGGGGGCTAGAAGTCCGCTATCGTCGCCGCGCGCAGGAAGGCGTAGACGACCTTGCCGCCATTGGGCGCTGGGAAGAAGCCCCATTCGTGGCTGAGCGCGTCCACGAGCATCAGTCCACGTCCGTGCTCGGCGTCGCGGTCGGCGTGGACGAGCTCGGGGCGCTCGGGAGCAGAGTCGGTGACCTCGATCAGCAGCCCGTCCCTGAACTGCCGCAGCGACAGGCGGATGACCCCAAGTCCCGCCCGCCGCGAATAGCTCGATTCACGGCCGGACAGGTCGCCGCCGCAGGCGCGGGTCGCGTTGGTCACGAGTTCGGACACGATCAGCTGTGCCGTCTCCGCCAAGTCGTCCGTGATGCCGGGGCAGTCCCCGAGGAACAGGCGCGTGTACCGACGGGCCCAGAATGGCGCGCTCGCGAGTGCGGCAAGATGCAGCTGCCCGACGTTGACCTGGCGGGGGGAGCCCAGCACTCCAGAGCGCGGCACCGGTGACGTTACCGGGCGGCTGAGCGGGCGGGCGTTTGCCGCCATCGCTGTCACCCCTTTCGGTCTCTGGTGGACTGCGGGACCCGGCCCCTGTGTCCCTATATGGGAGTGATCCCGTCGGCCGCTTGAAGCGGCCGACGGGATCGGCGAAACGCTACCCGTTCCTGGTCCGGACGTGGTGCTTGACGCCGGCGGCCTGCATGAGGTCCTGCTGCAGTTCCACGTAGGCGGTCTTCGGGTTCAGGTTCACGTCGTAGATCGTGGCGTAGCCCTCGCCCTTGAAGAAGCCGGGGACCCACGAGTTCTCGTCCGTGAAGCCCCAGACGGTGAACGAGATGCACTCGGGCACCGCGATCGCGGCCTTCATCATCTGGCCGAACTCGAACGGCTGGGCGAACTGAGCCAGGGGGTTCGTCGGGTTCTGGGTGGTCGGGCCGTCGACGAACGTGCGGACGTCGGCCTCGGTGATGGCGGTCAGCAGGCCTATGCTGGCGTACCGCTCCAGGTCCGCCTGGAACCGTGTCCCGCTGAACCCGAACTGGGTGTCCAGGTGCCCCTGGTTCCCGATGCCGTGAATCGGCACGCCGGCGTCCAGTTGCTCCTGGGCCCACGCGAATACGGCGTTGCTCTTGGCGTTGCTGCCGTCTTCGCCGGCGATGTTGTAGTCGTTGTAGAAGAGCAGCGCGTGCCGGTCCGCCTCGTGTGCCCACTGGAAGGCCATCGGGATGATGTTCGCGCCCTCGCTGGAGTTCTTGACCCAGAAGTCGTTCGGGTTGATGCCCGATGGGTTGGCGTCCATGAAGAACTCGTTAGCGACGTCCCACTGCCAGATCTGGCCCTTGTAGCGGCCCATCTCGGTGAAGATGTGGTCGTGGAGCAGTCCCGTGAGCTGGGTCGGGCTGATCGTGCCGGCGGAGACACCCTGCGTGAGCCAGCCGGGAAGCTGGTTGTGCCACAGCAGCGTGTGGCCGCGGACGCGCGCCTTGTTCGCCTGCGCGAACGCGACGAGGTTGTCGGCGCCCGTCCAGTCGAAGACGCCCTGTGTCACCGGCTCGACGGTTCCCCACTTCATCTCGTTGCCCGGCGTGTACACGTTGAACTGGGCACCGGCGATCGCGGCGTGGTTCGGGTTGCTGATGTCCTCGGGGATAATCGCGCTGCCAACGTGCAGACCGATGCGATGCCCAAGAGCGCGCAGTGAGGTGTCGGAAGGATCGTCGGCCGCCGCCTTAAGGGCAGCCCTAGTGCCGGCAGCCGCGGAAGCGGCGGTACCGGTGCCGAGTACCGCGGCAGCACTGCCGGCGGCACCCATTGCGAGAAGACTACGGCGTCTCATGCACTTCCTCCTTCGCCCCGAAATTTTTCGCCCTATTGCGAAAGTTTCGCTGCGAATCTGTCGGATAATCGCAACCTAAAGGTCCACAAGAAAGCATGTCAATAGTCATGTTTCACCGGTGCGCCCCTTGTAAGACCCCCCGATATAGGTTTCGCGACGCAAGTTCGCAGTATGCAAGGGCATACTTCGCTTGACAGGCATATCGAAATGTTTCGAATATAGTTAACCCCGGTAACGGAACCCGTGTGACCTGGACATGTGCCACGCTTCGTTCCGGATGATGAAGGGAGTCGCGGTGCGGGCGGCCAGACTTTACGCGACCAGGGACATCAGAGTCGCGGACGAGATTGCGCCTGAGCCCGGCGCGGGTGAAACGCTGGTGCGGGTCACGGCCGTCGGGATTTGCGGGTCCGATCTGCATTGGTGGACCGAGGGCTCGATCGGCGACGCGCGGCTGGCGCGCCCGCTCGCGCTCGGCCACGAGGGCGCGGGAGTGATCGCCGACGGCCCGCGGCGCGGCGAGCGGGTCGCGATCGACCCGGCGATCCCCTGCGAGTCATGTCGCGCCTGCCGGGACGGCTATCGCAACCTGTGCTACCGGATCCGGTTCGCCGGGCACGGCGAGACCGACGGCATGCTGCGCGAGCTTATGCCGTGGCCGGCTCGCCTGCTGCACCCGCTGCCCGACGACATCAGCGACGCCGCCGGGGCGCTGCTCGAGCCACTCGGGGTTGCGCTGCACGCGCTTGACCTGGGGCATGTTCCGTTCAGCGGGTCTGTGGCGGTGGTCGGCTGCGGCCCGATCGGGCTGCTGCTCGTCCAGTTGCTGTGCGCAGCGGGCGCCCGTGTGCTCGCGGTCGAACCGATGCCGCACCGCCGGGAGGCCGCCAGCGAATCCGGCGCGCGGAATGTGGCAGACGCGACCGCCGTGCTGTCTGGATACGGGGCCGACGTCGCCTTCGAGATGGCCGGCAGCGACGCCGCGGTCCAGGCGGCGATGGAGTCGGTGCGGCCGGGCGGCCGGGTTGTGCTCGGCGGCATCCCGGACGGGGACACCACGACGTTCTCGGCGTCGCTAGCACGGCGCAAGGGGCTGACGATAGCTATGGTGCGGCGGATGAACGAGGTGTATCCACGTGCCATCGAACTGGCGTCACGCGGTGCGGTTCGGCTGGACCCGCTTGTGTCGGCGCGGTTCCCGATCGCGGACGCGGCCGGCGCCTTCACGGCAGCGCAGCGCCGCGAAGGCCTGAAGGTAATCGTCACGCCCTTAGGGGCCGGAAAGACTTTTCGAAATATGTGGCGTTTCCGCATTGGCCCTGCACCTGCCGCCGGTACTGCGATGGCACTTAGGATCGAAGTTGGGGAAATTGTGGCCCGAATTGCGGTGATTTATCCCCTCAACTTAGGCCCTATGTGGCGGCGAGGCCCCCCCTATGGTGAGTCGCTGAGACGGGTGAGGCGACGGTGACACAGGTGGTCGCCGCATTTACCTAGCCCGCCCACGCCAGCGACCGCCCGCGCGACAATTGCCCCGCCATCGCCGGCAACCAAATAGACAACCCGCACTTTCCCGAGAAGCCGTGCGACAGCCTCGTATGGCGGCAGAAACTTACATGACCATGGTCGGCCGACAGCGGGCCCGTCGAGGCGGCGATTAGCTCAGCTGCCACGCGGCGGCGTCTTCGCGCAGCGCCGCGTACTGCTCGCGCACGTGCGGCAGTGGCTCGGCCGTGTACGTCTGGGCCGGGCGCGCGGGCCACTCCGGC
>Ga0126381_100009780_pt1 | contig 10773 bp, 7 predicted proteins | sample PanSoiMetPlot_28_FD_96465 | JGI IMG/M metagenome (GOLD analysis project Ga0126381, IMG submission 96465) | Tropical forest soil microbial communities from Panama - MetaG Plot_28 | ecosystem: Environmental > Terrestrial > Soil > Tropical forest > Bulk soil | place: Panama | collected 2016-02-17
ACCGGGAACGCGGTGGCAACGATGACAACGCTCACGAAAACTCCTGACGGCGGGGGCGCAATTGGATCGCATCGTAACCCAAGGGGTGTGCTTCGGGCAGCCGCAGACCGCCCCCGGGGCTGGTGCGCGGCCACGCACAGCCGCACGTGATACTTGCCACAGCCAAGGTGATCCTCGCCACAGCGAACTGAGCCTGTGTCTGTCGGCGAACCACGCTAGGCTCGGGCCTCGGCGGGTTTCCATGGCTCCTACCTTCGGTAGCGATTACGAAACATCTGCTGTCTTCTGTCACCGTAAGTCGCAAATATCAGGCATCATGTGCTGTCAGGAGTTTGTGCTTACCACTCCGGCGCGGCGGGACGCGTCCGCTGCTGTGCCAGTGGATGGCCCTTGTATGCAGCTGGAGGTGGCGTCCACGTGGCAACCACGGCCCGGGGAGGCCAGGAGCCATACACCGGCCCGGACACCAGTGCGCAGCTGATCGCGCTGCAGCAACTGGAGCACATCGCCGTACTCCAGAACGAGCCCGCCGACGCGCTGCAGCAGCTGGAGCAGATAGCCGTCCTGCAGACTGAGCCCGCCAAGCGCACCGCCGTGCTCGACGCGCCGACCCAGGCCGATCCCGTGGCGCCGTGGTCGGACGCCGAGGCCTACGCCCCGGCCCTGGCGCCGGAACGCACGCCGGCTCGTCACGGGCGCAGCGACCTCGAGAAGCTGCTCGACCGCTGGCGGCGCCTCCCGCTCATCGGACGGCTGCCGCTCCCGCTGGTCGTGACCCTACTGGTGCAAGCGGGGCTATCGCTGCGGCTGATCTGGTCTAACACCGCGTTCGCCGACGAGTCGCTGTACCTGTGGGCCGGGCACCTGGAGTGGGCGCACTGGGAGCTGGGCACGTCGATCAAGTTCGAGGCGCTGCCGACCTTCTTCTCCGGTTCGCCTGTCATCTACCCGCCGCTTGGCGCGCTGGCCGACGGCCTCGGCGGGCTGGCGGCGGCCCGCGTCCTCTCGCTGCTTTTCATGCTGGGGACGACCACGCTGCTCTACGCGACGACGCGGCGGCTGTTCGACTCCAGGTCCGCGTGCTGTGCTGCCGCGCTGTTCGCCGGCGCGAGCGGGACGCAGTTCCTCGGCGCGTTCGCGACTTACGACGCGATGGCCTTGTTTCTGCTCGCGCTGGCCATGTGGGCGGCGGTGCGCGCGGCAGCCTGCCGTACCCTGACGGCGGTCATCCTGCTCTCGATCTCGGCCGGCGCGGCCATGGCCCTGGCGGACGCGACGAAGTACGCCGCCACGCTGTGGGACCCCATCGTTATCGGCGTGGGCGCCCTGGCGCTGTGGCGGTCGAGCAGCTGGAGCCGCGCGGTCGTGGGCAGCAGCGTCCTGCTCGCCGCGTCCGCGGGCCTCATCGCCGCCGGAGTGTGGGCGGGTGGTCACGATCTGTGGGTGGGCATCAGCAGGACGACGCTCGCGCGCGGCAGCGGGGCGGAGCCGATGTTCGGCGTGCTGTTCAACTCGGGCAAGTGGGTTGGCGTGGTCGCGTTCCTCGCCATCTGCGGTGCGGTCACGGCCGGATGGGGCCGCGACTGGCGCAGCAAGCTGATCGCTGCCCTGCTGGCGTTCGCGGTTCTGCTCGCTCCCGTCGAGCAGGCGCGCATCCACACCCTGATCAGCCTGTTCAAGCACGTGGACTACGGCGCCTTCTTCGCGTGCGTGCTGGCCGGATACGCGCTCGCGTCGCTGGCGCGCGCCGTCCCCGTCGTGAAGCGGCGGGCGGCCGACCGGGTCAGCGCGGGCGCTATCGTGCTCGCCGGGGTGATCGGGTTCGCATTCGCCGGCGCGCACTTCGCCGGCTGGCCGAACTCGTCACAGCTGATCTCCCAGATCACCCCCGTCATCAACCGCGTCGGCTGCCCGTGCCTGGCGACCCAGAACAACACCATCGACTACTACCTGCGCGAGACGGACTTCTCGGCCCAGCCGAGGAACGCCTTCGGCTACCTCTTCCTTGACTGGCGCACGGGGCGCACGCTGCACGACACGGACGCGGTCGTCGCGGCGATTCAGGCGCACTACCTGAACGTCGTGGAGATCGACCCCTCGCAGGACGCGGCTGTCTACTGGCCCGCCCTCCATGCGCTCAGGACAACGCCCGGCTACCAGCTCGTGGGCACGAGTCCGTCCGGCGCGCCGGGAGCGCCGGCCGAGATCTGGGTGCTAGGCGGGTGAGTGCGCCCGCGGTACCGTACGGCAGGCACAGGCGGCCGGCGGTCGTCGTCCCCGAGCCGCCCACAGACGCCGAGAAGGCATCCTACGCGTGGCGCTCGCTGCCCTACCTGACCTCCGCGGTGACGCTCAGCGCACTGTGCGTCATCGTGGCTCAGGCGTGGATGGAGATCCGCTACCCGATCACGCTGCCGTTCGCCATCTACACCCTTGTCTTCCTCACCTACCAGGGACTGTCGATCCCGGTGAACTTCACCGGGCGTGACTTCGATCTGCAGGCCCACGAGCTGCGGGTGATGACGTGGCAGCCGTGGTGGTATCCCTCGGTCGACGTCTTCCTGCCCATTTGCGGCGAGCCCGCCGAGGTGCTCAAAAACACCTGGGAAGGGGTATCCCAGCTGCGAGCCGCCTATCCGGGCAGGCTGCGCGCGTACGTCCTCGACGATGGTGACAGCGACGAGGCGGCCTGGATGGCGCGCGACTTCGGGTTCATCTACCTGCGGCGTCCCGTGCACAAGTACAAGAAGTCGGGCAACCTGAACTACGGGCTCGCGCGCAGCGAAGGGGAGCATGTCGTCATCTTCGACGCCGACTTCCGGCCTCGCCCGGATTTCCTCGCCGAGACCCTGCCGTACATGGATGACCCTGAGATCGGCATCGTGCAGACCCCGCAGTTCTTCCGGATCGTTTCCGGCCAGACCTGGGTGGAGAAGGCCGCCGGTGCGACCCTTGAGGTCTTCTACCGGTCGGTGCAGCAATCAAGGGACAGGTTCGGGTCCGCGTTGTGCGTTGGCTCCAACGCGGTGTACCGGCGGGAGGCGCTCGAACGCGCGGGCGGGTTCACGCAGATCCCGTACGCCGAGGACTCCCACACCGGCCTTGACTTGCGGTATCAGGGCTACAAGCTGACTTACGTGCCGGTGCCGCTGGCCGCGGGCGTGTGCCCGCCGACGGTCGACGTGTTCATGCGCCAGCAGTACCGGTGGTGCTGCGGCGCCACCTCGCTGATCTGGACCAGGCACATGTGGCGGGTCGCGATGTCATGGAAGTCACGCCTGCCGTATATAGCGGGCTGGCTGTGGAACCTCACGACCGCGATGCGAACCCTGTTCCTGCCGCTGATCCCCGTCGTGCTGCTGCTGTTCCTGCCCGACCAGATACAGATGCGCAACGCGCTGCTCCTGCTGCCGAGCGTGGTCACAGGCACGCTGCTCTACCCGCTGTGGCACAACACCAAGTGGCCCGTCGGCACCTGGCCGCTCGCCATCGCGGTGGGCTGGGCGCAGGCGTTCGCGCTGTGGGACTACGGCAGGGGGAAGGTCATGTCCTGGCAGGCCTCGCGCGGACCCGCCGACGCGACCAGGCGCTTCCGGCGGGCGGTGCTGCTATGGAACGGTATGCTCGCCTTCGCCTGGCTTGGGCTGGCCGCCTACCGGATCGCGCAAACGGGGTCTGACCGGTTCGCGATAGTGGCCCTCTTCGGCATCGTCAACATGGTCGTAATCAGCAGGATCGTTTTCCCCGGTAGGCAGGTATCTTGAGGAAGCTCGCGGCAGCGGCGGCACTAGCGGTCGCGCTGTCTGGTTGTTCGTCCGCCGCTGTGGCGTGGAATTCGCCGCCGCCGACACCCCTGCCGCCCGCCGCGTCCGGCGTCCCGGTTCCGGTAAGCGTCGACACCGGCCACAGCATGCTCACAGGCGTATACGAGCAGGGCTTCCCCGACAGCGCGGACAAGCTCACCGAGTTCACCGCCGCGACCGGCGTCAAGCCGAAGATCGTCATGTACTTCTCTTCGTGGCACGAGGTGTTCAGTTCCTGGTTCGCGAAGCAGTTGCGTTCACGCGGCGCCTACGTGCTCGTCCAGATGCAGCCGAACGGCGTCTCGCTCGATTCGATCGCGGCCGGCGGATCCGACACGTACCTGTACTCGTACGCGGCGGCCGTGCGCAGTTTCAGGTATCCGGTGGTCCTGTCATTCGGGCACGAGATGAACGGCACGTGGTACCCCTGGGGGAACGGGCAGTCGTCCCCGGCCTCGTTCGTGGCGGCGTGGCGGCATGTGGTGGGCGTGTTCCGCAAAGTGGGGGCAACGAACGTCACCTGGCTGTGGACGGTGAACTCGATAGAGGGGGCCAGCCCCGCGCTGAGCCAGTGGTGGCCGGGCGCGTCCTGGGTCAACTGGATCGGCATCGACGGTTATTACTCACGGCCCGTCGACAACTTCAAGGACATCTTCGGCAGCACGCTCGGGATCATCAGGAAGTTCTCCAAAGACCCGGTGCTGCTCGCGGAAACCGCGGTGGGGACTACCCCGGACCGGGAGAGGCAGATCGCCAACCTGTTCTCCGGTGTCAGGGCGAACCACCTCCTCGGCGTGCTCTGGTTCGACAAGACGCAGCACTCCGGTCTTTACCACCAGGACTGGCGGCTGGAAGACGACCCGGTCGCGCTCTCCGCGTTCAAGACCGAGATACACAAATCCAAGTAACCGCGTATCAGGGTGGGTGGGCGTCAGAGCGGGTGGCCGGTGGCATGCCAGACCGCGAGCACCAGCCCGCCGGTGAGCAGCGGGAAAATGACCCAGGTCTCACAGATCTTGGCGGTGGTGAACTGCAGCGGCCCCGGCAGGAGATGAAACTCGTGCTCGCTGAACGGCCAGAAGATCGGGCAGCCCCCGTGTGTCAGTTCGTCGCCCGCGATGTGCGCGGCGCAGCCGACGGCGGTGGCAAGCGCGAGCAACGGGATGTGCCAGTGCCCCACCGTGAGGCGGAACAGGTCCCAGCCGGTGTAGCAGGTGATGACCGCCCCGCCGATGCCGAGCAAGTCGCCGTGGTGGCCGCCGATCTGCAGCGCGCGCAGCGCCGCGGAATAGAGCAGCGCGAGGTACAGCCCCGCGGGGACCATGTGCCAGGAAAACGCGGCATGCCCTCCAACGGCGCCGCCAACAGCGCCGCCAACAGCGCCGCCAACATGGGCGCCTACCCGAGCGCCGGATAGCTGGTACGCGCCGGCCGCCAGGGCGCCGATGCTGAACACCGCGATGCCGGCCAGGCTGTGCGTGCCGTGCCGGTGGCCGCCGGAGATCCGGGCCACGAACCAGGCGAACGACTCGGTCAGGAACCCGAACGACCGGGCGATCGTGCTGTCCGGGTGGTCGATGTCGGGCAGCACGCCAGCCCCGGCCGTGAGCAGCACACCCGCGGCCAGGTGTGATCCGGTCACGTGCAGTGTCGGCCCGAGCACCGCGAACGCGAACGCGCCGCTCAGGGCGTGATCCCTGCCCAGCATCCGGCCACTCCCTGCCCCGTTAAACAGACGTTAGCGGCAGTCAGCCTTACACACACCGGCCGGAAAACGGCGGAGGCGCGCGGGTCAGGCGGACATGGAACAAGGACATAAAAGTCCGGTGAATACGCCTCGTCGATCCTCGCGCGCTCAGTACGGTAAGCGGGCACCACGCGACACCGACAAGGAGAACTGATCCCAGATGGCCGCCACGCTCGAGCAGATGCTGCTCGCCCCCGAAGTCCAGCCACGCGTCGTCGCCGACTGCATGGCGCTGGTCGAACACGAGCTTGCCAGCAAGTCCGGGGTCTCCGGCGCGGCGGTCAAGGTCGCCTACAAGGCGGTAACCGCGTTCGCGCCGGGCTACTACAAAGACACGATCGAGTCCATGCTCCCGGACATGGCCGACAAGCTCCAGCCGTTCTGGGCCGACTTCCAGGCGTCCGGCGGCGCCGACTTCGGCGACTACCTGGCCAAGCGGAATGACGAGGTAGGCCAGGCCATGCTTGAAGTCACTGACCACATGGCGTCCATCTCCAAGCGGGCCGTGATCATCAAGGCGTACCAGGCGGTGCGCGGCGGCGCCGGCAAGCACATCGAGGCCGCGCTCCCGAGCCTCGGCGCCATGATCCAGAAGTACGCCTAGCCGAAGGACCTAGCATGGAGGAATGGCGGCTTTCGCGGGCGTAGTGCTGGCCGGCGGGCGGTCCTCCCGGATGGGATCGCCCAAGGCGGCCCTGGAGTGGCACGGGTCGACGCTGCTTCGACGGACGGTAGGCATCGTGGCGCGGGCGGCAGGTGGCCCGGTCGTGGTGGTTCGCGCGGCCGGCCAGGATCTCCCTGACCTTCCGCCGGGCACGATCGTGGTGACGGATCCCCGCGAGGGCAAGGGCCCGCTGCAGGGGATCGCGGCGGGGCTCGCCGCGCTGGCCGGCCAGGCCGAGGCCGCCTTCGTCTGCTCCACCGACCTGCCGTTCCTGCACCCGGCCTTCGTCCGGCGGGTGCTGCGCGTGGTGCACGACGGCCACGCAGACGTATGCCTGCCCATCGCGCGGGGCTATCCGCAGCCGCTCGCGGCCGCCTACAGAACGAGCCTCGCCGACACCGCCGAGCGCCTGGTCAAGGAGGACCGGCTGCGCCCGGCCTTCCTGTTCGAGCAGTGTGTCGTCCAGCGGCTTGACGACGCGGCGCTCAAGACCGACCCGGTGCTCGCCGCGCTCGACCCTGAGCTTGACTCGGTGCTCAACGTCAACGAGCCAGCCGACTACCAGGCCGCGCGGACCCGGCCGGCACCCGAGGTGACCGTCCAGCTGTTCGGCTCGCTCGTCAGGTCAGGGCAGCCCCGCGGCCCGCGCGCGGTCCGCGCCGCGACGGTCGCGGCGGCGGCGGACGCGGTGGGCCTGGTGTTCGACCGGCATGTCACCGCCGCCTTGAATGGCGACCAGATCACCAGGGATGGCACCGCCCCGCTGGCCGCGGGGGACACCGTCTTCTTCCTGTCCGCGGACGCCGGCGGCTGAGGCAGGGAGACGGTCATGACGGCAGGCGGATACTTCGGTCAGGCGCTCGTCGCGGACGTGACAGCGGGCACGTGCCAGACAGTGCCGCTGCCCGAGGACGTACTGCGCGGCTACATCGGCGGCGCGGGCCTGGGCGTCTGGCTGCTGCACCGCCTCGGGCCGCCAGGTGTGGACCCGCTGTCGCCGGCCGCGCCGCTGGCGTTCGTGTTCTCCCCGCTCGTCGGCACGCCGCTGACCACGAGCGCGAAGTTCGCCTTGGTGGCGAAGTCACCGCTCACCGGCATGCTGACCGACGCGCTCGCGTCCAGCCAGTTCGCGATCGCGGGCAAGCTCACCGGCCACGACGCGATCGTCGTCCGCGGCCGGGCGCCCAGGTTGTCGTTGCTGCTCGTGGACGGCGACGGCGTCCGGCTCGCCGACGCGGCGCACCTGGCCGGCCTGACGGCCGCGCAGGCCGACGCCGCGCTTCGCGACGAGCTGGGACGCGGCTGGCGGGTGGCGGCGATCGGCCCGGCCGGCGAGCGCGGCGTCAGGTACGCCACGATCTCGCACGACGGCAGGCACGCGGGACGTGGCGGGCTCGGCGCGGTCATGGGCGCGAAGAACCTGAAGGCGATCGCGGTCCGCGCGGCGACCAAGGTCGCCACGGCCGACCCGGGCGCGGTTCTCGCGGCGGCCCGGGATCTGCGGGAACGGTCGTTCGGCCCGGCCACGGCGAAGTACAGGGAACTCGGCACGCTCGCCAACCTGCTCGCGTTCAACGCGATCAGCACGCTGCCGACGAGGAACTTCCAGGCCGCGACGTTCGAGGGCGCGGAGCGGCTCGCCGCTGAGCCGGCCGCGGACGCATCGCCCGATGGCCAGCCCGGCGGCGGTGAGGTGGAAGGCATGCGGCGGGTCGCCCGCAGCAGCTGCGCGTCCTGCACGATCGGCTGCGAGCACATCTACCGCGTCGGACCTGGCAAGAAGGTCCGCGTCGAGTACGAGAACGTGTTCGCGCTCGGGCCGATGTGCGGGGTCAGCGACCCGCAGGCCGTGCTCGCCGCGAGCGCGCGCTGCGACGACCTGGGGATTGACACGATCTCGGCGGGGGGCACGATCGCGTGGGCGATGGAGTGCGCGGAGCGCGGCCTGATCGACGCCCCCTGGCTGCGCTTCGGTGACTCCGCGGCGCTGCTGCGCGCCCTGGATGAGATCGCCGCCGGCACCCCGCTCGGCGCCCTCCTTGCTGAAGGATCAAAGCGGGCATCCGGAACGGTCGGTGGTGACTCCGGTTCCTTCGCCCTGCACGTCAAGGGCCTGGAGATGCCCGGCTACGAGCCTCGCACGCTGCAGTCGATGGCGCTGGGCCTGGCGGTGAACGCCAGAGGAGCGGACCACAACAGGTCGGGCGCCTATGAGGCGGACCTGTCAGGCGACCTGGACAGGCTCGCCGGCGGCGACGCCCATGTCGCCGCGGCGATCGAGACCGAGGACCGCGCCGCGATCATGGATTCGCTGATCTTGTGCAAGTTCCTCCGCGGCGTGTTCACCGACCCGTTCACCGAATGGGCCGGGCTGCTGTCCGCGGTCACCGGCTGGGATGTCTGCGCGGCTGAACTGCGGGAGACCGCCCGCAGGATCGTGATGGCAAAGCGGGTCTACAACATCCGCGAGGGCTGGCACCCGGCCGACGACTGGCTCCCCGGCCGGCTGCTGAGCGAGCCCCTGACCCTCCCGTCCGGCCGGGTCGCGGAGCTCACCGCGAGCCGGCTGCGAGCGATGATCGACTCGTACTACAAAATGCGTGGCCTCGATTCTGAGGGCCGCCCAGATCACACGTTTGTTGACAATCTGCGCTTGGCTTAGCGCCGGCCGGAGACGGATACTGCCACTATGGCCATTACTGCCCCGGAGAGCACGGGGACGGTAACGCTCACGATCGATGGACGTGAGGTCACTGCCCCGGAAGGCGCGACGATCTGGCAGGCCGCGAAGGCCGCCGGCGTCGACATCCCCGTGCTGTGCCATGACGAGCGTTTCGACCCAGTCGGTGTCTGCCGGATGTGCGTGGTCGACGTGGGCGCGCCCGCGTTCGCGGCGTCCTGCGTGCGGGCCTGCGAGAACGGCATGCAGGTCAAGACGGACACGCCCGAGATCGAGCGCAGCCGCGCGATGCTGACCAGGCTACTGCTGTCCGACCAGCCGCCGCGCGAGCGCGACCCCAAGCAGACCACGACGCAGGACAACGAACTGCTGGCGCTCGCCGACAGATACCAGGTGAGCGGTGACGACGGGCTACCTTGCGGTTCTGGGCGCGGGGTTGACCTGTCCAGCCCGGTGATCGCGGTCGACCACGACGCGTGCATCCTGTGCGACAGGTGCGTCCGCGCCTGCGACGACATCCAGGGCAACGACGTGATCGGGCGCAGCGGCAAGGGCTTCAGCACGCACATCGCGTTCGACCTGTCCGACCCGATGGGCGCGTCGTCCTGCGTGTCCTGCGGCGAGTGTGTCGCTGCCTGCCCGACCGGCGCGCTGACCAACAAGCCGATCCGCAACATCCCGATCCGGCCGCGCACCGAACTGGACGCGGTGGACACCGTGTGCCCCTACTGCGGCGTGGGCTGCGCGCTCACCTACTACGTGGACCGCGAGCGTGGCGCGATCGCCTACGCCGAAGGCCGGGAGCAGCCAGGCTCGCACGGGCGGCTGTGCGTCAAGGGGCGGTACGGCTGGGACTACGCCGCCTCACCGCAGCGGCTGAACGTGCCGCTGATCCGCCGCGAGGAGTCCTACCCCAAGGGCGCCCTGTCCACCGACGTCCGCGGCGACATGGCCGGCGGGGGCGAGGTCAACGACCATAGCCAGGCGCCTGGGGCGGGACCCGGCGCCAAGCGCAAAGGCGGCAACCGCGGCCGCAAGCCCGGCGGGCTTGTCGACTACGGCGAGGTGCTGCCGCACTTCCGCGAGGCCACGTGGGAAGAGGCGCTGGACCTCGTCGCGCGCCGGCTGAGCGAGATCCACGCCGCGAGCGGCCCGGGCGCGATCGCCGGGTTCGGGTCGGCCAAGTGCTCCAACGAGGAGGCCTACCTCTTTCAGAAGCTGATCAGGACCGGCTTCCACACCAACAACGTGGACCACTGCACCCGGCTGTGCCACGCCTCCAGCGTGGCCGCGCTGTTCGAGGGGATCGGCTCAGGAGCGGTGTCCACCACGTACGGCGACGTGATCAACGCCGAGGTGGCGATCGTCACCGGCAGCAACTCCACCGCCAACCACCCGGTGGCGTCCAGCTTCTTCAAGCAGGCCAGGCGCAAGGGCACCACGATCATCTACGTCGACCCGCGGGCCGACAAGATGGCCGACCACGCGGACATCTACTGCCAGCTCAAGCCGGGGACCGACGTCGCCTTCTACAACGGCGTGATGCACGAGGTCATCAGGCTCGGGCTGACCGATCCCGAGTTCATCGCCACCAGGACGTCTGGCTACGAGGCGCTGGCGCGGACCGTCGCCGACTACCCGCCGGAGCGAGCCGAGCAGATCTGCGGCGTGCCAGCCGACGTGATCCGCCAGGTGGCGCGGATCTGGGGCGAGGCCAAGGCGGGCGTCATCTACTGGGGCATGGGGATCTCCCAGCACACGACCGGCACGGACAACGCGCGCTGCCTGATCGCGATGTGCGGAATCACCGGGAACGTCGGCAAGCCGGGCGCCGGCCTGCACCCGCTGCGCGGGCAGAACAACGTGCAGGGCGCCTCCG
>Ga0126381_100009781_pt1 | contig 10773 bp, 10 predicted proteins | sample PanSoiMetPlot_28_FD_96465 | JGI IMG/M metagenome (GOLD analysis project Ga0126381, IMG submission 96465) | Tropical forest soil microbial communities from Panama - MetaG Plot_28 | ecosystem: Environmental > Terrestrial > Soil > Tropical forest > Bulk soil | place: Panama | collected 2016-02-17
CATGCGCCGGTCAGGCAGAGACCGATCATGGCGAGAAACTCGAGGCAATGCAGGAAGGTTTTCATGCCGCGGATGGGGGCGCCCTCGTAACCTCAGTTTAGAACGAACTCGCGGTGACGCGATTTTTTTCTAAAGTAGCCACCACCCCCGGAACGGGAATCTCGCAGGTAGTGAGAGCCACGCTCTGACGCTCCACGATTGCGTGCGGATGCGCTTGGGATCGCGATTTCCCATGACTGGGAATCCCGCACGAATGGCGCCGCTGCGTCGCCTCGGCAAACTCGGCGCTACGACCAACGCGATGCCGTAGTGATTCGATCCTATTCGTCCGCGCTGACTGACGCGCTCGAGACTCGGAGACAGAAGATGCCCGTCGCGCCGAACAGCGGAACCCTCATCCGCAGAGATTCACGACAAAGTTCTCCATCACCGTGCGGTCATCCGGTCGTGCGCTGCGCAGATCGCGGTCCGCCTCGAAGATGAGCTTCAAACCCTGTTCGAGTTGCTTAGAGGAAAACTTCGCGGATGTCGTCCATACCTGCTCGGCGCGTGAGCCCCACATCGGCATTCCCGATCGCTGGAAGTGGCTCTGTACCTGCTGCGCGCTCCGCAGGTTCGCCTCTTTGGTCGCAAGCGCGGTTCGGAACTGAGTCGCGAGAAACGTCAGCGCCAGCGGCAGATATTCGCCTTCCCGTACGAGAGCATCCAACGCAGTCAAAGCGCGCGGGCGGTCACGCCTGCCGAGCGCATTAACAAGCGCGAAGATCGTGCTCTGCCGGGCGTCCGGCACGAGCAGCGAAAGATCGTCCGCGTGGATCGGCTTTCCGTACGTAGAGAGCTTCTCCAGTTCAACCGAGATGCGCCCCATATCCGCCCCAAGCGCCTCCACCAGGCTTTCCGCCGCTGCGGGGTCAAGCCGCACTCTCATAGCGCGCGCGAGACGGTCCAGTTCCCCACGCGCCTCATCGGGCGTGAACCGCCGGAACTCAACCACGTCCGTTATCGCGGAATAGAACTTTCGCGCCCGTTCGTTTTTTGCCTTGTCGTCGCCGTCGAAATCATACCTGGAGGCCTCGAAGACCAACGTCACGCCAGGCGTCGGGTCTTTGACATAGGCGTCCAGAACCCCGGGGTCGCCTAGTCCCGCCGCTGTTCCCTCCTCGTCGTCCTCTGTCGCCGTCGCGCTTCGGCTGGAGCGAGGCAGAGCCGATTCCGCATTTACGACGAAGATCAGCCTCTCGGACGCAAACAGCGACATGGCCCGAGCATCGTCGAGAATGGCGGCAAGCGAGGTCTCGGATGCGTCGAATGTTTCCGGGGCGGCTGCTGAAGCCGCTGTTAAGGCCTCCCGGCATTTCTTCCGCTGGTAACCTTCCTTCCCCAGAAAAAGACACACCGGCGGGATTTCGCCGCGCTTCACGCGTCCCTGAAACTGCGTGGGCGTCATCTAGAAATTCTCGAGGATCGCGCTTACCATGCTGCGCGCCACGTCCCGGCTCAGACGCTGCAGCGTAGCCTGGCTTTCATCGATGTATTGATTCGGAATCACGCTGATCTCGTAACGATCCAGGAACTGAAAGTTTGGTCTCGTGAACAGAACCTTACCGTCCTTTGCGACCAGCCGCATCTGAACCTGAACGATCACCTGAGCGCTCGCGCCGCGCCCGGTTACAGGATCCGAGAGGGTCGCGTTCGAGAACATGTTCACCACGTTCCCGTAAAGCGTGGCATCCGCCTTTTTCGGATCCGCGACGATCGTATAGTGCGTGCGAGAGATCATTTCCCGAGTAACCGCTTCCGCCATCATCCCGGCCAGCTTGTACTGAACAGTGACATTTCCGAATTGCGGGATCGCAATGGTGTGAATCTCTTTCGGCAGCAGATTGGCCTGGCCGCCGACATGATAGCCGCATCCCGCCAGGCTCGCGAGGCTCAGAATCGCAATCCACCCCCGCATGATCAGGCGACCTCCCTCGCAATAAGCGCCGCGCTCTCCGCCGCAATTCTCAGGTTGTCAGCCGCGGCCCAGATCCATACCGCATTCGCGCTATTGCGATCCGGCGTAATCGCGCCGACCGCGATGGCGGTGGATCCCGCCACACCGACGTTGCTGGGCGACTCCACGTCCCCTGCCCGCAAGTCGAACCGGTCGCCGGAAAGCGCTTCCTCTACCTCTTCAGGCGTGACGCTGTCTTCAAAGTCCACCCAGAAAGAAAATGTATAGCCGTGGAACACGGGGGCCTGCAGCAGCCGGATTGACGGCATCGGAACGCCTTCCATCCGCTCCAACAGCGACGCGAGGTGCCGCTCGATGCGCTCTTCCACTTCGAGAAGCGAACCCGGGGCCTCCTCTCCCCACCGCGCCAGCATGTTGAAGCTCGCCTGCGCGTCGAACACCTTCTTCGGTAGGGGCTGAAACGCGAAGAGGTTCATCGTCTGCTGCTGAAGCTCGTCGATTCCGGCCTTGCCCCGTTCGCTCGCGGGCTCAAACACATGTAGGATGGCCCGCGCGATCGGATGCGCCGCATGCAATCGCGATAGTACGATCGCAATGGACGTAGCAGCGGGATGCGCGACAACATGCGCTCCTGTCGGGTCCGGACGATAATCGTCGCCTTCGACGAGCGGCGATCGCAACTGCGCGTCCACTTCGTCTTCCAGATAGCCGGTGAGGTCGATCACCACTCCAGTTGGCTTTGCATTCATCGCCTGCCGGGCGGATTCCTTTGAGCCCGCCAACACGACCACGCCGGCCGATTCCAGTTCCTCGGGATCCAGTTTCGAAAGCAGCGCCGGAGCGCCGCCGATTTCCGTAAGTTTTCCCGTCTCTTCTTCTTCGGCTGCGAGCAGGCGCACGCGCGAACTCAGCGCCGATTCTCCGAATACTTCGACGAGTTCCCGGCCCAGCAGCGTTTCACCGCCTACCAGCGCGATGGTGTCAGCCAAAATGTGTCTCCGGTTTTGGCCCGCCGACCGGCGTGTTCCTTCTGAAATAGCGTCGGATGATGCCCCCGGCGCGAATCACGATTCCGCTGGCGACATACGAACTCGCGAGGATCAGCAGGACCGGCTGCGACCAGTTCCAGATCGCATATATGGCGCCGCCAATCAGCACAAGCAGAATGGGTGAACGCGGACGGAGGAGATTCAGTTCCTTAAAGCTCCAGTAGCGCCATGTGCTCACCATCAGGAATGAAAGCAGCGCAAGCAGCGCGAGCCAGCCGACCGACAGATAGAAATTTGTTATCGGATAGCTGTCGAATGCGAACACCATCGCCGCGACCATTCCCGCCGCGGCTGGTATAGCAAGTCCCACGAAATACTTCCGGTTCGGCGAGCCCGGATTTCGCGGCACGGGATTTTTCTGAATGTTGAACCTCGCCAGGCGCGCCGCGCCGCAAACCAGAAAAAGAAACGAGAGTAGTTTGCCCGCTCGCTGAAGATGGTCCAGCAGGTTATTTCCGACCGAGGCGTCAACAAACGCCACACCCCACACATACGCCAGAATCGCGGGCGCGATACCGAAGCTGATCACGTCGGCCAGCGAGTCAAGCTCACGGCCGAACTCGCTCGTCGTGTTGGTCATGCGGGCGATGCGGCCGTCAAGACCGTCGAGAATGACGGCGAACCCGATCGTTTTGGCCGCGACTTCAAAATCCACCGCTGCCTGCGCCGCATTGGTCGCGAAGATCAGAGCGCCCTGGATTGTCCTCAGGATGCAGAGATATCCAAGAAAGATATTCCCGGCGGTAAAAAGAGTAGGTAGCGCGTACGCAGCTCGGGGCGGCCGCTTTCTCCCGCGCCCGGACTCCTGGTCTGCTTCGGCAGCCGTCACGTCCGGCAGAGCGCAGCCTCCTCGATTGCGGCGCTCAGCGCCTCCGGCATCGCCACTGCGCCTGCGCGCCGCGCGATTACGCTGCTGCCGCCAGTCACCCGCATCCCCGGCGTCACTTCCACACGCCATTCGGGTCCAAAAATCACATCCACGCGCGAACCAAACTTGATCAGTCCCACGCGTTCCCCGGATTGCACGATATCCCCCGGCTTCTTGTAGCAGACAATCCTTCGCGCGATCAATCCAGCGATTTGTTTGACTACGACCTTTGTGCCATCTTCGGCCCGAATCGTGACGATGTTCTGTTCGTTCTGGGCCGATGCGACTTCCTTGCTCGCGACCAGAAACTGCCCCTTTTGATACGTCACATCCGCGATCACTCCTCCGATCGGCGCCCGATTAACGTGAACGTCGAAAATATTCAGGAAGATGCTGATGCGCGTCTGCCGGTCTTCTTCAGGCACTACGCAGACGACTTTTCCGTCAGCCGGCGAAAGCGCTACTGGGCCCGCGGGCAACAGACGTTCGGGATCGCGAAAAAACCACGCGCAGAACGCCGCCGCGAGGAAAAGGGGAAATCCAGCCCACGGTCCCGCGAAGATTGCGACGATCACTCCGCCCGTCGTGAGACCAAGGAAATAGTAGATTCCGTCGCGAACCATTCGGTCCTCCCATTTTATGCCGGGCCGAATATCCGGTGAAAAAACGCGCGAGTGTCGCGGCGAATACGTCGGGTAACGGTTTCCAGCGTTCCTTCGAGCAGCCCCGGGGGCGTCCACCGGCGCACCAGATCCGTCAAAATGGCGATCTGCGCGGGGTTGGTTGGCAGGCGTCCTTCCGCATGTCCCGTGGAAACACGCATACCGTGATCGATGGCTCGATAGAGCGTGGCGGCATTCGTCAGAAATGCAACGTCTTCGCGGTCGAAATGCCCCATCTTTTCAATCACCTCGATTCGCGCCGGCGTATTCAGCACTTTGTAGAACATGCCCGCGCCGCGCAACCGCAGATACATCAGCACGAAATCGATGTCGTAGTAGCCGCCGGGCCCAGCCTTCAGCGGGTTTCGCCCGCCCTGCTCTCTTTCCAGCCGCGCGCGCATTTGCGCCAGTTCCGTCCGCGAGCGCCCGCTTTGACCATAGCGCCTCCAGTCGATGTCCTGCAGCTCGTAGAGAAACGCCGTGCCGCGCTCCTTGTCTCCCGCAATGGCACGGGCCTTCATCCAGGAAATGCCCTCCCAGGCTTCGGCGTGGACAGCGAAATAGTCACGGTAGGCAGCTTCAGTCTGAACCAGCGCCCCCTCGCGCCCATTGGGCCGCAGGCGCGCGTCGATCGCGAATACGATCCCCTCTCCCGTGTACGCTCCGACAATCTGGATCATGCGTTCGGCTACGCCGGTCCAGAAGAGCGTCTCTTCGGCGTCTTCGTCAGGAATGACGAAATTCAGGTCCGCGTCCGAAGCGAGATCGAATTCGCGCATCCCAAGCCGCCCCAGCGCGATCACCATCATCTGATCGGATGGCGCGTATTGCGCGTTCGCGGGGGGCGCGGTCGCCATCGCTTGCCGAAGCGCCATTCGATACGCAGCTTCGATTACGGATTCCGCGAGATCCGACGTCCGCTTCAACGTCTTGAACACGGGAACGCGGTGGTACACGCTATCGCTCTGGATGCGCACCATCTGCTCGCCGAAAAACCGGCGCAGTTCCGCGGGATCGTCTGGCGCAACGAAACCCGTGCGCCCCTGCTTGTCTCCGACGGCCTGCTCAACCTCGCGCAGCAACCAGGGATTCCGCACCAGATGATCGGCAAAAAACTGGCTGTGTTCGAAAACGTCAATCGTGCAGCGCGCCAGATCTTCGTTCTCTTCGAGTTTCCGAAGCAGTTCGGGAGTCTCCACGACTTTGTCCAGAAAGGACTCCATACTTGCCTGGCTTCGCAGTACTCCGCCAGTCGTCAGCAGCCTTCGGAACAAAGGCGCGAGGATATCCAGATACCGCGTCAGATTCACGGACGGAAAATCGCTTCGTTCGGGCGCTTCCTCTGCGAGGGCAGGCCCGGACCGCTCGGCATCCTCGGCGGGCGCCTGAGCAGCCTCCGGAGAACTATAGAACATCGGCCGCTGCGAATGAATCACGCGATCGTATAGCTCACGCACGCTCGCCAGGTGGCGCTGCAGCTCTCGCTCAAGTCCCGCCCCGTCGCCGACTCCCCCGGCGCCCGGAGGCATCTTCCGCGCAAGGACGTTCAACTCTTCACGCGTGCGAGGCAGCGTGTGAATCTGTCGGTCTTCGTCGAACTGCAGCCGATGCTCCAGGTGGCGCAGGAACTGATACGCGACCGCAAGCCGCGAATACTCCGAACCCGAAAGCAGATCCTTGTCGCGCAGGCGGGAAAGCGCCAGGAGCGTTCCCCCATGCCGCACCCACGAATCCTTGCCGCCATGCAATCGCTGTAGGCATTGCACCAGGAATTCGATATCGCGGATGCCGCCCCGCGCGAGTTTGACGTCAACCCCGCTCTTCGCGCCCTTCCGTTCGTGTTTTTCGTGAATACGCGCCCGCGTCTCCGAAACGGCTTCCACCGTGCGGAAATCTGTAGTGGTTTTGTAAATCAGCGGCTCCACCGATTGCAGAAGCTCCCGGCACGGTCCAGGGTCGCCCGCCGCGAAACGCGCCTTGATGAGCATCTGAAGCTCCCAATCGCGCGCGCGGTTCGCGTAATACCGCATCGTTCCGTCGAGCGGCTGGCACACCTCGCCCAGCCGTCCATCCGGCCTTAACCGGAGGTCGACGCGGTAACACATCCCCTCGGGCGTATAGACCGAAAGCATCTCTGTCATCAGGTTCGCGGCGCACTGAAAAAATTCCTTTGCGGTGATGCCGCCCACGCCTTCGTGGCCCGCATAAACGAACATCAGGTCAATATCCGAGCTGTAGTTCAGCTCCCGTCCGCCCAACTTGCCTAAGGCGATTACGGAAAACGGATTGTCCGGCGCGTCCGATTCAGCCGATAGCTCGTTTCGGATCCTGCGCCAGGTGACGTTCAGAATCGCGTCCGCGAGATTGGAAAGATCTTCCGCCGTCTCGGACAAATCCGCGAAGCGAAGAACATCGCGCAGCATGATGCGCAAAATCTGCTTACGCCGAAACAGCGCGAGATCGGCGGCTTGCGGCATCCCTCGCAGCGGCAATTCCTGAATGAGCTGCCGCTCATATTGTTCGGGAAGAAATCCACGATGCAGGTCTCCACGTCGTGCGATATCAACCAGCCATTTCGGCCGCCGAATCACAGCCTCCGAAAGAAATCGGCTATAGGAGAACACCGTCACGGCGAGCCGCAGCGATGTTTTATCTGCCAGGATTTCGTGCGCGGCGTCTGGTTCCGCGCTCAGCAACCGGCTTAACGACTCAACCGTTTGATGCGGACTCGGGAGCGAGGGGAGCAGCGCTTCAATGGCGCGAACGGCTGCGGCGGGAAGGTTGCGGGATTGATTATTTCCGAGCAGTTTCTCTTCAAGGAGACTCGGCACTACTCATGATTATAAGTTCCGTCAGAGAGCGGTCGATTCAACAAGACGCTTCAGATTGCGCCCGCAGATCCTGCTTCCTTCAAGTTTGTCGCCCCCGGGACCCGCCCAGTGAGTCTCCAGATGGATGTAGCCGTCGTAACCGTCTTCGGCGAGCGCGTCAATCTGACCTTCCCAATCGATATCGCAATCGCCGAGCGGACCCCATATTGGCTTGTGTCCTTCGAGCGTGCAATCCTTCGCGTGAACGTGCGCGATTCTCTGAGTTTCAAGAAGACGATAGCCGGAAGGATATGGCTTCTCGCCGGAAACGTAGGCGTTAGCCGGGTCCCACACAACCTGTAGATTTTCGTGATCCACCGCCGCCAGCACGCGCGCAGTCTCCTGCGCGGTGGCGATGTTGCAGGCGTGTTCGTTCTCGAGCCCAATGATCAGACCATGTTTCCCGGCCTTATCTGAAAGATCCTGGAGCGCGTCCACAACGCGCTCGAATAACTTCGCCGGCTCGATCACGCGCCAATAGGAAAACACGCGCACGATCTTCGCGCCGGTTCGCCTGGCGATGTCAAAGGCGCGCTCAGCAAGGCGAGGTTGATCCTCAAACGTATGCTTCGAGTTAAAACTGTCCTGCTGAAATCGCGAATCGACTGGCGGACCGCCAGGCAGCGTGCACTTCAATAACGGCGACGCGATCGCGACCACCTGCAGACCATTCCTCCCCAGAACGCCCATAGCGCGATCAATCTCCGCGTCGCTCAGGTCCATGATGTTTTTTCCGTCAATCATGCGCAGTTCGGCGCCCTTCATGCCGAGTTCGCGCATCGCCTCCGCGGCCACCTTGATGTCAGGGGAGAATTCATCGGTGATCGCGCCGATACGAAATCGCTGCATTCACACGGATTCTAGCAACTACGATCAGATCGCACAGTGGAGGATCAGCGAATGCTGCGCCGCTGCCCGGCGCCATTTCGCTGCAGGTTTCGGTGTGTTATGAATGATGAAAAGGCTGGAAGCATCCCTGATGGCTTCTATAAGGCCATAGCTTTTCGGGTCAAAGCCCGTAAATTGGTCGTTTGCTTCCCCGCTGAGAAAGGAATTCCGTGGAGTCGGCCAACCGGAAACTCATCCGCCCTTCATTCAACGAAATCAAGGAGAAAATCGAATCCCCTCGCAAGAGTTTGTCTGGCGCGCCCCAGAAGCGCCCGGTTCCTCCGGATCAGACCAACGCGGAAAATTTTTATTACGTAAAGCAGATGCAGTCGAAGACGCCTATGGTCATCACTCTGAAGGACGGGGAGGTCCTCAGAGGCGTCATCGAGTGGTACGATCGCGCCTGTCTAAAGGTGAACCGCGACGGCGCGCCGAACCTTCTGCTTTACAAGAGCAACATCAAATACATGCACAAGGAAGAGGACCTTTAGCTCCTCTTTATTTCCGATCGATTTATCGCCTCCGTTGAGATAGGCGGTATTCGCGGCGCTCCCCAGCCTGCTGGAATCGGCGGACTTCGTCCTCGGTTTGCGGAATGACGGGAGGAACCCGTGTACCTGCGCCGTGCGGATCCACCGCCACAAAGGTCAGATACGCGGAAGATACATGCTTCTCGTTTCCCGAGAGCAGATCTTCCACCCAGACCTTCACTCCTACCTCCATCGAAGTGCGGAACGCCCGGTTGACACTGGCCCGCAGACGAACCAGTTGCCCCATTCGAACCGGATGAATGAAGTCCATATGATCCACAGACGCAGTGACAACGGGATGCCGGCAATGCTTCATCGCGGCAATCGCGCCCGCCAGATCGACCAGATGCATGATCTTGCCTCCGAGCAGGTTACCCAGCCCGTTGGCGTCGTTCGGAAGCGCAAGCTCCGAGTATTCCGACACCGATTCGTGAACGAATCGCCCTTCCATTCAGCCGCGCCCCTTCTGACGCAGATAGACGCAAGCGACTGCGCGCGCCTGGCGTTCCAGAGGTTCTGTACCCGGCGGTCCTTCTGTTTCGAGCCGCAGCGTTCCGACAGCGACCGGATGATGGTTCCGCTCGGTCGCCCACGCCACTTCAATCCAGCCGTCGCGGTCTGATTGCACAAGAAAACGCGCGGCATCCGCCTCGGCGTGCGCAGCCTTTTGGCAGGACTCGCGCGCATAGCCGCGATTACAACATTCCCTCAACGTCTCTGCGGGAATTGGATTGGGCGCGTCTAATGCGCAATGGCCGTCAAATATTCCATGCAAGGGTACGGGAGCGCCAGGAAGAAACAGAGGACACACGCTCTATTTTGCCGAATCGTTCGTGTCGAGGCCTTCCGTGAGTTCGATTCGCGTGCCCCATGGGTCGGTAAGGAAAGCAAGCGCGAGATTGATTTGCGGAATCTGTCGGTAAGGAGTATCGAGCTTAATTCCGTTGTCGGTCAATTTCTTGCAGAACGCCTCGAGCCCTTTGATTTCGAACCCGATGTGATCGATCGCGCGGCCCTTCGTCGGCTCGGCGCTTTCGGCGGGATTGTAAGTCAGATTCGCGCCAGGAACCTCGCCCGAATCCCAGCGCGCGCGCCTGCTGGGCGTCGCGCCGAAATTCGCGTTGTACCAAGTCTGCATCTTCTTCGGGTCCGGAGTATTGAAGTGGACGTGATGAAACCGGATCGGATCTTTCATTGAACGATCTTCGGTGAGTTCGACGCGCACGCCGTCCGGCCCGTCAATCATGAGTTGCACGCCTTGTGCTGTCGGACGCGATGTCTTGTAACTGGTCTTCTCAAATCGCGCGAAATAAGGACCCATGTCCGCCACAAGGAAGCCTATGTGATTTACGGAGGTCCCCACGCTCGGTCCGGATGGCGTCCCTTTAGTGAAGAGAATGACCGCTCCCGGCACGCTCACGCCCTTCAGCGACGCATGCGTATACGGCTGCGCCCCGATCATATCCGTAAAGAACGCCGTAGCCGCTGCGGGGTCGCTTTGATCCAGGTGAATATGACCCATCGCGACGCCTTGTTCATTCGGCGGAGCAAGCTGCGCTGATGCGCGCAAGACCAGACAAACGATCGCAATCGGCAGGCATAAGCGTGACATGGCTGGACGCTATAGTAACAATTGCCATGGGGAACCCGCGTCTGGAAGTCCTGCGATCAATGGTCGAGCAACAGCCCGACAACGCTTTCAGCCGCTATGGTCTCGCCATGGAATACGTAAGGAGCGGAGATCTTGAAAGCGCGGCCGCACAATTCGAGCAACTTCTCGCGCGCAATCCGGACTACGCGGCCGGATACTTCCACGGTGGCCAGACTCTGGAAAAGCTCGGAAGACTTGATGAGGCGCGGGCGTTCTATCGCAAAGGTATCGAGGTGACTGGCGCATCGGGCGACGCCCACACCCGGAGTGAACTGACCGCCGCGCTGCAGATGCTGGG
>Ga0126381_100009782_pt1 | contig 10773 bp, 8 predicted proteins | sample PanSoiMetPlot_28_FD_96465 | JGI IMG/M metagenome (GOLD analysis project Ga0126381, IMG submission 96465) | Tropical forest soil microbial communities from Panama - MetaG Plot_28 | ecosystem: Environmental > Terrestrial > Soil > Tropical forest > Bulk soil | place: Panama | collected 2016-02-17
GGCCTGGGTCAGGGTTCTTGCCCTGCCAGTCGTGGCAAAACACGATCGGCCTCGCCGTCTGCCACTCCGGCGCGGGTTGGGCGGCGTTCAGCTCGATTTCGTGGGTTACAGGAGCGGCTAAAATCAGCCCGGAAGTCTGATCACACGGAAGCGTCGTTTTGCTCTGACTCATCATCGATATGGAGGATACAACTAACCAAAGCGTGAACTTGAGTGGGATCTTCACGGATTCGATATGTTTTCAGCATCTTGGAGGAAACTTGGTTTGCGCGCAAGGTCCGGATAGCCCACGCGGCCAGTCCAGAATACGCTGCGAAGCATGACAAGCAATGCGATTCTGACCGAAGCCAACGAAACTGAAATGTCAACAACTCTCGAAAACAAATGGTGGGATGCAGTGCTGGCGCGAGACGCCAGCCGCGATGGCGAGTTCTTCTTTGGAGTGACCAGCACGGGCGTCTACTGCCGTCCATCCTGCGCCGCGAAACGTCCGCGCCGTGAGAATGTCGCCTTCTTCCTTCGGCCTGAAGATGCCGAGAAAGCAGGCTTCCGCGCGTGCCTGCGTTGCAAGCCGAGATCGGCGAGCCGTAATCCGCAGGCCGACGCCATTAAGAGGATTTGCCGGTACATCGAACAGCATCTCGACGAGCCAATCACGCTGGACCATCTGAGCTCAGCCTTTGGCATGAGTCCGTTTCATCTGCAGAGAACGTTCAAGAAGGCCGTTGGTATTACGCCGCGCGCCTACGCGGATTCCTGCCGCATGAAGCTGCTCAAGCAAAACCTGCAAACTGGAAAGAGCGTAACGACGGCGCTCTACGACGCAGGCTACAGTTCGAGCAGCCGTTTGTATGAGCGCACCGCGTCGCAGCTAGGAATGACTCCCGACAAGTATCGCCGGGGAGCGATAGCCGCGACGATTCGCTACACCTTCGCCGATTCGCCCTTGGGACGAATGCTGGTGGCTGCTACCGACAAGGGGATCTGCGCTGTTCAGTTTGCTGACACCGATGACGAACTGGCAGAAGGACTGAAGCGGGAGTTCCCCTTCGCCGTGCGCAAACGCGATGACGAGTCGATGAAAGCTTGGACCAAAACGCTGCTCCGCCAGATGGAAGGCCACAAGGTAAACAGCGCGCTTCCCCTCGATATTCAAGCGACGGCCTTCCAACGCCGGGTTTGGACGCACCTGCAATCAATGCCATTTGGTACGACACAATCCTATGGCGAAGTTGCGAAGGCAATCGGCCGACCCACGGCCGCTCGTGCGGTGGCTCGAGCCTGCGCTACGAACCCGGTTGCAGTGGCGATTCCATGCCATCGAGTGGTGCGGGAAGATGGTGGAATGGGTGGGTATCGCTGGGGCGTCCAGCGGAAAGAAACGTTGCTCCAACGGGAACAACCGAACGCTCAAACTGAAGGAGCCCGCCAGGGTGCGCGCTGAACGCACCTTGCCGTGGGACCTCGCAGCAGAAGTCACTTCAGCATGTTTTGGTACACGCTGCGCGCCCGCGTGAACTGATCGACTACGACTGATTTCTCCCTGTCACTGTTCCAGTCGTGATTCGCCTGCGCGCCTGCGATCAGCTGGTCGATCCACGCGCTGAAATACTCCGCGTCCTCTTTTGGTTGAGGTCTGCTTCCGTTAACCGTCACGTAAATTGGGCTGGTCGTCGCGTATGGATACAAATCAAGCACGGGATATTCGGCTTTGTCGCTGAAGGCGCGCAGCAGGCACCAGCCCGTTTCCGAAATCGACACTGTCCCTTCTTCATCCGCCTTTTGCCGGGATCCATCCAGCTTCAATTCTCGGACGACTTTTCCATTGCAGATGATCTCGAGATGGTCGATGGGCACGATGGATCGCATCCACGCCTTGAACTTCAATGCGTGCGTACCCGGGGAGAATTTCAACTCATCACCTGGATCGTGGCCCTCCATTGAGAAGCCTAGCAGCGGCCCATTCGTCGCAAAGGTTCGGCCATGCTTCAGATTGTCCAGCCAGAGTTCGACATCGAGCGGCCCCTGCTTCACCTTCACGTACACGCGATTCAATCCCACAGGCCCGCGCAGGGATGCGAAGTTCGCCATGGCGTCGGTACCCGCTGCTGTCGGCAAGCGGAAGCCGCAATTCAGGAGCCGGTACCACACGCGCGCGGTCGATTTGTGGTCGCTGAATCCGAGCACCTCGATGTAGTCCACTTTTCCCAATGCGACGTCGGCTGGCAATTCATCGGTGAGAGTTTCCTTCGCCGGATCGGGATAGGTATCGAACGGGTGTACGTATCCAACGACGCCCTGCTGTTCATGCGCCATGTCCGCAACATTGGCGTTGTCTGGAAAGAGGCTCGCTCCCGGTGTGTCTGCGTAGGCCGAGTAGCCGGGAATCAGAAAATTTCGCTTCAGATGCAGCAGCCCGAGATGTCCCCAGTAGCTCGTATGGAACTCCTGCCCATGAAGCAGGAGGGTTTCCGCGGTTGATGCCGGATCCGGTGTCGTCCGGAAGTACGCTATGTCTGGAATACGCTGCTCTTTGTTAACGACGAGGTCCTGGATGATTGGCAAGTTTTCTGCCGCCGCCTGCGCAACCAGATGCTCTGGGGTGTTCCTGTACGCACCCGCGTAGTTCATGTGAACGTGCACATCGCCGCTCACCCAGAGCTGGCCTTGTCCTTCGGGAATTCCGAGCTTTCGCAGCCGTATCGCAATCTTTGCGACCTGTCCTTCGGTAACCTGCACCTGTTTTTGTTGGAATTCGTATTCGAATCCCTTCATCACACCGACAGTGACAGCCCCCGCTGGCACTTCGATTTCTGCTTCGCCGTTGCTCTCGAAGTAATGCGCTTCAAATGGACGCTCCTTGCGATCGAAACTATCGTCCGCCTGCATCCATGCAGCTCGCGGAGCATACGCTCGCCCGTCCTCGGCCGTGACAAAAATACGGGCGGGAGCCTTGGGCTCACGTTCGTCGGATACCTCAATGTGAATCGTGCCCATTGGTCGCAGATAACGTCGCTCTTTCGCGATGAGTTGATGCTGCTCACCGCCCGGCACCTTCTGAATCCAAAGCGAAGTGTTTCCATCCAGGTTCGAAATGAACGCAACGTGTTGCCCATCCGGCGACCAGCGCGGGTTCACGTTGTCGAAATCGCCGTATGTCAGCGGGAACGCGTTGCCACCCTCAGCGGGCAGTACCCACAATTGATGCCAGGCTCGGCCGAGATAAGACGCGTAAACAATTCTCTTCCCATCGGGCGAGAATTCAGGTCGTGCCTTCCAGGTGGTTTCTTCATAGTGAATTTCACGGCCTTCCGCTCCGGCTTCAGCCTTCATCCGCCAGAAGCCGCCGGTCCCGTAGAGATGTCCGCGATTTGAGACGAACAACAACTCTGCGCCATCGCGCGACCACGCTGGGCTGATCTCGTGGTCATACACGCTGTAGTAATAACGTGGTAGGGAACTCTTATTTTCGCCGGTCATGCGCTGTACGTCGGCCAGTTCGCCGTTTTCAAATCGACCGGCGAAGATATGAAACCGACCGTGATACGAGGTGGAGACGAAGGCGATCCTCTTCCCATCTGGCGAGAACCGCGGCTCGACGTTGACAGCAGCGTCGCGAGTGAGTACATGGGCTTTCTTGTTAGCGACTTCGTAAGCCCATAAAGAAATCGCGTCTTTGTCATACTTCGAATAGACGATCCACTTCCCATCCGACGACCAATCCGGCTGGTTGTCGTACCCAGGTTCCGACGTCAGCTCTTGTGCAACGTCACTATCGATCTTCTGCAGCCATAACGAGCCCGCCATCGAATAAACGAGTGATTTTGAATCCGGGGACCATGCGGCGGCACCTGGCCCCGTAGTGAGCTGTGGCAGGTACATCTCACGGAAGTAATACGGATGAGGAACATCGATCTGCTTCAGGACAGGTTCACGTTGCGCGTAGCTGGAAGTTGAGTGGATGGCGAGAAGTGTTATGAGAAAAATCAAGTGCTTGATGCGCACTCATCCCTCCGGGGCCGACTTGACGAGATGAACCGAGGCGGCGTGCATTATACCGAATGGTTTGCACGCAGCACTGCAATTCAAATCTGGACAAGACCCGGAGTTACACAATTCTCATTCGCTCACAATCGGCAGGACAAGTTGGGAGGCATGTTCTTCGTCGTGATAGATGCGGATCGTCGCCTTTTGCATTTTGGTGGAAACTGTTTCGAGTTCGCCCGTCTGCAGGTTTCTTGAGAAATTCGGAAAAAATGATCCTGAGACCTGAACGCGAATCCGGTGTCCCTTCTGAAACACATTGCCGGTGATCAGGTGTTCAAGGGAGACGTTATAAACCTTTCCTGACTCCAGGAGTTGGCGTCCGCGCGATAAATCGCGATAACTGACCCTCTGCACATCGAGTCCGGGACTCATCAGATTGAATGCCGTGCCATCGGGTGCAACATCCAGCAACCGAACCCACATGTCCAGATCGCGGCAATCGCACGAGAAATAGATCTTCGCCTGGATCGGCCCTGTGACTTCGGTGTCGGCATCGAGCACCGGAGAATCGAATGTCAGGACGTCGTCGTGGCCTTCAAGTTCACGATAATCGTGCGCGCCTGAACTCGCATACTTGTTCACTACGGGATTCTTAGGGTCGGAGGCGAAAGCCGAAGAAGGGTCATTTTTCGCCGGATTCGTAGTGGTCAATTCTCTGATCTTGCTGTTATTCGCGGCGCCGTGCAAATAGTACGAGATGCGTTTCGCACTCGGCGGCCAACTCGCAGATTCACGCCACTCATTCCGACCCATTACAAAGTAACGAACTGGGGGTACGCGATCGACACCGTTGTCAGCCTCGCGGAGATAGTGGTCCATCCAACCTAGCACGACGTCGTCATAATTGATGGCAGCTTTCGCGCCGAATTCACGCTCGCCTGACTTGGTCTTCCCCGTCTCGTCGACTCCGTGAACCCACGGGCCCAACAGAAGGGACGTTTGAGCGTCGTGCGAGGTTCCTCGCGCTTTCAACAATCCCCCAAAGTTGGTGGTCGCTCCCTCCGGTCCATAGTTATCGTCGTACCAGGCGGAGAGATTCAACACAGCTGCATGTACACGGTCATAGCGATTGCGCAGTTCGCACCACTCCCACCACGGATCATCCGCAGGGTGACTCAGCCAGTCGTAGTAATAAGGGGCGACGTCCTTGAGTTCTGAGAGATCTCGAAGCGGCAGCGTGCGCTGCATCTTTGACCCGACATCTTGCCATGCTTTGATGGATTCGGAGTATGTCTTTGGGCCGGGCAGTTTCTTTTTCACGCGAGCGTCGAAGGCTATGTTGTCCCAAATCCATTCCATCCAGGACATGTCCCACGTCCCGCCGGCGTAGAAGAAATTCTGCGGAGTCGAGAACGTCATTGCCGGCACCATCGCCAAGAGATGCGGGGGGTTCTCGACTGCCGCTAGCCACTGAACGGCACCTGGGTACGACAACCCGAATGTTCCCACCTTCCCGTTGGACCATGATTGCTTGGCCGCCCATTCAATTGTGTCGTATCCATCGCGTCCCTCGTTTTGATACGGGCGGAACTCTCCACCGGATGCATAGCGTCCGCGCACATCCTGGACAACGACGGCGTAACCTCGTTCGACGGCGTGGCTGAATGTTGTGTAATCCTTGAGCGCCTCTTCTTTTCCGTACGGCGTCCTATACACAAGAACGGGGAAAGGTCCCGGACTCTTCGGCCGAAGCACATCGGCCCGTAGGACGACGCCGTCGCGCATCGGGATGGCCACGTCCCGATCGACGGGATAGTCAGCTTTCGCGTGTTCTGGCTCCTGCTGACAGAACAGGTTCGAGGTAATGCCGAAAAAGCAGATCAGGTGGAACACCAGGAACCGGAGTCTCATGGAGGCGGTTCAGCCTAGCACTCCGCACCATCTCAAACAAGCGTTCAAGTCGGCGGAGGAAGGGACCAGGCACCCAGACCAATCCAATCCAGGTCGCGGCTCGTATTGACAATGGGAGTAGGATCATCGCGAATCGCATGCAAGAAACTGATCAGAACGTCTTCATCACGGGCGGTACGGGCTACATAGGCTCGCGACTGATTCCACGCCTGCGTGCGCGTGGACATACCGTTCGTGCTCTGGTGCGACGCGCATCTGAGGCCAAACTTCCTCCTAACTGCGAAGCGGTCGTCGGGAACGCGCTCGATGCCAACTCCTATCGAGACGCCGTCAAGCCGTCAAAAACCTTGATCCAGCTTGTCGGGGTCGCCCATCCGAGCCCTGCGAAGGCAGCTGAATTTCAGAGGGTTGATCTGGTCGCTGGCCGTCAAGCAGTTATTGCGGCACAATCTGCGGGCATCAACCACTTTATCTACGTCAGCGTCGCGCATCCGGCTCCCATGATGAAGGCCTATATCGAAGTTCGCACGGAATGCGAGCGCTTGATTCGTGATAGCGGCATGAACGCCACCATTCTGCGTCCGTGGTATGTCCTCGGGCCCGGCCATCGGTGGCCGTACGCCATTCTTCCGATGTATTGGTTGTTCGAAAGCATCCCATCGATGCGCGAGGGAGCGCTGCGGCTCGGCCTGGTTACGCTGGAGCAGGTGTTGCAGGTCCTGACGGAGTCGGTCGATCATCCTTGCACCGGCCAGCGCATCCTCGGTGTTCCGGAAATCCGTCGTGGTACTTTCGATACTACACAAGTCACAGTAACTGCCTGAACCCCGCGCCAGATGCGGCGTTTCGCGCGAGGTAACTCAGAATTACCAAAGCTCATGCCCGTGGGACATCTATTCGCTGATTTTGGTGGATGCGATGTTGACGTTGTAATCGTGCTTTTACGAGCGAGCATGGACAAGAAAGACTATCTCGACGAAGTTCATTTGCGAATTCTGCGGGTCACTGACGATTTGCGCGCAATTCAGCGCGAACTGAATTGTGCCGCCATGGAAGCCCCTGGGAATCCCGAACTCATGGAAGCGCTGAACGAAGTCCCAGAACTTGAATCCTTGGAGGTCCTGAAATCCGCACTGGACCAGATGCGTCACTTCCTGTGGTTTTATCTTCAGGTAATGACGAACGAATCAGAATTTGGCGATAGACTACGCGAAACGATTCGTCAAAAGCCTTCCCACGACGTACGGCTTCAGCCGCCCAATCCTCTAAATGAACGCATTCGCAACGCCGCCGAAGCGTTGATGCTGCAGTATCTCTCCGACGGAAAAATCCGCAAGCCCAACTAGCAGCCGGCTGCACACCGCGACGTTTCCCACTACTCCAGAGTTACCGATTTCACCAGATTCCGAGGACGATCCACGTCGAGTCCCCGCTTAACGGCCATGTAATAAGCAAACATCTGCAACGGTACGATCTCAAGAATCGGCGATAACAGCTCCGGGGCCGCGGGAATGTAGATCGTGTGGTCCGCCAGTTTCTCAACTTCTTTGTCCCCTTCTGACGCCAAAGCGATGACTCGGCTGGATTGCTTCTTGAATCCGGCGATGTTTCCGAGTGTCTTCTCGAAGCGAAGCATCGAACCCGAATCTTCCGGATCGCGCGTTGCAATAATCACAACCGGCAGATTCTCGTCGATTAGCGCATTGGGTCCGTGTTTCGTCTCACCCGTTGGATAGCCCTCCGCGTGTACATAGGAGACTTCCTTGAGCTTTAAAGCACCGTCCATGGCGATCGGGTAATGAATCGCGCGGCCCAAGAAAAGGAAGTCATCCACCTTATGGAACGCCTCTGCGATCCGCTCACATTGCGTGACAGAATTAAGAACCACTTTGACTTTCGCGGGCAGATCCAGAAGTTCGCGGATGTAATGGGCCAGCCGTTCTTTGGGTAGCGATTCGCGCGTCTGGCCCAAATACAGCGCGAACAGAAACAACGCCGCCATCTGCGCTGTGAAGGCCTTGGTCGATGCGATGCTGATTTCTGGACCGGCTAGCGTATAGATGACGCCATCGGCCTCGCGCGCGATCGTCGTGCCAGCAACGTTGGAAATCGCCACCGTTCGTGAGCCTCGTGCTTTCGCCTCGCGCTGTGCTGCCCCGGTGTCGGCCGTCTCGCCTGACTGCGTAATCACGACAGTCAGCTCACTCTTGCCGATCATGGGATTGCGATACTCGAACTCGCTCGCGTAGTCGACGTCCACCGGGATTCCCGCCAACTCCTCGATCATGTACTGGCCGACCATTCCGGCATGCCGGCTCGTTCCTGAAGCGACGATGTTGATCCTCTGCAGTGCGCGCAGTTCTTCGCGACGAATAGGGACCTCATTCAACTGAACCACGCCATCGGGCAGCGATATCCGCGGCGCAATCGTGTCATGCAGACCTTGAGGCTGCTCGAAGATCTCTTTAATCATATGGTGCGGAAACTCACGCTTATCGGCCATGCTTCTCTCCGTTGTCGATATGTTCGTTCATATATCTATGCGACTTGTCCGCGAACGATCGTTTGCCGCACTTCGCCACTTGCGGTAAGTGCGACCAGATCGGCCACCGCTCCTGGTACAAGCTGGCCCGCGGTCGCATCTAGCCGAGCGGCCCTTGCAGGGTTGAGCGTAGCCAGGCGTACCGCTTGTTGCAGATTCCAATTCGCAAACTTCATGACGTTGCGAACCGCTTTATCCAGCGTCAGAACGCTCCCGGCCAGTTTTCCATTGGCCACGCACCTACCGTTGGCGACATCTACCTCCAGCGATCCTAGCCGATATTTTCCGTCGGGCATGCCGGTGGCGGCTGTGGCGTCGGTCACAAGTACCGCGCCCTCCGTACCCTTGGCACGAAGGAATAACTCCACCACCATCGGATCGATGTGAACGCCGTCGGCAATGATTTCGGCACTGATCCGGGCATCCGTCAAAACCTCACCGACAATTCCCGGTTCTCGATGGTCGAGAGGGCGCATGGCGTTGAAGGTATGTGTCGCGTGCCGTGCGCCTGCTGCCACTCCTGCTTGAGCGGCCGCCGTGTCGGCGTCCGAGTGCCCGATGCTCACGCAAACGCCGCGTCGTGAAGCCTCGGCGATTACGCCAGTGGCGCCATTCAGTTCGGGAGCGATCGTCAGAACTTTGATATGCCCGCGAGAGGCCTGCCAAAGCTTGTCAAAGGTCTCGATCGTCGGTTCGAGTAGGTCGTCGATCGGATGTACTCCCGGCCGCTTATGGCTGATGAAGGGGCCTTCCAGATGGATACCGAGAGGCCGCGCGCGTTGCCCGCGCATCCCGTTTTCACCCGCACGTTCGATCGCGTCCGCCAGTCGCTCCAGAGCAGCGAGAGTCAAATCGAGAGCCGCAGTGATAGTGGTAGGAAAGTAGCCGGTTACACCATGACGAAACAACAGCGCTTCAACGGCGGGGAGTGCCTTGTTATCTGACTCCATCACATCATGCCCCGATCCGCCGTGGATGTGCATGTCGATGAAGCCGGGCACCAGGATCGAGTCTTCCAATTCGACGACCCGCCCGTCGGCGGGAACTTCCGCCTCCTGCCTCGACACGATTCGACGGATCACGCCTTGGGCAATAAATACGAGTGGCCGCTCGACGACCACAAGCGGTGTGTACAACCGCTGCGCTGAAATGATCAGATCCATTGAAACGTTTTAATAGATTCTAGCGAACCTGAGGCCTGCACGAAAACTACAAAGTCGCGCGACGCGATTGCGGTGACAGGCGGTGCAATCTTAAAGGCATAAGGGCGATGAAGCCAGTGTCAGACTTCGAAGATGGCTGGAATGTTATACTTTCGAAAGGAAGCGGCGTTCCGTCGCATCCCTTTCCTTTTGTCGGGGAGTGGCTCAGCCTGGTAGAGCACCTGGTTCGGGACCAGGGGGTCGGAGGTTCAAATCCTCTCTCCCCGACCATTCTTTCTCTCGGTTTCTCAATTGTTTACGCTGCCTCTGCTGCTTCGGTTTTTTCGGCAGTTTTCGGTACATTCGGTACAACTGAGGGCAACTCGAACCCGAATCCGCACCGCTCTGCCCATTTTCTGCGGAACGCCACGTCCTCTTTGATCTTGTCGTAGAGGTCGCTCATGTCCTTCCCTGCGTGACCCATCCAGTACTTGTATAGGCCCTCAGGACACTCTGTGTAATTCCGCAAGTACGTGTTCCGAAAACGACGGAACGCATGGTGCCCAGCTTTGTGCGTTCCGGTGAACGGATTTACATACTTCAGCTCCTTCAGCGCCTTGTGCAGATGACGCCGGATGATGTTCGTGGGTGAGACGGGTTTCCCCTTTCGAGTACAGAAGAGGAAACCAGCCTTCCGGTCGCCAACGAACTGTTGGAGAAGCCCGGCAATCGTCGGGTGAAGATCAACCTGACGAAAGCCGTTGGCCGTCTTGAGCCGTTGCTCGACCTTGCCGTGACGAACCTTTTGTTTAAGGTGGAGGGTCAGGAAGTCGGGAGCGATGTGCTTATCGATCTCGATGCCAAGCACCTCTCCGATTCTCAGACCCGCCGCACCACACAGCACAAAGATCATGCGTTCCCGTGGCTTCTTCCACCGCGCCAAACCCGTCATCACCTCAGCAGAAAAGGAGGGCGTGTTCTGCTTGTCCTTTTCCACCACGGGCAGATCGATGAACTCGTTGTTCCACTTTCGAGGATAGATTTCCTCTCCCTGCGCATCGACGGCGGAAGCAACCACCATCCTCACGACTGGAATGTAGTTATCGCTTATCGTCTTCGGCGACAAACCATCTTCCGACATCTTGGCAACGAGTGTTTTGAGCACCGAATTGTTGACCTCGCATAGCGGCA
>Ga0126381_100009783_pt1 | contig 10773 bp, 7 predicted proteins | sample PanSoiMetPlot_28_FD_96465 | JGI IMG/M metagenome (GOLD analysis project Ga0126381, IMG submission 96465) | Tropical forest soil microbial communities from Panama - MetaG Plot_28 | ecosystem: Environmental > Terrestrial > Soil > Tropical forest > Bulk soil | place: Panama | collected 2016-02-17
ACGAAGATCCGGTCCACGACGGTGCTCTGTGTCCGTCGCGACAATAAAGTCGTCATGGCGGGCGACGGGCAGGTCACGCTTGGGCATGAAGTGATTAAGGGCTCCGCGCGCAAATTGCGGCGGCTGTACAACGACAAAGTGCTGGCCGGATTTGCAGGCTCGACTGCCGACGCGTTCGCACTCTTCTCACGCTTCGAATCGAAGCTCGAGCAGTTCAATGGCAATCTGCCGCGCTCCGTGGTCGAATTGGCAAAGGAGTGGCGCACCGACCGTGTTCTCCGTCATCTCGAAGCGCTCTTGCTCGTCGCGGACAAACAGTACACGTATCTTGTCAGCGGCAACGGCGATGTGATCGAGCCCGATGAAGGCGTCGCGGCCATCGGCTCCGGCGGCCCGTTCGCGCTGGCCGCAGCCACGGCCCTGATGACGAGCACCAAGCTCTCACCGCGCAATATCGCCGAGCAGGCAATGAAGATCGCAGCACGCATCTGCATCTATACGAACGACAACATAATTTACGAGGAGTTGGGCTAGAGTGCTCGGACCCGCAGAAATGAGCCACCTTTTCACCGCAGAGACGCAGAGACGCCAAGACAACCTAAGAAAGGCTTGCTCCGCGCTCTCAGCATCCTTCGCACCCTCAGGTTCTAACTTCTTGCGGCTTCGTGAGAAGTCTGCGAAAGTCAGGGCGCGGAGCCGGCAGAGCCCGCTGAGCCAGTTTATGTTTTACTCTCTGCGTCTCTGCGTCTCTGCGGTGCATATATATCGGCCCGCGTTGGAGGTTTGCTAGCCATGGTGATCTATCTTCCCGGCCAGTCGGTGGATGAGGGGCCGATTCTGGATGAGCTGACTCCTCGCGAGATCGTGCGCGAGCTCGATAAGCACGTAGTAGGACAGGCGGAGGCGAAGCGTGCCGTGGCTATCGCGCTGCGCAATCGCATCCGCCGCCAGAAACTCGCGCCCGAGATGGCCGAAGAGGTGATGCCCAAGAACATCCTCATGATCGGCCCGACGGGCGTGGGCAAGACGGAGCTGGCAAGTCGACTGGCGCGGCTCGCGAATTCGCCTTTCTTGAAAGTTGAGGCGAGTAAGTTCACCGAAGTTGGTTATGTGGGCCGCGACGTGGAGTCTATGATCCGCGACCTGGTAGACATCGCCATCGACATGGTGCGCGAAGAGCGACTGGACGAAGTGGCCGATCGCGCGGAGTTGAACGCGGAAGACCGCCTGCTCGACCTCTTGATGCCGCCGCAGCCCGAGCCGACCGAGAGCCTGGAGCGCACGCGCGAAAAGCTGCGCGAACGGCTGCGCGAGGGCAAGCTCGACGAGCGCCTGGTGGAGATCGAAGTGAAGGACCGCCCGCCGACGTTTGAGATCACCACCAACGCCGGCATCGAAGAGATGGGCATCAACCTGAAGGACATGCTGCCCAATCTGTTCGGCCAGAAGAGCCGCCGCCGCAAGATGCGCGTGGCCGAAGCGATGGACTACCTGGTGCAGGAAGAAGAGCAAAAGCTGATTGACATGGACCAGGTTACGCGTGTCGCCTTGGAACGCGTTGAGTCAAGCGGCATCATCTTCCTGGACGAGATCGACAAGATCGCGGGCCGCGAATCGGGGCACGGTCCCGACGTGAGTCGCGAGGGCGTGCAGCGCGATATCCTGCCGATCGTCGAAGGCACGACCGTGAATACGCGCTACGGTTTCGTCAGGACGGATCACATTCTGTTTATCGCGGCGGGCGCCTTTCACGTCTCGAAGCCGAGCGACATGATACCCGAGCTTCAGGGCCGCTTCCCCATTCGCGTCGAGCTGAAGTCGCTTTCGGTGGATGACTTCATCCGTATTCTGAAGGAGCCGAAGAACGCATTATCCAAGCAGTACACCGCGCTTCTGGAAACGGAAGGAATCAAGCTGCTCCTTACTGATGACGCGCTGGAAGAGGTCGCGAAGTTCGCCGCTCAGGTCAACGAGAGTTCCGAAAACATTGGCGCACGACGGCTGCACACTATCATGGAAAAGCTGCTGGAAGAGGTCTCCTTCGAAGGTCCCGATCTCAAGAAGAAGACCGTCAAAGTGGATGCCGCTTACGTTCGCCGGCAACTCTCGGAGATCGTCAAGGATCAGGACCTCAGCCGCTACATTCTCTAGTCCTTTAACCGCAAGATTTGTTGTCTTTCGGAAGACTGCTCCTTCCAGTCGCGGCTCAGATCGGAGGCGCGACTAAAAGGAGCGGTCTTACCCGGCAATCAACGAAATCACGCGGTCGAGGACCTAGCCGGCATCAGCAGTGCGATCAATAGTGGCCGTGGTGTTTTTCGTGCCGGTCGTAAAGCGCTCCGGCGCCCGCTCCGACCAAGGCTCCGACCCCGGCGCCTTTCCCGCCTCCGAGCAGCGCGCCTGCACCCGCTCCGGCCGCAGCGCCGATCCCCACTCGCTTCGCCGTCTTCATGTGCCGTTTGTGACGAATATACTGCGCACGGCTTCGGTAATAATGAGCGGCCGAGGCCGCAGGCACCACCGGGCCTATCAACAATCCGCCGGAAATCATTGCGGTGAGAAGACGTTTCTTCATGGCCTTTCCCTCGAAAGCAGGAAGAGCACGATACCTGCCAAACAGGAGATGGTTTCGTGGCCTCTCGCCACAGGTACAATAAGAAAGACCCGTGGGGACGTAGCTCAGACTGGATAGAGCGGCCGCCTCCTAAGCGGCAGGTCGGCAGTTCGAATCTGCCCGTCCCTACCATTCCTCGCCACTCCTTCTATCCAACAACCGGTTTCATCTGCCCTTTGACGGTAACGCCGGCAATCTTGTCGCCGGCGCGGGACGGCGGCAAGACCGCCGGTGTTTATAGTGCCCCTTGACGTCTTGGTGTCACAAGCGCTATGTTACACCTGTGGTGCCGTTCCGGCTGGCTCTCGAATCCGGCGTGCCTGTCGCCGAGCAGGTGGTCTTTGCCGCCAAAAAGGCCATCTTCAGCGGCAAGCTCCGGCCCGGCGATTCGTTTCCTTCCGTCCGTGCCCTCAGCCGCGCCATGAAGATCCACGCCAACACGGCGCAAAAGGTAATCGCCCAGCTCGCGGCCGAGGGCCTACTGGAAGTACGGCCCGGAATTGGCACTGTCGTTACCGCGCCGGCAGCTCAGCGCAAGGGCGCGGCCCGGCTGCTCGTGCGCGAGGTGGAGCAGCTGGCGGTCCAGGCTATGCAACTCGGCGTCTCGCTTGACGACCTGCAGTCTGCCGTCGCAGCCTGTTGGCACAGCCTCGCCGGGCAGGAGGTCAAATGATTCGTACCGAAGCCCTTGTGAAGCGCTATCGCCGTTGCGAGGCGCTGTCCGGTGTGACGCTCGAGGTGCCGCCCTCCAGCGTATTCGCCCTCGTAGGTCCGAACGGCGCCGGCAAGAGCACCCTGATCAAGATTCTCCTCAACCTCGTCCGGCCCACCTCCGGACGCGCCGAACTCCTCGATACCGACTCGACCCGCCTGGGTGCGTCCCAGCTCGCTCACATCGGCTACGTCTCGGAAGAGCAGAAGCTGCCGGGCTGGATGCGAGTCGATTATTTTCTGAGTTACGTAAGAGCGTTCTACCCCACCTGGGACGAGACGCTTGCCGGGGAACTGGTTCGCCAGTACGGCCTGCCCGCGCGCCGCCGTTTGCGCGAGCTCTCCCGCGGCGCGCGCGTCAAAGCGGCGCTCGCCGTCTCTCTTGCGTACCGGCCGAAGCTGCTTCTCCTCGACGAACCCTTCGGCGGCCTCGACGTGCTCGTGCGCGAGCAGCTCATCGAAAGCATCGTCGATTGCACTCCCGAAGCCACCATCTTCCTCGCCTCGCACGATCTTGCAGAAATCGAGAGCTTCGCCACTCATATCGCATATCTCAGCGACGGCCGCATCGAGTTCGTGGAGGAGATGCCAGATCTGGCGGCGCGCTTCCGCGAGGTCGAAGTCACACTGGATTCGCCCGAACCCCTGCCCCAGCCGTGGCCGGCGGGCTGGCTCAACACCGAGCAGGCCGGCGCCGTCGTTCGGTTCACCGACAACCATTACGATGAGAGCCGCTCGCGCGAAGAGGTGCGCCGCCGCTTTCGCGCCGTACGAAACATCAGCGCCCGCGAGATGAGCCTGCGGTCGATCGTTCTCGCGCTGGCGAAATCGAGGAGGACAACATGCGCCTGATGCTCCACACACTCAGAAAAGATGCGCGCCGCCTCTGGCCGGCGGCAGGCGTCACGTGGTTGATGCTCGCGGTCCTCGCGCATGCCGACCGATGGCGCGCCGACTGGATCCCTTCGCCGCTCGAAGGCTGGATGAATCTGCTCCTGCCGCTTGCGTGGGCGTGCCTGGTATGCCTGGCCGTATTGGAGGAGCCGCTCATCGGCGACCGCGACTTTTGGATGACGCGACCCCATCGGTGGCCCGAGCTACTCGCTGCGAAGCTGCTGTTCTCGACCCTCGCCGTCCAACTTCCGCTGCTTCTGGCGGAAATCTATATACTGGCGGCGCGCGGATTCTCGCCAGCGGCTTACTTCCCCCAACTGCTCTGGAAGCAGGCGCTGGTGTTCGGCGCCGTGATACTTCCCTCGCTGGCCATTGCATCCGTGCTGCGCAACTTCACCCAATTCGTTGTGGCAGTCCTGCTCATTGCCGCAGCGCTGGCCATCCTGAACGGCGGATTCGAGACTTTTCCGGTATTCACGCGGCAGTCCGCCGCGCTTCGGCACACGCTGGAATGGCTCGTACTCGCCGCCGGCGCGCTGGCAGTGATCTGGATGCAATACGCCAGCCGCCGCGGCCTGCCGGCGCGCCTTGTGGCCGCCGTCGCCGCAATTGCGGCCATCTGCGTGTCCACGCTGTTGCCGGTTCGCGCCGAGTACGCAGTACCCGGCAAAGGGCTGCGGCCTGCGCCGCGAATCTCTCTCGGAACGTGGCAGATCGCCGATATCCCGCAGCATCCGATGGGCAGTAGCTCTGTTGTGGCCTCAGTTCCGATTACCATCTCCGGCGCAGCCGACGGTTACACAATTCCCATGGTGGAAGCCGAAGTTATCCTGCCGGATGGCACCACCTTCCGCTCCACGACACCAAATGGCACAGTGTCTGCTGATACCGTTCTGGTTGTTAGTATGGATCCCTGGCCGATGTTCGCTACCGTGCGCGGTGCGACGTTTGGCCCGCCGGGACGGCTAGCGCTCCGCCTTTCCGCCAACGCCTGGGAGCGCGTGAAGAACGTTCCGGTGCGCATTCGCGGCTCGATGGCTTTTGAATTCCACCGAACGGGAGCCGCTACGGCGATTCCTTCGGATAAGGGCGTATTCGTCGCGGGCGTCGGCCGCTGCACCTCGAGCGTAGTACAGAGCCTGCTATCGAATGACATGCTGAAGGTGCTCTGCGAATCCCCGGATCCCCTACCGGAAACCTTGGTCACCCTGCGCCAAACCATTCCCGAGTGGACCTGGGAGCGGCGCCTCAACTCCGCCTACACACTCTCCCGAGGCCCGCGCCAGACCTGGCTCTCGCCGCTCTACCGCGGCCAGTCTTTCTTCCACCTCACTAACCGCGTGGATACCGTGCCCGGCGGGCGATGGCTCGTGCCTGAAACCTATCTCGCCACCTTACGCATCGAAGTTGCTCCCCAACTGAACACCGGTCACGCCCTCTCCCACTTCGATTTCGCCAACGTGCGCCTGGCGCGGTAACGCCGGCGGCCGTGCCACCGGCGTTGCACCACCTTTTTCGAACAGGGGCTTGGATCCGCTGGAACGGGCCGTGTCAACATTGACCCCACAATATAACCCTGCCTTGCCACCGAGCCTGCCAGGGGGTACTCTCAGCCTGATGCCCCGGTTCATCGAGCGGGCTGCCATGGCTGGTTGCTGGGGGGCGCGCATCGCGGGCTTGCTTATCGCCCTGTTCTTCGTCGCGTTCGTCATCGGGGAAGGTCCGCCGCCACCGAGCGTGGACGCCATTGCCTGGGGTGCAATGATTAGCGGGTATCTGCTCGCGTGGAAATGGCAGGGCATCGGCGGAGCGATGGCCCTCGCCGGCCTCGCTGTCCTGTGGTTTCTCAATAGGCACATGGTCGGCGACCTCTTCGGCGCTCTAGCCGTCGTGGCTGTGGTCCACATCCTCTGCTGGTTCGCGCTGGGCCGCCGAGGCCGGCAGCCCAGCCCGCTCCCGCACGCCATCTGGATCGCGCTCGGAGTGTTCATTTTGCTGTGTGCCAACGAGATCTTCGGCAATCCGCCTCTCATGACCCCGCACCACCCATCCGCCGATATCGTCGGTTCGTGGCATTCCGCGGACGCCGCTCTGACAGTCGCGCCCGGTGGCGCACTGTCTGGAACTGTCGAGGGTTACACGCTCGCGGGCGCCCGCGTCATCGCCAACCGAACGTGGTTCGGCAGGCTCATGCACTGGCGCACGGATTACACCGTTCACGGCAATGTCAACGGCTTCCTCTGGCTTGCCGGCACTCATTTAAGAGGCGATCTCATGATGGCAGACGGACGGAAGCAGCGCTTCGAAGTAGTAAGATAGAGGTATCCAAACCCTCCCCCGCACGGAGTGTGCCCATACGATGGATTTCGTTCACCTGCATTGCCATACCGACTACTCGCTGCTGGATGGCGCCTGCGATATCGAGCAGTTGATGAAGATCGCGCTCGAGCAGAAAATGCCCGCCATCGCCATGACGGACCATGGCAACCTCTTCGGTGCAGCCAAGTTCTATAACGCAGCCAAGAACACGGGTGTGCATCCGGTGATCGGGTGCGAGGTATACGTTTCGCAGCAGGGCCACAAGTCGCGCTCCGATTCCGATCGCTACAACCATCTGGTGCTGCTCTGCGAAAACCAGGAGGGCTACCGCAATCTCATCAAGCTGGTCTCCACCGGCTATCTCGACGGATTCTATTACAAGCCGCGCATCGATACCGACCTGTTGGCGCAGCACTCCAAGGGACTGATCGGCATGTCGGCCTGCCTGCGCGGCCACATTCCGGAAACGATCCTCTCCGACAAGTACGACGAAGCCCGCCGCCTAGCCCACACCTATGCCGACATTTTCGGCAAGAAGAACTTCTTTCTCGAAGTACAGGACCATCACCTCGAGCAGGACCGGCGCCTTACGCCCGAACTCGTCCGACTCTCCGCCGAGACCGGCCTGCCGCTCGTCGCCACCAACGATTCCCATTACTTGCGCAAGGAAGATGCGCGGGCGCACGAGATCCTGCTCTGCATCCAGACCGGGAAAACGATGAACGATCCCAACCGGATGCGGTGGACCAACCCGGACTTCTACCTCAAATCGCGCGCCGAAATGATGGAGCTGTTCGGGGAGATCGAAGACGCGCTGGACCGCACGTGGGAGATCGCGCAGCGCTGCCAGGTGACGCTGGAAAAGGTCAAGAACCCGTTCCCCAGGTTCGATGTGCCGGAAGCGCACTCCATTGACACGTATTTCGAATACGTCGCGCGCCAGGGTTTCGAAAAACGGCGCGTACGCCTGGAAGCCCTCCGCGCCAAAGGCGCGCTGAAACACGACCTGCCGGACTACGTCGAGCGCCTCGACCGCGAAATCCAGATGATTCAGAAGATGAAGTTTTCCGGCTACTTTCTGATCGTCTGGGACTTCATCCGCTACGCCAAGAGCCAGGGCATTCCGGTGGGCCCAGGCCGCGGGTCGGCCGCCGGCAGCCTGGTCGGCTACGCCATGGCCATCACTGATATCGACCCGCTGCAGTATGGCCTGCTGTTCGAGCGCTTCCTCAATCCCGAGCGCATCAGCATGCCCGATATCGACGTCGACTTTTGCGAAATGCGCCGCGGCGAGGTGATCCAATACGTCACCGAAAAGTACGGTCGTGAGCAGGTGGCCCAGATCATCACGTTCAACACGCTGGGCGCGCGCGCCGCCATGAAAGACGTCTCGCGCGTGCTGGAACTGCCCTTCGCCGATGCCGACAAGCTCACCAAGCTGGTGCCGAACGTCCTGAACATCTCGCTCGGCGAAGCTATGGAGCAGGAACCCGGCTTCGGCGACGCCGCGAAGAAAGACCCGCGCATTCAGGACGTGCTCGACGTTTCGCTTCGCCTCGAAGGTCTGGCGCGCAACTGCTCCGTGCACGCAGCGGGCGTGGTGATTTCGCCGCAGCCGCTGAAAGAGCTTGTCCCTCTCTACAAGACGAACCGCGACGAAATTGTGACGCAGTTCGACGGAAGTCATCTGGAAAAACTGTCGCTGCTCAAGATGGACTTTCTCGGCCTGACGACGCTCACGCTCATCGACAACGCGCGGCGGCTCATCAAAAAGCGCCACGGGGTAGACATCGTTCCCGAAGACCTGCCGCTCGACGATGCCGGCGCTTACGAGATCTTCTGCAAAGGCCTTACCGCCGGAGTATTCCAGTTCGAATCGCAGGGCATGAAGGACATCCTGCTGCGATACCAGCCCAGCCGCCTGGAAGACCTCACCGCCCTCAACGCGCTCTATCGTCCCGGCCCGATTCAGGGTGGCATGGTCGACGACTTCATCGAGCGCAAGTGGGGCCGCCGCGCCGTCACTTACGATCTTCCGGTCTTGGAGGAGTTGCTCCAGGAGACCTACGGCGTCATCGTGTACCAGGAACAGGTGATGCAGATCTCGAATCGCGTCGCCGGTTACTCACTGGGCGAAGCCGATATTCTGCGCCGCGCCATGGGGAAGAAGAAGGCCGAGGAGATGGCCAAGCAGCGCGAACGATTCCTCCAGGGAGCTCACGAGCGCGGCTTCCCGCAAAAGAAGGTCGAGAAGATCTTCGATCTGATGGAGCAGTTCGCCGGCTACGGGTTCAACAAGTCGCACTCGGCCGCGTACGCTTTTCTTGCTTATGTCACCGCGTATTTGAAGGCTCACTACCCGGTGGACTTCATGGCCTCGCTGCTCACCTCCGAAACCGGCAACACGGCCAAGGTGGTGAAGTACATCAACGAGTGCCGCGCCATGGGCATCACCATTCTGCCACCGGACGTGAACGCGAGCGAATGGAGCTTCACACCCGATCGCGAAGCGATCCGCTTCGGTTTGGGCGCTGTAAAGAACCTGGGCCAATCGGCCGTCGAGGCGATCGCGAAATCCCGCTCAGAGAAGGGCAGCTTCACATCGCTGTTCGAGTTCTGCGAGCGCGTCGATCTGAGCGCGGTCAACCGGCGCATGATCGAGAGCCTTATCAAAGCAGGCGCGATGGATTCGCTTGTCGGCACGCGGTCGCAGAAATTTGCGGTCGCTGAGGGCGCTATGGAAGCAGGCCAGCGCGTGCAGCGCGACCGCGAAAGCGGCCAGATCGGCATGTTCGGAGAGTTGCTCGGAGCCGAAGAGCACCACGAAATTCCGCTGCCGAATGTGCCTGATTGGACAGACAAAGAGAAGCTTGCTTACGAGAAAGAGCTGCTCGGATTCTGGGTCACCGGCCACCCCCTCGATGGTTATGCTGACAAGATCTCCGAGCTCGCTACGTACGACAGCTCCAAACTGGAAGGCCTGACCAAAGGCACGGAAGTAGTGCTCTGCGGCGTATTCACCGGGATCGCGCGCAAGCGCAACAAAGAAGGCAAGCCGTGGGCATCGATGACCATCGAGGATCGCGATGGCAGCGTGGAAGCGATGGTCTTCGCGGCGAGCTATGAACGGCTGGCCCCGCAGGTGGTCGAAGACCAGGCTGTGCTGGTGCGCGGCCTGGTGCTGCCCGAAGAGAATGCGCCGCCGAAGATCTCCGTGCAGGATATCGTTGCGCTCGACAATGCCCGCGTCGATCTGCCGAGCGTGATCTCTATTCGGATCTGGTTGGGCCGCAACGGCACGTCCGATAAAGCGGAGGCGCTCGAGGAGATCTTCCGCCGCAAGCCCGGCCAGACGCAGGTGCGCCTTCGCCTGGAATCGCCGCGCGATTTCTCCGTGCTGCTCGATGTACCCGCGCGCGTCCGCCCCGATAGGGAATTCCGCGCCGCCGTGGAAGCCATCTGCGGCAAAGAATCAATCGAACGGGTAGCAGGGTAACGCCGGCGATTCGCGCGTGCGCGTCTTGTCGCCGGCGAGCCTACAAGCACCCTCCTTACGCCACCGCCGGCCTCGCGATTGGCGGCGCTACAGGTTCCTCCTCCGCCTCTGCTTCTACCGCTGCCGCGGCCGGGATGCGTTCGTGCAGCAGCAACTCCGTTGCCAGCACCTGTGGTTCGGCGTGGAAGTAGCGTTGCATCGGATTGTCGAATAGCAGATTGCAGATCGCCAGCAGAGCCATGCCTTCGTGGTGCGCCATCCACGAGCGGATCACCTCGCCGCCGCGGTTGGTGTACTCCACGGCCTCGTAGAATCCGTAGCGGCTTTGCCAACCGTAATCCTCCATCTGGCGCAAATTCTTGAGGGCAAGCGTGGGGTTGACCATTAGCGCAAGGAACGACGCATACGGCGCAATCACCAATTGCTCGCTCTCGCGCCGCTTCATGGCCAACACGGAGACTCCGAACGGCGCGTATCCCGAAGTATGCGCCGACTCCGAAATTCCCCACGGCACGCCTTTGCGCAAGCAATGCTCGCGCTGCACCCGCACCGCTGCCTGAACGCTCTGCTCCGTAATGGTGCCTGGATAGTGTCGCATCCAGAGCGCGGGCATAAGGTACTCGAACATAGTCCCCGTCCAGGAAAGCAACACCCGCTCTCCGCGAGCCAGCGTGTGTGCGCGGCCCAGGTGGAACCAGGCCTCCTGCGGGATGTCGCCTTTCGCGATGGCCACGAAGAC
>Ga0126381_100009784_pt1 | contig 10772 bp, 12 predicted proteins | sample PanSoiMetPlot_28_FD_96465 | JGI IMG/M metagenome (GOLD analysis project Ga0126381, IMG submission 96465) | Tropical forest soil microbial communities from Panama - MetaG Plot_28 | ecosystem: Environmental > Terrestrial > Soil > Tropical forest > Bulk soil | place: Panama | collected 2016-02-17
CCGACCCAATCGCTTCGACAATCCGCTCCCATCGGCCCAGATCCGAGGCCAACTGCTTTTTCCCCTTGGCCGTGATTCGGTAGTATCGGGCTCTTTGCTTGCTCTCTGATTGCTTCCATTCAGACTGCACCCAGCTCTGACGCTCCAATCGATGGAGGGCCGGATAAAGTGATCCGGTCTCCACCTGAAGCACATCTCCGGATCGCAAACGTAACGCCTGGACAATGCCATATCCATGCTGCGGGCCCCATTGCAGGGTCTGAAGAATAAGCATGTCGAGTGTGCCCTGCAGCAGCTCAATCCGGTTTTTATATTCGTTTTTCTCGTTCATAGATGTAGACACTCTACCGCAATGGGAGTAGATCGTCTACTCCTGCTTATGTCGATGCTCAATTCAAAGACGTGCTTACAGCGACTCCTCAGACGAGATCGGAATCCGGCCTGACATTCCGGTCGAAGCAGTCCGCTGTGTGGCCTGCTGGTCCACGCGGTCGGCGCGGCGGCTGCGAGCCAGCAAGAAAAACTTGCTATTTGCCCAGATTCCACATGATGAGTGCGCGCCATTAGATGTCATATAACCAATCGCGAGGCCTGTTCCTTGGGCACGCCAAAGAAGTAGGGCCTTCGGCTGATTGGCGAAACATCGCGATTACGCTCACTATCGGTCAATGAGAATTGTGACCTCATTGCGACAATTGGTAGTCGCTTCTACGCAAGGTGGAGTCGTAACCGCAGCGATCCCTTACCCCACAATCGGCTTATTTTCGCAGGCACTCGCAATGGGTTGACGCCTGCCGCCTCAGGCACGGTGATCTGGAGATAATAGACCTTGCGCCCTTTCACCGTGGCCAGACTGAAGCGCCCTTCCGCATCAGTGCGGGTTTCGCGAAGTTCCATCTTCCAGTCTGGTGTTAGTTCTGCGACCTTTGCTCCTTTAACGAGGTCACCATTGGGGTAAAGAACAATTCCTCTAAGGGCCTTTACTGTCTGCAACTGCAACTCGACAATTTCTTCAGCTGCGCGGACCTGAGGTTGGAAACAGATGATGGACAGCAATAGCACGACAACCCACACCTGCATCTGTCTTGGATTCATCGGCTCCTCTGAGGCGTAGTGTAAGGCAGATGCACGATGATTGTTGAAAAATCTCGATAGCGCTTAAAACCCCGGTCCAGACGGTCAAAGGGGCAAAACGTGTAATCGCCTTTCCGCGACAGTTAGCCTGAGAATTTGCTTGGCTGCTCACCTTAAGACCGCATAAAATGCCGGTGCGGCACAAGACCGGCATGCTTAGGTACTACTACATCAATCGAGGTTGGATCGTATCCAGTTCGGCACGGCGCATGTATCGCATCGCAGCGAGTCTGTCGTTGTCTCTGTTCTTTGTGCTTTTCGCGATGAGTCTCAGAGGGTTGATCCCCAACGCTCTCGTCCCAGTTCTGAGGGCGATTCTCCTGCCTGGTGTGTTAGGAGCTGCAACTACAATGATTGCGATGGAGTACTTTTTGTTTGGCTTCGATGACTCCTCCGCGCTGAAGAAGATGTTTTGGTTTTGCGTGATGCTGCTTCCGCCGCTCGGCCCTGCCTTGTATTGTTTCCTTGTTTACTCGCGTTCAAAAGTTGTTAACGCGCATCGAGATGAGGGTGTTCAACGCGCGTCAGCCTGACCTGCCGAAGGGCAAAGAGAACGCGCAAACTTGCGTCATCGCCTGGTAACAAACCCTTAAGGCCGACCGGGGATTCCATAATTTCGACGAAACGGTGTCACTGGCGGCAGGAGATGGAAACATGTCTTATAAGCGCTTCGTTACGACCGTGTTGCTGGCCATTGCTGCAAGTGCTCAAACGGCAAGCAGTGGCGCATCAGTGTCGGTACGCCATTTCGTCGCACCTGCGTATCCAGCCGCCGCATGGCTAGCGGGAATTCAAGGAACTACCGTAGCTGATGTGACCATTAAGGCCGATGGATCAGTCGATTCCGTGAAGATTATCTCCGCACTTCCGATATTTCGCGGGTCATTGGAGACCGCACTGAGGCAGTGGTTGTTCCAGACTTCGGAAGCCGGAGCGTTGCGGATAACGACGCGGTTCGAGTTCGAGGATTGTCCGTTAAGTGATTCAGGGGAACCTGGGAAGCTTTATTACATACGGACGACTGTAACCGCCGATCTGCCCTCTTTTGTTGCTGTCAAAACCTGCCCGCACGTCATCGAGACAGTCGTCAATTGACGAAAAATCCCCATAACACTTGAAATGTCTTCGTAACACTACTCCTTCGAAGTGTTCCGTTCTGCCCGGATGACGTCCATCAAGCTGGACTTGCCTTGCCACATTTGCCTGATTTCTTCCCATACTTCTCTCGACATCGGGCCAAAGAACGGTTCAAATACAGCACTGCCGTAAGGACGTAAGCGTCCGGTTGAAACCGTCTCGACATTAACGTAAATGAGAGCCATTCTCGCCAGGTGGACATTGGGATAAGTGTCCACTTGGAGCAGAGATGGACACCTCCGAGCAAGCTACAGTCACTCCCAGGGACAAAGAGGGCGCGGTCGTATGGCGGCGACAGCAGTGGAGCATTGCCCAGAAGCGGCGGATTGTGGAAGAGACGCTGACGCCTGGCGCGTCGGTGTCGCGAGTAGCGCGGGCGCACAGTGTGAACACCAACCAGGTATTTGGCTGGCGACGGCAGTATTTGGCAGGACGACTGGGAGAGCAGAAGGCAGGCATCAAGTTGTTGCCAGTGCGGGTAAGCGAGAGCCAGGCGGCTTCGGTGGTAGTCGAGCCCAACGGCAGGGAGTGTTCGCAACCACCACTCGCGAGGATTTACATTGAATTGCGGCAGGCCCAGATGCGGATCGAAGGTAACGCCGATCCCGCCTTGGTGCGAGTGTTGCTGGAGTGCCTGCGGGCATGATCGCATTGCCGGCCAAAACGCAGATCTGGATCGCGGCGGGAGTGACTGACTTGCGCCGCGGCTTTAGCGGGCTGAGTGCGCAGGTGCAGACCAAGCTGGAGCAGAGTCCGTTTTCCGGACACGTGTTCGTGTTCCGCGGACGGCGAGGCGATCTCATCAAAGTGCTGTGGTATGACGGTGACGGATTGTGTTTATTCGCGAAGCGGCTGGAACGCGGTCGCTTCGTGTGGCCACAAGCCACGAGCGGCACGGTTTCGCTGACGCGAGCACAGCTGTCAATGCTGCTGGAAGGCATCGATTGGCGGCGGCCGGAGCGTACCTGGGAGCCGCAGCTGTCGGTGTAACCGGCGAGATTCTTTGCACAACTTTTTTCGCATATAGTCGGATGAGAATGAGGGCGTTCATGCGATACTCCGCGCATGGCGGTGACTGAACTCCCGGATCTGAACGAGCTTCCCGCCGAAGCGCTGCGCGCGCTAATCCTGACAAAACATCAGCAGCTAGTTTCGACGGCCGACAAGCTAGCTGCTACCGAAGAACAGCTACTCTCGCGCGAGCGCGAGATCGAACACTTGAAGCTGCTCCTGGCTAAGCTGCACCGCATGCAGTTTGGACGAAAGTCGGAAAAGCTACAGCGGCAGATTGAGCAGTTGGAGTTGCGGCTGGAGGAGCTGGAATCGAGCCGCAGCCAGAACGAGTCCAAACCGGAAGCTACTTCGCTCCCCACCTCTTGGCCCGCCAGTGCAGCGAAACCTTTACGCCGGGCATTGCCCGATCATCTGCCGCGCGAAATTCGCCGGCAGGAGCCGAAAGAAACGGTGTGTCCGCAATGCCAGGGCAAGCTGCGCCAGCTGGGGGAAGACGTTTCGGAAGTGCTGGAGTACGTGCCGGCAAGTTTCCGGGTGATTCGTCATGTGCGTCCGAAGCTCAGCTGCACCAAGTGCGACTGCATCGTGCAGGCGGCAGCGGTGAGCCGGCCGATCGAGCGTGGCGTGGCTGGACCGGGGCTGTTGGCGCATGTGCTGGTGTCGAAGTACGCGGATCACTTACCGCTTTATCGGCAATCGGAAATCTATGCGCGGCAGGGGGTGGAGCTGGAACGGTCGACGATGGCCGACTGGGTGGGCGGAAGCAGTCACTTGCTGGAACCGCTGGTGGCAGCGCTGGGTGATTATGTGATGGCGGCTGCCAAGCTGCACGCTGATGACACGCCGGTGCCGGTGTTGTTTCCGGGGAACGGGAGGACCAAGACGGGACGGCTGTGGACCTACGTTCGCGATGATCGCCCGGCGGGGGATACGGCCGCGCCTGCGGTTTGGTTTGCCTATTCGCCAGACCGCAGAGGCGAACATCCCGGACGGCATCTAGAGAAGTTTCGCGGGACATTGCAGGCCGATGCCTATGCCGGCTTCAATCAGCTCTACGAAGATGGGCGTATTCGACAAGCTGCATGCTGGGCGCATGTGCGGCGGCACTTCTACGATCTGGAGCAGGCACACGGTTCGCCGGTAGCGCGGGAGGCGCTGGTGCGAATCGGGGCGTTGTACGCCATCGAAGAGGAGATCCGCGGCCGGCCGCCGGACCAACGCCGCGCCGTGCGCCAAGCACAATCGAAGCCCCTGCTCGACTCTCTGCGACAGTGGTTCGAGACCACGTTGTCGAAACTCTCGCGTAAGTCGGACACGACGGCAGCGATTCGTTACGCTGTTTCCCGCTGGGATGCACTGCTGCGCTATATAGAAGATGGACAAATCGAAATTGATAACAGCGCTGCCGAGCGGTCTTTGCGCGGTGTAGCTTTGGGACGAAAGAACTACCTGTTCGCGGGATCGGATGCTGGCGGGGAACGTGCGGCGGCCATCTACAGCCTGATCGGTTCGGCGAAACTCAACGGCCTCGATCCCGAAGCCTATCTGCAGAACGTGCTAACCCGGATCGCCGACCATCCCATTTGCCGGATCGACCAGCTACTGCCCTGGAACATCAACATCACACCACAAGTGTCCACTTAAGCCATTCGTGGACACTTAGCAAGACGGTACACACCAGACGCTTACGTAAGGACGCCACGACGCGAAGTTTCGCAGCTTTTCGAAGAACCCAATTCCTACGAGATCTATCGTGTCCTGATTGCCCTCAGTAAACAACTTCTCCAAACAATCGAAGACTCGCCTCATTTCATCTAGATTGCCCTTTTCGTAAAGGTCTTCCACAACGAAGTGCATGAACTCCCCCATATCGTTGTACTGTCCGGCGGGTTTCCCTCCCCACCATCCGAGGTGTTCTCGCCATCGAGGAAGGAATGCTGGGAACGTCTCAACAAGGGTCAGCATCGTCGCGCCGGTCAGGCTTGCGCCACGTGCTACAAGAAGAGAGATCGCATCCTCCTTGTCACATGGGTCGAGTCCCATTTCAGCGAGTGCTCGTTCTGGGAGTCGGCCTAAATCTCGCCCAGTAGGGTTCATCAATCCAGCAAGCTGTCGCAATGCTGTTCCGTCAAAGCCTTGGTCGAGAGCCAGGGCGGCCTGCTCGACCCAGTCCTCAGCGTCAACTCTGCCCAATACCCAACGAGCCTGCAGGAGTTTCGGGTCCACTCGTTTTGTTTCCTCGGTCATTTCGCTAAATACTATTCCACGCGGATGTGGGTTGGTGATAAATCGCCATAGCACTCAAAATGCCTCTCGACGGGTTCTGAGCGAAATCGCCGATTTCATCGCGAGATGGAAGACTGGCTGCCCAAGTAACTGAAGCGGATTGTGGTGCCACGGACTCGTTTCACTGCTCTGTGAATATCTGGCAACACTGGGGACGAGTTTCGGACCCACGAGTTAGACCGGATGCGTTGGCGTTACATCTCCATCTCACTCATCAGCACGAATGTGCTGACGATTCGGAGCGTGAGAATAGTATTTTGGCCTTTGATCCAGTCGAACGTGCAACCATGGCACGCCTGCTCCGGCGGTGCTAAGCCAGACAGGGCTAGGTCCTAATCGACGCTCCATCAAGTTGCCGACGAGCCGCCACAGAAAATGCGTCTGCGCCTCTGGAGCCTCCCGAACGAAGGCTGCAATGTTCTCATAGCCATTAAGCAGGAAAGTACGAAAATCGTCTACTGGAGCCGACCATTCAAGCAACGGCATCCTAAACGAGAGAGCGTGGTTCGGAATCGCGCGCACTTGAGATTGATCTATGCCCTTGTGGCCTCACTCCGCACCAAAATCTTGTTCACGTTGTCGGCTGCAAAGAACTCGGAAACCGAAACCGTTTGCGCGAAAATGCCGAAGTAACGATTTGTTTGCTCCTGATTTCCCTGCAAAGCTGCTAGGAGTTGCTGCATTTCCGGAGGGGGCGGAGCAAGTGTCGCCAGCTGGCATGTGAACTCAAATAAAGGAAACGCGCCCTTGTTTCGTTCCTGCTCGTAGATAGCCAACGCCTGATTGAGAGGCTGATGCCCGCTCAGTCCGGAATCAATTGCGTCCGCGAGCAACTCGGCGCTATGGAAGGCGTCCGTAATGCCTTCTGCCGTGCACGGGTCCTTCAGGTAGCCGGCGTCTCCAACCAGCGCCCATCCCGGTCCGTAAGGCTTGCGGAAGTAATTCGGGACAAGACCACCCACAAACCTTTCCTCGCGACGTCCGCTATGCATCCGCTCAGCCAAGCCGGGCGCATCCTCCGCAATCGCGCGCAGATAGTTTCCCTCAATGTCGGCCCGCACGGCGGGGTGATCCTTCGCGGCAAAGCCCACGCCAATCAAAGCGAGTCCGTCATTGGTCATCCAACCGAACGCTCCACGACACGGACCGGGGTGGAATTCAAAGCCCTTCATCTGCACGCCGCTCCAATAGGAGAAATAAGGTCCCTCCAATGGCGGTTTCACGTTGTATTCAGTAGCATGCACGGCCTTTGCTACAGTTGAATGCATACCATCGGCCCCGATGACCAGCCGGGCTTTTTCAACCACCGACGATCCGCCCTTCTGCCGTCCGCGAATTCCGCAAACCGTCTCGCCTTCGAATAAGAGCTCATCGACAGAGAATTCGGTTCGCAAATCGACACCTGCCACTGTGGCCGCATCCACGAGGATGGCGTCCAAAACTTTACGGCGAGGAGCGTAAGCTTCATGTGCATCATCCGCCGGCGGCGGTGATCCAGTCAGAACGAACGCCCCAAAATCAAAGTAGAAAGTTGTGATCGGCGGACAGCCGGATCGGACGACTTTGTCCAACACTCCCCATCGTTTTAACCGTGCTATGCCAGATTGATGGATGTAATGGGTAGAGAAGGGCAAATCACTCGGAAACGTTGAGCGATCAAGCAGAAGTACCTTGTATCCCTTGCGCGCTAGTAAAAGGGCAACGGCGGATCCAGCGCAACGTGCACCGACGACGATGATGTCGTACATGCGGCCTCCGGCGAATGATTTTTGCCTACCAGATGGAAGACGGGCCCAGGTTGCGAATTCTACACCTATTGCCAGTGGCGGCAGAGGTCAGACATTAAAACGGGGAAAGCAAAGAGCGGCACAGCAAACTTCGAAAATCGTCCTCTCAGGGCCGGCTATGCACTCCACTTGCGAATTCGCCGGGTCATGAGGTTTACACAAAAGGGTTACTTCGCCGAGAAGGAGAGGTACGGATGGTTCGAGCGTCACTGGAGTGAGCGCTGGAAATCACTCCAGAAATCCTCCGCGTGTTCGAGCGAACGCCCTTTTTCGAATGGGTTGGGTAACGCATCCAAGGGTACAAAGACGGGGAAGAATAACCCATGCAAGCAAGTCCAACGAAATCAAAAGGTTCGGATGGAAACCCGGCTCTGGGAGAGGTGCACGACTAGATGTAACGGAGTGTCCGCAGCAATGTTTGACCCGTTTCTGGCGTTGACATCAATCCACTGTTGAAGTGGACGCCGTGATCTGAAAGTAGCTTTCCAGCCCTGAAATGCGACCCGACACCAGTGGCCAAACGCGGAAGGGCTTCATCTAAGTTACCCGAGGCAGATTCTATGAACGTTCGTTCAAACCGACTTTCCGGTGGTCGCACCGTTCTCATCGTTTTAGGTGTGGCGGGTGCAGCGATCTCAGCGGCGGCGCAGAGTCAACCCGACAAGGGCGACCAATCCTGGACTGCAACCAGTGAAACAAGCACTGCGAACGCCAATCCGTCCCGAACAACGGAAAGCTACACCCAATCCGGCAACCGGACGCTGGATAAGAAGAGTGTGGAAGTGCTCGGTCCAGACGGAGAATATCAGCCTTACATTCAGATTGAGATAGAAACAATAAAGGAGAGCCCGACCGCAACACGATCCATCACGAGGACGTTCAATCCGAATCCCGATGGGGATGAACAGTTGACTCAAGTGACGGAGTCTGAAAGTCAGAACTCAGCTGACGGTACCGCTCGTACGGTGCAAACAACTTCGAAGCCTGATTCTAACGGAAATCTCGAGGTTGTTGGGCGCGAGATTACGGCGACGACAAAACGCGCTGCATCGCAAAATTCTCAAACTGTCATTTATCTCCCAGATATCAATGGCGGACTCGCTCCAAGCATGCAAGTAAATGAACAAGAGGAGCATAGTGCCAGCGGCGAGACTTATATGAAGAAGAAGACGACCCTGCTGCCAGACCCCAACGGGAATTGGCAGGTTTACGAGTCGCAGGAGAACAGGGTAGAAGGGGATGCCCAGAACCGCACCAGCGAAGATCGCATTTCGCGCCGTGATTTTGAGGGCAATGTCTCACCTGTTTCGCAGGTAATCACTCACCAGACCAACCGCGACGGTCGAGCCACCGCCGCATCAGAGACATACTCAATCGACGCCCCAGGTTGGGTTCGTGATGGCTTCCGACTCATTCAAAGGTCTACGACTATGCGAACCGTGGACCCCGGACAGACCGTAACCGAGCAGCGGATTGAACAGCCCGATCCTGGTGATCCGGAAATGGGTTTGGGAACCATAACAGAGAAGACTGATACAGTCGTCAACGAAAGCCCAGGCACGACGGAGACAATCATTGTCACTGCGCGCTATCCGGATGGTTATCCGAGCGTGGTCACGGTAGAAACACGCAATTCTTCCCAACCCTATCCCGATGCGCGCTTTGCGGTCAACCATCCGCGATAAGAGCTGAATGCGCCGTCGCACGCGCGTCGGCTGGATGTTAGTGCCCGCGGGCCGGAGGTAATCGAGACGATCGAACCGGGAGTTTACTCGCTCTGTTTGATTGTTGACTCTCGAGAGCTGGCGGCACTCTGGCTGGGCTCTCTGGGATCGAACAGCTGCCGTACAGGCTCGATCGAGCAGGGCAGCACACTCACCCTATCGCCACCGTAACCAAAATCCGTTTCGACAGAAGTCGGTGTAGCGATTCGTGTCTCGAGCGTCAGTCTCACTAGAACAGCCGGGTCGTCTCCGACTGTCAATCAGCCTGCATACAACCAAGTTTAGAACCAGTTCTGGAGAATCACGGATCGAACTCAGCGTACCGCGGCTAGTTGCGCGCGCAGCTTGTGCGTGGCACGGAATAAAGTATTTCTGACCGTGCCTTCAGTAGTGTTGAGAATTCCGGCTACGGTTTTTAGCTGCATACCGTGAAAATGTTTCAGCTCGAACACGGTCCGCTCACGAAGCGACAATTTGTCTAGTGCACGAACGATATGCTCTCGATGGACACGAACTACAAAGTTGCGTTCCGGGCTCGCCACGGCACGTTCATCGGGTACTTGGTTCACCACGTCATATTCCTGTCGGTCTGGGCTGGACAACGTGGTCGAATACTGGTGACGAAGCCGTTTTTTGCGAAGATGGTCGAGGCAGAGATTCGTCACAATGCGATAAATCCATGTGTAAAACGAGCACTCGAAGCGAAACCATGGCAATTTCAGATAAGCGCGCAGGAAAGCTTCCTGATAGATATCCTGACCGTCCTCGGTCGAACCCGTAAGATGAATCGCGACCCGGAGAACCGCTCGGTCATACTGATAGACGAGTTGTTCGAAAGCCGCAGCATCGCCCTGTTGTGCGGCTCGAATCAGTTGCGTGTTATCCATGCGTGCAGAATCGGTTTCACCGGTCGCCAACCTGGGGACTAGGCATCCGATTCCATTCACATAGCCACTCTCGCGACGAGCTTTGTTCGCCTCACGCAGCATGTTTCTTTGATCCGCCTCTTTCCGGGGTGTCCAATTCGCAATCGCTAAGCCGGCGCAGGATCATCAGCGCGATATCGTCCTCGCGATGCAGGCTCCCTGCGAAGTTCTCTACGCTCGCTAGCACCGAAAACAGCATTGCACTCGGGCTGCCGGGCGCGGGCGCACGAACCGCGCCCAATAATCTCTCGGCCCCGAATTCAACTCCCGATTCGTTTCTGCACTCGGCAATTCCGTCCGAGTACGCAAGCAGTGTGCTGCCGGCACTTAACTTCGTCCTGCCATTCACGAATTCTCCGCCGGATATCACGCCCAGCACGCGACCGCCTTGATGGAGTTCCTCCAGGTCACCGTCATCGCGAATCAAGAGCGCAGGCGGATGCCCAGCATTGCAATACGTAAGGTCACCCGTCACCGGATTCAGCCGGGCCAGGAACACAGTGGTCAGAGGAAATTCCACGCCACTTATAAGAAGATTGCGGTCTACAGATGCCACAGCTGCTGCGGGATCACCGTGCACAGACACTTCCCGGCGAATCATTCCAACCATGTGAGTGAACCACATTCCCGCCATAAGGCCTTTGCCGGCGATGTCGCCGATGAGGAAAACCAGGTCTCCCTCAAGCTGCATCACGCTGATGAAGTCGCCTGAAAGATGCCGTAGCGGAAAGATCTCGCTGGCGAACTCATAAGAACCTGTACGG
>Ga0126381_100009785_pt1 | contig 10772 bp, 1 predicted proteins | sample PanSoiMetPlot_28_FD_96465 | JGI IMG/M metagenome (GOLD analysis project Ga0126381, IMG submission 96465) | Tropical forest soil microbial communities from Panama - MetaG Plot_28 | ecosystem: Environmental > Terrestrial > Soil > Tropical forest > Bulk soil | place: Panama | collected 2016-02-17
TACCGGACGCGACAGCGTCCCCACTACTTTCCGAATGGGTGAGGGGTTGGTGGGGCAGTGCGCTCTCGAGAAGAAACGCAACCTGGTTCGCAGCGTACCCAACAACTACATTCGGATCAAAAGCAGCCTGACTGATGGCACACCCACAAGCATCGTGGTATTGCCTGTATTGTTCGAAGGCGAAGCCAAAGCCGTCATTGAGCTGGCATCCCTGCGTGACTTCAGCGACATCCACCTGGCCTTCCTGGATCAGGTGACGCAGAGCCTTGGCATTGTGCTTAATTCCATCGCAGTTACTATGCGGACCGAGGAATTGCTTAAGCAAAGCCAGGCGCTCGCCGAGCAGCTTCAAAAGACTAACGCGGAACTCGAGGAAAAGGCCCACCTCCTAGCCGAGCAAAAGACCGAGGTGGAGGCCAAGAACCACGAGGTCGAACAGGCCAAGGCCGCGCTCGAAGAGAAGGCGGAGCAGCTCGCCCTTACTTCCAAATACAAGTCTGAATTCCTGGCCAACATGAGCCATGAGCTTCGAACGCCGCTCAACAATTTGCTCATCCTCGCCCAAATGCTCGCGGAAAATCCGGAGAACAACCTCCTCCCGAAACAGGTGAAGTATGCCGAAACCATTCACAGCTCCGGTACTGATCTGCTCGCGTTGATCAATGACATTCTCGATCTGAGCAAGATCGAATCGGGAAAGATGGACGTTGAAATTGGCAGTGTTCGTTTTAACGACCTCCGCGACTACTGTACACGCACCTTCAAACACGTGGCGGATGGCAAGAATCTGGATTTCACGATCGATGTCAACGGCCCGTTGCAGCCGGAGACCATCCACACGGATGTCAAGCGGCTTCAGCAGGTGCTCAAGAATCTGCTCTCCAATGCTCTCAAATTCACGGAACGGGGATCCGTTAAGCTGCGAATCGACCGGGTCGAGAGCGGCTGGAGTCCCAACCACCCCGTGCTGTACCGTGCCAAGAGCGTCATCGCATTCTCCGTAACGGACACGGGCATTGGCATCCCCCACGAAAAACAACGCATCATTTTCGAGGCCTTCCAACAGGCCGACGGAACCACCAGTCGCAAATACGGCGGCACCGGTCTTGGACTTTCCATCAGCCGCGAGTTGGCGCGCCTGCTTGGCGGCGAGATCCGGCTTCAGAGCACACCCGCTATCGGCAGCATTTTCACCCTCTATCTGCCGCAGATTTACGTCGCCGTGCAGACGCCGGTTAAGGTGGATACCGCGCCGCCCGTCCCGGCAATTTCACCCGCCGAAGACGGACTAACCGGTATTAGCCACACTCCCGTCGATGTGGTACTCCCAGCTCCTTGTAACGCGCCCGCAACGATTGTCGAGGACCTGGCCATTGACGACGACCGCAACGTTGTCGCTCCAGGAGACCGCGTGTTGCTCATTATCGAGGACGACCTGACCTTTGCCCGAATACTTTTGGATCAGGCCCGCGATCGCCACCTCAAGGGTCTCGTTGCATTGCGGGGACGCACCGCGCTGGCGTTGGCCCGCGAATTCAAGCCGGGGGCGATCACCCTCGACTTAAACCTGCCGGACATGGCGGGATGGACGATTCTGGATCGGTTAAAGCACGATCCTTCAACTCGGCACATACCGGTTCACATCATTTCCGGCGATGAAAATCGCCGCCGCGGCCTGGCCCTCGGTGCGATGACATACCTGGAAAAGACCGCAACCATGGAGTCCCTGTGCCAGACATTCTCCACCATCGAAGACTCCGTACAGCAGCGTGTGAAAAAGATCCTTATCGTTTGCGAAAACACGGATCGCCTGAAGCAGCTCGAAGCCGCTCTCGGTGGAAGTGATGTCGAGATCACTTCGGTTGCTAATGCCGGCCAGTCGCTTGCCGTCATGGGGCAGAACTATCTCGACGCAATCGTGGTGGACATACAGTTGACTGGTATATCCGCCGCGGATCTGGTTCGCGAGATTCAGCAGCAGTTCACGCCACAGATCCCGCCTGTCGTCCTCTTTAGCAGTCGTACCCTAAGTTCGAATGAGACGTCCGCGTGGCATGCTCTTGGCCGCGAAAGCATCGTAAAGCTTGCGCGGTCACCTGAACGCCTGCTGGATGAAGTCGTTTTAGTGTCGCATCGGCAGGAGTCCGCGCTGTCGGATTCGCAACGCGAAACGTTGGCCGAGGTCCGGCGAAATGACGAGACCCTTTCAGGTAAAAAGGTATTGGTCGTTGATGATGACATCCGCAATATCTTTGCCCTTACGAGCATTCTGGAACGCCACAAACTCAACGTGGTTCACGCCGAGAATGGGCGCGCGGGCATCGGGGTTCTGCGGGAGATTCCCGATATCGACGCGGTTCTGATGGATATCATGATGCCCGAAATGGATGGCTACGAGACAACACGTGCGATCCGTCAGATCCCGCAGTTCCGGTCGCTCCCGATCATCGCTCTCACCGCCAAAGCCATGAAGGGAGATCGTGACAAGTGCCTTGAGGCCGGCGCCTCCGACTACGTGACCAAGCCCGTCGACCTGGATCAGTTATTCTCTGTTTTGCGAGTCTGGATCTCGCGTGAACAAACGCAGAACGTCACGGCCGGCACTTTATATTAATATGGCGCCAATGACAGCTACCGCGGCCAGGGAGGAACCTGCCGGCACCCCTCACAAGAGTCGGGTCAAGATCCTTCTCGTGGATGACAGCCCCGAGAATCTCGTGTCGCTTGAAGCCGTACTGGCCGTCCTCGATGAGGAACTTGTCCTGGCGCGGTCCGGCACCGAAGCCTTGCGCCACCTGCTCACGAACGACTTCGCAGCGATCCTTTTGGACGTCAAGATGCCCGATCTGGACGGCTTTGAGACCGCTGAATTGATCCGCACCCGCCTGCGCTCCCGTCAAACCCCGATCCTGTTCCTCACCGGCTACAAGAACGAAGAACAGCTTTTCCGCGGCTACGATCTTGGTGCCGTCGATTTTTTGTTCAAGCCGATCGTGCCTGAAGTTCTTCGCAGCAAGGTCTCCGTCTTCGTTGAATTAAGCCGCAATGCGGATTTGCTTCGTGAACAGGCGAAGGCTCTCGAACAGCAGACCAAAATTCTGACGAAGGCGGAACTGCGCTTCCGGTCGCTATTGGAAGCTGCTCCCGACGCCATGGTGATTTGCCGCGCGGACGGGATCATTGCGCTCGTCAATTCGCGGACCGAGAGTCTGTTTCTGCTAAAGCGAGCCGAACTCCTTGGCCAGAACATCCGCCAGTTACTGCCTGAGTGGTGCCACGAGGAAACGCACTTCAAAGTCGACGATCTCGACCCATCCGAGGTCAATGTGCTGCTGGCAGACGGGGAGTTTCTCGCGAGCCGCGCCGATGGGACGACATTTCCCGCGGAAGTCAGTGTCAGTCTTCTGCGGTCGGAAGAGGGGCCGCTCATCACCAGCTCCATTCGCGACATAAGCGAGAGGAGAAAGGCGGAATTGGCGCGGCAGGCCGCCGAGGCACAGATCCGCGAGTTGAATGCGCACCTCGAAGAACGGGTTCTTGAGCGGACCGAAGATCTGCTTCGCTCCAATGACGAACTCGCGCAGTTTGCCTACGTCGCGTCTCACGACCTCCAGGAACCTCTCCGGACAGTCTCTATTTACTCCCAACTTCTTGCCAAGCGGTATAGCGGCCAACTCGGGCCCGACGCCAATGAGTTTATCGCGTACATAACAGAAAGCGCCTCCCGGATGGAAAATCTGATCCGCGACCTGTTGGATTTCTCGAAGCTCGACTCGCGGGGATCGGACCACTTCGTGAAAACAAGTTGCGACAGCGCGCTGGACGACGCATTGGGGGATTTGCATGTACGAATTCAGGAAACCGGCGCGGTTATCACAAGAGACCCCCTCCCCAGTGTTTTCGGTGACTCCGTGCAATTGTCGCGTCTATTTCAAAATCTCATAATGAATTCCATCAACTATCGAAGCGCTGCCACTCCCACGATAGATATCTCCTGCGCGAGGCAGGAGGATCATTGGGTGATTTCCGTCCGCGACAACGGAATCGGCCTTGAACCTGAGTACGCGGACAAGATTTTCGGTATCTTCCGACGCCTGCACACGCGCTCCGAACGGTCGGGTAATGGCATGGGTCTCGCGATTTGCAAGAAGATCGCAACCCGGCACGGCGGCCGTATTTGGGTGGAATCTAAATTAGGTGAGGGCGCTACATTCCGCTTTACGGTTCGGGCAATCAGCGAATCGTAGATCTCTACGTTGGCGCCGACACAGCTGCCCCCGCGAGGCGCCCGCCACCGTTGTAAACACCAGGAAACGATTGTGAATTTCCATTAATGCTCGTGGGGATGTAGTTTCTTCCGGGCGCGAATCCACTCTTCGAAGGTGCATGTCGATGTAAGCCTTTGATTTGCAGGCAATTCTTAGTGGTCATCGATTTGCAACTACCAGGAGCGAGTATGGCACAAGGAGAATCGCACTGATGTTCGGATGGATGCTCATTTTCGCACTTATTGTACTGGTCAGGACAGTCTTGGCAGTGAGCGTGGGAGTCGTATCCACTTCGGGCTTAGCGTCGGTGGTAGTGTTCAGCTTCTTGCTGGCCCTCTCTGGTTTGACTCTGCTCCTTCGACGCCGTGCTTGACCAACTCTCCAAGCAAATGAGAGATGCGGCTAAGAGAATCATTTTAGCGTTCTACTCGAGTGAAGACGAATCCAGCGAAAAGACATTGCGGGCGATTCGTGCTGTAACTCGTGGTGTCGATTGTTACCGTGCGCACGGCACTGACAATAACTCACGCACCCGTAAAGCGCTCTATCCTGCGCTGCGATTGGATGGTGAAGGACTGATTGTCGCTGAGGTCGATTCCAGGGAGGCTCTGTCCGTCGTCAACATCCTTAGAGAAACAGGGGAGCCAAGCGTATTCGTCATAGCGCCTCCGGCGCAGATCGCGCACGTCCAGCGTAAGGATGCGGCCACATGTCTCTACAGTTGGCGCGGAATTCTCGATCGCGTCACAGAATGCGAGGAGGCGATCAGATCCGCTCGCGGCAGCCTGATTGAAGCGAGCCGGTTGGATCACACGATTACCGAGTCGGCGAAATGGCTGCTCGACAATACCTACCTGCTAAAGGGCAGCATTTACGAAATCCGCTGCTGCATGCCTCACAGCTTCAAGCAGGCCCTTGGGAGATCGACGACTCGCGACGGCAATCTTCGGGTATGTGAACTTGCTCGCGAGGTAGCAGCCACTTCCGATCTTGCGATTACCGAAGAGAAGTTGACCGAAGCGGTTCAGCAATATCAGAAGAAATCGGCACTTTCCATTGCGGAGTTGTGGGTTTTTCCCGTGATGCTTCGGTTTGCCATCGTCGAAGCCATTGCTGAGTTGGCTCAAAACGTCTGGCGCGAGCAAGAACTCCGCGAAGAGGCATATCTCTGGTCCAATCGTCTGGTTGGCGCCGCGCGGATAGGCAGCGAGCGTCTTACGAAGATGCTTGCGCTCCTGGAGGAACAGCCCGCGGGTCGCGACCCGTATTTCATGACCTGCATCACAGAACAATTGCAGGACGAAGAAACGGCGCTGGTTCCAGTTCAACAATGGATAGAGACCCAGTACGGTCGTCCGCTCGCGGAATTAGTGCATCCCGAACATCGGAGGGAAGCGGCGGAAACCCTGTCGGTCGCCAATGCATTCAACAGTCTTCGCACGCTTTCACGTATCGACTTCGCGCGGTTCTTCGAAGCGCTCAACGTTGTCGAAAACGAGTTGCGGGGTGATCCGGCCGGAATCTACCCGAGGAGCGATTTCGCAACACGCGACCGTTGCCGCCGGGTTGTCGAGGCAATCGCCAGACGCAGCGGAAACAGGGAGCAGGAGGTTGCCCGCAGAGCGATCGAACTCGCCGTCCTCGCCGAGGTGCCCGAAGAAAAACAGGTTTGCTGGTACCTTTTGTCGAATGGCGTAAGGCGTCTTGAGCGCGCCCTTAACGCGCGCGTACCCTTTCTGATGCGCGTGAAACGGGGAATGCGCTCTTGGCCCACGTCGCTGTACGTGGGGGGGACCGTCGCCTTGACACTTTGCTTTTTGGCGGTGGCAATGAGCATGGCGTGGGAAATGGGCGTTCGGCTGCCGGCCATTTTACTGAGTCTCGGAGTCCTGGCCCTATTGCCTATCAGCGAACTTGCCGTCCAAATCGTCAATGCGCTGGTTATTTCCACGTTTGAGCCGGAGCCGCTCGCCAAAATGGATTTCGATGACGGCATTCCCGCTGAGGACGCTACCCTCGTGGTGGTCCCAATGATGTTGACGAACCTGGACGTGGTTCGTCGGGAACTCGAGAAGTTGGAAATCCGTTTCCTCGCCAATCGTGACCCCAACTTCTATTTCAGCCTGTTTTCCGACTTCACCGATTCTCGCGATGCTGCGACGCGGCAGGACGCCGAACTCCTGGATGAGATTCGCACGGGTATTGAGCGCCTGAATAAGAAATATCCGGACAGTCATTTCTTGCTGTTTCATCGGCGCCGCGTTTGGTCGGAAACTCAACAGCTTTGGATTGGGCGTGAGCGGAAGCGGGGAAAGATTGAGGACCTCAACCTTTGGCTGCGTGGCAAGGGCGCTTCCGATATCAAGATTATCGGAGAATTGCCCCTGCCAGTGCGTTACGTCATCACGCTCGATGCGGACACACAACTCCCGCCGGGAACTGCGAGGCTGATGGTCGCGACGATCGCCCATCCCTTAAATCATCCTGTCCTCAATCCCGCTACAAAAGTTCGCATGCGCGGGTTCACGATTATCCAGCCGCGGGTCAGCGTCGGCCTACCGGATGCGACGGCGACCCGCTTTACGCGCATCTTCGCGGACACCACGGGAACCGATCCCTATACACGAACAGTTTCCGACACGCATCAGGATCTGTTCGGAGAGGCAATCTTCCACGGGAAGGGCATTTACGATGTAGCGGCCCTCGACGAGAGCATCGGGCGGAGGTTTCCAGTGGAAACACTGTTGAGCCACGACCTGCTCGAAGGCTCCCACGCGGGCGTCGGGCTGGCCACCGACATCGAGCTGTTCGAGCATATGCCTCTCGACTACGCAGGTTACTGCAAACGCCTGCACAGGTGGATTCGCGGTGACTGGCAGATCGCATCGTGGATACTGGGGCGCGTGCCGGCGGCCGACCGCTCTTTGCAACCCAATCCGCTGAACGCAATCAGCCGCTGGCGAATTCTGGAGAACCTTCGCCGTAGCCTGGTTCCCGTCGCTTCGATGCTGCTTCTGCTGTTGGGATGGATCGTCTCACCCGCGCCTGGCGCATGGAGCCTGGTGGTCGGTCTTGCTGTCGCCATTCCGGCGGCTGCTCCTGTGTTGGATCGGCTCGCGCGGCGTGTTCGTGGATCGGTGCTCGGCTGGCAGGGTGCGCACGATGAACTGCTGCGTGCACTGGTTCTGGTGGCGTTTCTTCCACACCAGGCCCTTCTGGCCACGGACGCCATCTGCAGAGCAATGTACCGCCGAATCGTGAGCCGCCGCCAATTGCTCGAATGGCAGACGGCCGAACATGCGGCCGCTGCGTCCCGAATACATCTCGACTCCACCATGCGTCAAATGATCGGAATCAGCGCCTGTTCGTTGCTGCTAATAGTGGCGCTGGTTTCCCGGCGAGCGTTTGCGCCTGGGTCGTTTTTTGTGTTGCTATGGATCGCTTCCCCGGCGGTGCTCTACTGGCTCTCTCGTCCCGGCGGCGACCGCGCTAGGCGAAACCTGTTACGCGAAAATCAGCGGCGGCTTCGAGGGCTCGCCCGTCAGACCTGGCGTTTCTTTGACGACCTGGTGGGCCCCGAAACCAATTGGCTGCCTCCCGACAACACTCAGCTCGCGCTTCACATCGAAGTGGCCGGCCGGACTTCTCCAACGAACATCGGTCTGTGGTTATGCTCTGCACTCGCAGCGCACGATTTCGGGTACATCACTGCCGACAATGCGTTGGACCGGTGTTCGAAGACAATGGACACGACGGAGCGCCTGCAGCGCTACGAAGGTCACCTTCTGAACTGGTACGATACGCGAACCGCCGAGCCCCTGAATCCTCGCTATGTCTCCACCGTCGATAGCGGTAACCTGCTGGCGAGCCTTTGGGCTTTTGCGCAAGGATGTAAAGAGATTGGCCGCGGCCCGCTGCTCAATCATGTCTGCTTGAGAGGCCTCGCGGACACTCTGTCGCAGATCGAAAATCTCAGCCATGCTGATCCGGCGTTGACAGTCCCGATCGAAACACTCCAAAGGTTGCTGCGAGGCAAGGTGGAAGGCCATCAATTGATCGGCCGGCTCCGCATGACTGTGCTGCCTGCGGATCAGCTGCAGGAAGCCTGCCGGCAATTCTCCGCGGCCGACGAGCGCAATTATTGGGCTTCGCGACTCGTGGAGGAGGTGACCGCGTGGAATCGGAACATCGATGCATATCTGAAGTGGGTGGAGACACTGGCCAGGGCGCCCGATTCCATGGTGCGCCAACTGGGCAGCGACGCAGTCCGCCTCCGTCACCGCGCACTGCGTGGCGGGTGGTCGCTGCACATGCTCGCATCCGGAGGTCCGGTTGCTTTACAAGAATTGATCGGACGCCGCAACGCGCTTGCAATCGGGCAAACGCTCGACCCGCATCTCGTGGCGTGGCTCGATGAACTGGACAACGACCACCGGAACGCGCAGAACAATGCTACGACCGCAGCCGAAAATTGGGAGGCGCTGAGCGTCCGCGCCCTCCAACTTGCGGACGGCATCAATATGCGGTTCCTATATGATGCTCGTCGGAAACTGTTCGGGATTGGTTACCTGGTCGGCGGTCCGGTCGAATTCGCGAGCCATTACGATCTGTTGGCCAGTGAATGCAGGATCGCCAGCTTGACCGCCATTGCCAAGGGCGACGTGCCGTTGGAGCATTGGTTTACGCTCGGCCGTCCGCGAGTCCAGAGCCCTGAAGGCCAGACTTTGTTGTCTTGGAGCGGGACCATCTTCGAGTACCTCATGCCGCTTCTTTTCACGCGGACGTTTGCCAACTCCCTTCTCTATGGCGCATGCCGGAACGCGGTAGCGCAGCAGATCCATTGGGCCCGCAAGAAGCGCCTTCCATGGGGCGTTTCGGAATGCGCCTATAGCGCGCTCGATTCGAACGGAGTTTATCAATATCGCGCTTTTGGCGTGCCTGAGTTGGCGCTGAATGCCGGCTTTGATGAAGGAGAAGTCATTTCGCCTTACTCCACGATTTTGAGCGTTCAAGTGGATCCGGAGTCGGCAATTGAGAACCTCGCGAAACTCCAGGCGTTTGGCCTGGATGGTCCGATGGGGCTGTACGAAGCCATCGACTTCGCCCGTCAACGCAGCAGCGGCGGTGAACGGGGTGTTGTCATTTACTCGTACATGGCGCATCACCAGGGCATGTCTCTGTTGGCCCTTGACAATCTCTTGCACCACAACGCAATGCAGCGCCGCTTCCACAACGACCTTAGAATCCGTTCCGTCGAGTCACTCTTGTTTGAGAAAGTGCCCGACTCTCCGCTTCCAAAAGAAGATATTCGCGCTGGCCTTATACCGACGATACTCGCGACACCCGACGATCCGCCCGAGCGGGTCTGGAGGGAAAATACTGCGCTTCCCCATGTGTACCTGTATGGCAATGGGCGATACGCGTTGATGTTGACTAACGCCGGTGGGGGTTACAGCCGTTGGAACGGCTTCGACATATCGCGCTGGCGCGCCGACTCCACACTCGATAGCTGGGGAAGTTTTATCTACGTGAAGGATGTGCGCTCGGGTCTGCTCTGGTCCGCGGCTTGGCAACCGCTTGGGGCAAGCCCAGGAACCAGTTCGGTGCGATTCCTGGCTGACCATGCCGAATTCCATCGCCGCGTGACGGAAATCGAAACCGTCGAGGCGGTCACTGTGTCGGTTGAAAACGACACCGAGCTTCGGCGGCTTACCGTGACCAATTGGTCGACCGCCACGCGCGAACTGGATTTTACGAGCTACCTCGAACTGGCGCTCGCTCCTCACGGTGCCGATACCGCCCACCCTGCGTTCTCCAAAATGTTCGTCGAAACCGAATACGCCGGCGACGGTCTGCTGATAGCGCACCGGCGGCTGCGCTCTCCAGAAGAACCTGCCGTATGGGCCGCCCACATGCTCGTGGGGGCCACCGAAGGTGTCGAATATGAGACCAGTCGAGAGACTTTCCTGGGAAGAGGGAATACACCGGCCTCGGCACAAGCATTGCGGCGGCCGCTCCACGCCGTGGTGGGAGCCGTGGTTGATCCTATTTTCAGCCTGCGTTGCCGCGTGACATTGGCGCCTAGAGATCGCATCGAACTCTGCTTCCTCACCTTTGCGGCAAGTTCACGCGAGGAGTTATTGACCATGGCGGCTAAGTATCGCCGCACAGGCGCCGTCTCCCAGGATTTCGAGATGATGTGGACGCGGTCCCAACTCGAGTTCCGCTATCTCGGCATTGGACCGACGCGGGCCCATCGGTTTCAGGAACTGGCGGGCTATCTGCTCTATCCCAACGTGCGGCTTCGTTCGGTAGAGCGGATCGCGCGAAATCGCAAGGGCCAGTCCGGATTGTGGGCGCTTGGTGTCTCCGGCGATCTGCCGATTCTGGCGGTGACCATTGCAGACGAACGGGGCCTGCACGTGGTTCGTGAACTGCTCCATGCGCATACATATTGGCGCATGCGCGGATTCCTCGCCGATTTGGTTGTGCTAAACCAGGAAA
>Ga0126381_100009786_pt1 | contig 10772 bp, 6 predicted proteins | sample PanSoiMetPlot_28_FD_96465 | JGI IMG/M metagenome (GOLD analysis project Ga0126381, IMG submission 96465) | Tropical forest soil microbial communities from Panama - MetaG Plot_28 | ecosystem: Environmental > Terrestrial > Soil > Tropical forest > Bulk soil | place: Panama | collected 2016-02-17
AGTGCGCCGCCAGAGCAACATGAGGTACAGCAGGGAAGCGAATATCCCAGCTACCAGCCCTCCGAGGATGAAGGGCGATGCTGCTAACGACGTGGGATAAAGGCCTTCCTGGAAGGGCGAAGCGTAACTGGCGTCTCGTACCCGCATTAAGAACGCTGCCAGCGCAACCGTTTGCAGCAGAATTCCAACAAACACCGCTTTATTAGCGACGTCATAGTAAGAATCGTTCTTCCGCCAGCGCGCAACTCCCCACAGGACCAATGGAAGCAGCGCTGCCGTAGCTGCCATCACGAACAGCCAGCCCAGATCAGGTACAGTTACAAACAACCGCATGCCTTTGCCGAGAAAGATCTCGCTCTTCTCTTTGGCATCCCACGCTGTTACTGAAAGACCGCCCCATTTCTCGAAGCGCGTAGCTACGATCGACACATAGATTGCGCTCACCAGCGCGCTGGTCCATGCCAGAAAGGTCTCAGTCGTAACGTGATCTTTGATGAGGAACATCATGGCGAGCGCAAAGCTCACAGCGCAGGCCGCATAGCTCAACATTGCCAAGGTGACGTGCACATGCAACCAGGTAGATTGCAGTGCCGGAACCAGCGGCCGCACTTCCGAAGGCAGAAGTTGCATCAGGATCACGCACACCACAGCTAGCGGCATCGTGATGCTGCCTATGATTTTGACCCCGAATTTCTTTTCGGTCACCAGCGTAAGCGCCGCCAGCGTCCACACAAAGCTGAGCAGCATTTCATAAATACTGGCGAAGGGAGGACGCCCTGCCAGATACCAGCGATGCCCCACCGCCAGGGTGTTGGCGGCAAAACCAACGGCGGTTGCTACCGAGGCGAACTTCACATACTTGGCTACGCCGGTGACTCCAAAGCCCATGTACAGGGCACCGGCGCCGGCATAGAAGATCAACGCAACATAAAGAAGATTGCTTTCGTTATATAGAGGCTCGTTGGACTTAGCGGCGCCCAGCAGAGCGGTGATCAGAAGAAATGCCACTCCCAGTGCGACCAGCACCAGCAGCGCATTTCCTCCTGTTGTGGACGGAGTCTCCATTTGCATGACGCGTGCACGCGTTGCCATTGCTTCTCTCCTCAAATCCCCTCGCTAGTTCTTACTTGGTCGCGACGAGTGTCAGCTCGGGTTTCTCGTCGCTCTTGTGCGCAGAACGAGGGGTGATCAATGCGCGGCCTAACTCCGCGCGAATGCTCTCCACCACTTCATCGAACTTTTGTTCAAAGCGGTCCTTGTTTTTGTTGGCCTGGCCCCCGACCCACAGCACGAGCTTGCCGTTGTTATCCGGTATGGCAGTGACCCACAACCGCATGTGCACCATGTAGAACGCAACAAACAGTCCTACACCCATGAGGATGCACCCAGCCCAGACCAACCACTGTCCCGGCTCGAAAGAGACTTGCAGCCCGGTGAAATATCCCATCTGCATAGCTTGATACTGAAAGCGATAGTTGGCCTTTTGTCCTTGCGATGCGGGATCATAGGCTGGGAAGAGCCATTGCACGGCCTCGGTGCCGGTCGCTAGGTTTTTGACCATCAAGCGGAAGGCAGGATTTACAGGATCGTCGGAGCGCTTGAACACCTGGTTGTCGCGAATGAAGAAGTCGGGAATGAACTCTGCCAACGTGACCTCATTGTTGGAATCAAGCTGGAAGGGCTGGTTCATGGCAAGCGTGATTTCCTGTGGAATGCCACTTTCCGGCACGGCAGCGACCTTCAGGGACTCAACGGCTCCGGTTCGGCCAAAACTTGCCTGATAGAAACGCAATCCGTGGTACACCAAGGGATCGTTAACGACGATCTCCTTGCTACGGACTTCCTTGCCGTCCTGCACGACCGCCAGTTTTGACCACCACTTTTTGGGCGAGCCGTCTGCGTAGTTTTCCTGGCCGGCGCCAAAACACTTCACGCCAAACGGAAGAGTCTTTGTGCGCTGGCCTTTCATTTCGATCACGTTTGCCGTCTGACCCTTCTGCAGCGCCATGAAACCGCTGTAACCAAAGATTCCGTCGGCGATTCCGCCGAGGAAGATCAGCAAGAGACTGGCGTGGATCACATAGACGGCCATCACCGAGAAGCGGTGGCGTTCACTGTAGAGTGAGATATCGGTTCCCTCTGTGATTCGCTCAACCGGCCAGCCCAGCTTCTTCACTGCACGTTCGGCGGCATTCAAACCATCTTCCGCATTCCTGATGGGCAACTCGATCTTCGTGGGATTGGCATTTCGAAAGTGAGAGTCCGTCCGGCGATAGGGGCGGGCGTAGAACCTCCATGAGTTGGGAAACCGGTCAACCGATACGAACACGATGCTAAGGCTGACCAACGTCAACAGCGTCAGGAACCACCAGGAGTGGAATACGTCCGTGAGGCCGAGGCGGTCCAGCACTCTGAGAGTTTCGGGAGAGTATGCAGCTTGCAGTTGCTGAAGATCGGTAATGGGCCGCTGCAGAATAAACGTGCCCAGCGCAGCGGAAACCCCTGCCAGAATAAGAAGTATGATGCCGGTACGCAGGCTAGAAAGTGTCTTATGCAAACGTCTTGGTATCGATACGATGTCGACAGCCATGCGTGCTCCTTGGGTGCTACAAGTTTCAAGGCACGTAGGGAGCCAAAGCTCTAAGGGCCACTAAGTTATTGAGAAACTGGATCGTAAAGCCGAGAATGTGGCACACCGACGAGGTATTGCTGAGGCATATCACGCAAGCCAGTGATTAAAACCCCACTAGCATTCGCAGATGGGGACGACGGGCTTGAGAAGCGTCAACGCACCACAGGAGTCGTCGGATGTTTCGGCTCAGAACGTAACGGTTCCCGCCAGGTTTCTGTGATAGCTGGCATTAGGCGAGAAGGCGGAGACGTAAACCGCCTTTTCCAGAGTGGCATGCTCGCCTACTACTTTTGCTGTACGTTGCGAAGAAAACTGGGACACGAACAAACGAAGATACACTGCGCGGAGTGCGCGATTTCACGGCGCGGCTGTGGGGTTCGACACATAAAGCCGTCAGGGCCAAGGGTGTGTCAGGCTGGTAAAAAATCCGGCCGATAGAGCTTATGTCCTTTGTTTTCTCCGTGATAGTTCCAATTCAGAATCGACACGGAGCCGCTCGCGACTGCGGCAGCCTTATTGCTCATATCCACTTGCTAGCTGGAGGCAAGTGTGACCAAAGCAGTACGGTCAATCGTGATCGCGATGGCGGCCCTGCTGAGTGCGAGCGCCCTGTTGGCGGCTATTCATCCGGTTCCGCTCGACAAAAACACCGACTCCGCCAAATGCATCGAATGCCACGAGGACAAGAATAAAGGTAAGGTCGTGCACGGAGCAGTGGTGGCCGGGTGCACGAGTTGTCATGAAATTCGCGTCAATAAAGACGTAACCCGAGTCAAACTCACCACCGCTACGACCCAGTCTCTCTGCCTTAGCTGCCACTCTGGGATGAATGCAGCCGACCTGAAGGGAACTGTACACCCCCCGGCGGTTCGTGACTGCATCAAGTGCCACAGCCCTCATACTTCAGACAACAAGTACCTGCTAGTCAAAACCGAGTCGGGCGACAAGGACCAGAACATCTGTCTAACCTGCCACCAGCAGGGACTGAACGTCCCGAAAGACGGCAGCAAGCATGCGGCTCTGGAAATGGGCTGTGAAACTTGCCACGTCACCCACAAAGTTGGCGATGTTACCAAGATTGAATTCCAGTACCACCTGACGAAGGCGACTCCGGCACTCTGCTTGGATTGCCACGATGCGACCTCGGCAGACCTGATCAAGGCTCACCAGGGACAGCCGTTCGGCAACGCCAACTGCGTGCAGTGTCATGATCCGCATCAGTCAACTCAGAAGAAGTTGATGCAAGCCCAGACGCATCCTCCGTTTGCTGGAGGACAGTGCGACACCTGCCATCAACCTGCCAAAGATGGCAAGGTTGTCCTAACGCAGACCGACGTGAAGCTTATCTGCGTCGGCTGCCATAGCGAGCAAGCTGAGAAGATCGAGAAAGCGAAATTCCAGCATCCAGGTGCGCAAGGCGATTGCACCGCCTGTCACAATCCCCATGCCGGACGCACGCCGGGATTCATCCAGCCGGATCCCGTAAACGCCTGCCTCGCCTGCCACGGCGAGCAGGCCGAGCAGATGAAGAAGGCGCATCTGCATCAGCCCGTGTTCCAGCAAGGCTGTGCCACCTGTCACGAACCGCACGGCAGCCAGAACGTTCACCTGTTAAGAGCCGCGAATCCGAACCCGCTCTGCCTGGAGTGCCACGGACCGGATGCCAAGCCGCAGAAGCTCGAAGCCGAGCACATGATTGCGATCTTCAACGGACAGGTAAAGCTGCCGGAGAACTACTTCGCGCAGGTGCCCATCATCCCGATTAAGTATGGACTGGGACACCCCATCGCTCGCCATCCGGTAGTGGACCAGATGGATCCTAAGAATCCCGAAAAAGTGAAGACAGAATTGAACTGTGCCACCTGTCACCAGCCGCACTCCTCGGCCCAGCCGAACCTGCTGGTGAAAGATCAGTCAACGAACACAGCGTTCTGTGACACATGTCACAAGGCCGTAGGACAACCGCAGTGAGATAAAAGCGATGATCGAAGTTCATAAAAATTCGACGCGTAGCAGTAAACGAAGCTTATTGACAATCTGCGCTGTGATTCTCGTGTTCGTGTTTTCAACGACACTGGCGGCGAAGGAAAAGAAACAAGTGGCGACCACTGCCGCCCCTAACAAAGGCCCGAATCCGCTCGACGTTCTGGATTACTCCAGGATTGTGTGGCCGAATCCGCCGGCGATCGCGCGCATAAAGTACGTCAGCCAGTTTTTTGGCGAGAGGCGCGAAACCAAGCAGCAGCAGAAGCAAAAGCAAGGCTGGATGGACAAGCTGGCCGGTGCGACAGTGGGTGACGTGTCGCCGAACGAGAAGCTGTACTTCCAGTTGGTACAACCCTACGGACTTGCAGCCGATTCGAAGGGCCGCATCTACATCGCTGACGGCAAAGTGCGGGCCATCTTTATCTACAACCCCGAGACAAAATCCGTCGAGCTGATCAAAAACGGCGTGCAAGCACGGTTGCATCTGCTGACCGGGTTGGCCATCGACGACAGCGACACGCTCTTCGTGGCCGACAGTGAACTCAAGCACGTCGTGGTCTTCGACAAAGACCACAAGGTGGTAGGCAGCATTGGAGGCCTGGTGAACCCCGGCGGAATTGCGATCGACACTGAGAATCGCTTCCTTTATGTGGCCGACACGGGTGTTGATCAGGTAGCCGTTTATGATGCGGATCCGCCGTACAAGCTCCTGCGAATGATCGGCACACGCAGCGGCAAGCATGATTTGACGAACAAGGGCGATTTCTCGCAACCGACCAATGTTGCGGTGGACGGCGACGGCAACCTGTTCGTGAGTGACACCTGGAACAACCGAATCGAAATGTTCGACGCCGACGGCAAATTCATCCGCATGTGGGGTAAAGCGGGTGACGGTCCTGGGTACTTTGCCCGGCCCAAAGGCATCGCGGTGGATTCTGACGGTCACGTTTGGGTGGCTGACACGATGCAGGACCGCGTGCAGGTGTTCAACAACGAAGGTCAGTTGCTGATCTGGATGGGTGACAACGGTTTGCTGCCCGGCCAATTCAGCGCCCTGGCGGGTTTGGCGATAGATAAGAACAACCGGGTTTTGACGTCCGAACAGTATCCCGGACGCGTACAGATTTTCCGCTATGTTACGGACGCTGAGGCCAAGCTCGAATTGGCCGAGCGCGACAAACTGGCGGCTGAAAAGAAATCTGCGCCCGCAGCCAAGCAAGCTGCGCAGGTTAAAGCGACTGAGACCACGCCCAAGTGATTGGGCATTGATTTTGGCTGTCCGTGCGGCAGCCAATAACCTCCGGGCAACCGGGGCTTTCATAGACGTAATAGAGGTAGATGTAACAGCTGTCAATAATCAGGAGGTCTTCAAAGAAACAGTCATGAAGAAAACGATGCTATTAATCCTCGTAGTTCTGGTCGCCGCATCGGTCGCAATGGCGCAGACCTACACCATGGGTAGCGGCATTACCGGTATCGATAAGCTGGGCGCCCACCAGAACGGCGGCCGCGGCTGTACTGGCTGCCATGCCCCGCACAGCGGCGCGTTTGGTGCAGGCGGCAACGCCATCACCGGACAAACGGTGGACATTACGAATGCCGGCAACTACGCCTTGTGGGGCCAGGACCTTGGTCCCCTTTATGGCTACACCCTCAATCAGGGCGACAATGTCAGCGGTGGCACACAGTATGTGACCAACCTGCCAGCGTCGTCCGCGTTCTTCTCCATGCCGGAGGAGATCGCCGACATCATGACGTGCCTGAGCTGCCACGACGGCAACATCGCCAAGGGTGCCATGATGACCAACAAGTCGTACGAGCAAGCGACAGGTCTTCTGCCCGCCGGCCTGTACGGCCCGAATGCCATTCCGACTCTGCTCGGCAACGACGGAACGGCTGCCGGCAACTACTACAACGACCACCCGGTGGGCTCTCAGGCCAACCTGGGCGCGGTGGGCGTTGCCAGCAAACTGCAGTACCTTGCTACCGGTTGCAGCTTCCACGGCGTGGCCTCGCCCTGCCTGAAGGATGCAGGAACCGACCCGAACTTCACGGCGTTCGTAAACCACTACGGCTTGCCCAGCATCACCTCGAACGGGCATAGTTCGCCAGTGGTTTTGCCGAGCACCAACCCCGCGCAAGCGTACCTGACCTGCGGTACCTGCCACACGCCGCACAGCATGTACGTAGCCAGCGCCAATGCCGACGCTCCGATCGCGACCCTGGCCAAGGGCACGTTCCCGAGCTACTTCTTCATCGCGGCGCCTTACAACCCGGGTTCGAAGCCGACTCCGCAGCAGGCGTCTTCCGCCACGCAGTTCTGCCGCCAGTGCCACTACAGTGGTGCGGGTGGAGCGAACGAAGCCAGCGGAATTTTGACTGTTACGACGGCTTTTTGATTGGACTATTCCACAGGGGAGGGAATCCCTCCCCTGGTTTTAGCCAAGAGATGGACAAGAAGATGAAATACCAAATCTGCGCAACACTTCTACTCATCATCGGAATTGCGACCGCTGGAGCACAAGTCGCCTCCCATGCTCCATCACTGCCGGCTGCCAAGCCGGTCTCTAGTGCAACCGGCCCAAGCGCGGCTCCCAGCGCCCAGAACGTCAGCATGACGGCGGCAATGCAGGTCAGTGGAAAGCCAGTAGCGAAGGTGAACGGAGTCGTCTTGACCGACAAAGACCTGCTGCGCGAGATGTACAGCATCTTCCCCTATGCGCAGCAGCACAACGGTTTCCCCAAAGAGCTAGAACCAGAGATTCGGCGGGGCGCGTTGGAAATGATCATCTTCGACGAGTTGGTATATCAAGAAGCGAAGCGGCGCAACATCACAATTTCGCTGGACAAGTTGGCCGGTGCCGAAAAGGCCTTTCGCAGACAGTTTCCCACTCAGGCGGCGTACCAGGAGTTTCTGAAGTCCGAAACCAACGGCTCCGAAACCGCGATGAACGAGAAGATCAAGCGCGCTCTGATGATCGAAACTGTGCTGGTACAGGAAGTCGAGACCCCCGCGTCGGTTAGTTCCGAACAGGCCAAGAGCTATTACCAAAAGAACATCAAGCAGTACGAGCACGAGGAAACCGTACGCATCCAGAGCATCTCCATCATCCCTCCGAACCAGAATCCGGCCGTGCTGCAAGAGGCCGAAAGGCATGCCGACGACGCGATAAAACAAGCCAAGCAGGCGAAGAACTACCGCGATTTTGGGCTATTGGCCGAGAAGCTCTCGGATGACGATTTCCATGTGAACATGGGCGACCGCCGGGTGCAGCCCCTCAGCTCATACCCACCCCCTATACAGAAGGCATTGGCTTCGATGAAGCCGGGCGACGTAAGCGACCTCATCCAGTTAGGAGATGCGTACACAATTGTCCGCCTGGAGGCACGTACGACGGCAGGGACCACGCCGTTTGTGGAAGTCAAAGCCAAACTGCAATCGGACATGCAGAAGGAAAAGACGCAGCAACTCCGTTCCGCCTTGAACCAGAAGCTGCGCCAGAATGCCAAGATCGAGACGATGTAAGGACGGATGCGATGTACCGCAAACTGCTGAGGTTGCCGCAACGAATAGGCGGGCTGGGAATAATCATAGTTAGCCTGTTCGCTGCACAGGGGGCCGGCCAGATCACAATCGGTAAAGAAACGAATATTTCGCTGAACGGACAACTCGGAGTCGGGTATTCGGGGGAATACGGCAACCAAACCGCTCAATCCAGCCATGGCATCTTTTTCACCGGTCTCGCCAACCTAAGTGGCTATTATTACAATCCCAAATTCCTTAATTTTAACGTCCTGCCGTATTACAACCGCAGCCAGGACAACAGCTCGTTTCAATCGGTTCTTAACGAGAGCGGTGTGAATGCAACGGTGAATCTGTTCGGTGGAAGTCATTTTCCCGGGTCGATCTCCTATGGTGCGGGTTGGCAACAGGGTAGCCAATTCCAAATCGCGGGGCAGCCTGGCCTCTCTGCCAACGGATCGACCCAAAACTTTGCAGTGACATGGAGCGCGTTATTTCCCGATTGGCCTACGCTAACCGCCACCTTCTCGGATACCTCGGCCTCGCAGACCATCCTGGGGGAGACCAGCCCTAGCGATACCTCGGCGCGAAACCTGAACCTCACTTCGAACTACGACTGGGACGGTTTTCAGCTCTTCGGATATTTCAATCATCAGAATTTCAATTTCACTTTCCCGCAGTTCATCACCGGGAATAGCTTGGAAACAACAACCTCCAGTAACCATTCGTTCGGTGTTTCGGCGACACATCCACTGCCGCTACACGGGAGCTTTTCCGTCGCCTTCAACCGCTTCACGTACAACAACGACACTGAAGGGGAACAGCAGACAAGCGGAACCTCTGATACCGTCATCGGCTCCGTCGCGTTTAACCCCAGCCAGAAGCTGGGTTTCTCGGGCACGGTGCGCTATTACGACAATCTATATGGCGCATTGCAGCCGGGAACGTTCCCACCGGGTACGGTTCCGATCGGAACCTTCAACACTGCAGTCAATGGCATCTCGCTCAATACGTTCGGCAGCTACGCCCTCGGCAAGGGATTCGTGCTGGTCGGCTACGCCAACCACCAACAGCAGGAATTTGCGGGCCAGCAGTACAGCAATACGCAGTACGGCGCCACCTTAACCTACAACTATGCTCGCCCGTTGTTTGGTCTCTTGTACTTCAGCTTCGGCATGGTAAATACAGCAGGCAACGGCAATCAGGGTGCGCTCGCCTTCGTCGGCAACCTTGGGCTCAAGAAAACAGTTGGCCGCTGGGAAATCAGCGCGGACGGCTCCTACGCACAAAACGTGCAGAGCAGCATTGCGCTCTTCACTACCAGCAATTACAACTATGGCGCGTTTGTGCGCAGGCGTTTCCTCGATGATATTTACTTTGGCGCTTCGTACCGGGGAGTGGAGACGGGAATCACGCAGATTGCGGGTTACTCGAATCGCTCCGATACCGCCATGATCACCATGAACCGGCGGTGGCTGGGCCTCTCGGGCAGTTACTCAAAGGCGAATGGGACTTCGGTGCTGACGAATTCAGGATCGCTGATTCCTACTCCGCTACCTCCGATTAACACGGTGGACCAGCTTGTCTATAACGGGACAGCATATGGAGCGGGTATAGGTCTTGCTCCCCTCAGGAAAATGGTCATTAATCTAAACTGGTACCACGTGCATAACCAGACGCAGTCTAACTTTGGAAGCAACCTTATCGGGACCTTCTCAAACAACGATAACGACCGGATTTATGGGCAGATGCAATACAACGTCCGCAAACTAATCTTTCGAGCGACATACTATCGAGTCAATCAGTTGATCAGTTCTTCGGGAAATCCTCGGGTAATCGACAACACTTACACATTCACCATTTCAAGATGGTTCAATTTCTTCTAACCCGCATGCGCACGTCGGTGGTCCGCGCTGCGGCGGCCTTGCTGTTAACGCTCCTGCCCGTCGCCCTCAGTGCCAAAGACCAGAAACCTAAAGAAGTGCAACTTCCTCCGGATCTGCTGCTGGAGGGTGGCCGCAAATTGACGTTTGAAAGTGTCATCGCTTCTGAGCGCGACATTCGCGGCGCGAAGAGCTTCTGGCGGAAAGTGATCGATGTCGTGGCCGGCGAAGCGGTGTATCTGCCGATGCGGCGTCCCTATGGCGTGGCAGTTGATTCGAAGGGAAGGGTGATCGTTACGGATCCCGGTCTGCAAGGCGTGCACATCTTTGATCCGGCCCAGCACAAGTACAAGTTCATCGAGCGTCAGGACAAACACAAAGACCCGATGCTGGAGCCGCAGTGCATCGCTGTGGATGCCCAGGACAATATCTTTGTCAGCGATTCCAAGGCCGGCAAGATCTTCGTCTTCGAGCCCAGCGGCAAATACAAGGGAGTGTTCGGCAGCCTGAAGGGCGGCGAGGGGTTCTTCAAGCGTCCGACGGGCATAGCCATCGACCGCGACACCCACGAGATTTACGTCACCGATACTCTGCGCGACAAAGTCTACGTGCTCGACGCGTACGGCTCGGTGCTGCGCACGATCGGGCAACATGGAAACGGAAACGGAGAGTTTAACTATCCCACGGAACTGCTAGCAAAAAACGGAGTTCTGGCGGTCGTCGATGCCATGAACTTCCGCGTGCAGAG
>Ga0126381_100009787_pt1 | contig 10772 bp, 8 predicted proteins | sample PanSoiMetPlot_28_FD_96465 | JGI IMG/M metagenome (GOLD analysis project Ga0126381, IMG submission 96465) | Tropical forest soil microbial communities from Panama - MetaG Plot_28 | ecosystem: Environmental > Terrestrial > Soil > Tropical forest > Bulk soil | place: Panama | collected 2016-02-17
GGAGGAGATCGGTGATGGGAAATTCGTAGGCGCGGTAGGCACCGGCGACGTCGGAGCGATTGCCGATTTGCTTGCCGTTAAGCCAGATGTTGGCACGATAGTTGATGCCGAGGAAATGGAGCCAGACGAGGCGATTGGCATAGTCGGCAGGCGCGGCGAACTCCGTGCGGAACCAGTAAGAGCAGCGGAAAGGGCTGTCGGCGGGCATGTCGAGATTGGCGGCCTGATGTTTATTGTCGTTGAACGCGCCCGGGAAGGATTTGAGATTTTCGCCGTAATTGTTATCGGGAAGCGTTTTGTCGGCGACGAGCGTGCCAACGATGGTGCCGGGGACAACGGCCGTGTGCCATTTCGAATCATCGAAATCGGGCGTCGAGAGGGCTTCGGGCTTCGCGGAAAACTTACAGGCGGATTCCATGCGCCAGCCGCTGTGCAGGAAAATGCGGCCTGCGGGAGAATCTTGAGCGCGAGTCGTCTTTATAGAAAAGAAAGCTGCAAACAACACGACCATACAAACCATGGTGGAGCGGCCAAGGGACATGCGAAGCCTCATAAGTTGTAAGATGACCGGAGGACGCCGGCGCACCTAGCTTACATTAAACCGATTCAATACAGGGTAGAAAAGTTTCGGGTACCTCCGAGCTGTCCGTTATCGGCCGCCAGTCCAAGAACGGAAGGCCTAGGATGATAGCCCCTGGGTAGCGTGGTGATGGCGGCTGGAGTTGGTCTTGCCTATGATGTGGGGATGGCATTCATACCCTTTTGGATGAGGTGCTTGTGATGATGCGGCGTTTTCTAGGATTGCTTGGGTTGTTCTTGATTGGCGTGGTTGGGGCAAATGGACAAGCGAAGCGGAAGATTATTCTGGATCAAGATGCGCGAGGGCCGGCTACCACTGACCAGCAGTCTATGTTGGCGATTTTGAACGCGCCACAGGCCGAGGTGTTGGGGATCACGATCGTAAGTGGGGATATGTGGCGCGACGAAGAGGTGGCGCACACGCTGCGTATGCTGGAATTGACCGGGCATACGGATATCAAGGTGTATCCGGGAGCGATCTTCCCCCTAATCAACAGCAAGGAAGAAATTGCGCGGTGGGAGAAGTTGTACGGCGTCGTGAAGTATCAGGGGGCATGGAAACAGTATGGGCAGGGACCGACGGCGCGAGTCCCCCATGGGCCCTATGAGATTCCCGAACTGCCCGAGGGCAAGCCGACATTGCAGGCGGAGAAGGAAGACGCGGCGCATTTCATCATTCGCATGGTGCACCAGCATCCACACGAGGTGACGATTTATGCAGGCGGGCCACTGACGAATCTGGCGCTCGCGCTGAGCATCGATCCGCAGGTGGCGGACCTGGCGCAGGAGCTGGTGGTGATGGGTGGGAGCATCGGGCCGGAGGTGCCGACGGAGATGCGGACGGAAAACCGCAGAGAGTTTAATTTCTGGTTCGATCCAGAGGCGGTACACATCGTGTTGCGCGCACCGTGGAGGAAGATCACGGTTACGACGGTGGATATTTCGATCAAGACCAAGATGACTCCAGCAGTGATTCAGCAGATTGCGGCCGCGGGATCGCCTTCGGCGGCCTACATCGGAAAGTACTCGCACGAGGAATATTTGTGGGATGAATTGGCCGCCCTGGCGTGGCTTGAACCGGACTTGATTACGAAGGAAGTGAAGCTGTACATGGACATGGACATTTCGCACACGGCAGGGTATGGGAACACCCTGGTATGGACAGTAGACGAGCATCCCGGGTTGGGGGAGCAATTAGTGAACGTGCAGGTCGATTTGGATAACCCGAAATTTATGGCAGCGCTCGTGAAGTTGCTGAGTGGGAAGGCCGGTCAATAACCGGATCCGAGCAAAAAAACGCGGACATGAAAGCCAGCGTTCCATTACCAGCTAGAAGGTGCCGGAGGTGATTTCCGGAGTATGGGGGAACCAGTCGTCGGGCGGGAAGGCAATGCGCCAGAATTTGGGGGCGGGTCGAAGGAATTCGACACCCACTTCGCTGCGGCCATCGGGAGCGGAACTAGTGCGGACGACGCGAACGAATTGTTCTTCTTCGGTTTCAGGATTCTTGATAAGAATTTTTTGACCGACTTCCACTTTCAAAGACAGGTAGATCAGTGCACCGTGGGCACTCACCGACGAGGTGAATGTGTTTTCCGAGACGTGGGAGGTGCCCTGCCCACGAGCAATCGCGAGGACGGGCATGCGGAGGAGAACGCGCTGGCTACGCCTCCGGTTGTGCGCTGGATCGTTACCGAATGGAGGTGCACTCATGCCAATGGGCCAGATGATAGTCTTGGGCAGCGATCCGGGGTGGTCAAGAGGAGGATAGCTGCAAGTTTCTTCTTTGGCGCCGTGGCCAAGTAAGGAACCGGAGTCCGCTTTCTGAAGAGCAAAGTCGAAACAAGCCAACAAGTATTCGTAGTGAGTGTGGACCGGAGAAGACGTTGTTTCGCAGGCTTTGCGGTAGCGCTTTTTTTTCGCTCGGAGTAGAATCCCAGCCGAGAGAGCGAGCATCAAACAAGCAGCTGTCGTCGGGGACAGGTCAATGCCTTCGCCCAGGGCATCCCAGTTGCGGTTCTCTGACCGTCTGCTTGGAATAATTCCCCGCAATTGATTCATGGAGGATGAGCATGATCATGCCTCCCTCATCGAAGACGGGACCTAGCCTTCAAGAGAGCTAGCTCGGCCATGCACGAACACCTTCGGAACGCCAGTAACGCTTCGGGTCCGACTTTTGGACAACAAAGCGCAAGCGCGTCAACCGCTCCAGTGCCAACCGGAGCGCCAGCAGTGCCTCTGCCAACCGGCGCGGCAACACTCCCATTGCCAGCCAGCCTCCTCCCTCCGCTCGTTGCAGACCTAGACGGGACGCTGATAAGGACGGATCTGTTAGTCGAATCCGTCTGTGTTTTGCTCCGGCAGGAACCCCTCGCGCTTTTTGCGCTGCCTGCCTGGCTGCTCAAGGGACGCGCTCAGCTAAAGAAGGAGATTGCTCGGCGCGTGCAACTCGACGCGACTCTGCTTCCCTATCGAAGCGATCTGGTTGACTATCTTCGCACCGAACGCGACAAGGGCCGATCTATCGTCCTGGCAACGGCCAGCGACGAGCAATTCGCCGAGAGCGTTGCCGATCACCTGAAGCTTTTCGACATGGTTCTGGCAAGTGATGGCATCACTAATCTTGCCGCAGAACGCAAGCGAGCGCGACTTGTCGCGCAATTCGGGGAAAAGGGCTTCGACTATATAGGCGACGAATCTCGCGACCTGGCGGTGTGGTCTTCCTCAAGGAAGGCGATAGTCGTCAATCCGAGCGCGAGATTGAAACGGGCTGTGGGGAAGGTCGCGCTGTTTGAAAGTGCATTCGAAGAACCGGGCGCCAGCATCGGCGAGTACTTTAGGGCCTTGCGCCCTCAGCAGTGGCTAAAAAATATCTTGGTGCTTGTTCCCCTCTTTGCGGCGCACCTATTCTCCGAACCAATTCTGCTGTTAAGAACGATTATAGCCTTCGTGGCGTTCTGCTGTTGCGCGTCGAGCGGTTACCTCATCAATGATCTGTGCGATTTGCCGGCCGACCGCCGTCATCCCTCGAAACGTTTGCGTCCATTCGCGTGTGGACGATTGCCACTGGCCTTTGGTTTGGCAACGGCGCCTGCACTGGTTGTGCTCGGTTGCTTACTAGCCTGGCTGCTTTCGTGGTTGTCAGTGGGATTCCTTTTGCTTTACCTGGTGCTGACAATCGCCTATTCCTTACGACTTAAGAACGTGGTGCTCCTGGACGTTTTCCTGCTCGCGACTTTCTACACGCTGCGGATCATCGCGGGGGGACTTGCGGCAGAGGTCGCGCTGTCGGTGTGGCTTTTGGCATTTTCCATGTTTTTGTTTCTAAGCCTGGCGTTTATCAAACGATATGCGGAACTGGTCATCATGCGCAGTGTGGATGGGGAGCACGCCAAGGCACGGAGTTACGAACTGAGCGACGCCGAGTTACTGGTCTCTAAGGGGACGGCCAGCGGATTCGCTGCGGTTTTGGTTCTCTCGCTCTACATCGCGAGTGGCTCGGTCAAAGTGCTTTATTCCACGCATCAGGTCTTGTGGTTGGTATGTCCGCTGTTGCTGTATTGGATAGCATACCTTTGGCTCATCGCGCACCGTGGGTCGATGTATCACGACCCGCTGGTATTCGCAGTACGCGACCGGACCAGTCGCATCCTGATATTGCTCATGCTCGCGGCAGCGCTGATCGCGATTTAGTTTTTCAAGAGGGAAATGACGAGGTTCCTGGAAATCCGTGATAAAGAAGCACTGTCTACGACAGAATCGCGAACTTCTCTTGTGGGAGCTTGCCATTTTCGGTCTGGCCTGCATTGGAATGATGCCAATGACAAAAGGCCGGGTGGCTAACGCGCAAGGAACAGCAGCGCCAAAATCCGGGACCGCTCAGCATGAATCCGACGTAGCGAAGTCCATCCTGGACCTTCAATCGTTTCGTCAAGTGAGTTCAAACCAAATCAAGTCGAACTCGGGCATTCAGGGGACTGCCACGCTCGTCAACCTCAATCCCGCAGTCAACGTCTGGTACATCCTGGAGGTTGATTGGCAAGACGGTTCGAGGTCCTCTTACCACCTGGAAAATCCTCAGCCAGGGTCAGAAAAATTGCTTCTAGACCCCAAGTATCCTTCAGGCATAGCACTCTTGCAGGGAAACTCTCGCTATGCCTGCCAACTTTTTGAGAGCAAAGCAAGCGGTCCGCTTGACCAGGCGAAGAATTCGCAAGCACCTTATGCAAGCCTGTGCGACGGGCGGCTCTTTTTGCGAAATCCCGTCAAGGGCCATCGCACCAAATTGGAAGCGGAGGCCGAATTCTTCAGAACACAAGTCTGGGGCGGAGAAAAAGTCGCCGTAATCTTCCACCACCTGCTCGAGGACAGTCACCGCGAAACTGCAAAGTTAACCGACGCCAGCGGTCCGGGCAATACGGTTGCCGGTGGCGGTAAGGTCGAAGACGGTCCGTCTCCGGCCCTTATCGATCAGAAATATGCGGGCCGGGTTCTGACTCCTAGCGGGCTCGGAATTACCGTGGAAAATGTTCGTAACGGCATGACACCCGGTGCGTGGTATTCCGCAACCGGTAATCCTGGCGTCTATGTAAGTCTCCTGGAACCGCAGTTAATCGATAGAGCGATCCTGGAGAGCTACAAAGAGATGGTCAATCCGCTCGACAGCGTCGAGGCTTCGTCGCTTTGTTACTTGGTCGCCTTTGACCTCGACAGGTTCGATCTGGGCTATGCACTCGGCACGGAGCATCCTTCCATCGAGTGGTCCGATCACATCCAGCCCGGAATGAAGGACACCAAGCTTCCGGGCCCGGACGGCATTGGAACGATCGCCCCACTGGTTCCGACCGGCATGGTTAGCCCAGAGTTTGTCAGTAAGACCGTGGCGGCATTTACGGGAGGGTTTAAACGCACGCACGGAGCGTTCAAGTCCGGGGAGCTCGCCACAAAAAATCACGGCAGCCATTACGGTTTCGCGGAAGACGGCGTTGTCTTCAGTAAGCTCGAGCCAGGTCTGGCCACGATCTTTGTACTTGATGATGGTTCGGTCCAGATGAAGACCTGGGACGCGCAGGACGATGGCATGCTGCCCAAAATCAAGCACGCGCGGCAAAACGGGGTTCCCGTGGTTGAGTTTGATGAGAAGTCACAGGCAACCGTTCCCGGACAGCTGGTGAACAAGTGGGGTCCGGGAAACTGGTCGGGCTCCGAGGAGATGAAATTGCGGACGATCCGTGCGGCTGCAGCCCTGCAATCGAATGGACGGAAACGCTTCCTTATTTACGCGGTGTTCTCCGATTCGACGCCTTCAGCGATGGCTCGCGTATTTCAGGCTTTCCACTGCCGCTACGCCATGCACCTGGATATGAACGCACTCGAGCATACCTATCTTGCGCTCTATCGCCGGACAGGTTCGCAACTTTTCGTCGATTACCTCCTCACGGGAATGAGCGAGGTCGACAAAGTGGCTTCCGGCGGAGAAGTTCCGCGTTTTCTCGGCTACCCCGACAACCGGGATTTCTTCTATGTGATGAGACACGATCGCTAACAGGAGGTATACAAGATGAGAACGGTCCGCGTATCGGTCTTAGGACTGTTATTTCTCTTGGGGCTTGTCCGTTTCGATTCGTTTTTCGCCGCATCTCAGTCGCTGCAACAACAAAACGAAATTTTGCTGGAGCAGTTGCAGCGCGAGCATGGCCTTTCTGAAGAGCAAGTCAACCAACTCCGGCAGATCTTTGCCAACTCGCGGTATATCGGGCAAGGGAATCCGGCAGTCACCCAGCACCCTGTGACGGCCGACGAATGCATGGTGAAGTTGAATAACTTGGGGATGCACTACGAGAACCCTCGATTTGAGAAAATCTGCAAAGCCAAGTACATGGCTCCTTTGTATGATCCATCGAAGGAAAAACCTGAAGACGCCAAGGCGTGCATCGACCAGTTTGAATTTCCCGACATTCCTTGCACCTATCCGGTCGTTTGGGTTAAAGCCCGCGAAGCCGCGGAGATTTGCTGGGCTATGGGGAAGCGTCTTTGTGATGCCCACGAGTGGGAAGGCGCCTGCGCTGGCGCTCTTGAACCGCCCGACTACCACTTCGACCTTCTGAAGGGACTGGCCCCGGAGGACGCCATTCATCGGATGCGCGCACTGCACAACCAAGCGGACAGTCCGGCCAAATCCTGGAGTTACGGTCCAGCGTACCAAAAAGGCATTTGCGCCACTGGAAGCAAGAAGTCCCCCGACTGCAACGGGGGGAGCTGGACCGGATGTGGCTCCAATACTTACCCGACCGGCGACTTCCCAGCCTGCAAGAGCTCCCTAGACGTCTACGACCTGAATGGCAATGCCGCAGAGCACATGAATCTGCCTCTCAATGAAAGTCAAATGTCGAGCCTGGGCAGCAAGGAACTGGGCTACACGGAGATGAAGGGTAGTTGGTTTGTATTTGACACCATTCGTGCTCACGATGACTGGTGCCGTTGGCGGGCCCCGTTTTGGCATGGCACTCGGCTGATGGACGAACGGAGTCATGCCAATTACCACCTCAGTTTTCGCTGTTGCAAAACCTTGAAGTAAGCGCGGTCTGAAAGGCCAAAAGGAGTGGCGTTCGTGACTCGGCGGGGGACGAGTCAGTTGCTCGGGGCCGGGACTACCGGCCCATCCGGCGCTGCAGCGAGAATTCTCCAGTTCAGCCGGATTGGACCTTCATCGCTAAGAACTTTGGCCGTTGAAGGGTTACCGAGCAGCTCGCGGATCGATTGAAGTCTGCCATTGACCAATGCCCACTCACTGATGAGGCGAATGCCATGACTGTAGTCGGCATAGTTTGCGCCGTGGACAGTACTTAAAGGCTGAATGGGCTGGCCCGGGCCGCGGTGCCAACCGTATATGGCGATGCGTCCGAGATTGGTCGCCAAGCGATTGCTCATCACCACGTCCTTCTTGTCGCCCGAAACCAGTGCACCGAGTGGCACTCCCACACCGTGCACCTGGTCCTCAATCAGGTGGTTGTGGGTCGAATAGTATTCCGTCGATCTCATCTGTGGACCCGCGGGCAGAGGCTGCGGCGTCAGATGGTAGCGAGACTGAAGATAAATGGCGTCCACCATTTTTCGGGTCGGCAGGACAAATCCAAAGTGCTCCGCAATGGTCACCGCCGTATGGAGGTTCATCGGGATGCGCAGGAAGTCAGAGTCTGAACCAATGGCGAGGTAGTCTGGCGTCACAAAGATAGTTGCCGTGAGACTCTGGCCATTGGCCAACTCGCACTGAAGCTGAACAGGCACCAGTTTCCTGAGAAACTCTGGAAGATTGCCCTTGGAGATTTCCTCCAAAATAGCCTCTTCCCGCTCCTGCGAGTTCATACTAGAAACATACCGGGCAAACTGAGACCCCGTTAAATCCTGTGCGGCTCTGGAAGGAATCCTCTTGGTCAATTGTTCAGAGGAGACGGAGCTACTACGATCGCCCGGACTCGCGCCGAGGGATAAAACGATCAGACCGACAAAACCGACAAAAAGAGCGCGTTGAATGCTGTTGTGTCGCAATGTCAAGAAACCACCTAAATGACATCGAAAGCACTACGGTGGTATTGTATCCCGTTCGACGGCGGTGTTGCAATTATTGTATTTAACTGTCCCGTAAAACGGCTACCGGTCGATCGGTTGCAAGGCCGTCGCTGACCGGTGCACCTTTATAGTATAAGAAGCAGCGTATCGAAGTGAGACGGGGCGGGAGTCACGCGACCGTGCGATTTTCAATGAGCTCCACGCAATCCCCTTTCAACCCGCCTCAAAGGCAGCCGCAATCCGCGATGAGCCTGCCTCAAGGCTCCCCCGTCCCACGACTACCCAAGGAACGTGTTTTTTCCTGGGGACGCTACCCTAAGACCGAACATCGTCACATATACAAACCTGCTTGGAACGATTGGATACCAGGAATCCTCGAGGCCGCGGAGCAAGGCTCCTTGCTTCCCTTTGGCATGGGTCGTAGTTATGGGGATTCCTGCCTAAATGCTGGACGGGACTTGGTGCAGTGTCATCGTCTCAACCGCATTCTCGGTTTCGATGAATCAACGGGAATAGTCCGATGCGAGAGCGGGGTGAGTCTTTCCGATGTGATCGACGTATTCCTCCCGAAAGGGTGGTTCCTTCCGGTCACGCCGGGCACTCGCTTCGTCACGGTTGGTGGCGCGATCGCAAATGACGTCCACGGTAAGAACCATCACTGTGCCGGTACCTTTGGCGCTCATGTGCACCAGGTTGCGCTGCATCGATCGGACAATGGTCTAATGTTTTGCAGTTCCCGGGAAAATCCTGAAATGCTGCGGGCGACTATCGGCGGATTGGGCCTCACAGGTATCATCGCCTGGGCCGACGTCCAACTGAAACGCGTTGCTGGTCCCTGGATAAATGCCCAATCCATACCCTTCGAATCGCTTAAGACTTTCCTTGATCTAAGCCACGAAAGTAATGACCTGTTTGAATACACCGTGGCGTGGATAGACTGCTTTTCCGGGAGGAACGCCCGGGGGATCTTTTTTCGTGGCAACCACTCGCCCGAGTGCCAAAAAAAATTCCATCCAAAGCGCGGCCCAAAACTCCCATTTGAACTGCCAGGTTGGATCTTGAACCGTTACTCTGTGCGCGCCTTCAACACCACCTACTATACCGTTCAAGCGGCGAGGAAGCGTTCCGGTCTTGTGGCTTATGACTCGTTCTTCTATCCGCTTGACTCCATTCGGCAATGGAACTTGCTGTACGGCAGGCGAGGTTTTCTTCAATATCAGTGCGTGGTCCCAGAAAAGAGCCTTGCAGCCTTCGAGAAGCTGCTCGACCGTATTGCACACTCCGGCATGGGCACTTTTTTGGCGGTGCTCAAGCAGTTCGGCTCGGCGAAGCCGGCGGGCATGCTCTCTTTTCCTCGTCCCGGACTGACTATCACGTTCGACTTCGCGATGCGCGGCGAGCAGACGCTTACGCTCATGCGGTCACTCGATGAGATTGTCCAGGAAAGCAGCGGGGCGATATACCCAGCGAAGGACGCCCGAATGAGCGCAGCAATGTTTGAAACCTCATTCCCAGACTGGCGCGACTTTGTTCCCTACGTGGATCCGAAAATGTCTTCCTCGTTTTGGAGACGTGTCACAGGCGCACTATGAGAAACAGCGTCCGTTCAGACTCTGGGGACTTTGTGAGAACTTGGCTAGCCGCTAGCCCACCTCGAAAGAGAAAAAAAGTCATCGTTCTGGGAGCGACCTCCGGCATCGCGATGGAAGTCCAGAGACAGCTGGCTGACCGGGCCTGCGAGCTGCTTCTGGTGGCTCGTTCACCGCAGCACCTTGCTTCACTGCAGGCGGACTTGCTGGTCCGTGGAGCGCCCCAAGTTTTGATTTTTCCGGCGGACCTATCCTCGATTCCGGAACACAAGGGAGTTTTTGAATTTGCGCGTCGCGAGTTTGCTGATTTTGACACCGTGCTGCTCGCATACGGCTCCATGCACGATCAAAAAGACTCGGAGACGCTCATCGAGGTGCTTTTAGAAGAGCTGCAGGTTGATTTTGTCAGTGCCGCCGCTATTCTTAGCCTCTTCGCTGCCGAGTTGGAGCACAGACACGTAGGCTGTATCGCTGCCATCACTTCGGTGGCCGGAGATCGGGGACGCCGCTCCAACTACGTTTACGGTTCCGCAAAAGGTGGCCTCTCACTTTTTTTGCAAGGACTTCGGAGTCGCTTGCACCCTGCTGGGGTAAGCGTAATTACAGTCAAACCTGGGCCGGTCCAGACCCCGATGACCGATGGAATGCCAAACGCCTCACACTTCGCCGATCCACAGGAGGTGGCTCGCGACATCGTCAGGGGCCTCGAGCGCGGTTCCCCTGACGTCCTTTACACGCCAAGAATCTGGCGTTACATCATGCTTGCTGTCAAATGGGTTCCAGAGATCATCTTCAAACGCCTGCCACTCTGAGCATTCGGGCGTGCGGTGAGTGCAATCCTCCCGGACCAACATTTCAAACAGAGCGCCGCCAGAGGCGGACGACGGAGTCGACCCCACACGCGAAGTTATTTCCGGCAGATCTTGAGTCTCAGGTCCAACCTTGCGTCGCTTTGCAAGAAGTTCTTCCGGCGGTTAGCGCTCTTACCTGGACCATACCTTTCGGAATAGCTGTCGATCACTCGCGGTTATCGAA
>Ga0126381_100009788_pt1 | contig 10772 bp, 12 predicted proteins | sample PanSoiMetPlot_28_FD_96465 | JGI IMG/M metagenome (GOLD analysis project Ga0126381, IMG submission 96465) | Tropical forest soil microbial communities from Panama - MetaG Plot_28 | ecosystem: Environmental > Terrestrial > Soil > Tropical forest > Bulk soil | place: Panama | collected 2016-02-17
CGGCAGCGATACCGAACACCGGTTTAACCTGACGCTCAGCGCCCAAATCGAGAACGTCCTGAACCACTTCAATCCGGGCGGCTACCAGGGCGTGATCACGAACCCGTTCTTCCTGCAGGCGACCTCCGTCAACACCGGTTTCGGGGGTGGCGGCCCTGGGGCGTTCGGCGGCCGCGGAGGCTCGACGGCGAACAATCGCCGCGTGAGTCTCAGCATGCGGCTGACTTTCTAGTCGTCAGTCGTCAGTTATCAGCTATCAGTCAAAACGCCCGCGCCTCTGGCGCGGGCGTTGCCTTATTGGTTGTTCGGCGCCGTTGCTGGAACGGGCGTGACGCCGTGCAGGACATCGTTGGCGAAGAAGAATTTTCCGTCGCTGGGCACCATCATGATCTGGACTTTGTCCGAGAGCTTGTCGGCGATGATCTTTTGCAGCAGGATGGGACTTTCTTTCAGGACGCCGGCTTCCAGGCGCAGACGGTCGGAGTCGGCCTTCGCCATCGTTTGAACGCGGTCTACGTCGGCCTCATTCATCAGCTTGCGGCGTTCCAACTCGGCCTTGCCGTCGATCACCTTGGCCTGCGCGCGCGCTTCGGCCTCCAGGCGCGTCTGTTCGATCTGCTTCTGTTTCAGCGGCAGCATGTATTGCATGGAATCGGACTGCGCCTTTGCTTGTAAGACCGTGACCTGCGCCTGGGCCTCGGCGGCCTTCACCTGCCGGACCTTTTCGGCCTCCGCTTCGAGCTCGGCCGTACGGACCTGCTTCTGCTTGACGTCGACCTCGACCGTGAGCCGCTCGTTCTCCTGTTCTTTGAGGAGCACGCTTTCGAGGCCGCGCGCGTACTCTGCCGGTAGTTCGACATCGCGCAGCATAACTTCTTTAACTACGATAGCGTCGGGCGCCAGCTTGCGGGCGATCGCTCCGGCGGCTTCGAGGCGCGCCTCTTCGCGGCGGACGGCGAACAGGTCTCTCACCAAGTACGCCGGTGCGACCTCGCGGAACGAGCTCGCCACGGCGGGCGGCACCAACTCCTTTTCAACCGGCTGCGGCAGGTTCGACTGAATGAAGTCAAGCCGCCGCGCATCGATGCGATAGCGGACGGTGACCGCCAGGCCGACCGAAAGGCCTTCTTTGGTCTGTACTTTGAGCGGTGACGCGGGCTTCTCTCCGATCGTGGTTTCGAAAATCTGGTCGCGTACATCGTAAAGCTGTACGGTCTGGATCAGCGGCACCACCAGGTGGAAGCCCGCGTAGAGGGTTCCGGGCAGCGTGCCAGAAATCTGACTCACACGCACACCCGCCATTCCCGCGGGCACCACCTGGATGCTCAAGCCGATAAGCAACGGCAGCAGGCTGAGCGCGGCTACGCGAGCGGCAAGCCTCCAGCGGATCGGCGCCTCGTCGATGCCAGCCGGAGACGGGTGGCGCGCGATCCAATACAAGTCATAGGCGGCCAGAATCGCGGCTGCCGCCAACAGCCCGAAACCGGCGATTTCGAGCAAGTACTTCAGCGTTAACATCTCGTTTCCTCCTGAAAGCGAGCGAGCTTTCGGAGGACGCGACGCAAGCTGCGGGCCACGCGGTTTTTGCGGGAAATCCGCGGTTTCGAACGGGCCGGCCGCGTGTCGACCGGCAGACGCCGTATCCATGCGGCGTATCAGACGCGCCACATGGGTTCTGCGCCGAGGCTAGCGCACCGCGGAAGCCGTGCGCAGGTAGCCGGCCTGTGCGTCGCGTTGTTGCGGCTGAAGCTGCAGGGCGCGGCGATACTCGGCCGCGGCCTGCGCGGGTTGGCCCACGGCCTCCAACGCCAGCGCCAGATCGCAGTGATTTTCGGCGCGATCGGGCTCGAGCGAGACCAGATTCCGGAATTCGGGGATTGCCTCATGCGGATCTTTCGCGAGCAGAATATTGCCGAAGTTCCTGTGGAAGACTGGCGAGCGCGGCTCGTATCGCACGGCGAGGCGCTCTTGCATGAGGGCGGCGTCGAACTGGTTCCGTTCGACGTAGGCGCCAGCCATGGAGTTGTGCAGCCAGCCGGATGCCGGCGATTGACGAAGCGTGACCTGGAGCAGCGTGAAATCGTCGCGCCAGTCCGTGTTGCGAGCGATCGTCGCAGTGACAGCGGCGAGCAGGATGACACCGGCGGCGATCCAGGCGGGCGTGGGTTGGCGTTCCGCCAACCGGGTCAGGGCAAGTGCGGCGATCCAGCAGAATCCGGCGGACGGGAGATACAGGTATCGTTCCGCAAAGACGTTCTGGCCGACGCCGGTCAGATTCATCGCGGGAGCGAGCGTCACCGCGATCCAGAAGATGCCGTAAGAGACCAGTGGCAGACGAACGCGGAAGAAGGCGATAGCCACGGCAGCGAGCGCCAACGCCGAAACGAGGAAGGAGGCGTCCACTGACTGCGTCGGGTGGAAGATGTGGAAATAATTGAGATCGGCGGGCCAGAGCAGCGCGCCGAGATACTTGGCCGCTGTGACCGCTGCGCTGAGCGCAAATTCAACCGGCCTGAGGTGATAAAAGGACTGCTGGCCGGGCGCCAGACCGCCAAGCGAGTTCCAGCGCATCGCGAGATAAAACGCGAATGTCGCCGCCATGGCTCCATAGAGCGCCGCATTGTAGCGAAACTCTTTCCAGCGCCGGCCGAGGCAAAGAAATCCGTAGCCGGCGTACAGAGGCAGGAGCACGATGCCGGTCTCTTTGGTCAGCAAAGCGAGCAGATAGATGCCGCAGTGTCCCGTGATGCGGATCGCGTGCGGCGAGCCGTCGTGCCGCGCGAACCAGAGGACACCGGCGACCGCGAGAGCGGTGACGGTAAGGTCGGGGACGGCGGCGATCCAATTTACGGTTTCGGTGTGGATCGGATGGACGGCGAACAAGGCGGCCGCTGCGAAGGCAAAACGCGCTCCGCCCATGCGGCGGACGAGCAGATACAGCAGCAGCGTGTTCAAGGAGTGGACGAGCACCATGTACCAGTGAAAGGCCGCCGCGGAGAATCCGGCGCACTGGTAGATCAGCATGTAAATGAGGAACTGGAACGGGCGGTAGTAATTGCCGGGAATGCCGAGAATCGACCAGACGCTAGAACGCAGCAGTTGCGGGACATTGCCGAGATCCGCGAGCAATGGATTCTTCAGGAGCTGGATCTTGTCGTCGCCGATGAAGCCATTGGAGAGGGTATTGGCGTAGACCGCCAAAGCGAGCAGAACGAGGACGGCCGGGGCAAGCCAGGTGGGTCGGCGGACCGGTAGTACCGAAGGCTTGGGACGGGCCATGAATTCAACAGAGTAACAGCATCGCATTTTGGGCTTGACTGTATCAATAAACTAGTACATTATTATTTTAGATGAGCAGGACGGTACAATCCGAGCGGAGAACCTTCGAATTCCGGCTCGACACACACAGCGGGGTTCCGGTGTATCGGCAATTAATCGACCAGGTAACCGGCGGAATCGCCGCCGGGACGTTGGAAGCTGGCGACCAGCTTCCGACCGTGCGGCAGGTGGCGGTGGATCTCTCGATCAACCCCAACACAGTCGTGCGGGCGTATCGCGAACTGGAGATTCGCGGCGTATTGGAGACCCAACAAGGCACCGGCACGTTCATCAGCCGCCAGAAGGTGCGGCGGGACGAGGTGGAGCGGCAGCGGCAGCTCGGCCAGCTTGTGACCGATTTCGTGGCGCGCGCCGGCGCGGCAGGCTTCACCGTGGAAGAGCTTGTGGAGCAGTTGCAGGACCGTCTCGGCGAGACGGAAAAGAAGAGGAGATAACGTATGTTTCCGAAAGCTGCGAATATGCCGAACGTTCAGATGAAGGTGAACCGCATCGGAGTGGCGCTATTTGCGGTGTTTTTTGTGACAGGCGTGGCGCTGACGAAAGTGCTGAACAGCCCCGTCCCGTTGATTGTCGGGGCGTTGATCGGGCTCTATTTCCTGTTTGCGATCAAGGTGGCGGACCAGTGGGAGAAGGTCGCGGTGCTGCGCCTGGGAAAGTTCGTCGGGCTGCGCGGGCCGGGCGTGTTTCACATTATTCCGGTGGTGGACAGCCTCAGCCGGTACGTGGATCAGCGGGTGCGTGTGGCCAGCGTGACCGCCGAATCGACGCTGACGCGGGACACAGTGCCAGTGAACGTCGACGCGATTATCTTCTGGCTGGTGTGGAACCCGGAAAAGTCGATCTTGGAAGTGGAGGATTTCGTGGAGGCCATTCGCATGAGCGCGCAGACAGCACTGCGCGAATCGATCGGGCGGCACGAGTTGGCGCAGATGATCACGGAGCGCGAGACGTTAGGCCACGAGCTGCAGCGTATCCTCGACGAGAAGACCAACTCGTGGGGGATCACGGTGCAGTCAGTCGAGATTCGCGATGTGCGTATTCCGCAGGCGCTGGAAGATGCAATGTCGCGGCAGGCACAAGCCGAGCGCGAGCGCCAGGCACGCATCATCCTCGGACAGGCGGAAACCGAAATCTCGGACAAGTTCTGCCAGGCGGCGCAGATGTACCAGAACAACCCGGTGGCGCTGCATCTGCGCGCCATGAACATGTTGTATGAAGCTATCAAGGAGCGCGGGTCGATGGTGATTGTGCCCTCTTCGGCAGTAGAGACGATGGGACTGGGCGGATCGCTCGCGACAGCGTCGCTGGGAGGGATGAAGCCGCAGTAGCGGGAGCAAAGGGAGCAAAGGAGCAAAGGGAGTAAAGGAGCAGAGGGGGCAAAAGAGCAGAGGAGCAGAGGAGTTGGAGGTTACGTATGAGAAAGACGATAGAAGTCGGATTGGCGACAATCATTCTGGCGCTTTGGCTAACGAGGGCTGCGGGAGCGCCGATCGAGGGGACGTGGGAAGGTACGATCGCCGGACAGAAGGCGATGACGGTGGAGATCAAGGATGTCGCGGGGCATCTGAATGGCAAGGCGATGCTTTATGTGGTGGACAAGAAGTTCGGTGATCCCGCTGCGCGCGTCGTCGGGCAGGACGACAGGAAGCTCAGCGATATGAAGTGGGATGGAAAGACGCTGCGCTTCGTAGTGGCGGACGTTCCGTTCGAGATGACGATCAGCGGCGCCAATGCTGCCGTTCTGAAAAGGCAGAATCCGGAGATGACTCTATCGATGAAACGGGTACCATAGTCTTATGCGATTCCTCACTCTCACCCTTTCTCTCGCTGCCGTGGCCGCCTCTCTTGCGGCGGCTGACGATACGCGCAAAGTCGATGAACGCCTGAACGATGCGGCGGACCTGTTTTCGGAGATTATGAGCGCTCCGGACCGGTCGATCCCGCAAGGCTTGCTCGACAAAGCCCCGTGCTTAGTGATTGTGCCGGGGCTGAAGAAGGGAGCGTTCGTATTCGGGGGTAAGTATGGAAAGGGCTTTGCGGTTTGCCGCGCCGCCGGTGGGCAGGGATGGGGACCGCCGGCGGCCATTCGCATCGAGGGGGGCAGCTTCGGGCTGCAGATCGGCTTCTCATCGAGCGACGTAGTCCTACTGATCATGAACCAGGGCGGGATGAAGCGGCTCGCCCAGAGCAAGTTCACGATCGGTGGCGAGGCGACGGCGGCGGCCGGTCCCGTGGGGCGCGACACCACGGCGCAGACGGACGCGATGATGACAGCCGAGATTCTCTCGTGGTCGCGATCGAAGGGTGTTTTCGCAGGCGTTTCGCTGGATGGCGCCACACTGCGCAGCGACCTGGACGAAAACAAAGCCATGTACGGGAAACCGTGGACCACCAAACAGATTCTCGACAGCGGCGCCAATCCGCCCGCGGCCGCCTCGCGGCTGCTATCCACCCTCACCAAATATTCGATGCGGAAATCGGGTTAAGCACGACGGGACCGGAGGCCTGTCTTACCACCGGATTTACGCTACACTACCCTTGAAGGCGCCGGAGGCATTCGCCGGCCGGCCATGCCAAGGGGGCATCGGGAGCGGTGGACCGTAAAAGGGCCGCCACACCGAGTGCCGAAGACTGAAGGAATTTGAAAAATGGAACAAAAACTAAAGATCGCCGTGTTTATCGATTTCGATAACATCGAGATCGGCGTGAAGTCCACACTGCACCGCGAATTCGACGTGGCTGCGGTGCTGGACGCGCTCAAAGAACGCGGCGAAATCGTCACCAAGTTTGCTTACGCGAACTGGGGCCGACAGGAATCCGCCACGCGGGCGCTATCGGAGCACGCCGTGCAGATGGTGCAACGCGACCCGTCGCCCCGTGGCGACAAGAATGGTGCGGACATTAACCTGGCGCTGGACGCCCTGGAAATGGCGTTCACGCACGATCACATCAACGCATTTGCGATCGTCAGCGGCGATAGCGACTTCATCGCGCTGGTCAACAAACTGAAACAGTACGATAAGCGGATCTTCGTGGTGGGGGGGCGCGCCTTCACCAGCACGATTCTACAGAAGAACTGCCACGAGTTCGTGGCATACGAAGCAATCATCGACGACAGCCGTCCGCCGCGGCATCAGCCGGATCGCCCGCAGCAGCAGGAGCGGCCCCAACAGCAGCAGCAACAGCAGGGGCCCCGGCAGAAGCGGGTGCCGCTCGATCTGGCGCAGGCGATGCCGCTGGTGGAGCGCGCACTCGGCGTGTTGGAGCGTCGCGAAGTGCGGCCGCAGCTCGGGTTACTTAAATCCACCATGCTGCAACTGGATTCCACGTTCAACGAGAAGGCCTACGGTGCCAATTCGTTCACGGATTTTGTGGAGAAGCTGCAGAAGGCGGACTTCGTGGAGGTTTCAGGCGGCGAAGGCCGCTACATGATTCGCATGAAGGGCGCTGCTCCCGAGAAGCAGGGAGCGAAACCCGAAGAAGCGATTCCGCTGTTGCGCGACGTGCTGGAGATCCATCGAATGGACGTGGACAACGGCTCCACCGTGGACGAGCTGTCCGAGTGGGTGAAGGACCAGGATCCGGAATTCGATCCGGCGAAATACGGGTTCCAGGTACTCACCGAGCTGCTGAACTTCGCACAGGATAAAGGCCTGGTGAGGATACAAGCGGACGAGGAGCGCGGTTTGATCGTGCACCTTGGCTCGGAGTTCCATCCGCCGGCTCCACCGCCGGAACCGGTCGAGGAGATCCCCATCGAGGAAGAGGATGAACCGCAGCCCATCGTTCCCGGCCAGCCAACTGCGACGGGCGAGATTCCGGAACCCGCGCCTCCACCCAAGCCGCAGCGCCGTCCGCGTGCCCCTCGGAAATCGGGCGGTGACGCAAAGAAGCGCGCTCCCCGGCGTAAGAAGCCGATCTAGTGTAGTTCGCCGGATGGACCGAATTTAGCCGCCGATGAACGCCGATTAACGCCGATAAAGAAAACTGGTTTTCTTATCTGCGTTCATCTGCGTTTATCTGCGGCTAAGAATTAATTTTCCCTTCCCTCCCGTAACTTAGGATTCCAACCCCCCTTTTTCGCAGAGTCGTCTTGTTATCTCTCGATCAGAGGGATTATGAAGACGGTTCAAGGGATTCTCGTGTGCGCGCTGCTGGCCGCGCTCACTGTCTTGGCGATCTCCGCGATATGGGTGGTCAACGCGGTTCCCGGCGAAATTCGCGCAACGCGAGAGGCGTTGGTCGGAGAAGTTGACCTCACACGGCGCAATCTGAATGCGCAAATCAGCGGTCTCGCGATCCGATCCGAGCGGCAGGTGGCGGCGTTCCGCCGGGATACGCTGGCGGAGGTGGATGAGATCCGCCAGACGGCCGACAGACGACTGGGCGACACGCTCTCGCGAGCTGATACGGCGTGGGCGACACTCGAGGCGACGCGGCAGGATCTGAAACCGTTCCTGGCGCAGTCGGCCGCTGCGGCAGCGCAGGTCAACGATGCGCTTCCGCTGTTCCTCGACTGCGACCACAATCCGGATTGCGTTTTCAACCGGTATGTGGGCGCGTCGAAAGGCATCGAACGGGCGGCACAGAATTTCGGCCAGGCGTCGGCTGACGTGCGCGGCGCTGTGCCGCAAATGCTTGCCACGTGGAACGGAATCGGCGTAGGCGTCGCGGGAACAGCCGCGAATCTCGACCGGCTCACAAAGCCTCATTGGTACGACCGCTTGATCGGTTACGGCCTCAACGGCGTTGTTATCTATCGCAATCTCAATCCCGCTACCAACCTGACTACAAGGGGCGCACAAATCGTTTCCGGGCGCCCTTAAAGGAGAATATGAATTTCCTGAAGACAATCGTGCGGAAGATCGTTGGGTTCTTCACGTCGGATAGTGCAGAGGCGGCGCTCACGCGCGCCTGCGAACTGGTTCCGAAGGCGCTGCCGATCGTGGAGGATCTTGCCGCGATCGTTCCAGACAAAACCATTCAGCAGATCGAAGCGGCATTCCAGAAATACGGCGTGCCGCTTTCGCAGCAGCTTCTGGCGACGGCGCCGTCGCAGCGTGGATATCTGCTGCTCGATCTTGCCACCCAGGTGCTGGCGGTGCAGTTTCCGGGCACGGCAACTCGCATTCTGAACACGGCCGTGCAATTGGCCGTGACGGGGGCGAAGGCGTAACATGACACAGCCGAAGGCCAGTGCGGCCGCGCTCGATCTGATCAAGCGATTCGAGAGTTTGAGACTCGATGCTTATCTTTGTCCGGCGCAGGTGTGGACAATCGGCTGGGGGCACACGGCTGGCGTCCAGCCTTGCGAGTCGATTACGCAGGAGCGTGCGCAGGAACTGCTTAATGCCGACATCGCCGAGGTGGAGAACGGTCTGATGAAAGTGATCCATGGATCGCTCACTCAAGGGCAGTGGGACGCGCTGGTTTCGCTGTGTTTCAACCTGCGGGGCGGGGCATTGGCCCTGCCCCGCATCGCACCGCGCCTGGTGGCGAAGATCAATGCCGGTGATGTCGCGGGAGGCGCCAACGAGTTTTTGGATATCAACAAGGCCAACGGCCAGGTGCTGCTGGGGTTGACGCGCAGACGGCAGGCCGAACGGGAGTTGTTTTTGGGTAACGCCGGCGGTCTTGCCGCCGGCGAGCCATCACATTAAATCTCGCGCATCGATTTTCCTGCGCGCCTTTCCCAGCGGCGCCGTCAGGAAATTCAGGAACGGCACTATCGCTTTGAACCGCTTTACGATCTCGCCTGAGAGCGCGCGCGTTGTAGCGAGATCGGGCGGGAGTTCAATGTAGAGGAAAAGTTGCTTATAGCGCAGCAGATCGGCGGCGGGATGTTCCGCGCAGAAGCCTTTTGGCACGCGTGAAAGCTGCTCGCCTTGCAGGTCACCCAGCAGGCGTTTCACCACGCGATTCGCCAGCTGTTTTCGCATCTCCTGGTGGTGTTCAGCGATGTGATTGCGGATGGCGAGCAACGCCTGCGGCTCCGGCATATAAATGCCCCCTCCGACCGCGACCTCCTTGTGCGAGACTGCGAAGTAATAGCCTGCGTCGCCGTGCGCGTTGGCTGTTCGCCGATGAAAGCTGGCCGCGATGTGGTCTTTGTACGGCGTCTTGTCTTTGCTGAAGCGCGTATCGCGATAGATGCGATAGATGGCCTTCTCGGGGTCGGTGACGTAGTCGGGCGCAAAGCCGGCGAGCGCGCGGTTCACCTCCTCCACGAGCGCGCGCATCGGGGCCTTCACCTTCTCATCGAAGATGGGTTTGCGCGGCTGGAACCACTCGCGACGATTGTTGCGCGACAGCTTGCGAAAAAACTCGATACCTTCCTGCGGAAATCCCGGAAATCCGGTGGCCACCTTACCCTCCTTATAATTGAGTTGATGCCCGCCATCGAAGAGACGCAGGCTCGTCTCGCTGAAATTCCCAATTTAACCATTTCCTCGGATACGCCGCTGAAGTTGTACACCCGGTTCGGAATCGGCGGGCCGGCCGACTTGTATGTGGAGACCGCCGGCGTGGCGTCTTTCATTTCGGCGCTCGAGATCGCGCGCGCGAGCGGCATGCCGGTTATGGTGATCGGCGGCGGAACGAACCTGATCGTATCCGATGCCGGATTCCGCGGGATCGTGCTGCGGTACCGGGGAGAGGAACTACGGGCGAGCGGCGAATGCGTGACCGCGGAAGCGGGAGCGGTGCTGCAGGACCTGGTGGACTTCGCAATCAATCATGGATTGAAGGGTCTGGAGACGCTGGCGGGCATTCCGGGATCGGTTGGGGCGGCCATATACGGTAACGCGGGAGCGTACGGGCACGCGATCTCCGAGCGCGTTCACTCGGTGCGGTTCTTCGACAGCCGCGACGTGCGTTCGTTCGGCCGGGACGAATGTGAGTTCGCGTATCGGGAGAGCATTTTCAAGAAACACAAGGAGTGGATCGTGTTTTCGGCCGAATTGCGGCTGGAATGTGCTCATGCGGCAGAGTTGCGGCGCATCGCAGATGACATTCTGAGAGTTCGAAATGAGAAGTTTCCGGTCACGATGAAATGCGCCGGCAGCATTTTCAAGAACCTGCTCTTCCATGAACTGCCGGAACAGGCCGCCTCCGAAGTGCCCGCTTCGGCGGTGCGCGAGGGAAAGGTGCCGGCGGCCTGGTTTCTGGAGCAGATCGGCGCGAAGGGCATGCAGCGCGGACACATTCACGTAGCCGCGTACCACGCCAATCTCCTCTACAATGCCGGAGACGGGACCGCGTCGGATCTGCGCGCGCTCATTGACGAACTGAAAGAGCGGGTACGCGCGCGGTTTGGCATTGAATTGGAAGAGGAAGTCCAGTACGTGGGGTATTAGGCGTTATCCCCTAAAGTCCGGCACTTCGTCCGCCGATAGCTGCGGTGAGCATCGTTCATGCCCACCGGAGCCCTGTTC
>Ga0126381_100009789_pt1 | contig 10771 bp, 14 predicted proteins | sample PanSoiMetPlot_28_FD_96465 | JGI IMG/M metagenome (GOLD analysis project Ga0126381, IMG submission 96465) | Tropical forest soil microbial communities from Panama - MetaG Plot_28 | ecosystem: Environmental > Terrestrial > Soil > Tropical forest > Bulk soil | place: Panama | collected 2016-02-17
ACGTCGCATTCCGAGCGGACGCGTTCTTCGTCCAATCCGGCCGCGCGTCCGAGCGCGAGCCACGACGCGGTGCCGCCTTCGCGTTCGCTCGTGCCATCGTGATCGTAAATGCGCGAGATCCACACGCGCCGGTATTCTGCGGACGGTAAGCTCGCAAGAATCGCAGCGTCTTTTACCGGGATTTGCTTTTGGTAGTAGTACCGGTTGGCGACCCAAGCCTGCACTTGTTCGCGCAAAAGCTCCCCTGCTACAAGACGCTCGTGGAAGGGATGCTTGTCGTGGTACCGTTCTGCGCCCACGGCCCTAAGCCGCGCGACGAAACGGTCGTCGTCGGCCTTCAGAGGGCGCGTTCCTTAGTCTTTGGTCGTGCGCGGTGCCGTGAGGTACGCCGTTACTTCGGCTCCCAGCGGCCGCTCTTCGAAATCGGGACGTTCCCAGCGCTGTTTCATAGGCCGGACAATTACGCTGCGGGCCCGCACGAGTCCGCTGAGATCGCGGCCGAACGTGCGTTCGCGAGCGCGTTCAGGCGCGCTTTCATCCGTTCGCTGGGCACCCGGATCCGGTCGGCTAGGCGCAAGAACGCGAGCACCTTGACGTGCCACCACGTCATGTCGATCTCGAACCAGCGCATTCCGTGGCGGGCCGAGAACGGAAACGCGTGATGGTTGTTGTGCCAGCCTTCGCCGAACGAAATGAGCGCCACCCACCAACAGTTGGTCGACCGGTCCGTCGTTTGATACGTACGATACCCCAGCATGTGCGCGGCGCTGTTGACGAACCACGTCGAGTGATAGCAGAAGACGAGGCGCGCGAAAATGCCCCACACCACCCACGACCAGCCGCCGATGGCCAACAAGAGAAATCCGAGCCCGACCTGCAGCGGCAGGCTCAACCAGCGCAGCGCGCGATAAAACGGATCGGCACACAGGTCGGGCGCATACCGCGCAATCTCTTCCTCGCTCGGAAGATCGAGGTTCCGGCGATACAGCCAATCCATGTGCGCCCATTTGAATCCCAAATGAATGCTGTGCGGATCGCCTTCGCGATCGGCGTGCGCGTGGTGCTTTCGATGTACTGCCACCCACTCGATCGGATCGCCCTGCATCGCGAGCGTTCCGAATACGGCAAGGGCGTATTCGAGCGGCTTGCGCAGGCGCAAACTACGATGCGTCAACGTTCGGTGATAGCACAACGTAATCCCCAAAACGCCCGTAACGTAGGCGATGGCACCCGCTACCGCGAGTGCCGACCATTGAAAAAAAGCGGGCCAGAAAGCGGCCAATGCGCACAGATGAACGATGGTTAACGCGATGCCGTTCAACCGGCTGTGGGTGTCGCGATTCATTGCAGCCTAAGTGTTACCCAAAACAAAAAGAGCCTGCCGATAACGACAGGCTCCTTTTTTCAGTGTTTAGCGATACGACGGGCGAGCGCTGAAGCAGTCGCGGCAATACACCGGCTTGTCGCCACGCGGTTGGAACGGAACTTCCGCTACTCCGCCGCACTGGCTGCAGGTTGCCTTGAACATCTCGCGCTGGCGACCGCCGCCACCGCCGCTCTGCGAACGTCCGGCTTTGCGCACGGCGCGGCAGTCCTGGCAACGGCTGGGCTTGTTGGTGAAGCCCTTCATCGCGTAGAATTCTTGCTCGCCGGCGGTGAACGGGAACTGACGTCCGCAATCAACGCACGTCAGCATTTCATTGTTATACATGTAGACTAACGAGTCTCCTCAAAAAGGGTGTGCTTTTCGTACTCGGGATCCGACTCGCTAGTACTCTGGGGTGCTCGCGGACTTCACTCGGTAACCGCACCACTATACACCATCGAAGGCCAAAAGGATGCAACAGGGCCCAGATTTGACGCCCCCCGGGCCGATATGGCATACTGCCGCGGGGGCTTGGGCACTAGTCCAAGCCGTCTTAAACCCGCCGCCGGGGGCCACCCCGGAGCGGTGGTGATGCGAGTTGGTCGCGTCACCTGGCTAGGGTCGCTCCCTCAGAGGGACGGCCGCCAACCACCTAGTCGAAAGGACAATTTGTGGCAACGAAAACCAAGCGTGCGCCCAAAGAGCGGCGCCCGAAGCGCAAGCCGTGCAATTTCTGCGCGGATAAAGTACTCGACATCAGCTATCGCGATCTCAACCGGCTCAAGAAGTTCGTCTCCGAGCGCGGGAAGATCGTGCCGCGCCGTATTTCCGGCAACTGCGCGAAGCATCAGCGTATGCTCACCGTGGCGATCAAGCGCGCACGGGTCATTGCGTTCCTTCCCTACGTTTCGGAGTAGCCGCGAGTGAAGCTCATTCTTCTGAGCGACGTCAAGACGCTGGGAAAGAAGGGCGACGTCGTCGACGTCGCCGAGGGCTACGCGCGCAACTTTCTGTTGCCGCGTAAGCTCGCGACCGAAGCCGACAAGGGCGCGTTAGCACAGCTCGGCTCGCAGAAGGCCGCGCAGGAGCGCCGCGACGCGCAAACGCTGGCCGACGCGAGGGCACTCGCCGATCGTTTGGCCGCGGCTAAGCTTGCGGTCAAGGCAAAGGCCGGCGGGAACGGTAAGCTCTTCGGCGCCGTGACTAACGCCGACGTCGCGACGGCCATCCAAAACGCGCTTTCCATCGCCGTCGATAAGCACAAGATCGAAATAAAGAGCCAGATCAAGGCACTCGGCTCGTATCCGATCGAGATCAAACTCCACAAGAACGTCGTCGCCAAGGCGACCGTCGAAGTGGTTTCCGCGTAGCGCAATCGTGGCGAGCGCGCAGCTCTACGTCACGCGCTTTCGGCGCAAGTTCGGAGTCGAAGACGAACTGAGCCGCTACGTCGGCGCGCTATACGAGATGCTCTCTTCGGTCCTCGGCCAGGACAAGGTCGTGCTGCGCGCCGGCAAAGTCAACGCGCTCAAGATGATGCGCTCGCACCATCTACCCGACCGCTTGTGCGCGCTTCAGCGCCTGGTTTTCGAGGATCCGACGCTCGAACGTGCGACGACGCGCGCGCAGCAGCGGCGCGTCATCGCCGAGATCGAAGAAGCGATGGCCGACCTCATCGCCCAGCGTCACGCCGAAGAAGCGATCGACCGCCGAGTGAACGAGAAGATGGCCGAGCGCCATCAAGAGTACCTCAAGGATCTCAAGCTCGAAGCGCTTCGCGAAAGCGGTGGTCCCGAAACGCCCGCGTCGCAGGCCAAGCTCGAAGAGCTCGAGGCACTTTCGGCGCGCACGTTGGCGGCATCGGCACTGCAGCAGCTGCGTCCGCAGTCGCTGCGTGAAATCGTCGGCCAAGAGGCGGCGGTAAAAGCGTTGCTTGCCAAAGTCAGCTCGCCGTATCCGCAGCACGTGATTCTCTACGGTCCTCCGGGCGTCGGCAAGACGACGGTTGCGCGGCTGGCACTGGAGGTCGCAAAGTCGCGGCCGTACACGCCCTTTGCGAAGGACGCTCCGTTCGTCGAGTCGAGCGGCACGACGCTTCGTTGGGATCCGCGCGAGACGATCAACCCGCTGCTCGGAAGCGTTCACGATCCAATCTATCAAGGCAGCCGGCGCGAGTTCGCCGACGCCGGCGTGCCCGAGCCGAAGCTGGGCCTCGTTTCGCGCGCGCACGGCGGCGTGCTGTTCATCGACGAAATCGGCGAAATGGACGCGTCGCTGCAGTCGCGGCTGCTCAAGGTGCTCGAGGATAAACGCGTCAAGTTCGAGTCGTCGTACTACGACGAAAACGCACCGAACGTGCCCGAGTACGTCAAGCGCCTCTTCCGCGAAGGCGCGCCGGCCGATTTTATTTTGATCGGCGCGACGACGCGCGAGCCCGAAGACATCGATCCGGCGATCCGCTCGCGCTGCGCGGAGATTTTCTTTTCACCGCTGACGCAGCATCAGATCGTCACGATCGTGCAGGCGGCGATCCGGCGGCTCGGCGCCAAAGCGGCGCGCGGCGTGCCGCAGCTCATCGCGTCGTACACGATCGAGGGCCGCAAGGCGGTGCAGATCGTTGCCGACGCGTTCGGACAAGCACTTTACCGTCTGTATCCGAACAAGCGGGCCGCGGCCACGAAGAATCCGGCAATTAGCGAAGACGACGTGCGGGCCGTCGTGCAGACCAGCCGTCTCGTTCAGCATACGCCGGTAAAGGGGCGCGCCAAGCGCGAGATCGGCAAAACGTTTGGGCTGGGCGTCCTGCACTATCTCGGGAGCCTCATCGAAATCGAGGCCGTCGCGTTCCCAGCGTCGCAGGCGGGCAAAGGTACGGTTCGGTTCAACGAGACGGCTGGAACGATGGCCAAAGATTCGGTGTTCAATGCGACCAGCGTGCTGCGCGCGCATACCGGCGTCGACATGGCCGATTACGACGTGCACGTCAACGTCGTCGGCGGCGGCAACATCGACGGGCCTTCGGCGGGGCTGGCCATTTTCTTGGCGCTCTATTCGGCCATTACGAAAACGCCGCTTCCGCAAGACGTCGCGATTACCGGCGAGCTCTCCATCCAAGGGAAAGTCCGGGGCGTCGGCGGCATCGTCGAGAAGCTCTACGCCGCGCGCCAAGCCGGGATGCGCTGCGTCATCGTCCCTAAGGAAAACGCCCGCGAGATCGACGCCTCGTTGTCCGGCCTCGACGTCGCGCCCGTAACGGGCGTGGAACAAGTCCTGCGCGAGCTCCAGCTTCGCCGCCGCCGAACCCCCGCAAGGTCCCGCCGCCGCGGCCGATAGCGCGAGCACTGTGCCATAACGTATGGCACAGTGAGGGTGTACCGTCTATCGACAGATGACCCACAGAAAAGTGGCCCCCTGCACAGGGAGCTCACAAGGCTCCTCACAGGCCGCGGGCTGAGATGACCGCCATGTCCTTGAGTGCGCGTTCCTTCACGCAGTCGATCGATCGCATTCCTCCGCACAACCTCGAGGCGGAGATGGCGGTGATCGGCTCGATCCTCGTCGACAAGAACATGCTCGAAGTCGTCGACGAAATTCTTCGGCCGACCGATTTCTACGCACACGTACACGAGACGATCTACGACGCGCTGCTCGATATCTATCGCAACGATCACCGCGCACCCATCGATAAGATCGTGCTCTCCGAGGAGCTGCGCCGGCGCGACGCTCTCGAACGCGTCGGCGGCCTGCCGTATATCAGCGCGCTCATGGACACCGTGCAAACGGCCGCCTCGGCACGATATTACGCGACCATCGTTCACGAGAAGGCAATTTTGCGCGCGCTGATTTCGGCCGGAACCGAGATCACGCAGCAAGGATACGAGGGCGAAGAGGACGTTACCGAGGCGCTGGAGCGCTCGCAGAAAGTCGTCTTCAACATCGGACAGCGCGGCGTCACGCAGTTCCAGCAGCCGAAGGACCTGCTTCGCAAAGCCTTCGACAAGATCGATCAGCTCTTTCACGCGAAAGGCGATCGCACCGGGCTAACGTCGGGCTTTTCCAGGATCGACGACGTTACCGGCGGATTTCAAGAAGGCAACTTCATCATCATCGCGGCGCGGCCCGGTATGGGTAAGACGTCGTTCGCGCTCAATATGGCGCTTGCCGCCGCGCGCGTCGACGAGTTGCCGATCGCGTTCTTCTCGCTGGAAATGTCCAACGACGAGCTCATCCAACGATTGATCTGCTCCGAGGCACGCATTCAAATGCACGACGTGCGCCGCGGCAACATCAAGGGTGACCAGTGGGAGGAGCTGTCGCGCGCGATGGGGGCGCTGCACGAGCTTCCGATCTTCCTCGACGACGCCGGCGGGCTGACGGTGAGCGACATCCGTCATCGCTGCCGCCGCCTCAAGTCGGCGTCGGGCAAGCTCGGGGCGATCTTCGTCGACTATCTCCAGCTGCTGCGGCCTTCGGTCGCCTCGCGCAATGCCAATCGCAACGAAGAGATCTCCGAAATATGCCGCGCGCTCAAAGAGACCGCTAAGGAACTGTCCGTGCCGATCATCGCACTCGCGCAACTCAATCGCGCGCTGGAGTCGCGCACCGAGAAGCGCCCGATGTTGGCCGACCTTCGCGACTCGGGCTCGATCGAGCAAGAAGCAGACATCGTAACGTTTTTGTATCGCGAAGGGAAGTATCATCAGGAGGCGCCGGAACCGGACAAAGCCGAGTTCATTTTCGCCAAGCACCGCAACGGGCCGACGCCGACCGTTCTGCTACGCTTCCAGCAGGAATACACGTTGTTCGTGCCTTATGGCGACGAATCACACTACCCGTCACCGTAATGATGATGCACGTTTCACAACTTCGGCTTACCCACCTCAGTCTGGGAGTCTCGGACATCGTTACGTCCGAGCGTTTCTATCGCGAGACGTTAGGCTTAGCGACCCACCGCGTCGACGACGTCGTCGAAGTTCGCTGGAATGACTTCTTGCTGATTCTTAACGCGAGCCCGCCGGCCGGTCGCGGGAAGTTTCACTTCGGATTCCGCGTCGACACTGCCGAGGAAGTCGCGGCTTGGGCTGCGCGCCTACGCGATCGCGGCGTGGAGATCGTGGTCGGTCCGTCGAGCGACAAAGGCCGTACACATTTGTTTTTCATCGATCCCGACGATTACCAGCTCGAGATCTACTCCGAATCGGATTAAGGCGCTTCGGGTTCGTCGTGGCCGAGCGCGGCGAAAAATTCGGTAGCCGTATCACGTAAAGCGTCGAGCAACCGGCCGAAGTTTGGCCGGACTTCCTCCGCGTCTTCAATGCAGAGCTCGATCGTGAAGAGCGCGTCGCACTCTTCCTCCCAAATCGCGGTTTTGACGAATTTTTTGCGCACGTTGAGCGCGTTGGCAATCGAAACGGCGTTCGCGAAATCGGAATCGGACGGTAGGGCCCAGCCCGAACCGATCATGACGAAGTTTGGGTCGTCTCGATAACCGACCACGAAGTACCGATCGCCCTCACTCTTGAACGTGATGCGCAGCGCTTCGTCATCATCGTCGCGTGTAAACAGCAGCCCTTCCTCTTCGATCGCCCCTTCGATCGGCGAAAGATGATCGTTTCCTTGCAACGAGGCTACCGTTCGCCTTTCATGAACTGGCGGATGAACTTGTCGGCTGCAGCTTTGCTTTCGCTGCGATCGACGATTCGCTCGACGGCGGAGTTCCCAGCCTCACGAAGCCGGCTTACCACGTTCCAGAAATGCTTGAAGAACGTGTCCATGTCGACAGCCTGATACTCGACCGTCGCAACGAAAATGGTGTCGTCGTGCGCGAGAATGAACCGCGTCTCTGGAAAATCGGTCTCGACGTCGCCGAGAGCTTCGACCGTATGCGAGCGCTCGCGCACCCACTCGGGAATCTCATACGCGGTAGAAAGGGTGTAGCGATTGGGCTCCAGCTCCGAAACCGAAATCGAGAACATTTGTCCGCGCGTTCGGAAAACGAGTTCGGACAAATCGGCGGCCCCATCGATCGGTGACGTTTCTACGCGATGACCTTCGGTTTCGAGAAAACGAGCGATTTGCTCGGCGGTAGTCATCAAAGACGAATCTCCTGGTCCTCCGGCGCGCCGATGCTCTGCGCGAGATAGCTGCGCGAAAGTTTTACGTACTCTCCCGCGGAGATGCGAATCCACGTCGCCGCCTCGCCGTCGATCGCCTTTTTGACCTTCGCGGGGGCGCCCGCTGCGACGACGCCCGGGGGAATCTCCGCGCGCTCGCCGACGACGCTTCCGGCGGCGATGAGCGCACCTTCACCGATCGTGCAGCCGTTGAGCAGCGTCGAGTTGCTTCCGATAAGCGCGTAACGCTTGATGTCGCAATCTTCCATGACGGCAGCGTGCCCGACGGTAACGTCGTCGCCGATGAGCGTTGCGCCGCCTTCGCTGACGTGCACCACCGCGTTGTCCTGAATCGACGTGCGTGCGCCGATCCGAATCGGTCCGTTGTCGGCGCGCAGAACCGTGCCGAACCAGATACTCGACTGGGGTCCAACCTCGACGTCGCCGATGAGCATGGCGGTGGGAGCGACGAACGCGGAGGGGTCGACGCGCGGCCGCTTGCCTCGGTATTGGATGATCATGAGCCAATGCTTCGGAGCGTCGCGCGGCGAACCTCGGTAAAACCACGTTATGCACAGACATCAGACTCCGCTGCGTGGCGTCAAAGCGACGCCGCAGCCGAAGACAGGCGATCCCAACTATACCGCGATCAACTATGAGTACGCGGGAAAAGTCGGTCACATTCACGAGGTCGTCGATATCGGCGGCCGCGCGCTAGCAAAGGTTGGATTTTCCGATCGTAAAATCGTTTACTATTTTTTGGACGATTTGGAGCTCGACGAGAGCGCGAAGCGTGGAACGTTTCACGACGACGATCTGAGCCACGGGTCTTCACCGGGCCCGAAATCCTGAGTGAAGCTCAGGCTGTCCAAAAGAAGGGCCGCAGGCGGCCCTGTGGAACGAGGGGCGGCGCCCTAATACGATGCCGACGTAGCTCAGTTGGTAGAGCAATTGTTTCGTAAACAATAGGTCGCCGGTTCAAGTCCGGCCGTCGGCTCCATCAGTAAAGAGACCCTCGCTAACCGCGAGGGTCTCTTTACTTCTTATTCTGGTCGCGGCGTCGACGAGGCCAGCGGTGTCGGCGTCGGCATCGGCGTAATCGTCGGCATTGCCGAAACCGTCGGCAGGGGCGCAGGAGTGGGTATCGGCGTCATCACTGGCATCGGTGTAGCCACGGGGTTGGGGCTTGCTTGCGCCGCACCGAGTGCGAGCAATGCAAGAAGAAGCGTCTTCATACCGCGGATTTACCCCGATGCGGCGCGGAGTACGCCCGATTAAGAAAAGCCCGCGAATCTCGGCGATTCACGGGCTCTCTGTAGTCTAATGCGCGCTGGGAATTAGTGTGACGAGGGCGCTACCCACAGCGTCGAATCTTTCCACTTCACCTTAATCGGTACGCATGCCTGAACTTCTTTGCCGGCGTACGTGACGTCGTTGAAGAGATCGAAGTGATGGTTGATCTGAACGCCGGGCGAAAACTCGCCGTAATCGGTGACCGTACGTGCAAACTTCTGTGCGGCGTTACGATAGGTGACGGCGAACGTGATTTGCGATGCGGGCTTTTTACCGTAAATAATGTAATCGATTTGGGTTCCGCTGGCGTTCTTGCTCAGAGGCTTGGGCGATGTTACGAAGCAGTTCTTGATCAGCACGGGCGCGGCGGCGGTAGCAGGCGCAAGGCACGCTCCCGCGAGGACTGCGGCCAGCAGGCTGCCGGCGGAAAGACGACCGAGAAGGCTCATTGCGGTGGTAGCTCCTTTCAGGATCCAGGCAGCCTGACTATGCGCGCTCGCTTATCGAGTACCTGCTTGCCGCTACTTGGTGACTCCGGCAACCTGTGCTTCGGTGATGGCCGGCGCTTTGTTGCCCCACGAACTGCGTACGTACGTCAGCGTCGCGGCGATGTCGGCATTGGAGAGCTGCGTTCCCCAGGCCGGCATCATGCCGTTAAAGGTTTTTCCGTCGACGGTCACCGCTCCCGATAGCCCGAATTTCACAATGTGAATGACTTTCGTGGGGTCGCCCGTGACCGTGGGGTTGCCCGCTAGGGGCGGAAACGCGCCCGGCATTCCCTCGCCGTTGACTTGGTGGCAACTCGAGCAGTTCGTCTGATAGACTTTGGCGCCGTTACCGGCGGGCGCGCCTGCCGCCACCATATTCGACGCCGACGTTGGTGCACTCGTTGCCGGCGGTGATTCGGCCGACGCGCTAGATTCGGCGGCGGCCGACGATTCCGCAGTCGTGCTGGAACTGCTGTTTTGCGAGCAGGCCGCGATCGCTAATATCGCGATCGCACCGGCACTCAAAATCCTCAAGAACGGTTGCACGGTCATCCTCCTATGGACGTGTTATGCGGGTACGAAGCGTAACGCGAGCCCATCGATGCAATAGCGAAGATACGTGGGCGACGGTCCGTCGTCGAAGACGTGCCCGAGATGTCCGCCGCATTGACGGCAGTGTACCTCGGTGCGTTCGTCCACTAACTCGTAATCGGCCTTCTTTGCGACTGCGTTCGGAAGCACGTCCCAAAACGACGGCCAGCCGTCGCCGCTGTCGTACTTCGTTTTTGAAGTGAACAGTGCGAGGTCGCAGCCGGCGCAACGATAGACCCCGGTCCGTTTTTCGGCAATGAGCGGACTCGAGTTCGGCGGCTCCGTGCCTCCTTGACGCAGAATATAGTAGCGATCCGAGCCGAGGAGCTGACGCCACTGCTCGTCGCTGTGCGTCACGGCATATTTGCCGGCCGGTGCGCCGCGCGCGCGTCCACCGAGTGCGACGAGCGCGAGCCCGCCGCCGCCCAGCGTCGCAACAAAGGCCGCGCGTTTCATTTGCGTGCGATCGACGGCGGGATGTGACACGCGACACCGCCGTTCTTTTCAAAATACCGTTGGTGGTACTCTTCTGCGCGCCAGAAGTGCGGCGCCGGTTGAATCTGCGTCACGATCGGCTTCTGATAATGGCTTTGCTGGCGTTCGCGCGACGCCGTCGCTTGCGCGAGTTGCTCGGCCGAATGCGTAAAGATTGCCGAACGGTACTGATCGCCAACGTCCGGTCCCTGGCGATTGAGCTGCGTCGGATCGTGAATTTCCCAGAAAGCGTCGAGCAGCTGGTCGTAGCTCACGCGTTGCGGATCGAAGGTGACCTCGACGGCTTCGGCGTGGCCGGTTCTGTGACTGCAGACGTCGCGATAGGTGGGGTTCTCGGTGGGTGCCGTAACGTATAAAAAAAAAGCGTCGATAACGCAGGGAATTTGGCGGAAGGCCGCTTCAACGCCCCAGAAGCAGCCGGCGGC
>Ga0126381_100009790_pt1 | contig 10770 bp, 6 predicted proteins | sample PanSoiMetPlot_28_FD_96465 | JGI IMG/M metagenome (GOLD analysis project Ga0126381, IMG submission 96465) | Tropical forest soil microbial communities from Panama - MetaG Plot_28 | ecosystem: Environmental > Terrestrial > Soil > Tropical forest > Bulk soil | place: Panama | collected 2016-02-17
ACAACTTTCTTGAGCTTTCCTATCTCGGCTCGAGCACCCATCGGCTTCCGAATGTGGAGGAGATGGGGCAGTGCCGTCCAATTGCGAACCTGCTGTGCGCCGCCTCAACCAGACCTTGGCCCCGATATGGAACCATGATTTACGACGATGGCTCCGGGAACGCGTCTTATCAGGCGGTGATCGCGAAATACGAACACCGCATCGACCACAGCTTGAACCTTCACGTGGAATATGCGTTCGCCAAGTCACTTTCAGACGCGTGGCAGGCGCTCAACGGAAGCTCCAACCAGATAACAACTTGCCGCGCATGTTCCAAGGGTCCCAACACATTTGACGTACGAAGCCGCTTAATCGCCAGCGGGGTATGGCAATTGCCGTTCGATCATTGGGCGCCGAACGGGTGGATCAATCAAGCCGTGGGCGGGTGGAACTTGATGGCTATCACGACCTTCTCTACGGGGGAGCCTATAAGCATGAAGGCTCCGAATCAGACCGGCAGTCCGTTTATTACTCCGCTTCCGAATCGTGTCTGCAACGGGCAGAGCGACGCGCTCTCCGGAAACATCAAAGATAACGGCTTTCTATGGTTTGATACATCCTGCTTCACGATTCCCGCCGTTGGCTATTTCGGGAACAGTGGGGCGACAGTCCTGTACGGCCCGGGGATTGAGAACATCGATCTCGCGATTCAAAAATCTCTGATGCTGCCGAAAGAGGTTGGCAAACTGCAATTCCGCGCGGACATGTTTAACGCCTGGAATCACGAGCAGTTCATGGCGCCGAGCGGCGACGCTGGCGCGGGAGTAAATTTCGGCCGCATTTCGGCCGCCCGCACGCCGAGACTCATCCAGCTAGCGTTGAAGGTGATGTGGTGAGCGTCATTGCGTCGCGCCATAGTCTTGAGGCTTCGTCCCAGGGGGGCGCTATGATCTTAGTCGTTGACGACGATCGTGAATCCCGAATGCTCCTTTCGGAGGTCCTCACAGCCGAGGGCTATACGATTCGCGTCGCAGACTCAGGCGTGCTGGCAATTGCATCGCTTCATCTTCTCCGCCCTACGCTCATCTTGCTCGATGTACGAATGCCCCAGATGGACGGCTTTGAAGCATGCCGCCATATCAAAGCAAACGAAGCTACTCGAAATATCCCGATAATCTTTCTCAGCGCGGGCACGGATTTAGACGACAAAGTTGAGGGTTTTCGCCTGGGAGCTGTCGACTTCATTACCAAACCATTCCAGCGTGAAGAACTTCTGGCTCGGGTGCGCACGCATATCGAGTTGGACAGGCTCCGCGGCAATCTGGAGGAGAAAGTCACCGAGCGGACGGCGGAGCTAAAAGAGAGTGAGGCGCGCTTCAGAGTTATGGCCGATGTGGCGCCGATGTTCGTCTGGGCCGCGGACCACACGGGCGACTGTACGTTTTTCAATCGTGGGTGGCTGGAATTCACAGGACGGCGATTGGAAGACGAGCTCGGCGATGGATGGGCAGCGGGAGTGCATCCCGACGACCTGGAATCCTGCCTACGGGTGTACAGAGACGCTATCGCCGCGCAACGCAGTTTCGAAATGGAGTACCGGCTCCGTCGGGCGGACGGGCAGTTTCGCTGGGTCTTCGATCGCGGCGCTGCCATGTTTCAACCTGGTCGCGGATTCTCCGGCTTTATCGGCTGTAGCACAGACATTACCGAACTCAAGGAAACGCAGGCGCGAATGTTCGCGCACCAGAAAATGGAAAGCCTCGGCGTTATGGCGGCGGGCATCGCGCATGATTTCAATAATCTTCTCGGCGGGATCATGGCCCAGGCCGACCTTACGGAGATCCAGATTTCGGAAGGGTTAGGCGCCGCTGAAGAATTGAAGGCAATCCGGGAGTTGGTGAACCGCGGCGCGGAAACCGTGCGCGAATTGCTGGTATACGCAGGCAAGGAAAGCGGGCGTGCGACCGACCTGATCAACGTTTCGGCTCTTATCGAACAAATGACTCCGCTGCTGAGGAGTGTCAAATCGAAGCGAGCAAAGTTAGTGGAGCATCTTTGTCCTAATCTGCCTACAGTCCGCATGGGTGACGCCAATTTTCGCCGGGTCATTATGAACCTAGTGACGAATGCGTCCGACGCAATCGGCGATCAGGATGGGATAATCCGCGTCAGCACTTCGCAAGCCACCATCGCACGCGGCAGCAGTACTTTGGGTGAAAACGTGATTCCGGAAGATCTTCCGGATGGGCGATACGTCGTGGTGGAAGTTTCCGATACGGGATGCGGCATGCCGCGGCACGTTCAGCAGCGAGTGTTCGATCCTTTTTTCAGCACAAAGTCGTTAGGACGAGGTGTCGGGCTCGCGGTGGTTCAGGGTATTGTACGGAACGTGCACGGGACGGTGCAAATTCTTAGCGAGCCAGGCCGGGGCGCGATATTTCGGGTGTTTTTGCCGTATTCGGAAACCGCCAGCGAGCGAAGCGCCAGCGCGGGATCGCCATCATAGACATTTTAGGCACGTGAGGGCCTCCCGCACTGTTCTCAACCTCCGATATCGTGCTTGACCAATAGGAAGTTCAACTCTAGGGATGCAGTGAGCCCGCGCTGGTGGCGCCATACACTTTTGATGTCGTCCGAGGAGATCCTGAAGCGCGCAAGAATGCAAAAACGACAGCGAACAGGCTAAGAGAAGCGTGACCGATCGTTATGTGCTGCGCGTCCACGTTCCGTTAATGTTCAGTGAGGATAGCTCGGGCGATTATGACCTCCGTAAGACTTCAACTCCAATAGCGGCAGAGATCAATCGGGTATTTACCCAGTCATCGTCGGGGGGTATAATCCTCGGAGTGAGCCATGGGGTTCGCGGTCAGACCTTGTTGTCAGTTAAGGCAGGATCTTGCCGTGGAATATGCTACATCTGCGCGGCTGTATGCCGAGGCAGTCGCTGACTTGGCGCAAGCTGTGGATGAGTCGCGGTTTGAGGACCTACGGATTAAGGCACGGAAAGCACAAGAACGCGCAGAATGTGCACGCATAATGTTTGAAGAACATGTCGCCTCTCACCAGTTCTAACTTCTAGGCGCTGGCCAACTATATTAGTAGCTTAGGGAGGCAGTCATGAAGAAAATGCTTTCGCTTATCGCGTTAACCGGCGCTCTCGGGATGGCGCAGTCGGCGCAACAAACTCAAGCCAATCCCATGTCTGCTTGGCTCAAGACGGCATACACCAACAACCGCAACAACATCGTTCGAACTGCCGAGAAAATGCCCGAAGAGAACTGGGGCATGCGGCCCGGCGCGCAGGAGGACGTGCGGACCTTCGCCCAGCAAGTGGGTCACGTGGCGCGCTTCAACTTCCTGTGGTGCTCACAAGCGAAGGGCGAGAAAAACCCCAACAGCGACAACCTTGAGAAGCTCACCTCAAAAGCCGAGATTATGAAGGCGCTGAACGAGGCGTTCACTTATTGCGATGGCGTTTATAACGCGCTGACCGATGCATCGGGCGCGGAAACCATCGACATCACCCAGGAGAACGGCCGTCAAACGCGGAGCCTGCGCCTCGGCCTTCTCACCTTGAACTACGGCCACAACAATGAAATCTACGGAAGCATGGTGGTCTATCTCCGGATGAAGAACATCGTCCCGCCTGCGTCCGAGCCTCGCCCTCAGCAGAAGAAGTAGCGTACAAGTCGCGCGTTCAAGCGAGTATTAACGAAAGCGATCTACCACAACTCCCAACGGCCGCAGGACCGCCGAATGCTGTGCTTGTAAGGGCTACAACGAGCAAGATAGAACAGTGATTTTCGTGACCCTCGGAACTGCGTTCTCGCAATATACAAAACTCTGCATCTTCAAAATGAAAGTCTTTTCGGGGGTAGTGCAGTATGGCATCCTGCGGCGCATTGGCAAGCAATCCGCCTGTTTGGGGGCGGTTCATACGCTAATGGCAGGTCGGGTCGCCAACCCGCCGACCTGCACTACATGACTATTTCGAAGAGGCGGCTTCCAAAAGGGACTTGAGTGTGGCGATGTCAGCGGGATTGACTCCGCCGGCAACCGGGCCACGGCCTGCCGGAGCAGCAGCTGAGGGCGCGGGTGTTCCGCCTCTGGGCGCGGCCGACGCGATCAATTCAATTGGCTTCTTGCCGTTGCCGTCGAGAAGATCCGTGCGTGCGCCATGCTCCAGCAGGTACTTCGCGAGGTCCACGCGTCCGGTCTGCGCGGCCCAGTGCAGGGCCGTGTAGCCTTCATTCGTCGAGGGCGCGCGGGAGATTCGCATCGAGTAAGTCTTGGTGCCGGTGATTTGCGCGTTGATATCGGCTCCGTGCGAAAGAAGAACGTCCATCACCGCGACATTGGCGTTCCCGCCCGCGGCGGCTTGTGCTGCGAGACCGGTTCCTCCGCGAGTTGCGGTTCCGACGCCGGCAGCCACAAGGAACGGCGTCATCCCCATGTCAACGATGTTCGGATTCGCGCCGTGCGCCAGAAGCGCTTCCATGACAGGCTTATCGTTCAGCATTGTGGCGCGCAGAAGCGGCGTGCAGCCGGTCGACAATAGAGGATCGACGAAACGGCCGCTGTTGCCGCCGCGGCTCGGGCGGTGCATGTTGAGTTGCGCGTTCGGGTCGACGCCCGCATCAAGAAGAGCGTTGATAACGTCCATGCTGGACGCCGTACGAGCGGAGCGAACAGCCGCGGAAACAGGTGCTCCGCGTCCGGCGCGTGCGCCTCCAGCGCCTCCGCGAGCCGGAGCGGCTGAGGCTTCTTTGCGGTCGATCGCAATGTAGAGAGCCGTGCGGCCCCACCAATCCCACATATGCGGATTCGCGCCCTTGTCGAGCAGAAGCTTCGCGACGTCAGGATGCTCATTATCGAGCGCGAGCATCAGAGCGGTAACGCCTTCGGGAGTCGGCACATTCACGTCGGCTCCTGCAGCGATCAACTCCTCGACGCAATCCAGACAACCGTTGCGGGCGGCGTAGAGCAGCGCAGTGAGTCCGCCTACGGGGCGATACTGCGCTCGAGGTTCCGAAGTGATTTGGCTGTCCCAATCACTGTACAGCGCGCGAGGTTTCACGTCGGCGCCTTTGGCGAGAAGCATCTTCACCATTTCCCCGGCGTTTTTGCTTGACGCAGCGGCCCACATCAGCGCCGTCTGGTTATGGAATTTCTCGATCGTGTTTACCTTGGCGCCACGGTCAAGGAGCAGCTTCACAACCGCAGGATCGCCGGCCTTCACCGCGATCATCAGAGCGGTTTCCCCGTCCTGATTCGCGCCTTCCACATTAGCTCCGGCATCGAGCAGCGCCTTCACCATGCGCAGGTCGCTGAGCTTAGCGGCTTCCGCGATTGGGGTTGCGCCGAATTCATTGGTAACGTCAGCCTTGGCTTTCCTGGCGATAAGCGCGTCGAGCACGTCATAATCAAGGCGGTAGACGGCCCAGTGGATCGGGCGCGTGCCGTCCGGCTGAGGAGCGTTGACGTCGGCCCCGGCGCGGATCTTTTCGAGAGCCGCTTTGTGATTGCCGGCTTGGATGAGATCAGCGAGCGTGGAGTCGGCTGCTTTCGCGGTGGCAGCTTGAGCGGGGCGTGGCTGTGCCACTCGCGGCGCCGCGGGTGTTTGCGCCAATATGGCAACGGACCCGGTAATCACACTCAAAACGGCAGGAATGAAACGTTTCATTCGACGGCTCCTAGAAATACTCATGTAGTGCAGGATGGCATCCTGCGGCGGATTGGCAATCCGCCTCGTTGGGTGTATGGATCGCTGAGGCAGGCGGGTTACCAACCCGCCGCAGGTTGCCAACCTGCACTACATGGCTACACAACATTGGGGTCGAGTTTGTCATGGTGCGCCCACAGGCCTTTGGCGGCGTCGTACAAAAACTTGTTGGGATCTTTCCAGGTTCGAGGCAGGTTCGCGAGAACGCCATCCGCCAGCATGTCCTTCGGTCCGTCGCCTTCGCGTACATACTTGAACAGGCGGGCGCGGACTTCTTCCATCAGGTCGCGCTCGGCTTTGAATTGCGCCTTCGTCATCACTGGACCGTAAGCCGGCACAATTTTCGTCTGATCGTTGGCGAGTTTCAGGAGCGTATCCATTGCGTCGACGCGCCCGCCGATCCAGGCTCCGGTGAACCAGTCGAGCGCGGGGTCACGCTCGGGCGAGGCCACGTCGCCGACCGCAAGAATGTTCGCGTTGCGGAAGTAAACGTAGATGTCGCCGCTTGTGTGGGCGAGGAGCAAATAGCCGTAGTCGATCTGTTCGCCGCCGGATTTGAGCGACCCGTCTGTTAAGAACGTCTGCGTCGGCAGAGCGCCTTTGGGCCGGGCCTTCTCATAGCGGTTCTCCGCGGGAACCCAGTAGCCCGTGGCCATGTATTGCTTGGTCCGCTCATGCGCGATAATCTTTGCGCCCGTAGAAGCAATCGCTTCGTTGTTGCCGGTCTGGTCGAGATGATAGTGCGTGTTGAAAAGCGTTTGCACTTTCCCATCGGGAGACAGGGTCTTCAATCCGGAGATCACGCTGCTTGCGGACTTGGGGCTGCCACAATCGACAAGCACAAGCCCATCGCCACCAGTGAAGATGATGACGTTCGCTCCGCTTTCGTCGATACCGACGGAGAACTTATCGGCCAGAGGACGGATGTTGGTGCGCGGCTGGGCAACAGCGAGTTGTGGGGTTTTCAAGACGGCGAGCGTGCTCGCCATACCCAACTTCAAAACATCTCTTCGATTCACGCTCAAGAAACTCCTAGAGATTGGTAATGGTACCGTTGCTATCACCGAACTTGTCGCGCTCCACGCCGATCTTTTGGAGCAGCGTCAAGTGCAGGTTGGCGATCGGCGTGCGCTCCGCGAGCACCAGATGCTGGCCGCCCTGCTTCAGCTTGCCGTTGGCGCCGCCGACCACAATGTTCGGTTCCGGATAGTTATTGTGAAGATCGCTGTTGCTCATGTTCGATCCGTACATGAAGATCGAATGGTCAAGCAGACTTCCCTGCCCGTCTTTGGTTGCGGCCATTTTGGCGATGAACTCGGAGAACTTCTCGACGTGCCAGCTCTGGATCTTCACGAGCTTCGCCATGCGTTCCAGATCGTTTGCGTGGTGGGAAACGGGGTGAAACGAATCTGGCACGCCCAGGTGATTATACGTGCGGTTCGTGCCTTCGGCCACCATGATGTAGGTAGCGACGCGCGTCAGGTCGGCCTGATACGCCAGAGCGAGCAGATCGAACATCATCTTTACCTGATCCGGGAAGGCGTCGAGCTCGCCCACGGGGGCATCCGGAATCTTGAGGGACCCGAGATCCTTGGCCGCAGCCATCTGCATACGGCGTTCGATTTCGCGAACGCTATCGAGATATCCGTCGAGCACCTGCTTATCGCTTGCGCCGAGATCGCTCTGAAGCTTCTTGGTGCGATCCATGATCAGGTCAAGAATGCTGTTGGTTTGGTGCGTGATGGCCGACCGCTCCTGCGCGCTATCGCCCTCGCCGAAGAGTGACAAAAATACTTTGCGCGGGTTGGACTCCATCGGGAGCGGCGATTCCGCATCGCGGAAAGAGAGCGTCGTGTAAGAGCCGCCGTTTCCGGCTGCCTGTTGAGCCGTTGTTTCCGATGCCAGCTCGAGCGATGGCAGCGGGGTGTCCTGGCTGATGACCTTGGCCATTACCTGATCGAGCGTCGTCGCCATGTGCGCCTTCGCGCCGCCGGTATCAGGCCTCGTTGCGCTGAGCCACGTCGCGGGATTGAACGTATGCACCGATCCTGCGGTGGCGGCGTTCTCCAGATTGCCGAACGAGGAGATGTACTTCTTGTACGGTTCGAGCGAGGAGAGAATCGGGCTGAGCTTGAAGTCGGCGCCGGAGCCGCTGGGCGTCCACTTGTCGGCCGAAGGGCCGTGAGTGGTGTTACCCATGATGGCGCCGTGAGGGATATAGAAGAAGCCCGCGCGCACCTTGGGCGCAGCGGCCGTCTGCGCGAGAGCCGTCTGCGCAGGAATCATCGCGTCCAAAAGCGGCAGCCCGAGGGAAACTCCAGCAGCCTTCAGCACCGCTCTGCGATTGATGTGTTTCTTGGTGATGAACATGGTTTCTCCTAAGGACCTACTGTTTGGCTGCCGCAGTCAGCGTTCCGGGTTTGGCGGAAACAGTGGCCGGGCCCTGTTTACGGAAGGCATCGGAATTCACGATACCCAAAACGATGGATGAGAACTTGTAGTTGTCTTTCGCCGCTTTGTGAACCACGGCGCGAACCTGGGGCATGTCGAAGTACTCGAGCTCGCGGTTAACGGCGTACATCATCAGTTTTTCGGTGAAGGCCGTGGCGAAGATCGAGGGACGATCGACGAGCTGGGTACGAAGCTCTACGGGGCCGTTGATGGCAACACCGCTGGGGAGCACCGTGCTCGCGTCGATCGGCGCCTGCGCCTGGCGGTCTTGAGTGCGGAACTGGCCGATGGCGTCGAAGTTTTCGAGCGCGAGACCGGTCGGATCAATCACGCCGTGGCACTGGTTGCAGACCGCTTTGTTGCGATGCTGTTCCAGGCGCACGCGAACCGTCTTGGGCTTTTCACCGGCGGGCTGCGAAAGGTCGGTGGCGGTGTTCGGCGGAGGCGGAGCAGGAGGCGTACCGAGGACTTTATCGAGCACCCAGGCTCCGCGCAAAACAGGCGACGTACGGTCACCATAAGAGGTGCGCATTTCGATGGCGGCTTTGCCGAGCAAGCCCCAGCGTTCCTTCTGATCGGTGAGGACGACGGGCCGGAACTGGCTGCCCTGAATGCCCTCCACACCATAGTGCCGCGCGAGCCGATCATTCAGGAACGTGCGATTGTCCGTCAGCAGGTCTATGACGCTGCGATCTTGGAGAAGCACGCTGCTCAGGAAGGACTGCGCTTCGGTCATAAAGTCTTTGCGGAGCTGCTCATTGAAACCGGGGAATAGCGCCGGATCGGGTTTCACCGAATCGAGGCCATCCAGGCCCAGCCACTTCGTGGAGAAGCTGGTGACGAGGCTCGATGCCTTGGGATCGGCCATCATGCGCTTCACTTGCGCTTCGATGACGCCTGGTTTCGTCAGTCGATTTGCCGCAGCAAGGTTGAAGAGTTCGTCGTCGGGGCCGGTGTTCCAGAGGAAGAAGGAAAGACGGGACGCGAGTTCGAGATCGGTAAGCGGGACCTCGGCATCGGGCTTCGCGCCTTGCGGGCCGCGGATCGAACGATAGAGAAATTCGGGGCTCGCGAGGACAGCGGCTACGATCTGTTCGATACCCTGGTCGAAGGTTCCGTTGTTCTTGCGGCCGTCTTCGTAGAACGGCATCAGGTGCGCGAGATCGTCGGCGTTTATTGGCCGGCGGAACGCGCGGCGCGCCAGGGTTTCAGTGATTTGCTTCGCGCAAGCGGGCTCGCCTTTAGTCTTGGGATCGCAGACGAAAATGAGATCGCGGCTGGGGGTCCTGGAAATGCCGGACACTTCATAAGGCCCGCTGATTTCGACTCCATCGGCCAGGCGGGGTACCCGGTTTGAACCGCCGAAACCACCGCTCTGCCCACCGAATCCGGCGGCGACGTTCTCATCCGATTCGACGGCGGAACGCTCGACGAAGGCGACAACCACATCACGCACGCCCGCCTTCACTTGTACGGGAATTTTGGAGAAGCGCTCCATGATTTTGGCTCGGCCATCGGCCGCCTTGCGGTCAGCGAGCGAGAGATCCGCAGCGCCGCCAATCTTTTCGCGGAAGACGATCTTGCCGTCGATCATCATGACCAGCGTGCTCTCGTTCTCCATCGTGCTGGTGTAAAGGCCCACAGAGAGGTCATTGATATTGATGCGATATAGACCGTCAGCCGGGAAGTTGTGCTTGAACTTGATGCCGCCGCGCGTGCCAAGTGGAAGAGGCTCGTCCGGGTTATTGTTCTGGGCAATAACGTATTTCGTATTGGTGACCTTCGGGCTTCCGAGGGCCAGCTTCGCGATGGTGCGGGCTGAAGTAATGTACTGGCTGAGGAACGCCGGCGATACGCTCAACGCGGCGGCGATGTTGTCGAATCCGTCCACCTGAACGTCCTGCGGAAGCGCGTCTTTTGCTTTCACGTCGACGCCGACCAAGGCTTTCACGGCTGCGGCATATTCGGTGCGGTTCAATCGCTCGACGGGAACGTGACCCGCTTTCGGACCTTTGGGGCGAGTGTCGAGCGAGTTCTCCATCCAGCCGACGAACGCGTCGATGTCTTTCTGAGGAGGCTGCTTGCTACCGGGCGGCGGCATGAGATGTCCGCGAAGCTTGCGCAGGGCCTTCTCCCAGGTTTCCGCGTCATCGGGGGCCTTTTGAAGATCAAGACTATCTAGCGCGAGGCCGCCTACTTTCGCACGGGAATTGTGGCACGTGTAGCAGTAAGTGGTGAGCATGGCCCGACTTGAGTCGGCGCCGGCTGCCTGGGGCGTTTGACCGATGGCGCTGTTTTGAAGACTGGTAGTGGAGTCGACGAGGACCAGGAGAGTAGTGAGCAGAACGAAACGCTTCATTATTTATAGCCTTGCGACACGGCACTCACGGTTTTAACACAAATATACTGGCGAAGCATGTGCCTACTACGTAACTCCCTTTAAAACGGGAGGTTACACCGTAATTATGATCGATTGCGCGGTCTCGCGTTACTTTAGCGCGTTAGCCCCGGCCTGCGCGGTCTGGCCGTCCTGTTCGCTGGTTCCGCCCGAAGCCCCAATGGCCCCAATGACTTTGCCGTCGACGATCAGCGGGATACCGCCTTCCACGGGGACCGCT
>Ga0126381_100009791_pt1 | contig 10770 bp, 23 predicted proteins | sample PanSoiMetPlot_28_FD_96465 | JGI IMG/M metagenome (GOLD analysis project Ga0126381, IMG submission 96465) | Tropical forest soil microbial communities from Panama - MetaG Plot_28 | ecosystem: Environmental > Terrestrial > Soil > Tropical forest > Bulk soil | place: Panama | collected 2016-02-17
CGGTGGCTTCGGGGTCGCTCGAATCTGTCGTGGCCGGCGCGCTGATGAGCTACGGCGCTAGCACTGCCGATAGCGCTCGGCAGGCCGGCGTCTATGTGGGCCGCATTCTCAAGGGCGAAAAGCCCGACGACCTGCCGGTTGTGCAGCCAACCAAGTTTGAGTTCACGATCAATCTCAAAACCGCCAAGGCAATCGGCCTCGATATCTCTCCATTGGTGCTTGCCCGCGCCGACGAGGTGATCGAATGATAGCGCGGCGCGATTTCATCACGCTCCTCGGCGGCGCGGCGGCGGCCTGGCCGCTCGCGGCGCGGGCGCAGCAGGGCGGGCCTGTACGTCGGGTCGGAGTTTTGATCCGTGGCATCGAAACCGATGGTGTCGTTCAGGCACAGCTGGGCGCTTTGCGAGAGGTACTGGCGCAACGGGCCTGGACGGAGGGTCGCAATGTGCGGTTCGAGATTCGTTGGTACGACGACGACCCCTTTCTCTTGCAGATGCACGCTGACGAACTGGTACGGCTTGCTCCCGACGCAATTTTTGCGGGCTCCCGGCCGTCGACCCTTGCACTGCTTCAGCGAACCCGCACCATCCCGATCGTCTTCTTCAATGTCGGCGACCCAGCCGAGGGCGGCATCTTGAAAAACATTGCTCGTCCCGAAGGCAATGTCACTGGCGCCACCAGCTTGTATCACTCGATCGCCGGCAAATGGCTTGAACTCCTCAAAGAGGCCGCGCCGCGCACCAGCCGGGTAGCGCTCATTTTCGTTCCTGGCATCGTCGGGGACGTCTACTTCCCTGTCATCGACGCGGCTGCAATGGCCTTGGGCGTTAAGGTCGCCCGGACACCATATCGCGATGCCGCCGAACTGGAACATGCCATCGATGCCTTTGCGGCCGAGCCGAACGGCGGCTTGGTCGTTGTGCCGCCACCTCCCCGTGGTAGCAGCCGCGAAGTGATCAAACGGCTTGTACTGAAGCATCGGCTGCCTGGGATTGCTGCGAGCAAATATGACGCAACCGAAATGGTCATGATGTCATATGGAGGCGACAGCGTCGAACCGAGCCGCATGGCGGCAATCTATATGGACCGCGTCCTGCGCGGCACCAAGATCAGCGAATTGCCCGTGCAGTTCCCCGCCAAGATCGAGCTGATCATCAACCTCAAGACCGCAAAGGCCCTGGGCCTCACCGTTCCTCTTGCATTGCTCGCCCGTGCCGACGAGGTGATCGAATGATGCAGCGGCGCGATCCCATCATGCTTCTCGGTGCGGCGGCAGCATGGCCGCTCTCGGCGCGCGCAGCAGCGAGGAACGCCGGTCATCGGCGTGCTGCACTATGGATTGCGCGATGACGCAATTTGGTCGGCATTTCGCCAGGGCCTGCTCATTGAACGATGCCTATCGCCAGGTTGGCGCCTACGCAGGCCGCGTTCTAAAGGGCGAGAAACCGGCCTGGGGGGCGCGGGCACAGGCTCGGATTTGCCGACGCGCGGCGGGCGCACCGATACTGCACGCCACATCACACGTAGGCGTTACGCGTAGGCGTTACGCGTATCGATACCCAAAGCTCTTTTCGAAGGAGCGCAGGCCGACCAAATCGGTGATGGGGCGTGCGAAGATGTCGTGCCGGCCCGCCGTCAAGTCGGGGCCGGCTGGTTGACCGGATCGGGGCTCGCTATCACGCGCCTGGCGCGGACAGCGGAGCAACGCAGCTCGAGATCGCGCGCCCGCACCAAAGCTTCCTGCTCGGTGGCAAAGCGGCGCGCATCGCCCTCCCACTCTCCGGAATCGTCCATCACGACTTCGATTTTCCAAGACATGTTAGCCCTCACCTAGACAAAGATGAATCAGTAGAGGCCGCCGCCGGCGCAGCCTGATTCCGATCCGATGTTTGATCTTTGGGCGGTGATTCCCCGTTCATCCGCGAGGTCATCTGAGTACCATGTTGTCTGATCGTCAAGAATAGAAGGCAAGAAGTGACGGAATGTAACATTTCGTTACTGCTCGCCTTGGCGCGCTGGGCGGAAACCGCGCAAGCGCGAGACATTTCCGCAAAGTCTCAGTGAATTTCACTGCCCACGCTGAATTCCGAACACACCCTCCGCGGCAGTCGGGCCAATTTCCCGTGCCTTCACATCTCAACCCGGCGCACCTGCATATCTCGGCAACTGTCTTGGGTCAGACCGACTGATCTGCCCGCCGGACCATACAGGGGTGATATCGCTCGACTGCCGGCATCAACACGCATGCCTCTGGTTCATCGGTGCGTGTGCCTTGGCCGGTGTGACAACGCGACCTTCTGACGAAAAGGCCTCGATGGAGACCGACGGCGAGGCGTCGAATTGATCTTGCGCGGGAAAGGGCCAAATCCGAGCCGTGATGGTCGCTCCGGATTCCGACTTCTCGCGCATGATCAGCGCTTTCTTGGCAACCTCGCCGCGGCGTTGCAGCAAGTCGAGGAAGCGCTGCAACAAGACGCCGCGGCACTCGGTGGCTGGAGCGTGCTCCATCTCCGCCAGGAGCCGCCGCATCTCCTGGTCGATTTGACCAGCCTCCTCATAAAGCAGTTCAGTCGCGGCTGCCTTCATCACCAATCTGGCCAAATCATCGGTCATGCGTCGTGCTCCCCCATTTGGAGTCGCTTTGACGGCTCGCTCACGCTGACGCTGTTCGCGCATGAGGAGACAAAGAGACACATGCACGTTGAAAGCGTGAGCAATATAACACCGGAAAGCCCCAGGGCTTGGTAGCTGGATAATGTTACAGCTGCTGGCCGGTGCTATGATGGGGATATCCACAGGCTAATCTATGCTTAGTCAGTGGGCGCGGACGGTCGCTGTCCTCCGGCTGTTGGACGTCTCGCTCGAGCTCACGAGCGCCCGGCGCTGCGAAAACTCTTCGCCGCCTTGCCGGCGGCTTGGAAGGTCGCGACAGCATCCTTGGCTGTCATGGCAACGGTAGTCTCGATATCAGACAAACTGCCGCCCGCTGCGGCAGCCAGTACCGCCGCCGCTGCAGCCTTCGCGTCCGGGAACTCTCCAATCGCCAGCCAATCATGTCGGCCGAAGGTCAAGTACCAAGCAACGAGCCGCCCTCCAACTCCTTTAAAAAGTTGACCGACGGCTTCCTCACGATCCTCTGGATTGGCCAACATGCCCTTCACAGCCTCTGCCGTGAACCGGCCGCGCGAGATGTAGAATGTCATGACATCGTCTCCTTTCAAAACCGGTAAGGCCTCAAAGCGAGCGCCTGACGATGCGTATGCAGCACTCCGCACCATGAGAAATCTTGAGCTGGATCAAATGCCGCCGCGGCCATCGCTCACGAGCACTCGACGAGGAACGCAACCTCCTCCGACGAGGGTCGTCCTCAGGATATCCAGTTGGTCCGCTGACGCGATAGGCCATGCGGGAGGCGATTGCTGTTCGCAATTCCGCGCGTCTCAGCACAAGTTTACTTCGCTCCGTGCGGCGATTTACCAGATCGAGGCGGCAATAGGTAAAGGGCCATCGCGAAAGTCAGGTAGGGGCTCACGAGGAGAACCCCGATGAGCCAGGCCGAGCGACCGGTATTGGTCACCAAAGACGCGGTCATGGTTGCAATCAGCATCATTGCGACAGCGCCTCTTCAGAATTGCAGATCCATGGGCACAGGGCCGGCAAGGTAGCTGGACAAGCACCGAGCGACGAACAGCGCAATTTGCGACGCGCTTCCCAGCCACGCTGGAATCGAGCCCGTCTTTTCGCGCGGCGGACAATGCGGTAACCGTTGCCGACCAGAGCCACGACGATGAAACCGACAAAGGCCGGCGAAATCCCGAGCGCTTCAACATGAACAATGCGTTGCTGACGATCGCGCCGGTGATCGAGGCTTTACGAGTTGCATCGCCCAGCACGCAGCGCGGCGAGCGTATCACCAGCTCGGTGAGATTACTCAGCGTTGCATTAAGCAGGCCGCCGATCATGTCGCCGGTCTTGGCTGCCACTGATTCCGTGGGGCGGCTCAGCAAGGCGGCCAACCGCACGAGGGCTAGGACGGAAAGTACAAACAGGGACTTATGCGCCCGCGTGCGAGCATCTGGGCGGCAAGGACCATAGGCACGAGGGCCAACAACTAGAGCAAGGGACTGTGTCGCAATTCCTCCCGCAGGGCCGTCACGATCTCCTGACGGCCGGTGGTAGAGACCGGCTTGATGCTACCTGGTGCCTGAGGCCCCTCACCTTTGACTGTGAGAAGTTTGATAGCTGCCCCATGCTCGATAACCACCCCAGGCTTGAGAGCCGTCCCACTGCCGATAGCCGCTCCAGGATTGATAACTGCCCCACCGTCGATAACTGCCCGTAGACGATTGCGCGGCATAAGCCGTCCCCGGGTTGCGCTGATTTCGCTGAACAGCGCGCGTGCGCTTTGATCCGACCGCAGTGGTCGCATGATCGATTTTCTTGGTCTTCGCCGGTTGTGGCAGCGCTTCGGTTGCCTTTTCTTCCGGTTCCACCGCGGAAGCAAAGGTAGGCGTGATACTCGATTTGTCGTCGTTTCTGAATTGAAGCTCCCGGATCTCGCTGCTCCCGCTGGAGGACGGAAGCTCGTGTGCAGGCAGGCCAGCGTTGGGATACCGAGTAGGCTGCAGGGCCTGGTAAAGCTCAAAGCCGGACAAACCGACCAGGGCGCAAAATATGAAGAGATAGCTGGCTAACCCGGCCGCCAAGGCACGGCCGTTTGACCCGCGAACCATGTCGTGACGGTGAAAATGGCCAGCTGCGAATTTCGAATGCATAGAGAAAATGTCTTACCGCCGCCGTTGGCAACATTGATCCAGATCAACAACCGAAATTTCGTGTCACGAACGGGCGCCACACCGTCGCTGAGTGGCAATCTTCTCCCACACGGTTTCCAGCGTCGGTTCTCGGGAAGATTGGTTGCGCGAGGTGCGCGGTAAGCCTTTGATCTTGGTAAGCCCGCTGGGCTCGGCGGCCCCTCCTTAATGTCGCCGCAGATCGGGGCCTAGCGCAAAATCGATCGCTCGGTTCGCATCCAGGGCCGTGTGGCCGGTTCTAAAAAAATGTTTTAGGCCGGACATCCCGGACTGCAGGCGGCGGGCTTGCTGGAGGTGTCGTTTCGTCGCTCTGCTGCGGTTTTGGTTTATTGGAGATGTGGTGAAAGGGCGCTGGAGGGGGTGTGTTCTTGTGGCGTTGCTTGGGTTTCCACGATGGGCACCGGCACGGGCGCGGGACAGATAAGGGAGGTACCGACTTGCTGGCAGAAGCACGCTTCGGCGGGGAGCGTAATGGTGGAGATAGCGAGCACGAGGGCTGCAAAGCTCAAAAGCGTCTTCATGGTGCGGTCCTTGAAGCCCCGCGGGCACTTAGCCCCGGGGGAGCACGGTACACGTACCCACGGCGTGCTCTTTTGACCACGCCTTGAGCGATTCGATTACGAAGGCGGAATAAGCGAACTCGAAAGACCCCGGTCATGGAACGTTCCACGAAATCCTGAATGCTTTATGTTGGATAACATAAAGCCGTGGTCGCGAACGCCGACATAATGGACTGGGATTTCCTGCTCCAGCGGCACCTAGGTAACACCCTGTAGCCGATATTCAGGTGTATCATCTACCTCGGCCTCAGGTGTTGCCCCCCGAAATCCAACCTTGGGGCCAGCGTGGGGCCCCGGCTGCTGGCGACCCCAAGGGCCGGGGCTCCTACCACTTGTGCCAGTCAGAAATCGGACGCCAACGGCCCCAGCCCTAGCGACCCCTCCGCGCATCAAACGCCTAGTCTGCATTCCAGTGCGTTGCGGCAAAATGCAGAACATTGTGTCCTCCAGCCGAAATTTTGGAGGAACGGAATGGCGAAACCCGAAAAGCCGACCTTGAGCCCATCCGCAAGAAGAGCGGCCGAGCGGGCGCGTGAGGAGGGATCGATCGGTCGCGAATTTGTTGCACCGGATCGTCAGCATCCGTTAAGGCCCACCGTCAGGGCCGGCGGCGACGTGAACCCGATCCTCACTTAACTATTAGTGACACGTCGGCTCCGCCTCGACGCTTGATCCGTCGTGTAGTGCAGCACTTTCGCGATCGAGGATCGCCTTCGTGCGTGAGCGCACCTCGCGGCCGTCTTTGAAGACCGAGCGCGTGTGACATCGCCAGCATGTCAGCGTTCCCGGCAGCAGGGTCATCGACACGGCGCCGCGATGCCGGCAGTGCGGGCAGCAGATCGCGAGTATCATCGCGCGCCTCCTTCCAGGAGCGTGGGCATCGCCCACAATTCCATGCGCCGACTCGATCACGCTTGCTTTGAACAACCGGAGCCAATACCCGGCCCGGCCGGTCCGTCAACCCTACTTCCGGGGACGTGGGTCCGGTGGGGGGACTTTTCCCCAGCGTCGGGAGGTGGGTTAGGTGGGCCGAAGGTCAGCGCCCGGCAGATGCCCGTTTCTGAGGACATTTGACATGACGAATACCGATGACATGACGAATACCGACCATGTGGTTAGTCGCGCGGCTTTCCTCAAAACGGAGGGTGAGGCATCAAAAAAGGTGGAAAACGTCTGCAAGAACCGGACCGTTTGCTCGATGGCGATATCGCAGCCAAGTTCTTTGCCGGCGTGCTGAATCTGCCGCAGGTGCGCAAGCTTTTGTCCAGCGAGCACTTTTCGGTTGACCGTACGTTGATCGAGGCCCGGGCCAGCATGAAGAGCTTTGTGCTTAAGGACGACGGCAATCCGCCCTCGGGAAAGGTCCTCGGGGTGGAAGCCGCAATGCCGCGCGACTTCCATGGTGAGAAACGCAAGAACGACACGCATTCTTCCATCACCGACCCCGACGCCATGCCCGGCGGTTCCGCCAAAGGTGCTGGCAAGGAGGCCAAGCTCTGTCACATGGGACATCTGATGATGGAGAACCGCAACGGTCCGTCGTCGATGCGCGCTTGACCGAGGCCAACGGCACGCCCGACCGCCTTCGATATGGTCGCCGACAATGCGCGGCCCGCCAGCACGGTCGGCGGCGACAAGAACTACGCTACCGCCGACTTCGTGGCCGGCTGTCGAAAACGTGGATGCACGCCGCATGTCTCGCAAAACGACACCAATCGCCGTTCGGCAACCGACGCACGCACCACCGGGCATCCCGCCTATCGCTTCAGCACAATCAAGCGCAAGCGGATCGAAGCGCCGTTCGGCTGGATGAAGACCATCGGCGGATTTCGCAAGACCCGACATCGCGGCCGTGGTCTCGTCGAGTGGCTCTTCGTGTTGACAGCTGCAGCTTACGATCTAAAAAACCGGATTTTCAGCAGCCTGCGCTAGTGTCGTGATCGGCGTCGCAACGATGCGACGCCGATTTTGGCCACGACAGGGTTCGGTCCGACAAGCATAGAGACACCTACAGCGGCGCATTGACTACTTGAAAGACGAACGGATTCATCCAGGGCGTGCGGCGCCGCAGAAAATCTTTGACTTTGAATGCCCTTTTCCGCCTGATCAACTATGTCTGACTGCCGGTTAGCGGATCATGATTCGAAGCAATGTGATTCCGCTCTACAGGGTCTACAATCAAAGCGATGGTACCGAGTTAAGGATCAAACAAACTTCGTGGTCCATCCTGACATACCATCATCGATTTGGTTGTTGTGTCATAATGACTGCGCCCGATGTGCTACGCTGCACACGTCACGCATCGGTCAGAGGAGGCAGTCCCTGCGCCCCCCAGGCCATGGCTGCCTCCTTTCCTTTTTTCACCACGCGGCCGGCCAGAACCAATTTTCACGTCCCGTGCGGTCTGGTTCTGATCACGATGATCTGATGTTGAGCCGCGTGATGCTTTGAATGTTTCAGCATCACGGTAAGCCAGTCACCATCGGACTTCCAGCTGCATCCGCATTGCTTGCAGCGAACCTCAAACGTCTTGCCCTTCCGCTTCACTTCGAAGCCGTCCATTTCGCTCATGTGCCTCTGCTCCGAGTGTCGATGCGAGAGCATACCACGAGCGGTCTATTGCGTCTCCGCTAACCTGCCTATTAGGGAATGCGACCAGCCACAGGATCGAGCGATTTCGCGTAAGCGTTCACCCTGCGCACGTTGCCTTAGTTAGGGCCTCGTTCAACTGGAACCGCGTGAGTTTGAGGTTGCGCCGGAACCTGACCCCCGAGCTTGGCAGGTATGCGTCCGTGTGCGGTTCGAGTTCGGATCAAGCTCCGCTCGTGCGCTCGGGGCTTGCTGAGCTCGCTCATCCACGCTTCTGCGCCGCAGCCGCGCGCACCTGCGCCATGACGCACACCGGGCACAGGCATTCCTCGGGGCAGTCGTGGTATCGCAACGCTTCGTCTGCATGATCCAGGATCGATTGTCCTTGTTTGAAGTGTGGTTGGCGCTCGGGTGGAGATACAGAGGGGCCTTGCCAGGTGTGGGAGGGCAAAAAAGCCGCGTGCGAGGTCGGCGCCCTGGCCCCTCGCAAATTTTGTGTGCAAATAGGTGGAGGTATCGCGCTGCTCCGCAAAATCGCAGAACAGGATTTTGATTGGCAGGTCCAACGGCGAGAGGCTTCCTATGACGGTTGACGAACGAACTGACGCCATTAGGCGGTTTCAAGAGCACGAAGCCGAAGCACAGAGGCGGCAAGTCCAGCGCGAGCGGCAGAGGAAAGAGGACTTGGCGACATGGTCGAGCGCGGTGCTGCCCACCATCAATCAATCTGTACAGGGAGTGAGCCAGGATTTCGTTGCCCGAGGTTCGCCATTCCTCTTTTCAGCCATACCGGTGCAGATGGAAGGCAGTGTCATCTATCGGGTGAAAACCACCGAAGGAGTTCGCCTATTTGCGAAGCTTGAGTTTGATCTAACCTACGGCGAAGTCATCGCTAGCTCCACAGTGGCCGGCACCCATTTGCCCTCATCCGTCCCATTGATCGAACTCAGCCGCGAGTGGGCAGAAGCGGCAGCAGAGGAAGTGCTGATCGCAGTGCTCAACGCTGCTTGAGCTTGACGCGAAAAACACTCAAGAAGGGAGGCCCAAAGCGGGCGGGGCTCAGCGTCGGGGAGTTGACTTAGGTTGGTCGAGTGGCGAGGCGGACAGGTTCAGGAGCCGACAAAAAAAGGGGCCCCTGAAGGAGCCTCCACAGGGCAGCGCAGACCTGGCGTTAGCTCAAGCCGTGGATCGATAAGAACCTTTGCACATCGTGCAGCGCAGATAAAATGGAGGACCAACGAGTGTCCTCAAGTTGGTCGAACAGCCAATGAGCGATGATCGCCACTACGACCACGATCAACATGAGGGTCGCCCACATTCTCACCGCGCCGACAAGCTCGTCACCTACTTGCATGGTTGCCATCGTCTGAGTTTAGCATGAGTGGCTCACGAAAGTATCTGTGACACTATCACAGGAGCATCTGTGTCTGAGTATCCTTGTCCAGCGCAACGTGACACCCTGCCTCAGCGACCATGTGGCTCAAGGCCAAATTGAGCGCCCATAACAAAGAGGAGCCCGAAGGAGACAAAGAGGTGCGCAAAGGAGCCCTTCGTGTGAACAACGCTCCGATGCACGCCGGAAGGGTGGTAGTGGTACTGGCACAAACCGGGGAGGGCGCGGTCTCGATGAGCGCCTGCAGCAGCGCTCGATCGGCATCGCGTCCGTGCGGATCCTCTTAGTGAGCTTCCACCAGCATGTAGCCGTGCTGGCCCATGCAGGCCCGTAGGTTGGGAACGAAATTCTGTCCTTGTTGGAGCTGCACGAGCGTTTCAGCCAACGCCTTGCAAGTCGCGAGATCGACTTCCTCTTGTTCGGCCACCTCAGGACCGCGCCGATCATCGACACGATCCCAAACCATTTTCGGAGCAGGCCGAGGGCGCGGCGCGGCTGCTGGAGGGGGAGGCGCTGCTGCCGGAGGAGGCGGAGGCGGTGCTGCGGCAACAGATGACGGCGACGGGTCCATGGCACATCCCGCCTGTACTAGACAGATTGCGGCGATCAGCCTCCCGCAAGGGCAAAGATTGAGTCTCATCAAAGAGCTACCAGGGCGATTGCCATGGCAGATGGGTAGCTATTTGCTTGTTCGCGACCGCGCGCATCTCGACGACGAGCCAGAGGGCGCCAAACGCCACGGCCGTCACGACGTCAAGCACGAGTTCCATGGTGCAGCTCCCGTTTTCTGTGAAACTAAACTAGAGGCCGCCAGATAGTTCGTGACGGCGATCCGCCACCCGGTCACGCAAGGGGGGCTCGAGGATTCCTTTGTCTGCGCACGTCATAATTATACTACCCACCTTGGGTTGCTATAGGACCGAACCGTCTTGTTGGTAGGGTGATGTGGATATTCACAGGACATCCACAGGGCTTAGTTCCGATCATCGATCTGCAACGAAAGCCGCATCGTCGGAGCCCCGAAGCGGGACAAGCGTGCCCTGGTCCGCCTCACTTCGTGATCCTTGAGCACGTCTGCGCTGTCGCTCGTTCATCCGGCGTTCGTATTCCGCCTGGAATACGGCCATGGCGTCATGCCTCTTGCGACCGGTCAGCATGAACGACATGCCCCGCCACCAGATTTTGGACGCGGCATTGATCCGGTAGATGCGGCCGACCTCGCGCCCGTCATCGAGCCATCGTTTCGGATTTCGGTGCGGTCATCACACGGACAGCGTGTGCCCCAATCCAATAGAGAGGGCTGACCGACTGGCGGCACGAGCCCACGCTTGATCGCCCGATGCATGACCTGATGCTACAGTGTTCCTTTGTTTGCCGACTGCGGCACGCGCCGGCCGGGTGGTTCGCCCGAGAC
>Ga0126381_100009792_pt1 | contig 10770 bp, 11 predicted proteins | sample PanSoiMetPlot_28_FD_96465 | JGI IMG/M metagenome (GOLD analysis project Ga0126381, IMG submission 96465) | Tropical forest soil microbial communities from Panama - MetaG Plot_28 | ecosystem: Environmental > Terrestrial > Soil > Tropical forest > Bulk soil | place: Panama | collected 2016-02-17
CAGCCCCGGTCGCAGCCGCTGCGGTGCCCACACGAATAAAGTCCCGACGAGTCCATGAATGAGGATGCATCCGATTCTCCTGAAAGTAGCATTCGACACTTGCTAGTTACCCTTGAGCGGAACAAAGTACTATCCAACAGCGCCGTTCAGCTTTCGATTGGAGTTGTCGTGCAACAAAAACGTTGCGGCGGAATTATCGCACAGCTCTGCTCCTTCTTGACAGAACTCCGCGATAAGAACTACAATGTAGTAGTAATGATTGGCGAATTTGAATACCTGATCCTGGCGGCTACCGCCAAACTGGGCGACGAAGCTTACGGCGCCGCCATCCGCGTTGAGATCGAACAGGCTACCGGCGAGGGTTGCGCAATTGGGGCGCTGTACACCACTCTCGATCGCCTGGAGGGCAAGGGCTTCCTCAAAACTCGCATGGGGGATCCTACTCCACAACGCGGCGGCCGTGCCAAACGCATGGTCCGCATTACCGCTGCGGGAATCGAGGCGGCCGGCGAGTTTTATGCCGCAATCGCCAAGCTAACCCGAGGAGTTACATGGCAAACCAGTCGCGGAGCGGTCAGGTCATAACCGGCTTCTGCTCTCACTTCACTGAACGCGCAGCGCAAATGCTCGATCCAAGTGAACGGGAAGCCGTACTCGGCGATTTGCGCCAGCTCGGGGTCAGTCAGGGCAGGGCATTGCGCGAAATTCTCGGCCTCATAGCCTGGCGCCAAGCCGCACAGTGGGCCGACTGGCGCCCGTGGCTCAACCTTTTCCTCTTGATGATTCCGCTCAGTCTGCTGCTTTCGGTCCTTGCCAGGTTCGCCGCGAGCCAGAGTGCTGTTTACATGTGGCTGTATGCGAACAATCTGGATGTCGCTCTCCTCGGTAATTACGGTTTCTGGTATGAACTCGCGCACAGCGTTCCCATCGTGCTCGCGATTTTTCTGAAATTGTTCTGCTGGTCGTGGACTGCAGGGTTCGCGCTCGGATTGATCGCGGGACGCACGGCGCGAGTCCGTCGTGGCCTCTTGGTGCTGGTTCTTGTTCTGGGAGTTTCGATTGGGGCCCCAGCCTATCTTGCTTTCTACTGGCGATTTCTTTACCGAACCTTGCCGGGGCTCCCCGCCCAGAGTGATCCCGTTTCCGCCGTGTGGTTCTATCGCTCGCTCTTCCCGTTCTTAGTCGAAACGGCGCTCGTCATCATTCCATCTCTGCTGGGAATTCATTATGGGCAATTGGCCAGAGCCTTCCCGAGACCGTGGCGCGCTGGATTCGCTGCTTTGGGGTCCCTCGCGATGGCCGAATTGCTGTACCAAAGCAGCCTTCTTTGGGCGTTCTGGAGTCCACACCTCGCATGGAGACTAGAACACTGGCCACAGTTAAACATGTTCGCCTGGATCGTGTACTGGCCCTTGCTGTATCTGCTCGCCATGCGTACGACAAGACGCATGGGTGCGAATCACCTTTACAAATCACCAGTTAACGTTAGCTGAGCTGTATTCCGAAAGGAGGACCATGTGAGCACAACATTCCGCCGCGCACCGTGGCTGCAAAGAGGAGATTCCTGGTTAGCGGAGTTTCAGCGCAACGACGGAGAAAAGGGTCCGGCGGTCGTGGGAGTCTCGCTCGATGACCACGGTTGGAAGGTTGTCACTCCATTTGTGAAGAGCGCCAGCATTCCCTACGAGATTGTCGTGAGTGATGAAAAGACAGCTAAGGATTACGGAATCTCAAGTATGCCCGAAACCCTGTTTGGCGGGTATCTTGTCTAATCTTAAGGAACCTTCCGGGGTGTTCTGGGTGTTGCGGGATGTACTGTGCAGCAAGGTGTGCAGCAGATTTGTGTAGCATTCGGAGGATGACTCAGATGTTATTTCGCATAATCGCCGTTCTGTTGGTCATGTGTCCGTTCGTGCAGTCTCAGAGCACCCCTAAAGTTGGTCAGCCCGCTCCTGACTTCACTCTGATTGACGCCAACGGATCCCCAGTCAAACTGTCCGGTTTGAAGGGGAAAGTGGTTCTACTCGACTTTTGGGCCACGTGGTGTACAGGATGCAAGGTCGAGATACCGTGGTACATGGAATTCGAAACCAGATATGGCACGGACGGATTAGCAGCAATTGGAGTGTCGATGGACGACGACGGCTGGAAATCGGTAAAGCCATTCCTCCAAGAGCACAAACTCAATTATCCGGTCGTGATTGGTACGCAGGAAATAGCCAACGAGTATGGTGGACTTCCTTCACTGCCGATGACTCTTCTAATAGATCGCAAGGGAAACATTGCCGAGTTACACGCAGGTATGGTGAACAAAGACGAGTTCGAGAAAAACATCAAGCAACTCCTTCGCAATCCCTAACTTACTGCGGTGGCGCTTCAACGAGCTGATCGCTTGCTGATGCACACACATTCGAGGAGTGCCAGTTGGGATCGGTAGAGCGTTCCTGTTCAAATAATTTCTCTCGTCCTGCCCACTGCGAGTAGTTGCGATTCCTGATCTTGTACCACTTAGCGTTGGTATGGGTCGAACTTGCGCTTGAAACGATGCCCTCTAGATCGCGTTTACACGCAAGCTGGAAGCGTTCGCCCTGGCCCTCAATGTGGTCGCAGTAGAGTAGGTGCTTGCCTTGTTCTGGAACCACTCTTTTCCCTTGCCCACGCCCGGTACCTAGTGCAGAATTGCTGTGCTTCCCCAACCGGAGGGCTCCTTTGCGCGAAAAATTCAGTTTGTTTCTGGCCATAGTCGTAGTGTACCTGTCTGCCGCTTTCACAGCCCAGGCCCAGGCGCCGTCTGCTCCCGGCGCAAATTCCGATCCGACATACCAACAGCTTCGGAACATCGGCCTAAGCAGCGAAGCCGTAACGATGAGCAATTTCGCGCTTAAGCGCGATGCTGCGACGTTTCATCTTTCCGGCGCCGTTTGTTTCGTCGCGCCGGTCCAGGGGCATGTGACGGGTGCGGTCTTCGTTGGCAATGGGACCATGTCGCTCGATCCGCCGATTCCGATTGAGCGGTCGTCGCTAAAGCTGCTGACGAAAGAGGATGAATTCGGCGAGCGCTTTGAACAGCTTGTGCTTAGGTTTACCGATTCAACTTACGACGAGCTCAGAAAGGCGGGGGCCCCGGGCGGTAGTTGTGACGCCGCCCTGCTGCACGATTCCCGGAACGCGATGCGGCACGATCGTCAGCTCAAATACAATCTTGATGCGCGTATTCTGCAAGACGTACTCGGTACCGATCCCGGCGGCCTGTTCGTGGCGTTTGTCCACGGGAAGAAATACAACGGGAAAGAAATTTTCGTTCTTGACCCGCACGGGGCTCCGGAGTTGGTGCACTCAGTCGCTCCTGAGGAGATCGAGTTCCTAACTTACGACGAAAATAAGTTAGGCACATGGGCCGCCTTTCATCGTTCTTCGGAGTACAAAGACGGGAGCGCGACTGGCACAGAGCAAAACTACTCGTATCAAATTACCCACCAGCAGCTTGATACGACGATTGAGAAAAATGCGCACCTGAGTGGCAAGGCAACCACAACGATTGTTTCGCTGCTAGATGGATTGCGAGTGGTTCCGCTTGACCTTTACCGCGCTCTGCGCGTTCACAGTGTTGTAGACGAAAAGCAGCAGCTGCTTTCCTTTATTCAGGAGGACAAAAACGACGACGCGGACTTCTCTGTGATCCTGCCGCGTCCGCTTGCGTTGGGTGAGAAGTACACGATAACCACCGAGTATGACGGCAAGGACGCGATAAAGAACGAGGGCAATGGGAACTACTATCCAATAGCCCGTGAAAACTGGTATCCGAACACGGTGTTTGGAGGACTCGGCCAATACACGTCCTATGACATGACCTTCCGGCTCCCCAAAGGGATGAAGATCGCCGCAACTGGTGTAGTGGTGAGCGACCGCACCGATGGCGGGCAGGATGTTAGCGTTTGGAAGAGTGCCGTGCCGCAGACCGCGGCCGGCTTCAATTTTGGGCGCTTCAAGGTCGAGGAAGCGAAACTCACATCTCCTGAATATCTGATTCAGGCGTACGCCAACGAAGAGCCGCCTGACGATGTTAGAGCCTTGCTCAACCAGGTAGACGGCGATTCAATTAATGGTCAGTCCTTGAATAGCAGATCTTCTCAGGCAGTGTCGTTAGGAACGATGAGTACGTTGCCGATGCTCAAGAGGGCGCTCGAGGAAGCACAAGTTGCGATGCAACTTTATTCCAGCTACTTCGGCCCAGCACCATACAAGCAACTCGCCGTAACCCAACAGTGGGCCTGCAACTACGGTCAATCCTGGCCAGGGTTGGTCTATCTGCCCAGCTGCTACTTCTATGACACCACGATCCGCCACCAGTTAGGTCTCGATTACCGAGATTTTGGTTACTGGAAGGTCGTTGCCCCGCATGAGGTAGCACATCAGTGGTGGGGCCACACGGTTGGTTTTGATTCCTACCGCGATCAATGGATGAGCGAAGGCTTTGCCGACATGTCTGCGTCTCTATACATCCAGTTGATCGAGAAGAATCCCAAGAAATTTATTGAGTTCTGGAATGACGAACGAACCATGCTGATCGAACGTAACAACATGGGTTATCGCGCAATTGATGCTGGTCCACTCACCATGGGATACCGAACGAGTAACGGCCGCACTGGGTTTAGCGTTACGAGGGATCTCATTTACCCGAAGGGCGCGTACATCCTGCACATGCTACGGATGATGATGTATAGCAACCAGACCGGCGAACGGGATTTTAAGGCGATGATGCACGATTTTGTGCAGAGCTATGGCGGGCATGCGGCCACGACAGAAGATTTTAAAGCCATCGTCGAAAAGCACATGACGCCAGAGATGCAACGCATCGGCGGCGGAAAGATGGATTGGTTTTTTGACGAGTACGTCTATGGAACCGCGTTACCAACTTACAAGTTCGACTCCAATTTTGAAAAGAACAGCGACGGAGATGTGGTTCTTTCGATGAAGCTCACTCAATCCGGCGTGGACGATAGCTTCAGAATGCTGGTGCCGCTGTATCTGGAGCTGGCGGATGGCCATATCATAAACCTCGGGCGCGCGACCGTAGTAGGTAATACATCTGTAGATGGGAAAATCCCGCTGAGGGGAGTCAAGGACGCTCCGCATCGCGCCATGATCAACTACTATGACGACGTATTGGCATCGCCGAACTAATGCTGGCTGATTGCGCTCTGCGCATAGGACGTCTGCCTTTTTGCCGCTCTGGAATGGAACGGCTTTTGTTTCCCGCAAACTCAAGAGATGATCGAACGCAAATCTTTTATCCAACGGGGGAATGAAAGAACGCCGCCCCTCCAACCAACTGCAGCCGTTTCGCTGGGTGAGGGCGGCGCTTCGTACGCTTGATCTTGTCCTGAACTGCTGGCAGCAGCTACTGTCAATTTACACAGGCGCTCTAGGCCCCTGCTGGGACCCGTCAAACCCCCGCCAAATTGAGGTTTCGGTGAGTATGTCCGATACTTTCCTGATTGACCGCGAAGGACGGGGCGCTGCCCGCTACGCCGGCGTGGTGGACAAACCCGACGTGGAAAAGAATATTCGGAATTTACTGAATCAGAGCTAAAGAAAGGGGGCGGACAGGAGTGTCCGCCCCCCATTAACACCTGCTTACCCCTGGGTCGGGTGAAGAACCCGGAACGAAGTTCCGCCGTTCGACCAGACCAGCACGAGCGCGTCCTGTCCGTTGGGAACGCTGCTCAGCGCTTCTTGAACGTCTTTCGCGGACTGCATGGGCTTGCGGTTTACGCTGACGATCACGTCTCCCTGCTGAAGCCCGGCATCTTCGGCCGAGCTGCCCGGTACAACTTTGTCCACCACCGCGCCGTGCACGTTCGCGGGCAGATTCAGCTGTTGCCGCACATCCGGAGTCACATCATCGAGGCCGACGCCCCGTCGTGGCTTGCCGGTTTCATTGTCCGCACGGGTGGTTTCGCCGTGGTGGCCCATGGCTTCCAGCGTGACCGGAACGCTTTCTTGCTTGCCATCGCGAATCAGGTCGAGATGGACTGTGGTTCCAGGCTGTTTCTCGCCAATTTCCACCTGCAGTTCGCCGGCATCGTTGACCGCTTTGCCGTTAATCGCGGTGATCACGTCGCCAACCTTCAGGCCCGCTTTTGCTCCGGGAGAATCCGGCTCAATCTGGCTCACCACTGCTCCCGCGCTCTTGGTCAGGTTGAAGAACTTCGAGTTCTCAGGTGTGACATCGTTGATGGCGATGCCGACGTAGCCATGTTCAACCTTTCCGTTGCGAACAAGTTGATCAATCACCGGGCGCACGATCTGCGCAGGAATGGCGAATCCCATGCCGGAGAAGGACCCAGAGTCCGATACCAGGAAGGTATTGATCCCGATCACTTCACCGTGCGCATTGACCAGAGGTCCGCCCGAGTTGCCGGGATTAATCGCAGCATCGGTCTGGATGAACTCACCCGGCTTGCGGCGGTCGGCCGGATCCGGATTCGGTCGATTCAGAGCGCTGATGATTCCACGTGTAACCGTGAAGCGGAAGCCCAGCGGATTCCCAAACGCGAGCACCGTCTGTCCGGGACGCAGCTTGGTCGAATCGCCCAGCGGGACACTGGCCAGATTCTGCGCATCGATCTTGATGACGGCGAGATCCGTAAGCGGATCGGTGCCCACGATCTTGGCATCGAACGTGCGCCGGTCACTCATGGTGACGCGTACGTTGACCGCGCCATTCACGACGTGATTATTGGTCACGATGTATCCGTCCGGCGAGATAATGACGCCGCTGCCTATGCCGTGTTCGATCTGCGGTCGTTGAGGCTGTCCGAACCGGAACGGTCCGAAGTTACCGAATGGCGAATCCGGAGAATCCTGCGAGTTCTGATCCTCAAGATCGTTCGCGTGAGCCTTGGTCTTGGATGTCACGCTCACGTTGACCACCGCAGGGGTGACCCGCGCGGCCAGATTTTCCATTGCCTGGTCGAGCGAAAGTAGCGCGCCCACGCTGTTGTCGTCGAGCGCGGGAGCCGGGCTGGCAAACAGCGGCTTGGCTTGGGACGCAGCAACTGCGGCCGCAGCCGGCCGAACCAGTTCATAGGTCCCGAACGAGAAAGCCATGGCCATGGCCGCGACGGCCACAACCCAGCGTCGGTTGACTGTTTTCAAGTAGTGTTTCGAACCTTGCATTTTTGTCCTCTCCTCCACAACTAAAGAATTAGTTGATATTGATAAAAATTTTTAGGTTGACCGCGGATCCAGGCCAGTCTGCGCCGGCATCGGAATCCGCCACATATAAGTCCTCACAACCACATTGCCGCTGTTGTCGTACTCCCGGGTTTGAAATACAACCAGCATGAATGCAGGAGCTGTTTTCTGGTTTGCAATCGCGTTGATGACGTGGGCGCTTCTGCTAGCCATGTAGGGCCGAACCTCCACGTCCGTCCGATCGCGGAAGGCGACGGGCTGAGGGCGGACGGGCAAGGAGGCCTGCGCCATCATGCGCCCCTCATTCGCCGCTCGCGATTTCTTCTGAATAACATGCGTCGCCATCGGCCGCCATGCCTGGCTCCCAAAGGCATGTTCACTCGGATCCACCCTCGCGACAGCTGGCACGACGTGGCCGGCAGTCTCCGATGGCATATCCGAAGTACGCGCAATTTGTGCAGCTGGTCGAGAATTCTTGAATCCCACCAGCTGGGGGACGTGTTCAACCCCCGCCGCACCCAGAACCACAAAGAATGTCAGAGCGCCCAGAGCCGGTTTCCAGACGGATGTGACGCGGCGCTGCCGGCCATCGAGAATCTTTGTTATACGCTGTGCCGTATGTTTCATGCGCGCCACGGCAGCCTGCGCCAGCGCCACCGGGCGCCGCAAGTAGCCTTGCTCGGCGACAGTCACCAGGCACTCGGCGTAGCCGCGAGGATTGTGCGACTCGGCCAGAACCAGGTCATCGCAAGACATCTCCCGCTCAATCGACAGCCGGCCATCCACCCACCACACCGCGGGATGAAAGAAGAGCAATGCGCGAATAATTTTCTGAGCAAGGTTGGTCCAGTCGTCCCAGCGCCGCAAATGTGCGACCTCGTGCCGCAGGACTGTCTCCAGTTTTTCTGGCGAGAGTTCTAACGCCCATTTGGGCAGTAACACGGCCGGCCGGAAGAATCCGATCGCAGTCGGCACGCGCACACGATCCGAAATACGGACAGAGGCGCCGCGAGCGAGCGCGAATGGTTCGCGGTGCACGACGGCATCGAGCAAGCCGGCATCGACGGGCACCGAATCCCGATGAATCCGTCGCAGATGCCAGAGTCCAACCCCCACGCGCGCCAGCGCGATACCGGCCAGAACAGCCCAGCCCGCAAACAAGTACATCGCCCAGCTGCTTGGGATAAGAATTTCCGGCAGACCGGAATACGGTGTGACAGTGCTCGAATGACGGAATCCAAAGACCGCCACAATGGCCAAGAGGGCAGAGAACCACACCGCAAAACGAAGGCCCGAATTCCGCGTGCCCGCCACCCGAAGGAAAGCCCAGGCCGCGGTTGCGACCAGGATTCCATCTAAGACGCCATTGACGGAGTTCCCGACCACCTGCTCGATGAGCCCGCCCATCACCTGCCACCTCGCTCGAGCAGATCACGCAGGCGTTCGAGTTCGTCGGCATCGAGTCCGCGTTCTTCCAAAATATTCAGCGCCAACTCTTCGTGAGAATTCTCGAAGAAGCGGCCCACCAGCCGTCGTACCTCCGAGCGGCGCGCCTCTGTCCGCCCCAGCAAGGGCTGATACAGGTGCGCACGGCCATCCTTCGCATGTTCCACATAACCCTTCTTTTCGAGAATACGAATCGTGGTCAGAACCGAGTTGTATGCCAGCATCGGCGTGGGCAGGGAATCGAGTACCTGCTGAACGGTAGCCGGAGCTTTTTCCCAAAGCACCTCCATGATGCGGAGTTCAGCTTCGGTCAGAGTTGATGATGGCCTCGGGGGCACTGATTTGATCTCCTAACAAATTAGACGTGGAAACACTCTGAAAGGTAACTAATTATTTAGTTGCAGTCGGTGTGAGAGGAGTTGGCCAGAATTGAACGTTCCTTGCGGCCTCATGGATTGGATCCACATAACATCGGCTTTTAGTTGATTTAATAATATCAACTTATTGATAATAAACACTTTACTATTATACTATCGACTGTAGAAGTTGGACTCGTCTGGTAGGTACTTCGTTCCAAACTCCCGCCTTTAGCGTGCGCGAACCGAGGCGTGGAGGTCGGGCTCTGCTCGGTGAGCAGCGACCTCATACCCCCTAGCGGCAGCAAGCGTTGCTCGATCGAAGAACCTGCCTACCGTGTGCAGAAGGTTGAGATTGCCGATGAGTTCGAGGGGATCCTCGAGCAATGCCTCCTCTTCCAGGTGCTCCCACAGGCATTCCTTTGTGGTGGACAAGGCATACAGGAGCTCACTGACGGGAACCCCCTGCGCTGCCCGGCGTAGACCCAGCCTGACATAGCGATCTTCGATTTCCGCTTGGGTCTTCTCCAAGAGCCATTGGCTGAGGTTGCGATAGATTTCGTCTGTCCGCATCCTCAATTCTTCTGGCGGTACTCTGCGTATCAGCTCGCGACAGTTCTCGGATCGTTGAAGCCGGTACAGCAGTTCTTCCGACAATTTCCCCGCATGGGTTTCGATGAGCTGGATCATCCGCACGGCGAACATACGAGACTCCTCCGTGAACGCAGAGGGCGAGGATAGCGAACCAAAAACAGTCTAGTTTGACGGCTCGGTAAAAGGCAGTGCGCGGGCTCACATCTGGCGGTGTGTGCTGTCACCTCTGCCCCTGACTGGCGGGACGGTTCTCCCGGTTAGGATTTCCAGGCCCGCTCGGGAGGACTCGGATCCGCTCGCGGCAAAGTGCCGCAATTTCTGAGCTCGCTCGCACGCGGTTCCTATTCAGATCTTCTATCGTTGCGCTCGTGCTCGCCGGAACCATCTCCCCGGTTGTCTCTGCCACTGCAGCTGTACTATACTCTTTCTCGCATTCCAGGATGCATCCCGTCCGCGGGAAGGGACGATCCCACCTGAGCAGTTTGCCGTACGAACATCAACCTCACTTCTGCCCGTCAGCGGACACGGGGCGATTAAAGAAGGAGGAGTGATGTCTCGCCCATTACCCGCTAAGCCCAACCTCGAACACCTCAAAAAGCAAGCCAAAGAACTCCTGAACGACTTCCAGCAGCGCAAGCCGGAAGCCCTAGCGCTCTTTCGTTCATTCGCTTCCAGCAGCACCCCGGAAAGTGCCAAACTTGCTGACGCCCAACATTTGGTGGCACGCGATTACGGTTTTGTCAGCTGGCCGAAACTGAAAGAGCACGTAGAATCCCTCACGTTTACACCCCTACAGCAACTCCTAGCCGCGGTCTGCGCCCAAAACTCTCAGCGGGCGGAGCAAGTCATCGAAGCGCATCCCGAATTGAGGGGAGAACTGAACCAGCCGCTGGCCATCTACAGCGATCTGCCCCTGCTCTTTGCCGCGGTACAGAGAAGTGATTGCAAGAGTATCGACGTGCTCCTCCAGGCGGGTTCCGACATCAATCGAAGAGGGAAGTCCTGGGCGGGGGGCCGAGGCGTTCTCGACGAATGCCATCCCGAGATGGCCGAATTCCTGATCGAACGGGGAGCCGCAATCGACGCGCACTCTGCCGCCCGGTTGGGCAGGCTCGAGAAGCTCAAAGACTTGGTCGACGCGGATTCAACCCTGGTCGACAGTCGCGGGGACGGC
>Ga0126381_100009793_pt1 | contig 10770 bp, 6 predicted proteins | sample PanSoiMetPlot_28_FD_96465 | JGI IMG/M metagenome (GOLD analysis project Ga0126381, IMG submission 96465) | Tropical forest soil microbial communities from Panama - MetaG Plot_28 | ecosystem: Environmental > Terrestrial > Soil > Tropical forest > Bulk soil | place: Panama | collected 2016-02-17
ACCACGTTGACGGTGTCTCCCGCCTGGCGCTGCTGCTGCGTCTCGCCAACGCAGAGGATCGCCACCAAACCCGCTCGCCACGCGCCGCCGAGCTTATCGCGAATGATAGCATCGGATTCGCCATGTCCATGACGGCGCTCGGAGTGCCCGAGGATCACGTACGTACAGCCGAGATCCGCCAGCATCTCGGGACTGACATCGCCGGTGTGGGGGCCTTTCGGGGCGGCGTGGCAATCCTGGCCACCGAGAGAGATCCTGCTCGCTGCCAGAATGCCCCCGACAGTCGACAGCAACGTCGCCGGCGGGCAGACGAGGAGCTCACAGGCAAGATCGCCAGCGGCCGCGGCGACCCGGTCTGCGAGAGCACGCGCCAGCGCCGCGCCGGCTTCGCGCAATCCGTTCATTTTCCAGTTGCCCGCTACGAGTTTCTTGCGAAGCGCCATGTTGCGACCCCATTTCCCGCTCATTATCATTCGGTGCCTACGATCACACTGGCGTTCGGGCGGGTCAACCAGCCCGGACCCTTAGAAGAGGCTGGCCGCCTCCATGCTCCAGGCGATCCGCTCGAAAGCGGGATCCTTCATCGTCAAGCTGCTGTTCGGACTGCTGATCCTCACCTTCGGGATCTGGGGTATCGGCGACATCTTCCGAACACGCTCGTCCGATACCGCGATCGCCACTGTTGGCGCTCATGTCATCCGTGCCGATGAGCTGCAGACCGCGCTGCGCCGGGCGCTCGAGCAGCTGAGCGCCCGGTTCGGCAGCTCAATCGACCTGCAGCAAGCCAAGCAGCTGGGCCTCGTCGACGAAACCCTCAATCAACTGATCGACCGCAGCTTGGTCGACCAAGAGGTGGCACGGCTGCAGCTCGATGTCTCGGATGATTTGATTCGCAATGTGATTACCGGCAATCCGAGCTTTAGGGGGTCCGACGGAAAGTTTGACCGCGGTCTCTTCAACGCCCTCCTTGCCGCAAACCATCTCACCGAGGACCAGTATGTGGCGCTGCTGCGTCACGACACTCCGCGCAACGACCTGCTGCACGCTGTGACGGCCGGCGCCGTGGCGCCGCAATCGATGGTCGATCTGCTCTATCAGTACCGAAACGAGAAGCGGATTGCCGATATTGTTTCACTCCCCGACGCGAGCGCGGGCGATGTCGGGCAGCCGAGTGAGACCGATCTCAGGTCATTTTATGAGGCGCATCAGGATCTGTTTCGCGCCCCGGAATATCGTGGCTTTACGCTTGCGAGCCTAAGCCCCTCCGACTTGGCCAAAGACATTGAGATTCCCGAGGCAAAGCTGAAAGAGGAATACGACCAGCGCCAAGACGAACTCCAAATTCCCGAGCGCCGCCAAATCGAGCAGATCCTTGCTCCATCGGAAGAGAAGGCAAAAGAAGCCGAAGCTGCCCTCGCGGCTGGCAAGGACTGGCGCGTGGTCGCCACCACGATCGCCGGTCAGAACCCGGACACGATCGATCTCGGTTTGCTGAAGCGCGAGGAAATGCCGAGCGCACTGGCCGATGTCGCTTTCGAATTGCCGTTGGACAGGCCGAGCGAACCCATCAAGACACCGCTTGGTTGGCACATCTTGCGGGTCGTCAAGATTGAGCCGCCAGTGCTACAGACCTTTGAGCAGGCGAAAGAAAAGCTGGAGGCCGACCTCGCGCGTCAGGAAGCCGCCGACCGCATCTACAAGGTCGCGAACCAGGTCGACGATGCACTGGCGGGCGGCGCCGCAATGGATGACGCGGCGGCGAAATTCGGGCTGAAGACGACGGTCGTGGCTGCGGTGGACGTCGGGGGTCACGACCCGCAAGACAAGCCGGTAACGCTCCCGGTCGCGCCAAACGATGTCCTGAAGCTCGCCTTCGCCACCAATGAGGGGCAGACCAGCCGTGTCACGGAAACCTCAGATGGCGGCATATTTGCGTTGCATATCGATAAAGTGATCCCTTCCGCGGTCAAACCGCTCCACGAGGTCGAGGAGAAGGCCGTCGCTGCCTGGCAAGCCGAGAACCGGCGCGAGACCGTCGCCAAGCAAGCGGACGAGCTCGCAGCCGCGGTTAAGCCCGATGAGAAGCTGGCGACCATTGCCGCTGAAAAAGGCTTAAAGGCCACGACCTCGCCGCCTTTCACTCGGCATCCGGGGCAGAACAGCCAGGTACCGACGCCGCTTATGGACAAGCTCTTCGCCGCCAAACCGGGCGCAATAGTTACCGCGTCAGATGCGACCGGATCCTACGTCGCGCAGCTCGACGAGGTGCAAAGGCCCGAGAGCCCGTCGCAGAGCGCAACGGCGGATCTTTCTCGCGAACTCGATGCAGGGCAGCGAGCCGATCTCGGGGAAGAGTTCACGCAGGCGTTGCGGACGCGCTTCCCGGTCGACATCCATCACCAGGTCCTCGATAAACTGTTCTGACACGGTCTCTCTACCCCGGGCGCGACACGCGCCTCACGCGATCTGATATTCCAGCGCCGACATCATGGAGGCGATGATCGGCATCCCCACCTCATCCTGCAGTGTCATGACCGATTCCGGGTGAAATTGGACGGCCGCGATCGGCAAACGAGCATGCTCGACCGCCATGACCACGCCATCGGCGGTTTCCGCGGTGACCGACAGCTCCGACGGCAGGGTGCTGCGCCGGGCGTACAGCGAATGGTATCTTCCCACAGTGATCTCGCTCGGGAGATCGCGCAGCAGCCGGCCGCCGATAATCCGGACGACCGAGGGTTTCCCGTGCATCGGAACATCGAGCACCGCCAGCGAGCCGCCGAAATACTCCACGATACCCTGCAGCCCGAGACAGACGCCGAACACCGGCAACTGGCGCCGCACCAGCAGATCGAGCGTTTCGGCCATCGCGAAATCACTGGGACGCCCGGGTCCCGGAGAGAGCACCACGAGATCGTGACCGCGGCCGTGGCTTAATTCAACGCGGGCCAAGTCGGGACGCAGCGTCACGACCTCGGCACCGGTCGTCCGGATGTAATTGGCGAGGGTGTGAACAAACGAATCCTCGTGGTCGACCAACAACACCTTGCGGCCGGCGCCAGCCGACGAAGCTGCCGAAACGCGGACATTTGTGCCGCGTGTCGCCTGTCCGCGGATCGCCGTGAACATCGCGGCCGCTTTCAGGCGGGTCTCCGCCTCCTCGGCCTCCGGGTCGCTGTCGAACAGCAACGTAGCCCCGGCGCGGACCTCGGCGATACCATCCTTCATGCGGATCGTGCGCAAAGTCAGGCCGGTGTTCATGTTGCCGTCGAACGTCACGCGTCCGATGGCGCCGCCATACCAGCGGCGCGACGAGCGCTCCTGCTCTTCGATAAATCGGATGGCCCAGCGCTTCGGCGCACCCGTGACGGTCACCGCCCAGGCGTGGCTGAGGAACCCATCCAGTGCATCGAATTCCTCGCGCAGCACCCCCTCTACATGATCAACGGTATGGATGAGACGAGAATAGAGCTCGATTTGACGTCGGCCGATAACCCGAACGGTGCCGGGCACGCAGACTCGCGATTTGTCGTTGCGATCGACATCCGTGCACATCGTCAATTCGCTCTCGTCCTTTGCGGAGTTGAGCAGTTCCCGGATGCGCTCGGCGTCCTCCACCGGGTCGCGGCCGCGCGCAATCGTCCCACTGATCGGACAGGTCTCGATCCGCCTTCCTTCGACGCGCACATACATTTCGGGCGAGGCGGAAACCAAAAACTCGCCCTCCCCGAGATTAATCAGTGCGCCGTAGGGCGCGGGATTGGCTTGGCGCAGCCGGTGAAAGACGAGGCTGGGAGCATCGGTGCAAGTATCGGCGAGCAGCTGCCCGACCACGACCTCGAACAAATCCCCACGAGCAAACGCCGCCCTGGCGCGCTCGACCAATGCGGCATACTCCCCGGGCCCATGGTCGCTCTCCATCGGACGGCCGACGGAGGCACGATCAACGCGATAAGGCGCCGGTGACGTCGCGCGCGGGAGACCGTTCGTCGAAACGCCATCCGCTTCGAATTCGTAGCGATGAGTCGCCGCGATCTGCCGCATATGGTCAACAACGAGTAGTTCGTCCGGCAGATAGAGGACGAGATCGCGTTGATCCTCCGGCCGCGGCAGACGCAGCCGCATCGGCTCGAACTGAAATACCAAATCGTATCCAAATGCGCCGTATAGTCCGAGATGCTGATCTTCGGGACTGGCGAACAGGTCGATCAGGTTTCGCAGGACCGAGAACACCGAAGGTTGTCGACTGCGGCTCTCCTCCGGGAAGCGCCGCTCCGTTTCTTCGATCTCACCCGAAATACGGTCGGGTTCAGCCCGTTCAACAAAGGTGGCGGAGAGATTGGCGAGGTTCCGCGCAACCGACGGGATGAGAATTCGGCCTCGCTCGTTCAACGCTTCGATCGAAAATCGGCGGCTTTGTGCCGTAAAGATAAGCGGCGGGTCGACAAACCCCATGTCCCAGCGCGTGTAGCGGCCGGGAAACTCGAAGCTCGACGAAAACAACACGCCGCGCCGCTTATCGAGCGCTTCGGCAAGTGTCGTGTCGGCCGGCTGATAGTCGCGAGTGCGGATCTCGCGGGTAATATGGATGCCGCCCTTGGTAATGTAGCCCTGCCGCATGGGATCTCCTCTGGCCCGCGCCGCCTCGGGAGGTCCGGGAGGTTCCGCTCTGGAATGGCAAAGGCCGCCCGGTCTTCCCTAGGCGGCCTTCAATCAAAACAATGCCGATGGCCGCCGCTGTTACACGGGCCACCACCAGATCGCTGTGTGCGCAAACTTCATGGCACCCATCTAGCAGCTCTTTGGGCGCATCGCAACCTCATCCTGCGGAGCGATCGTACCCCGCCGCGGCTAGATCGAATTCCTTCGGCCGGCTGAACATCTCGTTACGGACATCCCACAGCTCTGGATAGATGGGGTTCTCGAAGAGCTGGTTAGCCGCCTGCTTCAAATATCTGAGCCCGCTCGACCCGCCCGTTCCGGCGTTGCTGCCGATGACTCGCGATACAGTAGCAAGATGTGTAAAGCGCCATTTGCGGAACGCATCCTCCAGATCGATTAGCTTCTCGCCGAGCTGATACAATCCTGGCGCGCTCATTCGATTTCTGTAGACATGAGCCCAGGCTCGGAAGACTGCTTCGCTCTTCTCGTGCCTGAGCGAGTAGTCCCCCGGTCGAGGGTGCGCAATACCGAAGATCGGAAGGGTTCTTGCCATATAAGTGATTACTGCGTCGTAGATGCCTGGTGCTTCGAGCGCCGCCCCCAACGCCCCTCTCTCTTCGTCGGTTTGCGCGATTTTGAATACGTCGACGGCTCGCGTTTGCCCGCCGGGCAGTTCAAACCCAATCGACCGGTATTTGAGCCCCAACTTGAATTCCAAGACGCGGTATTGAACAGATTGGAAGCCTGAAGCGCCATCCCTGCCGACTGTCTCGCGGAATAGAAAAAATTCATCAGGTGTCAAAGTCGCCAGCACATCCCAACTGGATATGAGGATGTGTTGGATCGCGCTGACACGCGATAAGCGCTTAAACGCGATAATGCAATCCGCTTCCTGTGCTTGTTCTTTCATTAAAGAGGCGATGGCACGGTCGAGCTCGTGGATCGCGAGCTTGAACCAGAGCTCGTGCTGCTGATGGATGATGATGAAGAGCAATTCATCATCGGATCTCGTCTGCAGCGTTTGAGCTGAAAGGAGCTGCCGAAGTCCAAGATAACTGGCGTAGGTATTCGTCATCTCTTCGCGCAACTTCGCCGCGCTTGACCTATTCCGCCGCTGCGCTAGCCAAAAAGCGTCTAACGAGCACTACCTTCTGCGCCGTCCGGCCAAGAAAATGATAACCCGATCCGCCCTCGGCAAGCGTATCGAGAAACGCATCAGGATCGCTTATCCGGACGGTGCCGAGAATATCGACACCGCGCCGCAGGAACGGATCGGGGAGGAGACCGACCGTCGGACCGACCATCGTCACCCGAGCCGTGCTTTTCGCCAAGGTGAGGAGCTGGTCCAGCGTGTCGTTGATCAAGGTGGTGCCGGTGATCAGCAAGACGTCGGCCTCGGGAACGACGCTGGCCGCCTCGTCCGCCGGCCGGAAGAAAGGCAGCTCCTCAGCCTTCAGCGTCGCGGGATCCTGTTCGAGCACCAGAAATGGCTGGTGGCGGCGTTTGAGCTCGCGCAGGAACGGCACGAAAGCGCCGACCACGACGACCTTGTCTCCCGGGTGGATCTCGGTTGCGTCAAAGGCATCAATGCCAACGCGGAGCTCTGTCTCCCGATGCGGGCGGCGCCGCCAGCAGCTATCGGCAAGCGCATTCATAGCGGCGATACCAAGCGCGCGCCGAATGCCGTTCTCGCTCAGCGCCTCCGCGGCGAGATCGAGCGCCGGCCGGCCGGCCAATTTACCAGGAAACGGTATCGCCATCGCGGAACTCGGGCAACACACCGCCTCGGGGATCGTCTTGATCGGCGTCGCACACGCGCCAGCGATCCCGTTATCCAGCTTTACCCCGGTAAAGAAGAGACCGATTACCGCCCGCTCGACCGTGATGTCAGCGGCCTCGGGGCCCAGGTTGTCGGGGATCGCGGTGAGTGTCTCCTGAAGGATCGCACTGCTGTCGCTCATCTTAACTCTTCATCGTTGATGGGCCGCTGATCCCAACCATATCGCAGACAAGCGGTCGTGAGGAGGAGATCATGGCGGTTATCGAGGCAGTACGCAGAGAGCCCGCCGCACAGCTGCGCCGGGCTCGCATGCTGATAGACGGGAATTGGGTAGAGAGCGCATCCGGCGAGGTCTTGCCGGTCGAAAACCCGGCGCGACGCGAGATCATCGCGGAGATCCCACGCGGCGGCGCGGCCGATGCCGAGCGTGCGGTGGCGGCGGCCGCGGCAGCGTTTCCGGCCTGGGCGCGGGTGGCACCGCGTGAGCGGGGGCGGATGTTGCTGCATATCGCTGAGGTGCTCGAAGCGCGCGCCGAAGAAATGGCGCGCACGATCGCGCTGGAGACTGGCAATGCATTGCGCACGCAGGCGCGGCCCGAGGCGCGACTGGCGGCCGACATCTTCCGCTATTTCGGCGGCCTTGGCGGTGAGCTCAAAGGCGAGACGATCCCGTTTGGCGAGCATGTGCTGAGCTATACGCGGCGCGAGCCGCTGGGTGTCGTCGGCGCGATCATTCCGTGGAACGCGCCGGTGCTGCTCGGCGCGCTCAAAATCGCGCCGGCACTCTGCGCCGGCAATACGATCGTGCTGAAGGCGGCCGAGGACGCGCCGCTCGGCGTGTTGCTGATGGTTGAGATCTGCCACGAGCATCTGCCGAAGGGCGTGGTCAATGTGTTGACCGGGCTCGGCGAGGAATGCGGCGCACCGCTGACCCGGCATCCCGACGTCCGCAAGCTGTCCTTCACCGGATCGACCGAAGTCGGCAAGCTGGTGATGAGTGCCGCTTCCGAACGGATCGTCCCAGTGTCGCTCGAGCTCGGCGGCAAGAGCCCGTCGATCGTCTTTCCGGATGCGAACGAGGACTGGGCCGTCGACGGCATTATTGCGGCGATGCGCTTTACGCGTCAGAGCCAGTCTTGCACTGCCGGCTCGCGGCTCTTTTTGCATGCCGACATCTTCGACCCGTTTCTTGGCCGGCTGCAAGAGAAGACCGCGGCGCTCAAGATCGGCGACCCGCTCGATGAGGCGACGGATATCGGCGCGATCATCAACGAGAAGCAGTTCAATAGAGTCTGCTCTTATGTCGAGGACGGCCTCAACCAGCCGGCGGCGCGGCTCGTCATGGGCGGGTTGCCGCCGAAGACCGGGCCGCTCAGCGAAGGCTATTTCGCGTTGCCGACGGTATTCGCCAATGTCGCGAGCGACTGGCGGCTGGCGCGCGAGGAGATCTTCGGGCCGGTGTTAGTCGCGATCCCATGGCGAGACGAGGCCGAGGCGATCCGCATGGCCAATGACAGCCATTACGGGCTCGCGGCCTATGTGTGGACGCGCGACATCGGCCGGGCTCTCAGGACCGCGCACGCGATCGAGGCCGGCTGGGTCCAAGTCAACCAGGGCCTCGGCCAGTCGCCCGGCCACTCGTATGGCGGCTACAAACAGAGCGGCATCGGCCGCGAATTCTCGCTCGAAGGCATGCTGGACAGCTTCACGCAAAGAAAGAACGTCACCGTCAATTTGAGTGTATAGGGGTCAGAGCGGCGGACGCCGCTCGGGCTGTGTCATTTCGAAGGCGCGAGCGGCGCGTAGCACCCGCTCATCGCCGTAAAGCGGGCCGACGATCTGCAGGCCGACCGGCAGCCCGGCGTGCGCCAGACCGCAAGGAATGCTCGCCGCTGGCTGGCGCGTCATATTGAACGGGTAGCTGAGCGGTGACCAGTCGATCCAGTGCCGTTCCGTCGCCGGGTCGTTCAGATCCTGCCCGACCGGCAAGGCCGGAACCGGCATCATCGGTGTCAGCAGCAGATCGTATTTGCGGTGAAACTCTGCCATCTGCAGGCCGAGCGAGGTGCGGACGAGGTCGGCGCCGAGATAGCCGACGGCGCTAATCCGCTCGCCCTCCGCCGCCGTTGCGGCCAGACCGGGGTCGATCATCCCCCTCCGGTCCGCGGGAAAGCCGGCGAGGAGCTTGGCGGCCCCGGCCGCCCACAGAGTAAACAGCGCGTCGCGCGGCGAATCGAAAATCGCGTCGATCTCTTCGACAATGGCCCCCAAGGCCTCGAATTGTTTGGCAGCTTCGGCAACCGAGCCGGCTATCTCCGGGTCGACCTTCGCGTAACCGAGGCTCGGGCTGTATGCGATACGCCAGCCGCGCACGCCGCCTTCGAGGCCGTCGAGATAGTCCTGGTCGGTGGGAGGTAACGCATAGGGATCTCGGTGGTCGGGACGGGAGAGGACGGTCAGCATCAGTGCCGCATCCGCGACGGTCCGGGTCATCGGCCCGACATGCGAGAGAAGCCCCATCGGCGAAGCCGGATAGGCCGGCACCCGACCAAAACTGGGCTTCAGCCCAAAGACGCCGGTAAAGGCGCTCGGGATGCGGATCGATCCGGCGCCGTCGCTCCCAACATGCAGCGCCCCGACGCCGGCGGCGCAGGCAGCTGCGGCGCCGGCGCTGCTGCCGCCCGCAGTGCGCGAGAGGTCCCACGGGTTGCGGGTGATCCCGGTCAGCGGGCTGTCACCCAGCGCCTTCCAGCCGAACTCCGGTGTCGTGGTCTTGCCGAGAATGACGGCGCCGGCTTCGCGCAATCGCGCTGTTGCCGGGGCGTCCTCCGACCAATCCTGCTCCGGCTCGACGAGTGGCGACCCGCGCAGCGTCGGGAAACCGCGCATCAGCAGCAGATCCTTTATCGTCACCGGGGACCCCGTCGAGTTGCCCGGTGGGCTCGCCGCGCAGCCAGCGTCCCTCGGACTCGCGCGCCGCAGCGAGCGCGCCGTCGCGATCGACAACACAAAAGGCGTTGAGCCGAGGCTGCAGCGCGTCGAGGCGATCGAGAAGCAGCCGGGTCATCTCGACCGGCGACAACGCCCGCTTGCGGTAAAGCTCGAGCAACGATACGGCCGAGGCGTAAGCGACATCTTCTTCGCGTGCCATCGTTCCTCCGTCGGCTGCGACTATCCGCTAATCTCCGCCGGGCCGCAACGCGGCGTCGGCTATCCTTCGCATGGTTTTCGCGCCGAGGATTGCGTATGCTCGATCCGAATAACAAAAGGACCCGCCGGGAAGGCATGAGAGCTTTCGTCAGGATATTCCGAGCGGCAGTTGCAGCGGTAGTGCTCGGGCTGTATTTCGTGTCAGCCGCTTGGGCGCAATCTGCGCCAAAGACGTTGCGCTTTATCCCGCAGGCCGATCTGAGGAGCATCGACCCAATCTGGACGACCGCCTATGTGACGCGCAACTTCGGCTATCTGGTGTTCGATACGCTGTTCGCGCTCGACAAGGATTTCAAGCCGCAGCCGCAAATGGTCGACCGTTGGACGCTCAGCGAAGACAAACTCTCTCACCGCTTCACGTTGCGCGACGGGCTGAAATGGCATGACAGCCAGCCGGTCCGCGCCGCCGATTGCATCGCTTCGCTCGAGCGCTGGGGCAAACGTGACACGCTCGGGCAAAAGCTCATGGAAGCGGTCGGCGAGATGCGGGCGGTCGACGACAAGACGTTCACGATCGCGCTCAAATCGCCGTTTCCGCTGCTCCTCGACGCGCTCGGCAAGCCTTCCAGCAACGTGCCGTTCATGATGCCGGAGCGGCTTGCCAAGACCGACGCCTACCAGCAGATCCCGGAGGCGATCGGATCGGGCCCGTTCAAATTCGTCAAGGACGAATGGGAACCCGGCCACAAGGCGGTTTTTGTAAAGAACCCGGACTATGTGCCGCGCGAGGAGGCGCCGAGCTTTGCGGCCGGCGGCAAGGTGGCCAAGGTCGATCGCGTCGAGTGGCTCTACATTCCCGACACCGCGACCGCCGCGGCCGCGCTGAACTCGGGCGAAGCGGATTGGTACGAGCAGCCGCCGGCCGACCTCGTTCCCGTGTTCGCCGCCAACAAGGACATCGTAGTCGCTACCGTCGATCCGCTCGGCAACCACGGCATCCTGCGCTTCAATCACATTCAGCCGCCGTTCAACAATTTGCAGCTGCGGAAGGCCGTGTTGAACCTCGTCGATCAGAAGGACTACATGGGCGCGGCGGCGGGCGATCCGAAATACTGGAAGACCTGCGCGGCTCTGTTTGGCTGCGGCACGCCGTTCGAGACCAATGCTGGCACCGACGC
>Ga0126381_100009794_pt1 | contig 10768 bp, 3 predicted proteins | sample PanSoiMetPlot_28_FD_96465 | JGI IMG/M metagenome (GOLD analysis project Ga0126381, IMG submission 96465) | Tropical forest soil microbial communities from Panama - MetaG Plot_28 | ecosystem: Environmental > Terrestrial > Soil > Tropical forest > Bulk soil | place: Panama | collected 2016-02-17
ACCACCGTGAGAACAATCGCCAAGCCCGCAAACGTGCTGAGCAGACCCATAGCAAAACGCGGCTGCGAGAGCTGGAGATACATCAGCTCGTTCATCGTGCGGACTTGCGTAACGGGAATGTCTTTATCCATCCCCGAAACAATGCGCTGAACACTGACAGCCAGGCTCGTCGGATCGACCGAGGTGCGCACCACCGAATAGAGACAGCACCAGGTCTTCAGCTGAGCCGAGGGCAGGTACATCGCGGCACCCATTTCTCGGTCGGTTGCACCGAGCCGGATGTTGCCAACCACGCCCACGATTTCTCGCCAGGGCGGACCTCCCGGCGTCCCGTTTCCTGCGCCCGGTTTCAGCTTCTTGCCAAGCACGTTCTCGCCGGGGAAAAACTTTTGTGCGAAGGCGCGATTCACGATCATGACTTGCTCAGCGCTCATGTCGTCATGATCTGTAAAATCCCGGCCGGCGACCATTGGCATCTGCATCGCCTGAAAATAGCCGGGCGTAACGGGCGTAAGATTCGCGCTCGCGTGCTGACCATCGGGCTTGGGATGCTCGGGATCTTCGAAGCTGATCACAGCTCCATCATTCGACATCGGGAGGATCAGCACGCCGCCGGCCGACTGCACCCCCGGCAGCGCCCGCAGCTTCTCGAAGTAGTCGCGATAGAACTGCGGACGCCCATCTCTCGACTCAGTCGTCGGCATTTCAAAGTACATCGTGGTCAGGTGGTTGGGATTGAATCCCTCATCGGCGTGCAGCAGCTTTGAAAAGCTCGTAATCAGCAAACCGGCGCCCACAGTCAGCAACAATCCCAAAGCGACCTGGGCCACGACAAGGGAGGAGCGCAGCCAGTCGCGGCCGAAAACTTGACTCCTTCCACCCTCTTTCAGGGTAGAAACCAGATCGGTGCGCGATCCCGAGACTGCAGGAATGACACCGAAAACGATTCCCGCGACGAAAGACACGAACATCGCGAAGGCGAGCACGCGAAGATCGACCCCCGCATTCCGGGCCCGCGGAATGCTGTTGCCGATCAACGAGAGAAGGAGAGGCGTGCACAGGAAGGCTAGGGCGCAGCCGGCAATTCCTCCGGCAATGCTCAGCGCGAGGCTCTCAGCCAGCAACTGACGCACGATGCGGCGTCTGCCTGCGCCTAGTGCCGATCGTAAGGCCATCTCCCGCTGTCGTTCGCGCACGCGCGCGAGCAGCAGGTTGGCGATGTTGCCGCATGCGATCAGGAGTACCAGAGCGACCGAACCGAAGACCACTAAGAGTTCGCTTCGAGTATCACCCAGCAAGGCCGCGATCTCTGTTATGACGCGCGCTGAGGGGTGCTTTGTGTTCGTGTTGGGATACCGTTTCGCAAGTTCCGTGGCAATGGCCCTCAGATCCTGGTCTGCCGCCACGACGGTGAATCCGGGCTTCAACCGCCCGAATACCCTCAGGAAGTGGGAGCCTCGATTCTTGATATTCGAGTGCGGGTCCGTTGGATCGTCGTCTACCGCCAGCGTGGTCCAAATTGCATTCGTCGGACGGGTCAGGGGAAATCGGAAAGACGGCGGCATGACGCCGACCACGGTGAACAGCTCTCCGCTAAGGTGAACCGCGCGCCCGACGACTGATTTATCCGACCCGAATTGCGAGACCCACAGTGCATGACTAATCAGGGCGACCTTGGTTCCCGTTTTCTCCTCATCTTGCGTAAAACTTCGACCTAGTTCCGGTGGTACTCCCAGCGCGGGGATCAAGTCCCATGAAACCACTTCACTGTCGAGTTGCATCGGCCGGTCGAGACCGGTGAGAACATAAACCGTATCGTGATACGAAACGAGATGATCGAACGTGTGGTTCTGTGCCCGCCAATCGAAAAAGTCCGGATAAGAGGCGTTGGAGCCTTGAAATCGGTGCAACTCGCTGGATTGCGCCTCAACCAGTCGCTCCGGCTGAAAATACGGCAAGGGCCGCAGCATGACCGCATCGACCACACTGAAGACAGCGGTATTGGCGCCAATTCCCAACGCCAGGGTAATGACCGCGACCGAGGTGAAGCCCGGCTTTTTGCGCAATTGTCGAAGCGCGTACCGCAGGTCTTGCATGAGACCGGTGATCATTGTTCTAGTCTCCTAGTCCAAGCGCAGCGCCACCAACGGGTCTACCCGCATCGCTCGCCGTGCGGGAACATAGCAAGCCGACAAAGTTACGATCGCAACGATGACAGCAACGCTGATATAGGTCACCGAATCCATGGCACTGATGCCATAAAGCTGCGTCGCCAAAAGCCGCGCGAGGAAGAAAGCGCCAGCCACACCAAGCGCGATTCCCGCGAGAGAGAATTTGGCTCCCTCTTTCATCACGAGAAGAAGAACATCGCGGCGTTGAGCGCCAAGCGCCAGGCGAACGCCCATTTCCCGTGTGCGTCTTGATACGAGAAACGACAGGACGCCGTAGACGCCGACAATTCCCAGCACCAGGGCTACGCCGGCAAAAACTGAGAACAGAACGGTAGTCGATTCGGGGGCGGATGCGGCATCGGAAACAACTGCCTGCATCGTTCTCACCTCGCTTACGGGAATGTTGGGACTCGAAGCCAGCAGCACGGCTCGCAGATGTTTGGATACTTCAGGGCTGTCTGAGCCGGTGCGGACTGCAATTGTCATCTCTGCCGGCACTCGTCCATCTTCGAGCGTCGCATCTTTAGTAAAGGGAACATACGCTGTACCCTTCATGTAGTCGGGCTCATCATTCTGCAGGTCGTAGGCACGTACGTCGGCAACGATTCCGACCACGGTCCGCCATTTGCTGTCATTTACGAAGCGCACATGTTTCCCCATGGCATCGCCGGCCGGCCAGAATCTCTTCGCGGTCGTGGCCGACAAAACGACGACTGGCGGTCCGCCCGACTCGTCCGCATCGCTGAACCAACGCCCGGACAATAGCGGGACTCCCATCACGCGGAAGTAGTCGGGTGTGACGACATCAAGCCAGAACAGAGGCTGAGATTGGGTCGAAGCGGATGAAGACAAGCCTTCGAGATCGAAGGAACGTTTGGCCACTCTTCCGCCCAGAGGAAGCGTATTCACCAGAGCCACGCCGCTGACTCCGGCCGAGGAACGAACTTGTTCGACGAGATTCCGGTAAAAAGCCAGGCAACGAGCTGGATCGCTGCACAACGTTTCGTCCGGGGTGATTCGCGCGGTCAGCCTTCGCTCCGGACGAAATCCCATTTCGGTGTGAGACAGCGCCCAGAAACTTCGAATGAGAAGCCCGGCGGCAATCACCAGCATCACCGACAGAGCCACTTCTGCAATCGCCAGCGAAGCGCGCAAGCGGCGGGAGACGGAAGCGACGGCTCCGCGCCCGGCCGAGTTTAGCGAATCGGAGAGAGTCGAGCGTGCAGACTGCAGCGCCGGGGCCAGTCCGAAGGCCAAACCTGTCAGTACGGCAAGAGCGCCGGTGAACACCAGCACTCGCCAATCCAGCTTCGCATCGAGTAGGCGGGGGGTATCGGGAGGCAAGGTTGTTTTGAGCACGGACAATCCAACCGCAGCCAGGCCGAACCCCAATACCGCGCCGACCGAGGCCAGCACTATGCTTTCGGTCAGGAGCTGCCGAGCCAGACGGCGCGGCGCCGCTCCCAGTGCGCACCGAATCCCCATTTCCTTTTCGCGGGTGGCGGCACGCGAGAGCATCAGGTTCGCCACATTGGCGCATGCAATCAAAAGCACGAGCCCTACGGCGCCTAGGAGCAACAACAGTCTGGTTCTCACCTCCGCCACCAAGCCGCTGCGAAGCCCGACGACCGAAACGTTCGCATTCCAACTTGACGGCATCGTCCAAGGGAACAGTGCGAATACGCGAGACTGGAACAAACGGATTTCCGCACTTGCCTCGGACAGGGAAACCGCCAGATGGAGGCGCCCGATCACAGGCATATAATCTCCCGCCCAGTAAGTTTCCGGATTCTGTGGTTCGTTGTGCAGAGGGACCCAAAGCTGAGTTCTTGGCGAGGGAAAATGAAAGTCGCCAGGCATAACGCCCACGACTTCGCGGCTCACACCCTCGAGCTCAATCGACTTCCCAATGATTCCGGTGTCACTTCCGAACCGCTGCGCCCACAGATCGTGGCTGAGAACAACGTAACGGTCGCGACCCGGAGCGTCCTCGCCGGAGACGAAGGTCCGTCCAAAATCAGCACGCACTCCAAGCACCGAGAACAACTCGGCCGATGTCGCGGTACCGGTCAGCCGGATCGGCTCGCCCACATGCGTTAGGTTGAATTCGTGCCCTTCGGCGTAGGCCGCAACATCCATCGAGTGGACCTGCTCACGCATCGCCGCGAATGCACCCTTGGGATAGTCACCCGTTATGCTGACTAACTCCGCTGGACGCGGGTAGGGCAGAGGCCGTAGCAGAATACTGCTTACGAGGCTGAAGATCGCGGTGTTCGCGCCGATTCCTAATGCCAGTGTGAACGTTGCTACCGCCGTGAAACCAACGCTCCTGCGCAGCTGCCGCAGCCCGAAACGAATGTCTTGAAGAAATCCCGTCATACTCCCTGTCCCTTTTTTATTCGTAGTGCAGAGCCGTGATGGGCTGGACCTGCACGGCGCGGCGTGCGGGCACGCAGGCCGCGAGCACCGCTACGGCTGCAATCGCAATCGTCACCACCAGCAAAGTCATTGGATCGCGGTAGGTGACGCCATATAGCTGGTTCTTGGCCAAACTGCCCAGCCCGATGGAGACTGGAACCGCCAATGCAACGCTGAAAGCGGTCATGGTCAAGACTTCACGCAGGACCATCCGGACAACCCTCGCACGGGTGGCACCCAGGGCCATGCGAATCCCGATCTCCCGCGTCCGCTGGGCAATCGAGTAAGCGAGCACTCCGTAGAGCCCGATTGCGGTAATGAAAACAGCAGCCAGTCCAAAGCTGCTGGCCAGAAACGAGAGCATTCGCTCTGAGGTGAGAGTGCTGTCGATCTCCGAGTCCATGGACTGTAGAGAATCGACCACGAGCTTGGAGTCGATATCGGCAACCGCCCTGCGTACGGTGCCGGCGGCGTCTTCCGGAGCCTGCTTGGTCCGGATGTATACAGCCACGGCTGCCGGCTGCGCGTCTTGGAAAATCGGCGTGTAATAGATCGGCGCCGGCTTGTCTTGCACGCTGAAGTGTTTGGCATTTTTCACGACGCCGACAATGAGCAGAGTGTCGTCCTTGGATTTTCCAACGCTAAATGTTCTGCCGATCGCCTGCTCCGGGTTGCCGAGGAACCGGTGCGCGAAAGTTTCATTCACCACAACCACGCGGGCTGTGCCAGGCACGTCGCTCTCATTAAAAACACGCCCCGCGACGAGCGGCAGATGCAGAGTTGAAAAATAGGATGGCGTGACGTGCTCCCACTCGAAACTCATCCGTTCCCCGTCTTGAGCCTGATACCCGGGGATAGTGATCGAAGAGGTATTGTCGGAATGCGCGAGCAGGGGATCATCGGTCATCCCGACGGACTGCACTCCTGGTTCGGATCCGAGCACGTTTAGAAGTTGCTGGTAGAGCGCCGTGACGGCCCCAGGTTGATATCCCGCAAGATGAGGATCGAGCTGAAAAGTGAGGAGATGATCGGTAACGAATCCCACGTCAACAGACTTGAGATTCCGGAGCGTGCGGCTGAACAATCCAGCGCCCACCAGCAACACCAGACTCAAGCCGATCTGCATACCCACAGTGATCCGCCGGAAACGGGCGTGAGCAATTTCCGCAGTGCCCGTCTGTTGCCGCAGGGCGACAGCGACGTTGGGCCGGTAGAACTGAAAAATCGGGGCGAGACTGAACACGAGGCTAGCGGCCACCGAGATCAGAAAACAGAACAGCACCAGGTTCCGATCGGGAGTCGCTGAAAGCGACGTCATCCCCGCGGTAGTCGCGGTCGGATTGATGAAATCAACGAGCGCGCGGGTTAGCAGTGGTGAAAGCACCAGGCCGAGGGCCCCGCCGGTCACGCCCAGCACCAGCCCTTCCGCCAGCAACTGACCGGCGACTCTTTTACGAGTCGCACCCAACGAATAACGCACTGACATTTCTCGAACCCGTCCTGCACCGCGCACCAGTAAAAGGCTTCCAACGTTTGCAGTCGCCATGAGAGTGAGCAAGCCGACCATACTCATCAGAATCAGCAGGGGCACTCCCATGTTTTCGCGCAAGGGAGAGAATCCCTTCGAACCGTCGAGCAGCGTCACATAGCTCTTCGCGACGAACTGCTCACGAAAGCGTTGGCTCTTTGACGTAATGCTTTCAACCTCCATGGCCCGCAGTGACTTCCATAGCGGATTAATTCCGGCCTCAGCCTGCGGAACGGTCATACCTGGCTTCAAACGGGCCACAATGTTCAGCCATCTCGACCGCCGATCTTCCAGTTCGTCCCACAGTGGAGTCATTTGCCCCTTCATCGTGATGGGGACGAACAAATCCGGAAGTGTTCCGCTGATCACGCTGTTAAAGCCGGGCTGCACGACGCCGACGATCGTGAACGGATTACCGTTAATCGAAATGGCCTGATTGATGACGGAGGGGTCGGATGCGAAATGCTGCGTCCAATAGCGGTAACTGAGGACTACGAACGGCGAGGATCCATGGGTTGCGCTGTCCTGGGGAATGAAGAGTCGCCCCAATGCTGGTTTTACGCCCAGCACCGAAAAATAATTTCCGCTAACCAGTTCGCTATTGGCAAGAGTCGGCACGTCGTGCCACTGCACGCCAACCTGAGCAGGAAACATGCACAGCACTCCAGAGAACACGCGGTTCTGATCGCGGAGGTCGCGATACATCGGATACGAAAAATATTGCCCGGGATCGCCTCCGTAGGAACTCGTGTGCCCGGTGTCGGATCCGGTGAACTTAAGCATGATCAGGCGATCAGGCTCGGTGACCGGCAGGCGTCTGAGCAGGACCTGGTCCACCAGCGAGAAGATGGCCGCATTCGCGCCAATACCAACGGCCAAGGTGAGCACGGCCACCAGACTGAATCCCGGATGCTTGCCCAGCTGGCGCAAGGCATAACGAACATTCTGAAAAACGCTGTCCATAGGTCCTCACTCGTAATGCAACGCCACCATCGGATCGACCTGCGCAGCGCGGCGCGCCGGGATGTAGCTGGCAAGCAGGGATGACGTCCCGAGCAACACGGCGACGGCGGCGAGAGTTGCAATGTCCCAGGATCGAACCCCAAACAACAGGTCGCGTATCAAAGTTGCCGCCGCCACTGCGCCGACCAGGCCTGCGCCGATTCCAATTCCAGTCAGCCACGCGGCTTCTCGCAAGACGAGCTGATACACGGAACCTCGTTGCGCGCCGAGCGCCATGCGAACGCCGATCTCGCGCGTTCTCCGTCCCACGGAATAGGCAATCACACCGTAGAGACCAACCACCCCAAGCAACAGCGCTAATCCGGCAAACCCGCCCACCAGCCAGGCGGAGGAGCGATGCAAATACGCACTCGGGGAATCGTTGATTCTCGCGATCATGGTGGCTTCGTTCATCGTTCCGATCGCAGGACTGATATCACGGACAGATTTCACCAGCGCGGGAAGAAGCGCTGCTTCCGACTGCGACGTGCGGACTACGACGTTGAAATCCGTGTCGGGATTTTGATTGAACGGATAGTAAACCGCAGGCCAAATGTCAGCGTCCAGCGAGCCATCCCGGACGTTGTCGACCACACCAATCACTTCATAGATCGAATTGGGGGAGAGCGAATTGTCGCCGATCTTCTGGCTGATCGGATCCTCGCCGGGGAAATACTTATCGGCCAGCGCCTGGTTGATGATCAGCACGCGTGGTTTGGACGCGTCCTCAGCGTCGGTGAAATATCTGCCTCGAAGAAGTCGGGCGCGGATCGTGGTGAAGAAGGCCGGACTCACATCTCGTTCGTTCACCTCATTGTGTTCCCCGTTGTAAGGCTTGCCAACGACTCGGATCCATGTCGTGTTGCCATTGAAGCTGACGGGCAAAACGCTGGTGATGCCCGCTGACTGCACGCCGGGCAAAGCCCGAATGCGATCGAGGATCTCTCTTCCCGCGGCTGACTGTTGTTCATCTTTCGGAAATGCCGATTCGGACAAAGCGACTTCCATCGTGGCCAGATGATCCGGCTGGAAGCCGGTCTCAACGTGAAGCAAGTAGTAGAAACTCTTGCCGAGGAGTCCAGCGCCTACGAGTAGAACTACAGCGACCGCAAGTTCAACCACCACGAGGTTCGCGCCAAAGCGCCGCCACATCGTTCCGGCGTAACCCCGGCTGCCTTCGACCAGACCGTCCCGGACCTGACTCAGCGATACACGGAATATCGGCGCCAGAGAAAATACGCCCGTCGTCCCCAGTGCGAGCGCAGCCGCAAAAACCAGAACGTGCGCATTCAATCCCAGCCCCGACAGGAAGGGCATGCCGTTCATCATGTCTTTGGAGATGAGGCGGGTCAGGCCTAGCATCGCTCCTTGCGCAGCCAGTACTCCCAACAGCCCGCCCACGACGGCCAGAGCCAATCCCTCAGTCGCGAATTGCCGAATCAAGCGCAGGCGCGACGCGCCCAGTGCACCTCGCACTGCGATCTCGCGTTTGCGGCTCTCGGATCGCACCAACAGCAAACTCGACACATTGACACAAGCGATCACCAACAGAAGACCTGCTCCTCCAAGAAGCGCCAGCAGAATTGGCCGGATGTCTCTGACAAATTCGTCTGACAAGAGTCCCACGTAGGCACCTTGACCCCGGTTGTCGACCGGATACTGCTTCTCAAGTTGCTTGGCAACCGTTTGCATATTGGCCCGTGCCTGATCGAGGGAGACGCCCTCCCTCAGGCGTCCAATTCCCGTCAGGTTGTGGCACCCCCGACGTTTCGCGCATTGGTCCACGGGGTGGAGGGTGGCCCAGAATTCGGCATTTCCCATGGGGGCGAACTGAAATGATGCAGGCAGCACTCCGACGATCGTGTAGCGAACGCCGCTGAGCGTTACGACCTGGCCCGCCACGTCTTTTTTGCCGCCAAATCTCTTTTGCCATGTCGCGTAGCTCAAGATCACCGTCGGCGGAGCTTCGGGCAGATCCTCGCCCGGGCGAAAGTCCCGCCCGACTACAGGAATGATCCCCAGCGTGCGAAAGAATCCGTCGCTCACACGAAGGGCGGGGACGGGTTCCGTCACGGCCGGGGTGGTAAGCAGAAATCCCGCAGTTGTGTAAACGTCCATCGAACTGAAAACCTGGTTCTGCTTTTTCCAATCCAAATAGTCGGGATAAGAAAGGTTGGCGCGCGGAAACATCGCGGCGCTTTCGGTCACCAAAACGAGTTGTGCCGGGTTTGCATACGGCAACGGTTTGATCAGCGCGGCATCAACAAAGCCGAAGATGGCGGTACTCGCACCGATCCCCAATGTCAAAATGAGGATTGCCGTTACACCAAATCCGGGACTCTTGCGCAGCTGCCGAAGCGCATATCGAACGTCGTGAATAAGGTTTTCCATCTCGATTCTGCCTCACTCGTTACGCAATGCAACCATGGGATCAATCTTTGCCGCGCGCCATGCCGGAACACAGCACGCTATCGCCGCCACCGCTGCCATCAGCAGGATTACGCCCAGATACGTGACCGGATCGAGACGCGAGACTCCAAACAGCATGGCTGCAATGGCCTGACTCGCCAGCGCTGCGCCAATCAGGCCTATCGCCGCACCAAAGCCTGCAAGCATCATCCCTTGCCGCAAGACCAACGAAACAATGCTGCCGCGTGTTGCCCCTAACGCCGAACGCACGCCGATCTCGCGGGTGCGCTCGCTCACGCTGGCGGAGAGAACGCCGTAGATGCCCGTCGCCGCCAGCACCAATCCCATCAACCCGAATGCCTCGAACAGGATCAGAAGAAACCGGCGCTCCGTGGCCGACGCGGCGAGCAAGTCGTCCATCATCGCGACTCGGACAATCGGTTGTTCACGATCCACCGACCAGATCGCATTCTTGATCGCAGAGACTGATTGCGCAGGGTCGCCCTGCGTCCGCACAACCAACGATAGGGTTCCGTCTGCCCAATGCCATTGCTCGGTCGTTGTGTAGACGGCATCGGTATCGCTGAGGGAAAGCGACATCTGCTTCACGTCTCCCACCACCCCCACCACCGTGAACATAGGCGAGGTGAGCCGTCCTCCGACGTGAACGCGTTTCCCAATCGGATCTTGATTCGCAAATCTTCTCTTGGCCAACGACTCGCTAATAAGAATGACCGGCGTACTCGCCCTGTCGCGCTCGTCGAGCAAACGCCCGCGCTTCAGAGGAATATTGAGGGCGTGAAAATACCCGGGCGTCACCGAATAGCGATAGACTGCATAACCCGTGCTCGGGCCATCTCCTTCGAATTGCGCGCCGAACACATCGGAGTCCCCGCTCAGAGGCAGCTGGCTCGTGAATGCTGCTTCCCTAACTCCGGGAACCCGGCGTACTGCATCGAGAGCCTGCGCGAAGAACTGATGACAAACGCGATCGTCGTCGTACTTCCGCCCATAGGTCTGTACCTGCATGCTCACCATGCCGAACGCATCAAAACCCGGGGGAATGGCAAACAGCCGTCGCAAACTGCGCAACAGCAGACCGGCGCTGACGAGCAAAACCAGAGCCAACGCCACTTCCGCCACTACGAAGACGCGTCGCGTTGTCTGATGGCTTCCCGCAGTACGCTGCGAACTTTGTTGTAATGCGCTTTGCAAATCCTGGCGGGAAGAGCGCAGGGCG
>Ga0126381_100009795_pt1 | contig 10767 bp, 10 predicted proteins | sample PanSoiMetPlot_28_FD_96465 | JGI IMG/M metagenome (GOLD analysis project Ga0126381, IMG submission 96465) | Tropical forest soil microbial communities from Panama - MetaG Plot_28 | ecosystem: Environmental > Terrestrial > Soil > Tropical forest > Bulk soil | place: Panama | collected 2016-02-17
TGATTCCCAACTCTTCCCGAAGCTCGCGGACAAGGCTCTCTTTCGGATCCTCCCCCTCCTCAACACGACCGCCCGGCAGGTCCCACACGTCGGGATACCAACGGCGTCCGGCGCTTCGATGACACAGCAACACCCGATCGCCGTCGCGAAGAACGGCCGTCACAATCCGGACCGGACAGGAGTCGTCAGCGGAGATCGTCATCGGCACATTTTGACCCATGCGGATCTGCCGCCGAGATCCCGCAGCGCTGGGCGGTCTTCTGTCCATGACGATGGCGTCGCGAGCAGCTCACTGGCCTCCGATTCCCCAGCATCGGATGATGGCTGGTCGCCAGTCGGGACATCCACGTGGCCGGTTGTTTCCCCCAGCGCCTCACTTGCTCCGAGGGCATGTAGCCGCCAACCCAACCCAGGTCGAACCAGATCGTGAGCACCATGGAGCATGCGTCCGGGTCGCAGGGTCCATGCCGGACTACCTGGCCGTTGCGAACTTCCGTCGATCCGAGCAGCACCTCAAATAGAAAGGCCTGCTCGAAGACAGCCGCACGAGTCTCATAGATCAAGTTCATCCACTCGTCGGGCGTCACGGTCTGACATCTTGTCAGGGACGATGCCGCAAACGCACACATCTGCCGCCGATTGCTCGCACGGGCACGGCAGACGGCATAGCGCGGTTCGCCGCGCGGGGCGCGGTGTCGTTCCCTTCGGTTGCAAGAGGTGGTTCGTGCTCCGCCGGGCGTCCGCATGAGACAGTTGGCGCGCGGGAGGGAGCCAACCGTCGTCCTCGCTCACAGAGGCCTGCTCGACCGATCCATCTCTGGAGGAGGTCCATGTCTACACCGAACGTCGATATCGTCATCGACTGCAACCAGCTTGAAACCCTGCTCGACTTTTGGGCGGCCGCCCTCAGCTACCGGAAGGTGGGGATTAAGGACAACTACGGGCTGCTGCTGCCCGCCGAGCCGTCCCACCCGCCAGTGCTTCTGCAGCGCGTTCCCGAGCCGAAGACCACCAAGACGCGGGTACATTTCGACCTACGGGTAGACGACGTCGAAGCCAAGGCGAAGGAGTTGGAAACGCTCGGCGCTCGACGAATCCAGATCGGCCAGCCCGACGACGCCAGCTTCATCCCCATGGCCGATCCGGAGGGCAACGAGTTCTGCGTCTGCCCGGGCGTTCCGCTCGTACCGTAAGCCCCCGGCCAAATTGTGGCCGAGAACGAGCCGCCACCACCATCGCCGCGAACGGAGGCAGACGACCCTCGGTCGCACCCGTGCACTAGCCGCACGCAAACCGGGCTTGGTCAGCTTCCGTAGCCATGCTGGGCGAAGCTGAGCCCGCCCCTTTCATGGAGCGATAGCCGCTGGCTGGATGTGTAGATCGGCGCCTGACGCAGATACTGCGTGAACCCCCTCGCCTGAAACTTCATGCTGAACAGGTCCCCGGCGAGGACCCAGTCGAAATAGCCGTGCTGGTCGGGTCCAGACCGCTCCAGCGAGCCGATGCAGAGCTGGAAGCTCCACCCTTGCAGGTTGATGTCGGTGATCAGATCCCACGCCTGGTGAAAGATCAAAGTCGCGGGGCAGATCCAGAAACTCAGCAAGCCTTGGGGCACCGCGCACGGCTCCCACTCCACGATGTAATCGATGTCCAGCAGCAGGCTGCCAGGATCGTCCGGCGCAGGCTCAAGCGCGATCGCATGCACGGCATTGTCGTGCCAGCCCATCGCGTCGAAGTCAGCATCTGTCCACAGCGCCTTGGTCACTATCGGCCCAGTGCTCATGTGCTGGCCCATCCCCACCCACTGTCATCCCTGGGCCGACCGCGACAGTCTTGAGCGTCGCGGGCCTTCATATCTCCCTGGCTTGGCCACCACTTTCGGCCGCCAGGTCGCCGTGCTCCATTCAGTCAGCCAATCCTAGGATCTTGCAGCGCCCAGAGCCCACACATGAACGCACTCATCTAGCTCCATTACGAGTTTCTGGCTGCAATGGCTCGTCCGCGGTGTCGGCGTACTGGGCCCAGGCGGGCAAGCCGATAAGCCTGTCTGCCTGATCAGCTGCTCTGTCGCGGGGTCAGGCACGCCGCCGAAGTACTGGCCGAGCACGCTGCCAAAAGTCGGCTCGTCCGGCGCGGCGTGCTGGAAGAGCGTCATGGAGGAACGCAGTTTCATGGCGTCGATGCCGCCGACAATGTCCTCGGCCGTCCGGCCAGAGAGGGCCGTGAGGATCCCAGCGCACTCGAGCAGTCGCGGCCCGAGCACTGCGTGCGCCAGGTAGGCCCTGGCCTCGTCGACCGACCGGATAGCGTACTGCTTCGACGTAGGGCTGTGGCCGAGGCCTGCGATCTGCGGGAACACGTACCACATCCAGTGACCGGACTTGCGGCCTGCCCTCAGCTCGGTGACCGCGCCCCGGTAGCTGCCGCCAGCATCCTGAGCGGCTACGAAGCGACGCAGGTCAAATACGTCCGGCGCGGTCACCCCGCCATACTGTCAGGCGTACCAAGCCCGGTCGCTAGCGCAGCCACCTTATCGCCGCGAGCCGACCTGGCCGGATGTAGCCGTTCTCCGCGAACCAGCGCGCCGAGTCCTCGATCGCGAGGCGCGCTGGACGCGACTTGTGCCCGATCTCCGCCCGTGCGCGGTCGTCACTGAAGATCATCTTAGTGGTCGACATCCGCGCCGCCTCTAGCGGCACGTGCGGCTGCCGGCGCAGCAGCCGCCCCTCGATGAGGGTCGACGCAAGGCCGGCCGCGACCACCACCGAGGACGGTACCGCGAGTCGTGGCATCGGCAGGCCCGAGCAGTCGGCCAGTGCCTGGAGAATCTCCCGCATCGTCATGTTCTCGCCACCGAGGATGTAGCTGCGACCCGGCCGGCCGTGCTCGAGCGCCGCCAGGTGGCCGAGGGCCAGATCGTCGACGTGGCACACGTTCAGCGCGGTGTCGGCGACACCAGGCAGCCGGCCGTTGAGAAAGTCCTGCACCACCTTGCCGGTGGGCGTCGGCGCCGTGTCGCCTGGCCCGAGCGGGAAGGTCGGCAGCACGAGACTGACGTCGAGACCCTCGGCCGCGGCTCGCAGGACCTCATGCTCGGCGGCGAACTTCGTCTGCTTGTAGTCGCCGAACAGATGGCCGATATCGGCCTGTGAGGTCTCGTCGGCGGGCACGCCGAGCCGGGTTCGCTCCAGCCCGAGGACGCCGACGGTCGAGGTATAGACCAGGCGCTCGCACTCGGCTGCGAGCGCCGCATCGATGACGTTGCGCGTGCCGCCCACGTTGACGTCACGGAAGATGCGCCGGTCACGAGCCCAGAACCGGTACACGGCGGCAAGGTGGAAGGCATACCTGGCACCCTCGAAGGCGGCTCGCACGGCTGCGGCGTCCCGGATGTCGACGACGACGCGCTCGACGTCTGGGATTCCATCGAGATTCCGGGTGTCGGCACCCGGCTCCACGAGAGCGACGACGCTGGCACCCTTGGCCTGGACGGCACGGGTGACGGCAGATCCGATGAAGCCGGACGCTCCGGTGATGACCACGCGGTCGCCGGGCTGGATCGAGGCGACCGCGGGCACGGCCGACGGGCCGGTCACGCGTGGCACGTCCGGCCGGAGCTCCTCACCTTTTAACGGCGGTTCCTGGTCGGTCACCACCGTCACCGGAGCGGCCAGGTCGGCAGCAGCCACGGTGGTATTGGCTGCCGGGGCGGCGCCATTGGCAGCATCGCTGCCCGCAACAGTGCCGCCCGCAACAGTGCCGCCCGCAACAGTGCCGCCCGCAACAGCGCTGCCCGCAAAAGTGCCGACCGCCGCACCGCTGGCGGCGGCAGCCTGCCGTGAGGTCGCGACGCTGCGCTGGGACTTGCGCCGCAGCGCGCCCAGCGCCATCGTGCGGCCGACCTCGTAGGTGAGCCCGGCACCGCGCTCCGCGTCGGTTAGTACGTCATCGAGCGCCTGAGCGAAGTAGTCGATTTCTTCCGGACCGGTGATCAGCGGCGGGATCAGCTTGATGATGTTGACGTTGTCCGCCGCCACCTGGGTGATGATCCGGTGCCGGTGGAACAGCGGGACGACGACCATCTGGGAGAACATGCCGGTCCGCAGCCGTTCCAGGGTCCGGAACCGGCGGGCAGCTGAACCGGATGAGGGCTCGCCAAACTCAATGCCGATCATGAGCCCAAGGCCGCGGATGTCCCGGATCAGCTCGTGGCGCTCGGCGAGGCCGCGCAGCTTCGCCTGCAGGTCGGCGCCGGTGGGCCCGGCCCGCGCGACAATGTCCTCGTCGTCGAAGGCCGCAAGCGTCGCCAGTGCGGCCACCATCGCGAGCTGATTGCGCCCGAAGGTGCTCGAGTGCTTGAGCGCGTCCTCCATGGAGTCATGGACGCTCGAGAACACCCGCTCGGTGGTGAGCATGGCGCCGATCGGCACGAAGCCGCCCGACAGTGCCTTGGAGATCGTGATGATGTCGGGCTCTAGCCCCCAGTGCTCGTGGCAGAAGAACTTCCCGGTCCGGCCAAGGCCGGTCTGCACCTCGTCGGTGACCAGCAGGGTGCCGTAACGGCGGCACAAGGCCTGAGCCGCCCGCCAGTACACCGGCGTGGCGCAATAGACGCCCTTGCCCTGGATCGGCTCGACCACGAAGGCGGCCGCGTCCTGGTTACGCAGCTGCTGCTCGAGCGCCTCGATGCTGCCGAACGGAACCGCCACCGACTCGATCAGCGTTCCGAAGCCCTTCCTGAACTCCCTGCCGCCGTTCAGCGCTAGCGCCCCGGTGGTCAGCCCGTGGAATGCGTGCTCGGCGTAAACGATCTTGGAACGCTGGGTGAACTGCCGGGCGAACTTGATCGCCGCCTCGACCGATTCGGCGCCGGAGTTGCAGAAGAACACCCGGCTGATGCCAGCGTGGGCCCGGCCGGCGAGCTGCTCGGCGAGCAGCCCTGGCAGCAGGGCGCAGTCCATCTGGATCATGTTGGGCAGGTCAAGGTCGATCGCCTGGTGCAGCGCGGCCTTGATTGCCGGGTGGCTGCGGCCGAGGGCGTAGACGCCGAACCCGGAGAGCATGTCGAGATAGCGCTCGCCGGCGTCATCCCAGAGGTAGCAGCCCTCGGCGCGGATGTAGTTACGGTCGAACCCGAGAGTCCGCAGTGTCCGCGCGAGCTGGTGGTTCATGTACCGCTCGTGCAGGGCGAAATTCTCGCCCGAGCGCTCCGCGAAAGTGCGGGCTACATCGAAGGGCATGATGCTCCTTGCCGACGTTTGTCGCCACCGAGGCGAGTCACCAGTGCACCGCAGGTCACATGTGGTTCACCGTACGCCCCCATGCTCGACCATCTTTGCGCACGGTCAGACAAATTGCCCCGCCTTCCCGGCAAAGCGACCGCCAGTGGTCCGGTCATCGCCGCGCCCTATAATGTCGGAATTCTACTAATAAGCCGGTTCCGACCTAGCGCGGGCCCAAGCCTCTGGCTACCGCGGCTCGAAGCGTGTAATCATCAGCCATGACGCTGCCGGGCGATGAACCCGACGACCTGGTGCAGTTCGGTGCCAGCCGACCGGCGCGCCGTCGCTGGGTCTCGAGCGTTTTGCTCGGGTGCCTGATCCTCGTGGCCATCGCTTCGGTGATCGCGAGCGGTGTCGGCCGCGTGGCGCGGCCGGTCGCACCTACCCCCGTCGCGCCACCGATTCGCGTATACCGGATGATCGGGCCACCCCGGTGCCCATTCAGCGTGACCAGGGACAGCACCCGCACCGTCGGCGCCCCCGTGGTGATCAACGTCCCGTGCGCTACGCCTGCGCCAGGGACGAGGTAGACCCTCGCAAAGACCGGTGACCGCCGCGCCGACAGACCTGGCCAGCTTGCTCGCGAAGTGGGGCCTGCCAGCCGACGCCCGGCTGGCCGCCGCCGACCACGGCACCAACAACCAGAACTTCATCGTCAGCATCGACAGCCCGCGCTTTGTGCTCCGGATCAGCCAGAACCTCACCGCTGACAAGGTCCGTGCCGAGCACCGGCTGCTGGCCCGGCTCCGGGGTGCAGCACTGCCGTTTGCGGTACCCGAACCGCGACCGACGCTGACAGGCGAGGCCCTCGTGGAGACCAGCGCCGGACCCGCGACGCTGACCGCGTGGCTGCCCGGCGTACGTCCCCGGCTATCGGGCGAGCTGGCCTTGCGGCGCCTGGGCCGTACCGTCGGCATGCTCAGCCAGGCGCTCGCCCCGGTACCGCCGCGGGACGCCCCGCACAACTGGCGGACCGCCGTGCATGTACACCCGGACGTGCCGGATGTGGGCAAGCTGTGCCAGGACCTCAGCGCGGCTGGCGTAGACCCGGAGCTGACGAGGCTGCTCGAGACCCTGGCGAGCGAGGCAGCCAACTCGCCGGTGACCGGCCTGCCGGTCCAGGTCGTCCACGGTGACCTGGCAGCGTCGAACCTGCTTGCCGACGAGCGAACCGGCGAGATCACGGCTGTGCTGGACTTCGAGATCGCCGGGCTTAACGCCCGCGTGTATGACTTCATGAGCGCGCTGAGGCAATGCGGCGCTCTAGACGGTCCGGGGTGGTGGCAGCAGGTCGCTGCGATGGCCGAGGGATACGCCTCGGCACAAGAGATGACCGGCGCCGAGGCAGCAGCAGTGCCAGGCCTGCTGGGCGAGGGCCTGGTCGCCTCGGCGCTCTGGCGGGCCGGCCGGTGGCGACGGGGGCAGGCTCAGCTGGCCGAGGTCATCGACCGGCTGCGGGTGCTCGAGCAAACCAGCGCCTGGCTTGCCGTCCACCGCAGCGAGCTTGCGGACCTGCTGGCCGGCCTTCGCTCTTGGCGGAGGTAGCTACTGGATCGGGCACGCCTCGTGAATCCAGTTACCGTCCGCCCGCAGGCGTGCATCCTGGCCCGCCTCGATCGCGCGGTGGCACAGCTCGCAGACCTGGCCAGGAACATGAGCCGCGTGGTCCTCGACCGGGACGTGACCAGCTTGCGCATCGTCCCAGTCATGGTCCTCGCCGACGCCGAGTATCTCGAACGCCCGGCGCGCGATCCACGCATTGGGCTCGTTTGAAGGACGAGACATCCCTGTCCTCCGTTCCTTGCGTCGCTGGCCGCTTGGCAGGCGGCTTCATCGTAAGGCCCGTCGCGCGGCATGAGCCTCTGCAATCGAAGCCGGGCAGCGGGACCGCGGCGGCGTTACGATCTTCGTCGTGACGGAGGAGACAGTTGCAGAGTTGCTCACGGCCGGTGACGAGGCTCTCGCGGAAGCCTTATTTCGCACCGGCGACTTCGAACCGGCCAGGGCTGTGCTGCTGCAGGCGCAGGCGAAAGCCGGGGCGGACGGCGACCAGGCGGGCCGCGCCCGTGCGCTGGATCTGCTGGGCATGGTGGCGCACGGCGAGAACATCACCAGGCTCATGACCGGCGGCACGGTCCCGGCGGAGGACATTGAGGCCGAAGAACGCCTGTTCCGCCAGGCGCTGAGCGCCTGGGCGGAAGCCGGCGCGCGGGCTGCCGCGGCGCACGCGCACTTCGGACTCGGCCTGGTCTACCAGGTGCTTCGCCGAGACTGGACTACCGCGATGCCGTACTACTGGCAGGCTCTCGAGCTGGTCTACGCGCCGGACTCCGACGGTGACCTCTATCTGCGCTCTGAGGTGCACCGGCACGTTGGCTTCTACTACGTGACCGAGGACGAGCAGCCGTCGGAGGCGGTACGGCACCTTCAGCTTTCGCTCGACCTGCGGGAGGAACTCGGCGACCCGCGCCGCATTCCGAGCGGGCAGGTGGCGCTAGCGGGAGCCGAGCTCGCGGCCGGCCACCGCGAGCGGGCAATCGAGCTGCTGACGAACGCGGTAACGCAGGCCAGGGAGGCGGGCTTGCGGCCCGAGCGCATAGCGGACGCCGAGCGTGCACTGCGCGAAGCACAGGAGACAGGCGAAGCGCAGGACGAGACGGGCGGGGCGCAGGACGAGACGGGCGACGGTCGGAGCGAGGGGCGCTAGCGGAAGTCGCGGCTGCGTGCGGCGGCGACGACGCGCAGCCGTTCGAGCTTCGTGGCGAGCAGGCTGACCGCCCCGTCCAGCCGCTCGACCCGGCCGCGCTCTCCCCAAAAGGAGGCTTATGCCGGGCAACCTCGAGCAGATTGCCTCGACCTGCCCGGATCAGACCTGCTGGCCTTCTGCCTCTGATGGCGTCTGCAGTGGGAAGTGGCACGCGGCCCGATGTCCGTTCGCACCGAACGGCTGGAGCGGCGGTTCGACCACGGAGCAGATCTCCTGCGCCAGCGGGCACCGAGTCCGGAACCGGCACCCAGACGGCGGGTGGATCGCACTGGGCAGCTCACCGTGCACGCCAGCATCGACCTTCGCCCGCTCGGCCTTCGGGTCGGCGACCGGCGCCGAATCTATGAGCCCTCGGGTGTACGGGTGCGCGGGCGTCAGGTACACCTCGTCGGCCGGCCCTACTTCGACAAGCTTGCCCAGGTACATGACACCGATCGTGTTCGACAGGTAGCGCACCACCGCCAGGTCGTGCGAGATGAACAGGTAAGTGAGACCCATCTCGCGCTGAAGCTCGCGCATGAGGTTGAGTACCTGCGCCTGGATCGACACATCCAGCGCGGACACCGGCTCGTCCGCCACGATCAGCGTCGGCGAGAGCATGAGCGCGCGGGCGAACCCGAGCCGTTGCCGCTGGCCACCGGAGAACTCGTGCGGGTAGCGCTCGACGGCGGTCTGCGGCAGGCCCACGTGGCCGAGCATCTCCTCCACGCGCTTGACCCGGTCGCGGCGCGACCCGACGCCCTGCACCTCGAGCGGCTCACGGAGGATCGCGCCTGCGCGCATCCGCGGATCGAGCGAGGCGTAGGAATCCTGGAACATGTACTGAATCGCGCGGCGCTGCCGCCGGTACTCGCGACCGCGGCTGCGCACGAGATCCCGGTCGCCGTACATGATTGCGCCCCCGGTCGGCCTTTCCAGCCCGACGATCAGCCGGCCGATCGTCGTCTTGCCGCAGCCCGACTCGCCGACTAGGCCAAGGGTCTCGCCGTTGCGGATCGCGAAACTCACGTCCGCGACAGCGCTGACCGTCCCGGTCCGGCGCTGCATCACCGCGCCGCTGGTCACCGGGAAGTCCTTGACCAGGTGCTCGGCAGCGAGCAGCACCTGACCGTTTGCACGTGGCGCGACCGGGGTGGCGACTTCCTGCGCCGGTGGCGGAGCGCTGATCTTGAGATCCTCGCGCTCTCGCGCGCCAACCGGGAAGAAGCACGCGAACACGTGGTCGGCCGTCTCGCCGCCCAGAGTCGGCTCCTCAGCCCGGCAACGATCCTGCACGTACCGGCAGCGGGGCGCGAACCGGCAGCCAGCAGGCGGGTGGGTCAAGTCGGGCGGCATTCCCGGGATGGAGTACAGCCGTTCCCGGGTCTCCGCCGCCTTGTCGGGCAGCGCCTGGAACAGCGCCTCGGTATAGGGGTGACGAGAGTTGGCATACAGGGTGCCCGTACCCGTCGACTCGGCGATCTTGCCGGCGTACATGACCGCAACCCGGTCGGCGCGGCCAGCGATCACGCCTAGGTCGTGGGTCACCAGGATCACCGCCATGCCCAGCCGACGGCGCAGGTCATCGATCAGCTCAAGGATCTGCTTCTGGATCGTCACGTCGAGTGCTGTTGTCGGCTCGTCCGCGATCAGCAATTTCGGCTCGCAGGCCAGCGCCATCGCGATCATCACGCGCTGCCGCATCCCGCCCGACATCTCGTGCGGGTAGCTTTTGGCGCGGGCCTCGGGCGCGGGGATGGCCACGTCCCGCATCCCCTCGATCGCCTGATTCCACGCCTCCTTCTTCGAAACTTTGCGATGCAGGCGAATGGCTTCGGCGATCTGGTCGCCGACGCTGTAGACCGGATTGAGAGAAGTCATCGGGTCTTGAAAGATCATCGCAATGTCGTCGCCGCGAATGGCGCGCATCGCGGCTTCGCTCAGCCCCATCAGATTGCGCCCTTCAAAAAGTATTTCGCCTCCGGCGATGCGCCCGGGCGACGCGACCAGCCTCATAATCGAAAGCGCCGTGACCGATTTGCCGCAGCCCGATTCGCCGACGAGGCTCAGCGTCTCACCCTGTTCGAGCGCGAATGAGACATCGTCAACCGAACGTACCTCACCCTTTCTGGTTGAAAAGAATGTTTTCAGATTGCGGACATCGAGAAGGCTCATATCAGGTAAACAGAATACTACATATTTTTCTGTCCTACATTTTTCTGTTTGGAATTTTCCAAACAGAAAAATGTAGGACAGAAAAATATGTTCCCAAAAAACGCGAAACACGCGGAAAGACCGAACCATCTTTCGATCTCCTTCCGCGTGTTCAGTTTTTTCCGCGTGTTCCGCGTTTCCGTGTTATTTCATTTATTGCTGATCTTTCTCAGCTGGTTTTTGATTCTCAGCGGTTTTCTTACGCCGAAAACCGAGAACGACTCCGGTCAGGCCGACCAAGCTCAGCGTCAGCCGGAACCACAGCGAAGATGCGAATTCCGACAGCCTCGACCCGATGCTTCCTATCTCGGCCGCATTAGCTTGTGGCCTTCTCGGTCGCGGCGGGACGTCGTTTGTCACAGTGTAGACCTGCCCGTCGCGGAGGTACAGCCGCTGCATCTCTTCGAGGTTGAATGGGCGCGCGCCCCGGCGGTTGAAGACCGAAATCTGGTTGCCCGATTCATCAACCGCGCGGTCGCGGTCAATGCCCTTGGAGATGGCCAGCGCTTCACCCTTCAGCTGGAA
>Ga0126381_100009796_pt1 | contig 10765 bp, 14 predicted proteins | sample PanSoiMetPlot_28_FD_96465 | JGI IMG/M metagenome (GOLD analysis project Ga0126381, IMG submission 96465) | Tropical forest soil microbial communities from Panama - MetaG Plot_28 | ecosystem: Environmental > Terrestrial > Soil > Tropical forest > Bulk soil | place: Panama | collected 2016-02-17
CGCTGCTCGACGCCTGGTGCGAGCGCCACACGGGTCAAAGCTACGATCGCGACGGAGCCTGGGGGGCGCGCGGGAATATCATCGAGGCGCTGCTGTCCGCGCTCGCGGAGGATCCGTACTTCGCGCTGCCGCCGCCCAAAAGCACAGGACGCGATCGTTTTCACTTGCGCTGGCTCGAACGTCACTTGCGATCGTCGCTCGCGCCGGTGGACGTACAGCGCACCCTGGTGGCGCTTACCGCTCGGACGGTGGCGGGTGCGATCGCCGAACACTGTGCCGGATCGAACGAAGTGCTCGTCTGCGGCGGCGGAGCGCTCAACGCCGCTCTGATGGCCGATCTTGCCGCCGCAGTGCATCCGCGCGCCGTGTCGACCACAGCGGCCCACGGGGTGCCGGTTAACGAGGTCGAGGCGCTGGCCTTTGCCTGGCTCGCTCGCGAAACGCTGGCCGCGCGTCCCGGCAACCTGCCCGCTGTGACCGGTGCGCGCGGCTCGCGCATATTGGGCGCGATCTATCGAGCGTAGAAACGCCGACGGGGGCTACAAGCCCCCGTCGCGCAGCCAAACCGATCGCTTGCGGTCAGGGCGAGAACGACGAGCCGCAGCCGCACGTCGACGTTGCGTTCGGGTTCTTGATTACGAACTGGGCGCCCTCAAGGCCCTCGGTGTAGTCAATCTCGGCGCCAACGAGGTATTGATAGCTCATCGGATCGATCAGCAGCGTCACTCCGTTTTTTTCCATCGAGGTGTCGTCGTCGTTGACGGTCTCATCGAAAGTGAAGCCGTACTGGAAGCCGGAGCATCCGCCGCCCGTGACGAATACGCGAAGCTTGAGCTCCGGATTGCCCTCCTCGTCGATCAGCATTCGCACTTTTGCTGCTGCAGCATCAGTGAAAACCAGCGGAGCGGGCATTTCGGTCATTGCGTTCATGGCGTACTCCTACAGTCTCCTATCGTATCGATTATGGGACGAGCCGTCGGCAAGGTCAACGCGGCTTAGTCACGCGAAGCCCTTTTCAACTCGACCACCGAGGCGCTTTCCACCTCCGCGTGTGCGAGCTTGCCCTCGACAATGGCGCCGACATGCATCTCCAACGATCGATAAAGCACATCTCCATGGACCCGGGCCTTGGCTTGCAGTTCCAGATAATCGTTGGCGGTCACCGGACCATTGACGGCGCCGTTGATGACCACGTGTGAGACCCGGACTTCGCCATCGACCTTGGCCTGTTCGCTGATCACCAGTGTCCCCGGTTGACCATCGGCGGTTGCCACACGGCCTTTCACCACCCCGTCGATGCGCAACCCGCCGGTAAAGACAACGTCACCCTGAACGACGGAGCCGGCTCCGATCAGGCTGTCGATTCGCTTTTGCGGCTGCTTCGACTTCTTCCGCTCAAACATGGGTCCTCCCTACGAGAGATTCAAGTTTCGTGTCGCCTTCGGCGCCGACTGCCCGGATTCGAGGACCCTGGCTTGCAGCGTCCGCAACTGACTCCCTGGAGGGACCCGGAACGTTCCCTCGATGCGCTGATAATACTTGAACTTGAGCTGCAAGGCCGCCGCTGCGTCCGGTTGATCGTCTGGGAGCGCAATAGTGGTCGATCGGCCCCCTGAAACAAGCCCGGCTTGCAGTGTGAGTTCGCCCGAAAAATCGTCGGTCGGGTTTCCCCCGCGTACAACGAGCAGACTGAAATGATAGGCGTCATCGCGCTCGCGCTCCGCAGAGAGCCGTTGAATCGAAACTGTTCCCTGCTTGCCCGAATCGCTGAACAGCTTCTGCAGAAAGGCCAGCTCCTCCTTGATTTGAGTGTTCTCGCTTTGCAACTCGAGCGCCTGCTTGGACAAGGTCGTCTGCGTGCCGCGCGTGACGTTCAGATCGCTCTCCAGCTCAGAGACGCGAACGCGAAGCTTGGCGTTTTCTTCTTTGGCCTGCGCCAGATCGCTTTCAAGGCTAGCCTGCCGCTCTTCCACCGCGCCGCGATTAAATCCGCCGAGGAACTGCCCGAAATCGAATCCCCACCACCACATCCCGCCGACGATCGCGAGCAACACCAGCAGGGCGGGAACTTTCCATCGCCAAGACAGGTGCGCGCGTACCGCCATGCGCGGCGCGCTGATGCCGAAGGTCTGGCGCAAGCGCCGGCCGAGTACGCGCAGGTTCACGGCAGAACTGGGGGAGCGGTCAGGCCTGTCGCCTCGGGCAAGCCGAACATCAGATTCATGTTCTGGATGGCTTGGCCGGCGGCCCCTTTGACAAGATTGTCCTCGACTGCGAGTACGACCACCGTGTCGCCTTCCTGCGGTCGATGCACGGCGATACGGCATACGTTGGCTGCACGCACCGACCGCGTCTCGGGGTGGCTGCCGGCCGGCATGACGTCGACGAAGGGCTCTCCCGCGAATCGCCGCTCGAACAGCGCCTGCACGTCAACATCGGCATCGGTGAGGCGCGCATAGAGCGTGGCGTGGATGCCGCGGATCATCGGCGTCAGGTGCGGCGTGAATACGACCGTTACTGGTGTTCTGGAACATCCGCTTAAGCCCTGCACGATTTCGGGATGATGACGGTGACCACCGACGTTGTACGCCTTGAAATTGTCGGAGGCCTCGGCAAGCATCAGCCCCAGCTCGTTCTTGCGCCCGGCACCGGATACGCCCGACTTGGCATCGGCAATGAGATGTCCGGTGTCGACAACGCCGGCTTCAACCAGCGGCAAGAAGCCGAGCTGGATCGCTGTGGGATAGCAGCCTGGGTTGCCGACGATGCGCGCCTTGGCAACCGCGCCTCGGTGCATCTCTGGCAAGCCGTACGCGGCCTCTTCGAGCAGATCGGGGCATGCATGCGGCATCTTGTACCAGCGCTCAAATTCGGCTGGATTCTTAAGGCGGAAATCGGCAGCGAGATCCACAACCTTGACGCCCGCGTTCACGAGGTCCCGAGCCTGTCCCATTGCGACTCCGTGGGGCGTCGCAAAGAACACGACGTGGCAGGCGCGCAAGTCGGCTTGACCCGGGTCGCTGTAGCGCATCTCGCCTATCGCACCCTGCCCACGGAGGCTGGGGAACATCTCGTTCACCGCGATGCCCGCCTCTTTGCGTGACGTGATGACGCGAACGTTCGCTTGCGGGTGGATGGCAAGCAGGCGCAGTAGTTCGACGCCCGTGTAGCCTGTGCCGCCGACGATGCCGACGTTGATCCGGTTCTGCATTGGCTTGGATTCTAGCACCGCTGCGTGCGCTTATGACGATGGCATAGGTGCGCCGGCCGCTAAAACTTCAAGGCCGCCTGTCGGCGGCCCTGGGCTCTTATCGCTTGGAGAATTGCTTGCGGCGCCGTGCCTTGTGCAAGCCCACCTTTTTGCGCTCGACTTCGCGAGCGTCGCGCGTCACCAATCCCGCTTTGGACAGCGCAGACTTGAGTTGACCATCGTAGTCGATCAGCGCGCGGGTGATGCCGTGCCGTACCGCGCCGGCCTGACCCGATTCTCCGCCGCCGTGTACGTTCACCATGATGTCGAAGGTCGCTTCGTGGTTGGTTATCTTCAGTGGCTGACGCACCACCATGCGACCGGTTTCGCGCGTGAAAAACTCGTCGACCGGCTTTTCATTCACCACGAACTTGCCCGCCCCCTGCTTGATGAAAACGCGTGCCACGGCGCTTTTGCGCCGGCCCGTACCATAGTAATAATTTCCGATCATGAACGAGAAGGATCTAGATTTCGAGGTTCTTGGGTTGCTGCGCCGCGTGCGGGTGCGTCGGCCCGGCGTAGCATTTGAGTTTTTTCAGCATGGCGTAGCCGAGCGGTCCCTTGGGCAGCATTCCCTTGACCGCCTTTTCAAGAGCGCGCCCCGGAAAACGCTGTTGCAACTGGGCAAAAGTCACGGTACGCACGCCGCCCGGGTAGCCGCTGTGACGGTGATAGAGCTTGTCATCGGCCTTGTTTCCCGTGACCTTGATCTTGTCGACGTTGGTGACAACGATGAAATCGCCGGTGTCGATATGAGGCGTGTAAATCGCCTTGTGCTTGCCGCGCAGCCGATGGGCGATGGCGCTGGCCAACCGGCCCAGCACCTTGTCGCTGGCGTCTATCAAATACCAGTCCGGGTTAAGGTCACGGGGTCTGGCGGAATAGGTTTTCATTGCTAAATCCGGGTGGACAGCCAATTTTGCAAAGTCTTACATGATATTACGCCATTGTCGGGGCTGTCAAACCACACCCATCGCGGCAATGCATTCCCTTACTGCGGAGAACAGCCTCGTTCTGTCCGCGGAGCGGCGCCGACCCCTTCGATTCCTAAAAAAAGCGCGGTCCGGAGACCGCGCGAGGATTCCACCATAGGAGGAGAATGGAGGAATGAAGTCCAGGGCGGGAAAGGAGGAGATTCCCGGGGCCTCGGACGCAATGATCATGGCATACTGCGCTGCACAACGCAAGCAAATCGTGCAGTGCAATATGGAATTGTGTCCTGTACATCAACGCTTGCGCAACTGACAGGCGTAGACGCGAGGAATCCTTGAAGGCGAGAATCAAGTGGGTTGAAGGAGTTAGCTTTGTAGCCGAATCGGGAAGCGGACATGCAATTGTCCTGGACGGAGCGCCGGAGGCGGGAGGGCGGAACCTCGGGCTGCGGCCCATGGAGCTCGTGCTTGCGGGGACGGCCGCGTGCACCGCCTTCGATGTCGTTTGGATTCTCAAAAAGGCGCGCCAGCCGATCGAAGACTGCGTCGTGGAAGCCGAGGCGGAAAGAGCCGAGGAGGACCCCAAGGTATTCACGCGCATTCATTTCGTTTACCGGATCAGCGGTGGCAGCTTGAGCCCGGCCCAGGTCGAGAGGGCGGTCAAGCTGTCCAAAGAAAAATACTGCTCGGCCACGCTGATGCTGGCCAAGACGGCGACGATAACCTATGCGATCGAGCTGAACGGGGCCGCAACATCGTAAGCCCTTATCGTCCCGGTCCTTTCGGCGGCGGCGCTGCGTCCATCGGTTTCGTCCTCTGCGAAGCGGCATCCGCGCGGGGGGTGCCGGCCCGGGAAGCCAATTCGGCTCCGGCCGCGGCGAGCAGCGAGCGCAGCCACTGGTGGGCGGCGTTGCGGTGGGCGCGATCGTGCCATAGCTGATAAAAGCGCATGGAGGGAAAGTCGATGGGGGAATCGACGATCGCCAGCGGCAAAAAGCCCGCGTAGTACTCGGCGAAATGGCGACTGGTCGTGAAAATGAGATCGGTCTCGGGCAAAAGGTAGGGGCCGATGCTAAAGAACGGCAGCATCACCGTGGCGATGCGCTTCACACGCATGGTCGCAAGATGCGTCTCCACGACCCCGCGATGCGCCACCGAATACGGAACCGGCACCACGTGCGCCGCGTGAAGATACTGCTCGGCGGTAAGCCCGGACCTGGCATAGAGGTGATCGCGGCTCATCAGACAGACGATCTGGTCTTCGAGAAGGAGCGAAAGATGAAGATGCTCGGGCGGCTGCGGCCAGTTGCCGATCACCACGTCGAGATCGCCCTGGGCCAGGGCCTTCTCGTAGTCGAACTCCAGACCAAGCGGGTGGACCATCAGCCGACAGCCGGGAGCTTTGCGACGAAGGTTGGTCACAACATTCGATAGAAAAAAGCTCGCCAGGTAATCGGGCGAGCCGATTCGAAAAGTCTGCTCCGCGGTTCCGGGATCGAACCGCTCGGGCTGCACAACCAGCCGATCGATTTCCGCCAGAGCGACGCGAGCCGATTCCATGAGCTCCAGCGCCCGCGGAGTGGCCACCATGCCGCCCTTGTCCCGAACCAGCAAAGGGTCGTGCACGATCTCGCGCAGGCGCCGTAGAGCGGCGCTGATCGCCGGCTGCGACTGATTGAGCTTGATCGCGGTGCGAGACACGCTGCGCTCTGAAACCAGCGAGCACAGCACGCGAAGAAGATAGGTGTCGAAGGGGTCGTCGGCGCGCGACATGGCGCGAGCAGCAGCCGCTCTGAACAGGTAATCCGCGCGTGGGACCTTAAGCGAACTGTTATGAGCAGTATAACAGCGGGAGTCTTGCTGCCTCTGCACCGCCGCCTACAATGTCTGGAAAACACAACTCGGCCGCCGGCCGGATTCTCTAGGGCTTGAAATGAACATCGACAGCGTCAATCGCGTGGACCGGGCAGCTTTCATCAGCGCCTTCGGCGAGATCTTCGAACATTCGCCGTGGGTCGCAGAGCGCACCTGCGCGGCACGGCCGTTTGCCTCCATCGACGCCCTCCACGTGGCCATGGTGAACACGGTCAAAGCAGCGCCACAGACTGAGCAGCTCGCCTTGCTGCGCGCTCACCCCGACCTCGCCGGCAAGGAGGCTGCCGCGGGCACAATGACCAGCGCTTCGGTCACCGAGCAGTCGACGGCGGGCTTGGACAACTTAAGCCGCGCCGAGCTGGCCCAGATCGGAGCGCTCAATGCGGCGTATCGAGCCAAGCACGGGTTTCCTTTCATTATCGCTGTGCGTCATTACACCAAGGCCGGCATCTTCTATGAATTCGCCCGCCGAATCGGCAACGACAGCGAAACCGAATTCACAACCGCTCTGGAACAGGTGTTCGCCATAGCCCGTCTGCGGCTCGCTCGGCTTGTCGAGAGCGAGGTCGCGCGGTCCACCATATAAACGCGTGACGACAAGGAGGATTTGGTCATGAAGCTCGATTACACGAGTCGCAGGACGTTCCTTGCCACAGGAGCGGCGCTCGGTGCTTCCGCGGTGCTTTCGCAGCGCGCCGCGGCGCAGGCGGCGCAGCCGGCGACCAGCACCCCAGCGGTTCCTGGTCGCCTTACATTTCACGGGATCGACACCTGGAACGGAGCGACCATCGGGACGTTGCGTGTCGACATCGCGATGCTCGACGGCGCGCAGTACCGGTCCATCAAGTCCTTCGACACGGCCACCAACGGTCGTTCCGATGGCGCGCTGTTCGAGGGCCCGACATTCAAGCCGGGACGCTACGAGCTCACCATGCACGTCGCCGATTACTACGCGGCGCTGAGCACCAAGCTGCCGTCGCCGCCCTTCCTCACGCTGGTTCCGCTGCGCTTCAACATCGCGGACGCGAATCAGCGCTATCACATCGCAGTGCTGTTCGGACCGTGGAGCTACGCGTATTACCGCGGTAGCTAAAAGCGGGAGCTTCGCAGCGCAGACATCGATTTTCAAGGAGGACTCATGGCCGGAATAACCACTCACGTTTTGAACACCATGACCGGAAGGCCGGGCGCGGACATGCGCATCGACTTCTCCGTGTTCGAGGGCGATCGCTGGCGCCTCGTCAAGTCGGTGCGCACCAATGCGGACGGGCGCACCGACGAGATGGTGCTCAAGCCCGAGGACACCAAGGTCGGGCAGTACGAGCTGCTGTTTTACGTCGACGAATATTTCGCCAAGCAGGGTGTGACGAACGCCGATTCGTTCATCGAGAAAGTGCCAGTGCGCTTTTCCGTGTTCGATACCAAGCAGCACTACCACGTCCCCATGCTGGCTACGCCGTGGAGCTGCGCGACGTATCGCGGGAGCTAAGTCGCCAATGAACGAGCAAAAGTGACAACGCCTAGTCTGCAATATCGAAGGAGAACGTCATGAGCGAAGCCGTCAGCACCCAGACCATCGACGTCGCGCCGGATACCTCGGCAGTCGAGCGAGTGTTTTCGAAGATATCGTGGCGGCTGCTGCCGTTTCTCGCGCTGCTGTGGATCCTTGCGTGGATCGACCGCGTGAACATCGGCTACGCCAAGCTCACCATGCTGGACGATCTGAAGTTCAGCGAGGCAGTGTACGGGCTGGGCGCCGGCATCTTCTTCCTCGGATACTTCTTTTTCGAGGTGCCGAGCAACCTTCTGCTCGAGCGCATCGGCGCCAAGAAGACCATCATGCGCATCACGATCGGCTGGGGCATTGTTTGCATCCTGCAGATGTTCGTGACCACGCCGACGCAGTTCTACTTCCTGCGCTTCCTGCTCGGCGTTTTCGAAGCGGGTTTCTATCCCGGCATCATCCTGTATCTCACGTATTGGTACCCGACGCTGCGCCGCGCCAGAGCTTTCGGCCTGTTCATGTCGGCCTCGGCCCTCGCGGGTGTGATCGGCGGCCCGCTCGCGGGTTGGATCATGAACAACATGAACGCGGTCAACGGCTGGGCCGGATGGCAATGGGTGTTCCTGCTCGAGGGCGTGCCGTCAATCCTGATGGGGCTCATTACCTGGGCTTACCTGACCGACAAGCCGCAGATGGCGAGCTGGCTCAGTGACGAGGAGAAGGGACTCGTGCGAGACGAACTCGCGCGCGATCAGCAGAACCTCGGCTCGCGCGAGCACAGCATCATGGCATCGCTGCGGGATCCCAAGATCTGGCTGCTGGTGCTCATCTACTTCTGCATCATCGCCGCCAACTCGTCGCTCACCTTCTTCGCGCCGACACTGGTGAAGGGGCTGGGCTTCACGGATCCGCAGACCATCGGCTGGATCATGGCGGTGATCTACCTGTTCGGAGCGGCTGGCATGATCGTCAACGGCCGCCACTCCGACCATGCCAAGGAAGAGCGCCTGCATTGCGGCGTCGCGGCCCTGCTCGGTGCGACAGGCATTGCTCTGGTGGCGCTGATTGGCAACGCGCCGGCGCTCGCTCTTCCCGCGCTTACCCTGGCCGTCGTCGGGACGATGAGTGCGATTCCGGTGTTCTGGCAGCTGCCGAATCTGTTCCTTTCGGGATCGGCGGCAGCCTGCGGCATCGCGCTGATCAATTCGATCGCCAATCTCGCAGGCTTCGGCGCGCCGTGGTTCCTCGGAGTCATCAAGACGTCGACGGGACAGTTCACCTCGGGACTGCTGTTCGTGGCCGCGATCGAGGCGCTCGCGCTGCTGCTGATCGTGTGGTTCATTCCGAAAAAACACGGCTGAGGGCGCTTCTCGTCCGAACTAGTGCATGGGTAGGGCATCAGGTGGCAGGAGCGCGCGACGCGCGCTCCCGCCGGGACGGACGCGGCGTAACATCGACGTGCCGCTGGGTCGGCTACTCGCTCAGCAGATCGTGCACCGCGCAGGCGACGACCTGCGTTGCCCGCCTCAAGTCCTCGAGCAGAAGGTTTTCGTCGGGTCGCTTGGCGTTGGATTCGGTGATGGTTCGCGGACCCGCGCCATACATCACGATGGGGATTCCGTGCTCGCCGTAGAGACGCGCATCGGCGTACAGCGGCGTGCCCACCGCAAACACGTCCTCGCCGAACACGGGTCTCGCGTGACGCTGGATTGCCGCGACCAGCTTCTCGTGTCCCGGAAGCGGCTTGAGTGCGTGCGCGAGAAGCATCCGTCGGATATCGACCCGGATGCCGTCGTACCCCTCGACCGCGCGCTCGATGAGCGAGCGCACCCCGGCTTCGACTGCTGCGGGATCCTCCTCGGGAGTCATGCGACGGTCCAATTTGAGCGTGAGGCGATCGGGAACGACGTTGGTGTTGATCCCACCTTGGATCAAGCCCACGATCATGGTCGGATGATCGATGCCCGGCACCTTTGACTTTTTCGCCTTGAGCGCGTCCGCTTCGGCGTAGATGGCGTTGAGGATTGCACTACCCGCACGGAACGCGTCGCGTCCGGTTTCCGGCATTGCGCCGTGTCCGGACTTGCCGTGTACGGTAACCTCGAACTGCAGACAGCCGTTGTGCGCGGTGACCACGGCGTAGCTGAAGCTCGCGGCGATCGCGTAATCGGGCCGGGTCAGCTTGTTGGAGAGCAGGAACCCGGGCCCGGCGAGGCCGCCGAATTCCTCGTCGTAAGTGAAGTGCAGTTCGACCGCGCCCCGCATGCGCGCGCCCTCGGCAGCCAACCTGCGGAGCGCAGCCAGCACATAGCTGTAATTCGCGATGTCGGATTTGGAAACCGCAACGCCGCGGCCGTACATGCGGCCGCCTTCGACGACACCCTCGTAGGGTGGCTTGGTCCAACCTTCGCCGGGTGGCACCACGTCGCCGTGGGCGTTGAGCGCGATGACTGGACCACCTTCACCGAAGCGATGGCGAACGATCAGATTGGTGACGCTCTGCATGCCGTACTCGCGCAGAAACGATTCCGGTACCGGATGGCGCTCCGCGGCGAAGCCAAGCTTGGCGAGCAGTTCGACGCACCTCTCGGCGGCAGGCGCGTTGTTACCCGGGGGCGTGTCCGAAGGCACCCGAACCAGCTCGTGCAGGAATTCGACCTGCTCAGCGTGATGCGCATCGATCCAGCGCTTAAGCTCGTCGTTCGGATTCACGGTTGGGAGTCGTTACACAGAAGTCGCATCTTCGAACTCCTGCGATCACGTCCTGGCGCGGCCGGCGGCAAATGCTGCCGCATCGAAGTGCTCAAAAAAGTGCAACAGGACCGAAGTGGCGATTTCGGCGTCCTCTGCAGTCATCGTTTCGTCCGGGTGATGGCTGATGCCATTGTTGCCACAGCGCACGAAGAGCATCGCCATGGGGCAGATGGGCGGAAAGACCATAGCGTCGTGCCCCGCGCCGCTGGGAAGGTGATGTACCGCGACCCCGTGCGCCGAGATCGCCTGCGCGAACTGCGCCTGCAGCGCGGCATCGCAGGGCGCAGCGTCGGCGGTATAGAAAGGCGCCGCGATGACGCTCACGCGGCGCCGCTTGGCGATCTCCTCGAACTGGGACTGGAAGGCCGCCACCGCTTGGCGTCGGAGTGCGTCATCGCCGGAGCGTACGTCGATGGTGAACTCGACGTCCTGGGGAATTACGTTGATCGC
>Ga0126381_100009797_pt1 | contig 10764 bp, 9 predicted proteins | sample PanSoiMetPlot_28_FD_96465 | JGI IMG/M metagenome (GOLD analysis project Ga0126381, IMG submission 96465) | Tropical forest soil microbial communities from Panama - MetaG Plot_28 | ecosystem: Environmental > Terrestrial > Soil > Tropical forest > Bulk soil | place: Panama | collected 2016-02-17
TACGTATCGCACCGGATATGCTCCTCACTCACGCCTCGCATCCAGACCCTTTTGAAGCCAACGGTAGGTCTCTTACTTATGATACGATGCACTAGGCTATTTTGATAGCGCGCCTTCGGCGCTTGAATCCCGAAAGACGAAGCTATGAATGTCCAAACACCAGGGACCGCATCGCGGTCTCTCCAGGAACTGGCGGCGCAACATGCTGAACGTGAACGAGTTGTATAAAGGGCAACTTTACCAGTCTCGGCGTTGAGCACCAAACGCCAGTTCCTTGCACAAGTCACAGAACCGCAGGTCTTTGTGAACGCTAGCTAGACCCCCGCATTTGGCGCGATGTCCCTTGGCGAGCAGGCATTAGTAACCACTTTCGCGATAGGCTCTAGCCTAGTCTCAAAGTAACGGGCGACGAGGCCTGCTTTAAATTTTCAGGCATTTCAGCGGAGGTATCGACGATTGCCTCGAATCGCCAGCGGCCAAGTCTCATGGGGAAAGCCGCTCAATCCGCGTTATTGCGTAGGCCTTTCCTTACCCCAACCCTTTTTTTCCTGCATCCCTTCGTGAGCTCTGTGCCTCTGTGACGAACCCGTCCCCCCGTGACCTCAATTTTCCGATCGCGATTCTCTTCCCCGCGACTGCTGCGCCTTGCTTCCGGAAAAACTCACCCAACTCCGGCGTATAGTAACCCCAGGGTTCAGGGTTAAGCTCGAAATAAATTTTGGCCGACGGCGAGAGAATATTCCTTCGCAAGTCGTTGAGGAAAAATTCCCACTCTTTGACTCCCCAAATACTGTTCGAGCCATGCGAATTGAAACAGACGGCAAAACCTGTCACTAAATCGAAGCGCCTTCCCAAATCCGGTAACGGTTGGAACGGGTTGATCCGCCAGATTTTGCGCGGCATTTCGAGCAACTCAAACATCTCGGCATACATCGGTGGCCAATCCAGGTCCAGCCCCATCACGGAATGACCCAGCCGCCGGCACACAAATAAAAAATATCCGGCGCCGCTGCCGATATCGAGGATCCGGAGCGTTTTTTGCCGATCCAATTGGAGAAATCGCGCCTGTTTAATCGCCAACTCCAGACGGTGCGGTGCGTCTACGTATTTCGGCCAGCCTTTTTGATCCTCTGGATCGGCATATTTTGCGCGAATCCGCTCGAATCCCTTGGATTCCAGCTCACGAACCATTTCACCGGAATTCAGGGGTTTGCGCCATCGATAGTAGGCATCGAGAAGACTATCAAACGCCTCACCCGTGCGGAGCTTTTCGAGCTTGCGTGAAAATTCCACTACCTATTCAACAATCTGAAGCACAACCGATTGACCCGATCTCGAAGCTGCGGCGTTCAAAACATTCCTCATGGCAGTGATCGTGTGTCCGTTACGTCCAATCACTTTTCCAACATCCGCTTTACGCATCTCGACTTTAAAGATCACTTTACGCCCCTGCTCCACCTTGCGCACCAGCACTTCTTCAGGAGCCTCGACTAGCTGGCGGATCACATACTCGAGAAAGCTTTCCACTTGATTTACGCAGCCGGAACGGTAGCTGAATTCTTCTTTCGAGCTCTAAGAATCATGCTCGCAATTGTGGCACTTGGCTGAGCACCGCTCCGCAACCAATGGTCCACACGATCTAGATCTATGCTGAAATTCTCACCCGGGGCCTGGGGATCGTATTTTCCGATCGCCTCAATAAATTTCCCATCACGCGGACTTCTCTTATCCGCCACTATCACACGATAAAAAGGTCGGTTCTTGGTTCCTTCGCGCCTTAGTCTAATCGAAACAGCCATATTCTATGTTGAGGACAAGGTCCCTCGTTTGTCCTCTATCTACCACTCATTCCAGCTCCCGGGACTCGAGCCAGCATTTTCTTCAGTTGTCCAGCGTTCTTCATCATCTTTTTCATCTGAGCGAATTTCTGAAGAAGCGTATTCACTTCGGTCACAGAAGTTCCGCTGCCACGAGCGATGCGCTGTCTTCTTCGCGCATTCAAAATATCCGGGCTTTTGCGTTCGCCAGGAGTCATGGAAAGCACGATAGCCTCAACTCGTTTCAGCTGCTTTTCGTCGACCGAAAAGTTTTTCATATTACTCATCCCAGGCAGCATGCCAAGGATATTTTCGAGGGGCCCGAGGCGTCGAAGCATCTTGAACTGAGCCAGGAAATCGTTGAAATCGAAATTGGCCGCCCGGATTTTCTTTTCAAGTTGTGCTGCTTCTTCTTCGTCAATTGCCTCTGCCGCCCTCTCCACCAGGCTCACCACATCACCCATCCCCAGAATTCTCCCAGCAAGCCGTTCGGGGAAAAATGGTTCGAATTGGTCGACCTTTTCACCAACTCCGGCAAACTTGATGGGACGCCGCGTCACTTCGCGCAGCGAGAGCGCAGCGCCACCACGCGCGTCTCCATCGAGTTTCGTAAGAACAAGGCCAGTCAACTCGAGCGCACCCTGAAAATGTGTCGCGACGCTCACCGCCTGCTGGCCAGTCGCCGCGTCGCAGACAAGAAGAATTTCCTGCGGGTGCAGAAAATCAGAGAAGCGCTTCAATTCACCGATCAAAACCTCATCTATCTCCAGGCGACCGGCGGTATCAAAAATCTGGACGTTTCCGTTCTGCGTTTCTGCCCAAGCCAGAGCATCCTTGCCAACCTTCTCCAAGTTGGTTTCACCACTTTCGGGCTGGAAGACGGGTACACCTACCTGCGCTCCTAGAGTAACCAACTGATCGATAGCCGCTGGTCTTCGAAGGTCGCATGCGAACAAGAGCGGCGATTTTCCCTGCTTCTTCAGAAAGAGAGCCAGCTTCGCCGCGGAAGTTGTCTTCCCGGCGCCGTGAAGACCTACCATCATGATTCGTCCGGGTTTGCTTAGGTTGAGGGCCTCGTTGGCGCCTCCAAGCAATTGTGTCAGTTCGTCGTGAAAAATCTTTACAATTTGCTGGCCCGGCGTGACGGAACGCAAAACATCTTGTCCAAGCGCTCTATCCTTGACCTTTGCGACAAAATCTTTCGCGACCCGATAGTGAACATCGGCCTCCAAAAGCGCCAAACGAACCTCTCGAAGCGCGTCGGCAATATTTGCCTCTGAGATCGTCCCGTGACCCCGAAGATCCTTGAAAACGCCCTGGAGCTTGTCAGAAAGCTGCGAGAACACGACTATGCCCCCCGGGCAGCTTGCTTTGCTGCCCCTGGTGTCGACAGGTCAACCGTAAAGTTCCAACGTGTCTCAACCCGTTTCCCTTTGACCTTCGCGGACAAAATGACGGTATACGTTCTTGGCACCAGATTTTGAGTGAACGCGTAGGACACCAACTTGGTTTGCGGATCGTACTTCGCGGGAACAACGCCATAGCCGCTGATCCGCATTTCAACCGAGTCCGGTTCTACCTCTCCCATTGAGGCCAGGTTCGCTTTAATAACCGGCCTGCTATTAGATATCTTCTCCTCGTTCATCGGCTGCGTAAACATAGAAGCAGCCGCGAGTTGCATCGCCTCAACTCCAGGCGCCACCCCGTCGTTCGCACCGAAGTTGACGGCCATCTTGAAAACGTCGGGATGCATCGATTCCACCGCATAGCGCCCAAGCTGGTCCGCCGGAGCATCGATACCCATATGCTGGCCATAGACAGTAAAGAGCGCCTGATAACCCGCCTCAAGAGCCATTTTTCGCACAACTTCATTGTGCGTTCCATATGGGAAAGCGAATGCGACAATCTTGATGCCAAGTTTCTGTTCAAGAATGTCCTTGGACGTGTAGAGCTCATTGTGCAGCCACGTGGTGTAGTCCTGACCCTTCGGTGCGTGCCGCAGGTCATGATGCGATACCGTATGACTCTCTATATCCACCCCGGCATCTCGCATCTCTTCAAGCATTGCCCAGGTGATCGATTTACCTCCAACGTTGATATAGTTGGTGTAGATGAACATTGTGAACGGGTAGCCGAACTCTTTTAATATCGGCCATGCCACGGAATATCCCGACACATAACCATCATCGATGGTGATAACGGCACTCTTTGAAGGTATCGATCGTTCTCCCCGCCGCCAAGCCAGGAAATCCTTCATGGTGACGACCTGAATACCCGCATCCTTCAGCTGTTGCATTTGCGCACGGAACTCGGCCGGAGCGATAGCGAGCGCATCGTGGGGGTTGTCTTCAAAGCGGTGATAGCACAACACCATCACCTTTGCAGAACGATCAATCGCCGGTAGAGCAGGCGTTGCCACAGGCGAAGCCGCAACAGATGCTGCGCTTACGGCGACACCTGGACTCGGCGTCGACGGCTTTTCTTCTAGTTTCGCAAGAGTTGAACTTTTCTTACAACCTGCAAACAAAAGCGGCAGGACAAACAAGAACGCAAAAAATCCACGATACATACCGATCACTAAGGGCGGAGATTATCACGTTCTAAAAAATTATAAAGCACAGTCACGGCTTTTTTGTGCCGGGTTTCCTAATGTCCGGTCCCCGAAAACGAGCATTTTGATTTCGCGCCTTCGGCGCTGAATCCCGAATGACGAAGCTATAAAATGGCCAAACTCCATGCCCCGCGGTCCCGGGGTTAGTTGACTGTTTTTTATTGGTGTTACCATAAATATCCATCGCCAAAGCAGGTACACCGCACGGATGATTATAATCCCACGTTCTTGAACTTCTCATCGACATGCCGAAAGTGCTGCTCGAGCCCGCAAAGGCCATCCAGCTCTGCGGGCGGTATTACGGACGTAATTTCTGGGACCTTTTTGAGTTCAGCAAGAAAATCCTCTTTTCCGGTCCACGTGGCCATCGCCGCACGCTGCACAGCTTCGTAGGCAATTTTTCTCTCAACACCGCGCCGAGTCAGTTCCAGCAAAATGGTTTGGCTGAAAAAAAGGCCTTTCGTTATTTCGAGATTCCTTTGCATGTTCTGGGGATAGACCTGCAGCCCCGACACCAATTTTGTCAGCGTTGCCAACATGTAGTCCAACAGGATGCACGAATCCGGCAATATGATTCGTTCCACGCTGCTGTGGCTGATATCTCGCTCATGCCACAACGCAACGTTCTCGAACCCGGCGACCGCGTTGCCTCGGATCACCCGTGCAAGTCCGCTCAATTTTTCCCCGGTTATCGGATTTCGCTTGTGCGGCATAGCGGAACTTCCTTTCTGGCCCGGACTGAAATATTCCTCCAGCTCCAAAACCTCGGTTCGCTGCAGGTGGCGAAATTCTGTTGCCCAGCGGTCGATGCTCGATGCGATTATCGCCAACTGCGCACTGAATGCAGCATGGCGATCACGCTGAATAACTTGCGTCGAAAGACCGTCCGGCTCCAGCCCAAGTCTAGCACAAACCTTTTTCTCAATTTCGGGATCAAGATGGGCATGAGTCCCGACGGCTCCGCTGAGTTTTCCGACCGCGATTTCCGATCTTGCCGCTCGCATTCTCCTTTCGGCGCGCCCGAATTCGTCATACATCAGAGCCATCTTCAAGCCAAACGTGATTGGCTCAGCGTGGATCCCGTGGCTTCTGCCGATCATGGGAATGTACTTGTATTCCCTGGCTTTGAGCGCCACCTCTGTCCTGAGGTCGCGAATGTCGTCAAGCAGGATATCCGCTGCAAGACAGAGCTGCACCCCCAGGGAAGTATCAAGAATATCTGACGAAGTCAGACCTTGATGCATCCACCGCGCTTCCGGACCTACTGAAGCCGAGACATTCTCGAGGAAGGCTATGACGTCGTGGTGCGTTCGCTTTTCGATCTCAAGAATTTCCGAAGTCGAGAATCTAGCACGCTCTCGAACCACTCGCGCATCACTTTCCGGGATCAGCCCAAGCTCGGCCATCCCCTCACAGACTAATGTCTCAATCTCTAACCAGATGGAGAATTTCTTCTCATCGGTCCAAATCTCTCTCATCGGAGACCGGGAATACCTCGAAATCACCCGGGGACCTTAAGGCTGCTAACGGAGATGGAAAGGACTAATTCTAGCGGACTCTGGCCCGTATTTTTCGGCCATTGTTCATCAGTCTGACTTGCCCTGAAGCGAGAAGATCAGCTACCGTGGCAACGGTCTCTTCCTGAGAATCTGCATAGGAACTGACCGCTAAGATCAGGTCTCCCAAGCACAAAGGGGCCTTCGAAATCTTGCGTCTCTTAATCATATACTCCTCCAAAATTTTCATTTCGTGCCACGGACGACAGCTGGGCCCTTGCCCCACCCCTCTCCAAAGACACTCACTTGGTGTACGTTTCCAAATTTAGACGCGGTTACCTCCCTGAACGTTTAATTTTATTCTTGGATCGGCTTTTTGATTTCGGTTGCGAAAAGCGCGGGAATGGTTAACTCATTCCGCTCAGGTTCTATGGAATGGCTTGCGAAACCGATAAATATTATTCTGCATCTCAACTTGTATCTTGGGCAGTTGGCCGATTCGTACGGACCCTGGATTTACGCTCTGCTCTTTCTGATCATTTTCTCGGAAACAGGGCTTGTGGTAACGCCGTTTCTCCCAGGAGACGCGCTGCTGTTCACGGTAGGGACACTTACCGCCCAAGGTGGGCCCTTAAATCTGGCACTCACCCTGGTTTTGCTGACCACTGCCGGTATCCTGGGGCACACTGTGAACTATTGGATCGGTTCGGCGATCGGTCATAAGCTCTTCAGCAATCCAGCCAGCCGAATCTTCAATCGCAAGCATTTGGATCAAACCCACGCGTTCTACGAACGCCATGGCGCGAAGACCATTCTGCTTTCACGGTTCCTGCCCCTGATCCGCACTTTTGCACCATTCGTTGCCGGAATGGGCTCGATGAGTTACAAAAAGTTCGTCGCGTACAATGTAGTCGGGGCATTTGTATGGGTGTTCAGTATCGTGCTTCTTGGGCACTTCTTCGGGAACATTCCGTACGTTCAGAGAAATTATTCACTGGTGATTCTGGGCATCGTCGTCATTTCAATGATTCCACCGGGCATTGAGATCTTGCGTGGTTTACGCGGGCGAAGCAAAGCCTAGGCCGCATTCTCACGCCCCATGAGAAATCCACACAGAGCGCCGACACTCGTCGGGCCTAGCTGAGAACGCATTCACCCCGTTTTTTCCTCGGGAGGGACGGCTTCCACGCAGTCCATTTTTCTCCTTCTAACGGAGCCAAATGATTCGTCGGACGGCACGGAGGCCGTCCCTCCCTAAAATGAATGAATTTTTCGCCCGCGTTGGGAATCGTCCCCTCAATGCGAACCCTTGCCCAGCTCTTTTGATTGTTGACCGCTTTGCGGTTAATTGATTTTTGGCCGCCGTTATGAGCAACGTCACAAATATTCAAGCGGAGATAGAACAATTGGGTCGGCAAATATTCGACTTGATCGACAAAGACAGCGCATCTCGAAGCCTATTTGGAAAAAGGGATTTCTATGGGCGGCTAATGGAGTGGTCGATGCGTGACCCGCTCTTCAAAACGCAAATGTTTCGATTTGTCGACGTACTCCCGACCCTTCGCTCTCCCGATGAGGTTGTAGAGCATCTCTCAGAGTATCTCAACGACACGCATACGCCGGTTTCCACTTTTCTTCAGGGCGCCTTGCGCGTCGGGCGTTTTATTCCCCCTGTATCTGCAGCCATCATCCGGAAAAATATACTTGCAATGGCAAATATTTTTATCGCCGGATCTGACGGAGATTCCGCGCTGCGAAATCTCCACAAAATCTGGAAAGAAGGGGCTAGATTCACTGTCGATATCCTTGGCGAAGCCGTTGTGGGCGAGCGTGAGGCGGACGAATACTCGGCACGTTATCGATCGCTTCTCGATTTTCTGTCGAACCGTACGCAGACGTGGCAAGCCATTACTTCCCATGCCTGCAACGAACCCCCTTTCATCAATCTTTCGATAAAAATCTCAGCGCTTTGCGCGCGTATTCACAGCGCCGACCCGGAAACAAGTATCGCTGCGATCCTGTCACGGTTAAAGCCTATCGCTATCCGTGCGAAGGAACTTGGAGCCTTCATCAATCTCGATATGGAGCATTACGGATTGAAGGAGCTGACCCTGGAGGTGTTCAAGCACCTGGCGACCGAAGCGGGTCTGGCCGACTATCCGCATTTGGGCTTTGTCATCCAGGCTTACCTGCGCGATTCCTACGAGGATACCGAGAAAATGTTGCGGTGGGCGCGACAATGCGACAGGCAATTCGCTATCCGCCTGGTCAAAGGTGCCTATTGGGATTTCGAGAAAGTCATGGCTGCTCAAAGGACCTGGGAAGTCCCGGTGTACACGTCTAAGGCGCAGACAGACACCAACTACGAGCGAATTGCGCGGCTGATCCTGGAAAACAGGAAATACGCTTATCCTGCATTCGCGACGCACAACGTGCGAACCATCAGCTTCGCAGCGACTTACGCCAGAACGGTCGGACTCGGGCCTGGCAACTATGAATTCCAGATGCTCTTCGGCATGGCCACATCGATCAGGCGCGCTCTCATCAATCTCGGATACCGCGTTCGCGAATATTGTCCCATTGGCGAACTTGTCCCTGGGATGGCATACCTTGTTCGGAGGTTGCTTGAAAATACGTCGAACGAGGGATTTCTGCGGGCAAAGTTTGGTACAAACACTTCAGTACAAGAGTTGCTGCGCGATCCGGCTTCACAACGGGCGCAGGAAGACGAACACTCGATCCGTCACCCTGAACGTTCTGCGGCCGACAAATCCCGTTCAGGTGGAGCCGTTTCTTCTGACCCTGCTCCCTTATTCGTCAATCAACCGCCCGCCGATTTCACCGTTTCATCCGTTCGGGAAAAGATGGCTCAGGCGATCCAATCTGTCAGCGCCAAATTGGGTCTAAAATATGTAAACGTCATCGCCGGCAGGTCTCGAATTTCTGACCAGCAGATGCTCTCCATCAATCCTGCGAGACCCGATCAGATTGTCGGCTCGGTCTCAAAGGCTACGACCAAAGATGTGGTCGATGCGGTGGCGGCTGCAAGGCGCAGTTTTATCGACTGGAGCAAGACATCCGGAGAAGATCGTTGCCAGTTTATTGAACGCCTCCGCGCGAGGCTCAAAGAGAGCCGATACGAACTTGCCGCTTGGGAAGTCTTCGAAGTCGGCAAGACCTGGGCGGAAGCAGACGCCGACGTGTCAGAGGCTATTGATTTCTGCGCATTCTACGCTCAGGAAATGCGGCGCCTGAACGCGGGACGATTGACACAGAAAACTGCGGGTGAAGTGAGTGTTGAAAGCTTTCTGCCTCGCGGAGTCGGTGCAGTTATCGCTCCCTGGAATTTTCCTCTCGCTATCCTTTGCGGAATGACGGTAGCGGCTTTGGTCACCGGAAATACGGTTATCATCAAACCGGCGGAACAGTCATCGGTGATCGCTGCTCGATTCATGAGTCTGATGCAGGAGGCTGGGCTGCCGGAGGGGGTCGCCAATCTACTTTTTGGGGATGGGGAAACTGTGGGCGCTCTGCTCGTTGTGCATCCGGAGATCGATCTCATTGCATTCACCGGTTCGCGCCAGGTCGGCATCGAGATTTGGGAAATGGCCGGCGTTACGCATGCGAATCAGAAGAATCTCAAGAAAGTCGTGTGCGAAATGGGCGGTAAGAATGCCATGATCATCGACACGGATTCCGATCTCGACGAAGCCGTACTTGGTATCATTCAATCAGCTTTCGGTTTTCAAGGGCAGAAATGCTCCGCACTTTCACGCCTGATCACGGTTGGTGACGTCCACGAACAACTGCTTCCCCGGCTTATCGAAGCGGCCGCAGCACTCACCATCGGACTGCCGGAAAATCCCGGTACCGACATCGGGCCGGTAATCGATCGGGCAGCGTTGGAAAAGATCCAGTCCTATATTGACCTTGGTAAGCGTGAGCACACGCTTGCATATCAGGGGGAAATTCCGAGCGAGCTCAGGGGGTTTTTCATTCCCCCAACAATCTTCACCGAAGTTGACACCGCCTCGCGACTCGCCCAGGAAGAAATTTTTGGGCCGGTTTTGTCTGTACTTCGTGCCAAAGACCTCGATTCGGCGCTCAAAATCGCGAATGATTCCCCCTTCGCTTTAACAGGTGGTCTCTATTCGCGGAGTCCGAAGCACATCGCGCGAGTTCGGTCGGAATTTCTCGTTGGCAATTTGTACATCAACAGACCGGTCACCGGCGCGATCGTCGGACGCCACCCTTTCGGGGGATTTAAAATGTCAGGAAGCGGCACAAAGGCCGGTGGCCGCGACTATTTGCTTCATTTCACTTTTCCGCGGGTCGTAACCGAGAATACACTGCGCCGCGGATTCGCACCCGAGGGAGGAAGTCAGGTTTAGATCAATCCTCGCGGAGCAACCACAACCCGTGCGGATTGTGGAACAAATCGCCCTCCGGATTTAACCTGTCCGGCTCCCAAGACAACCGGAACCGGGCGCCGGATTCATCAAGCCGCAAGATTTCCGAGGATCGCAGAGTCCGGTGATTAATGATTCTCCAGTAGTTAAACTTGTTGATCAGATTCGCCGCCTGCCGGATGACCATGCGCTTTTCCACGGTGGAATCCGCCAGACCGAAGTGATGCATGCCACAGGAGTAGTAGCGGTTATCCCCTGCCAGCAGCATGACCACCGCACAGTACCAGTCGAACTCGTTTTTCGAAGCGAGAAGTTTAAACCAACGTTCCCACCAGTGCCCGACTCCGCATGATTCGAGCTTCAATGCAAAGCCCCCTAGTCTCCTCGCCAGTTCGGTAAATTTCAATATCCGCAAGCGTTCTTCGACTACA
>Ga0126381_100009798_pt1 | contig 10764 bp, 11 predicted proteins | sample PanSoiMetPlot_28_FD_96465 | JGI IMG/M metagenome (GOLD analysis project Ga0126381, IMG submission 96465) | Tropical forest soil microbial communities from Panama - MetaG Plot_28 | ecosystem: Environmental > Terrestrial > Soil > Tropical forest > Bulk soil | place: Panama | collected 2016-02-17
CAGGTGGAATATGCCGTGAAGCGCGATCTGTCTGTGCAATTCCTGCGCGACATCAACGGCACCAACGGCTTCGATATCAAGTGGGTAAAGCACTTCAAATAGACAGTGGGTGCAGCTGGAGAAAGCGAAACAGCACTTGCCGCATCCCGAATGCCAGGCGCTCTGCCCGTTCATTCGGAGACTAGAAAAAGCGCATCGGGTGGGAGCATCACACGGAAAGGTTCGGGTTGATCGCGGAGCCGGGCCCATCTTTCCCGCGTGACTTCCACTTGCAAATCAAATTCGTCCTTTTTTTCGGTGCTTTTGGTTGGAGGAATGAGCCGCAAATAGAGGGTGACGCGAAAAGGAGTTTGCGACGCGCGTACCAGCCAGCAGGGAAACGCGTTTTCGGCCTGCTCCCCTCTTTCGTCCGCATCGACGAACCGAACGTGATGCGCGCGAATGCCAACGTATGCCGGCGCTGCGCTCGGAATTTGCGCCACGCGAACCCGGCAGTGCCAGTCGATCGCCTCGATGCATTGCCGGTCAATCAGGCGTACCCGCGAGAAATTTTTGCAGCCGGTAAGCCGCGCGACCTCCAGGCTAGGCGGTCGCAGAAAAATGTCATCTTTGTCGCCAAAGGCAGCAATCCTGCCGCGTGAAAGCACGAGCAGCCGTTTCCCCAGCCGATAGGCCTCCTCTACATTGTGGGTCACCAACAACGATGGCCGCGCATAGCGATCGAACGCCGATTGCAACTCCGCTTCCATCTGGCTGCGCAGATGCGCGTCCAGAGCGGAAAGCGGTTCGTCGAGCAGCAAGGCTTCGGGCTCAATCGCCAGCGCTCGGGCCAGGGCAGCGCGTTGTTGTTCACCCCCGGACACTTCACGAGGATATCGATTTTCGAGCCCGCTCAGGTGGGCCCGTTCGACAAGAGCTGCCACTCGAGGGCCTCGCTCGCCCAAGGGCAACTGCTGGATGCCAAAGGCGATGTTTTCGGCGAGGGTGCGGTGAGGAAACAACCCGTAGTGCTGGAAGAGCATGCCCACTCGCCGCTCGCGCGCGGGCAGGTGGATTTTCTTTTCGCTATCGAGAAGCGTGCGTCCGTTCAGGACGATGCGGCCCCGGCCGGCGCGTTCGAGTCCCGCGATACATCGCAGCAACATGCTCTTGCCGGCGCCCGAGGGCCCGAGCACACTGAGCGGCTCATCGGCGGCGACAAAATTCACATCCAGGGTAAAGTCCGCGAGCTTGTGCGCGATTTGGACTTCGAGCGGCACGGTCAGCGCCGCGCCCACCGCGCGCGCCCCAAACTTTGGCCATGGGTCCAGTAGTACAAGCCGCCCAACAATGCCAGCGAGATGATCACATCTACGGCACACCACGCCAGCGCGCGGCCGATGTCGTCCGCCTCGACGGCGAAATAGATCGCAATGGGAATCGTAGCGGTCCTGCCGGGAATATTGCCGGCCACCATCAGGGTAGCTCCGAATTCGCCGAGCGCCCTGGCAAAGGAAAGAATCGTGCCCGCGACCACGCCGGGCCAGGCTAGCGGCAACTCCACTTCGCGGAAAACACGCCACTCAGATGCGCCAAGTGTGCGCGCGGCCTGCAAGTATTGAAGGTCAACCTGTTCGAGAGCCGCGCGCCCGGTGAGGTACATCAAGGGGAAAGCCACCACCGCGGCCGCGATCACCGTGGCGGGCCAGGAGAAAACGATGGTCGCGCCAAACTGAAGCAGCAGCCTTCCGATAGGGCCGTTGCGTCCCAAAAGTAACAGCAAAAAAAAACCCACCACTGTAGGCGGGAGAACCAGCGGCAGCAGAAAGACGCCATCCACCACCGCCATGGCCGGGCCCCTGCGTCCTTCTCTCCAGATGGCCGCAGCCAACCCTGCAACCATGGTGATCGCCGTGGCGGTCACACTGGTAGCCAGCGAGATCCAGACGGGAGACCAATCCATGGTTGTCATTGGCCTTGGATTGTAACCGGATCGGTCTGGTTCAGCTTATTTTTCCGACGGGCTTACTTTGGTGGTGGCGCACCTGCGCCCGGTGCCGGCGCGATCCCTCCGCCTGGCTGAACTCCCCCTCCCGGAGCAGCGCCCGGCTCCGGCGGGAGCATCTGCTTGAGTTGCGGATACTCGGTGGACATGGCGCGCAGCACGTCCAGAGCGGCCTTCTGATCCATCTGCACGCCGGTTTGCTGCGTCGTCTGCACGACTTCCGGCAGATTCTTTACCACGCGCTGTCCCAAGGGCGATTCGTAGAACTTGACCAACCCTTCGATATCCTCCATGGTGAAATAGTGCGCGTAGATTGGGATTTCCGCATCGGTTACGGCGCCCGGCGGCGCGGCTGCGGTAAATTTCTGGGTGAAGTCATCCATGAACTTCTGCAACTGCTGCGGGTCCTGGATCGAACGGGTCATCACCGCGCGCACTTGCTGTGTGATGGCGTTGGTAATGTTGTCGCCTAACTTCGAAGTTTGGGTGATATCCATCAAGTGGCGGATCGCCGCCTCTTTCGCGGGATCGGGCTTTTCGAGCGTCGGCGCCTGTCCCGCAGCGGGCGCCGACTCGGCCGGCGCCGGTGCAGTGGCGCCGGGCTGCTGCCGCTGCGCGGGCGGCTTCTGCTGCTGGGTTCCGGGAGCGGCTATTTGCGCCGACCCTGTTCCGGCCGTAATCAATAGGGCAGCAGCCAGAACTCCAATTGAAAATCTCATGTAGTGGTTCTCCTTAAGGGGCGGGCACTCCCAACCTGTAGCCCATCATAACGGAAGGCCAGTAAGCCGTCACGGAATGGTTTTTCGCCAGAGGCCCACAGCCGCAGCTAGTTACCCGATTCCGCCGGCGAAACTATTCGTTTCACAATATTTCCAAAATACAGCACAATGCCTTCCCATGCCGCGCAATTTGCCGATAAGTTCGAATGGCAACTTCCACCGCTGAAACTTTGTGGCTCCCTTCCTTAGTGTTGTCATCCCTGCTTACAACGAGGCGGCGCGATTGGAACCGACTCTGGCGCGCTTGCGCGACTATTTCGCAAGCACTCCGATTCCTGGTGGCGTAGAAGTGATCGTGGTGGACGACGGTTCGAGCGACGCCACCGCAGAAATTACTCGCGGCTGGACAATGAAAATGCCTTACCTGCGCTTGTTGCAGAATTCCGGCAACCGCGGGAAAGGCTATAGCGTGCGCCACGGCATGCTCGAGGCGCGCGGAACCGTGGCCCTTTTCACCGATGCAGACTTGTCGGCGCCGATCGAAGAGTCCCGGAAGTTACTCGCCGCCATCGATGCGGGAAACGACGTGGCCATCGGTTCCCGCGCGATCGACCGATCGCTGATTTGCGTGCATCAGTCCCGCTTCCGCGAAATCGCTGGAATGATCTTCAACCTTTTCGTAAAGCTATTTACCGGCGTGCCTTTTCATGACACGCAATGCGGATTCAAAGCGTTCGTGCGGGAACGTTCTCGAATTGTCTTCGAACAGCAGCGTATCGAGGGGTTCGGGTTCGATCCTGAGATTCTGTTCCTCGCGCGGCGTCACCGCTTGCGATCGGCGGAAGTGCCGGTGCGCTGGGCTCACGACGAAGCCACCCGCGTTCACATGCTTCGCGACAGTTTGCGAATGTTTACCGACCTTCTGGTGATTCGCTGGAACGCGCTCGCCGGCCGCTATCCAAAGCACAGGCAGCCACTGAAGGCTTAGGAGTTTCTATTTTTTACCCCGGAAAATAAGAAAGAGGCAAAGGCCGGAGGCCTTCGCCCCTTTTTTTCAAAAGCCGATCAGTCGTTATTGCCGTAACCGGCGAGTGTGGCGACCTTGGTCATGTCCGGATACATCACGCCCACGCCCGCGTTCTTTGCCGAGCGCGGCGCATACCAGACAGCACCGTCGTTGGCCACACGGATCATAGGAATGTCGGTCCGCTGCGGGGCCGGATAGACAACGAAGGTCGCGTTCGCCGGATCGAACTGCACCAGCGCACCACCCTGGCCGCCATCGCTGTACCAGATTTTGCTGCCCCATTGCTTTTCGTCGTACGGCTGGGCGTTTTCGTACGGGATATTCCATTCGGTTACTTTGCCGGTATTGGGATCAAGCCTCTCCAGCTTGCCTGCACTGAACAGGCCGAACCACACGTTGTCTTTCGAGTCTACGGTGAGCCGCCGGATCAACGCAGGGAAGGTTGGAGGCGCGAACTCGCTATATTTCAGCGTTTCCGCGTCGATCCTGGCGATCTTCCCGCCGTGGAATTCGGCAATCCAGACGTTGTCTTTGCTGTCCTTCACCACGCCGTAGGGAAAGCTGTTCGGGGTTGGCAGCGTGGTCACCGTGGCTTTCTTCGTTTCGGGATCCCAGCGCGTCATGCCGTTGCCCACGATGAAATTCATGTAGACGTTGTGCTTCGAGTCGATCACCACCGACTGCCCCGACTTTCTGCCCGAAATGGCGTGATCGGGGTCCATAGCATATTGCGCGACCCATTTCTGCGTCTTCGTATCGAAGACGTCCATGTTCGCGCCGTTGCCTTCGGCCATCCAGATCTGGCCATCCTTGTCGATCATCAGGTCATGAATGCCCTTGGTAGGATTGGGAGTGACGAAATCGAGTTCATCGCCGGTGCGCGGATCGATGCGGCAGAGCCGATTCGGCGTGTTGCGATCCGTTACCCAGACAAAACCTTGCTGGTCGAAGACAACGTCCTGGCTGACGCGCCGCTTGCCCCACGGCGTCGCGGGCGCCGAGGCGTACTCGGGAGAGTTCATTCCCTGGCCGGGAAGGTCGGGAGCGAGATAATGTTCGATATATTCGGCCTTGGCGATTTTGGTTTCGTCCACCGGCATTTCGCGCGTGACTTTCAGTGCGCGCGGCTTCGAGTCAGGCCCAAAATTCTGCGTGAAATACTGAACGATGGTTTCGCGTTCTTCCTTGCTCAGGTCGGCAGGCTGGATCTGCGCTCCATTAGGATTACCGTTCCCGGACATAAAGTCGATCGCGGCATTCCACTGATCGGCGGACCACTGGTGGCTCGGTACGAAGTCCGGCCCGTGGCAGCGGATGCAGAGGCGTTCGGCGATTTTACGGCCGGCGCCGGCGGGATAAAGCTGATCGTAGGGCACCAGTTGAACGCCCGAATCGTTTTGGCCGGACGCGGCGTGCATGGTCAGGTTGGCCGTAGCCTTTTGCCCGGCGGTCACGGTGATTTTCTGCGCGTCCGCTTCCAGGCCTTTCGCCTGCACGCTTACTTCGTAGCTCCCCGGCGCAAGATGCATCACCTGATATCTGCCGGCGCTGGTGTAGACCATGTAGAGAACCCGCTTGTCGCTGTTTCGGAAGTAGACCTTGGCGGCTTTGAAAGCTTGCGGGCTATCGACCTTGCCGGATACGCTGGCAAGTCCGCTGAGGTCGTCGACTTTCCCGGCTTTGCTGGCCGCTCCGGCAATGCCGAGCATCGCCAAGAGCATCAGCGAGGAAATGGCGAGGGCCGAGAACATCCTGGATTTGGCGAAGATCGTGTTCATATATGCGTCTCCTGGGGCACATTTCGTGAAGAGTCCGATTCGCAGCAAAGGGCACGCATTTTGAAGTTTGCAGTTCCGGGCACACCCCCTGGACCGAGATCATAAGACTTTCACGCGCTCGGTCCTACTGGAATATTGCCGAAAGCGCCGCATGTGGCGGGCAGTGCGCTTACCGGGGACACACCCGGTCTCGTTCTCGAATGTGCGGGGAGCTGATAGACTCGGCGGGCCTGCGATGGCCTTGCAAGGTGAGAGGAACGAATCGCAGCAGCGTGGGCTTGCTGCGCGCAGTGTGGGCCTATGGACCTGGCCGCCCTTGGTCCCTGAGATTCACAACCCTCCGGACCGCAGCGCATCGCTATAGGTTTTTAGCATTCCGCAAAAGGCAGACTAGACGCGGGCGGGTGGCCCGCGGGCAACTATCAGCCGGATTTCTTCTTATGGGAAAGCTTGAGCACTACTTCGATGTCGCGGCTCGAGTTGAAGCTCGACACTGTGCGGGTGGCGGAGGTCAAATCTCCGTGTTCGGCATGTAGTTCGTAGTCGCTGTTCGGGTCAAGACCGCTAAAGCGGTAATTGCCGGTTTCGTCCGCAATGTATGTCTTCACCGCTTGTGTTTTTACATTTACCAGGTACACCACGCCTGAAGGCACCGGATTTTCGCTGCCATCCACGACGGATCCGTGTACGGTGCGGAGTTGGGCCTCGGCCTTCTTATCCTGGGCGCTTACCGGCAAGGCGGAAACGACAGCCAGGAGCGCAACGGTAAACAGGGCCATGAGGTATGGAGCTTTCATGAAGGCTCACTCCGCATTGCGTGCCGCAAGTTTCGCCGCTTTCTCATGTTAGACCGCCGATCGCGCCCGGAAGTAAGCAAAGGAGATCCACGTTATTCGGGTTCCTCTTCGTCGCCGTTGCTTGATCCCTCTTCCAATTCCTCTTCGTCCTCTTCTTCGCCTTCTTCGTCGTCGTCTTCATCCTCGGAAATCACAATCAGATGAACGGGGTGCGTTTGGGTAACTTCCAATTCCGCATCGCACTCCGGGCAGCTCAGAATTTCGCCCTCTTCCACCTCGTCTTCGTCCAGATCGATTTCCGCGTCGCATTCCGGGCATCGGGTCACAGGGCCTGTCTCCTTCCGTCGGGCGAATGAATACCGGAAAGCGTATTATATAACGCCCGTGTCAAACTTTTGTGCGGAGGATCGTGTAAAGGTGAGCGACCGGCGCGAATATCCCGAGCGCCCCGTGGTGGGAGTCGGCGGCGTGGTTATTTCCGGGCGGCGCGCGCTACTGGTCCGCCGCGCGAAACCGCCGCTGGAAGGAGAATGGTCCATTCCGGGGGGAATGCTGGAAACCGGGGAAACTATCGTGGAAGGAGTGCGCCGTGAGCTTGCCGAAGAAACCGGCATCGAGGTGCGCGTGAACGGCCTAATTGAGGTATTCGAGCGAATTTCCCTCGATGAAGCGGGCAAGCACAAGTATCACTATGTCGTGCTGGATTATTTTTGCGAGGCGCTTCAAGGCGACGCGCGCCCGGGCAGCGATGCCAAGGAGATCGCCTGGGTTTCCGAGGAGGAACTGGGCGAGTATCCGCTGGCGGCGAGCGCGCGGCGCGTAGTCCAAAGAGCTTTCGAAATGGCTCGCGAAGCTGCGAGGCCGCCGGGATAAACCCGCTGAACGAAAAACGGGTGACGTGTTAGCTGGCGGCGGCTTCCGGAAGGCGTCCGAAGCGCCGCTCGCGTCCCCGGAAATCCTCGACTGCCGCGACCAGGTCGGCCGCTTCGAACTCGGGCCACATCCGCGAAACGAACAGCAATTCGGCGTAAGCCGATTCCCACAACATGAAATCGCTCAGGCGCCGGTCGCCGCCGGTGCGGATGAGCAGATCCACATCCGGCGCGGGAGTGTCGGCGTGCGTAACCTGCCCCAGGCGGCGAGCAAATTCGCGTTCGGAAACTTCCAGGCTTGAAAGCATCCAGCAGGCGGCTCGCAGGATGGCATCGCGCGACGAATAATCGATGGCGATGCGCAGGTTGAGCAAATGGCCGCCATCGGTCTGGCGCTCAATGAATTCGATAGCCTCGACGAGAGAGCGCGGAATGCGGTCGCGGCGGCCAATTACGCGCACGCGCACACCTTCCGCGGCACAGGCCGCAGCCTCCCTGCGAAAGTAGTCCTGCAGAATATTGAGTAGCGATACTACTTCCGAGCCGGGACGCTCCCAGTTATTCGACGAGAATGCATAGAGCGTCAACGTGCTGATTCCCAATCCGGGCGCGGCTCGCACCACTCGCCTTACCGCCTCTACTCCGGCCCGGTGCCCCTCCGAACGCGGCAGCCCTCGCGAGGCCGCCCAACGGCCATTTCCATCGAGCAAAATGGCGACGTGAAGCTTTGAATTCGAAACCATTCGAAGAGGAGTTTTCTGCATGGCGCGTCCCGTACCGCAATGGCCCTTTCCCTGAATTACAGCCCCACCGCTGAAGGTTAGCCTTCGCGCGTTGCGCGAATCAAAGCCTCCATATGGTCCAGATATCTTTCCAGCGCGCGGCGGCCGGACGAAGCAAGCCGAAACTGTGTTTTGGGCAGCCGGCCGGCAAACGACTTGGTGCAAAGAATGTAACCGGCATCCTCGAGTTTGCGCGCGTGGACGCTCAGGTTGCCGTCACTGACGCGGAGAAGATCCTTGAGCTCGTTGAAGGTGAGCGAACTGTTCACCGCCAGTGCGCTGACGATTGCCAGCCGTGTGCGTTCGTGTATAAGGCGATCCAGACTCACCGCCGTTGTTTCCGCGACGGTTACGCCAGGAGTCCGCTTCAGCTTGTCTTCGCCGGAGGTCCGAAAAGCGCCTGATTTAGCCGCCATATTTCCTCGCAATCACCGCACCAAATAGGATGTGCAAGCCTCCAAATCCCGCCGCCAGGAATCCGTTTCCCCAAGCCGGCGGGCAGAAAAGGGCGACTGAGCCGAGCACCATAAAGCAAAGCCCCATGAGCGGTACGATTCGGATCGAGAAGGCGCCGCCGGTGACCACTCCGGTGCCGTACAGCAGCAGCCAAAGCCCGGCAATGGCTCCGGTAACATCGATTCGGATCAGCAAAAGCGTGAGAAGGCCGCCCACAAATAGCGGCGGAGCGAAGCTGTAGACAAAGCGGCGTCCCGGCCCGGTGAAAAGGGAAGACCCGCTCTCGCGCGCCTTGGAAACCATGGTCCATCCGGCAATGGCGATGGCAATGGCGGCTTCCACGAGCCAGGTTGTCAACCAGGCGATCGGGGTCGCTTGCTGGGAGGCGATCACCGCCGCGCCTAAAGCAGTAATGCCCATGGCGATGACGCCCCAGCCCGGCAAAGCTGTGAAGGAGCCCGCGCGCTCCATCGTTTCGCGGATAAAGCGCAGATTTTCACGCGCGCGATCGTCCAGCGCTACCGGTCGTGGAATGGGCGAGGAAAGAGGTTCAGGAGGCACGAAGGAAGTCTAACATCCGCCCGGTCCTTTTCAAGTACTTTGCGCGGTAAAGTTAACAAATGTTAAACGTAGATAGGTGGGGAGGACTCCTGGTACGGAAATGAAGAATCGTTCACGGGAGAGTGAAGAAGCTGTAACACTCCCCCGTGAATGTCGTGAAGAGCTAAAACGTGAATTTCAACCCGAGTTGCATTTCCCGCGAGTCTCCGGAGCCCAGAATCGGGTTTCCGTTGACGATGTCCGGCGTGGCGCACCCGCAACCGAAGCCGCCGGTGACCGAGGGGTCGTTGCCAAGAGCCGAGTTGACCGCTCCGCCGTATGGATTGGCCAGGTTCGGGTGATTGGTGATGTTAAAGAACTCCGCGCGGAACTGGGCCGCGAACCGCTCCCCAAACCGGAAGTCCTTAAACAACGAGAAATCCAGATTGCGGAAGCCTGGGTCGCGGAAAATGTTCCGGCCCATAGTCCCGAAGGTATTCATCTTGGGAGGAACCATCACGGAGTTGCCTTTCACGTAGCAGCCGCCCGCAGCCAGTGTAGTGGGATCGGGAGCAACCGACACGCACTTCGCACCAAGAGAAGCGGGAAGGTTAATGGTTCCGGCAACCAGGCCTGTTTGCGAGCAGGAAACTCCCGTCGAGTCCACCTTTCCGCCCGGCGTTACGCCAAAACCAGTGCAGTAAGGCAACGACAAAGCACCCGACATGAAGTCGCTCGGATTGCCGAAGAAATCCCAACGGTCCTGGAATTCGCTGGTCCCGCTGAAATCGTTTCCGGTGTCCGCCACGATCCACGGCTGACCGGTCGCCAGATTTAGGATGGCATTGATTTTCCAGCCTTCCAGCATCTGGCCGTACCCCTTCTTGCCGGGAATTTCATATCCGCCTTCGAGCGTGAAGCGGTGGCGTGTGTCCAAATCGGAGTTGCCGTATTCCGCTGTTGGGTTCAGGCTGTTCTGCGGAAGTCCGCCGAAGCGACTGAGCGAGCCGTTGTCCAGCCCATGGCCATACGTGTAACCAGCCGTGAAATTGAATCCCGAGGAAATCCGCTTGGTCATTGTTACTTGCAGGCTGTCGTAGTTGGAGTGGGCATAGTTGATTTCCTCGTTGATGTAAGCCAGATAAGGATATTGCGTCAGTGGACGCAAACCCGTCGCCGGATTGATCTGGTTTTCATCAACTGTCCCGATCAGGTTGTCCCCGTGATTGGCCACATAGCCGACATCCAGCGAGTAGTTGCTTCCGAACGTGTGTTGCACGTCCAGGTTCCAGTTGATCACGTAGGGAGTCTGGAGGTTCGGTGAGATAGCCTCGGCATTGCACGGGCTGGCAGCAGTGCAGGAGAAGCTCGCACCGGTCGGATAAACCACACTATTCCACTTCAACGCGCTGCCGGGAATGGTGACCTTGCCGAAGCCGATGGTGCCGCCAAAGGTTTTCGGGCACGGGGTCCCGATCGGAACGGCTACCTGGCAGGCGCCCGTCGGGTCGGCCGCCAGGCTGGCGCCTCCTGGTATGTTGTTCGAGCCGGGGTTTCCCACGAAGTCCGCTATCGAAAATGTCGTGTAGATTACGCTCGCCCCGCCTCGCAGCACAGTCGTACCCCTGCCTGTAAGATCGTAGGCAAAGCCCAGGCGTGGAGAGAAGTCGGTACGATCGGGTTTCCAGAGATAGCTGCCCACTCCTGATTGGCCCTCCTGAACCAATCCTACTGAGGGCACGAAGTTTCCAAGACCATTGTTTGCCTCTTGCATCGGGCTTACGTACGAGTAACGCAGCCCGAGGTTCA
>Ga0126381_100009799_pt1 | contig 10764 bp, 12 predicted proteins | sample PanSoiMetPlot_28_FD_96465 | JGI IMG/M metagenome (GOLD analysis project Ga0126381, IMG submission 96465) | Tropical forest soil microbial communities from Panama - MetaG Plot_28 | ecosystem: Environmental > Terrestrial > Soil > Tropical forest > Bulk soil | place: Panama | collected 2016-02-17
GCAGCGTTTCCTAGCTTCTTCTTGATAGGCAAATCGGAGCGACGCTCATGACAGACAGCCACAATAGATTTCTTGGAAATCGCGCACTGTCACCGGAAACCCTAATGATGGGGTATGGCTATGACCCTTTTCTGTCTGAGCGCTCTCTCAAGCCGCCGGTCTTCCAGACCTCGACTTTCGTGTTTCGATCGGCTCAGGACGGGAAGGAGTTCTTCGAGCTGGCCTACGGCTTGCGGCAAAAGCGCCCGAATGAAGGGCCCGGATTGATCTATAGCCGGATCAACAATCCCGACCTCGAAATGCTTGAGGATCGATTGGCTATCTGGGATCAGGCCGAATCCAGTCTCGTCTTCGCTTCGGGCATGGCGGCGATCTCGACCACGCTCTGGGCCTATGCGCGCCCAGGTACGGTGATCATCCATTCGGGCCCGGTCTATGGCGGCACCGATTTCCTACTGAAGAAGATCCTGCCGCAATTCGGTGTGACCTCGATCGGCTTTCGTAGCGAGGGCGGCAACAGGGCGATGGAAGAAGCGGTCCGGTCGGCGCGCGGCAAGGGGCCGATTGCGGCGCTTTATATCGAAACGCCAGCAAACCCCACAAACGGAATGGTAGATCTCGAGCGTGCCCGGAAGATTGTGTCCGCCCTCCACGGTCCGGACGCCAATCGACCGGTCATCATCGTTGACAATACGATGTTGGGACCGATCTATCAGACCCCTCTGGCACATGGTGCTGATCTGGTCGTCACGTCGCTTACTAAATATGTCGGCGGTCATTCCGACCTGATTGCCGGCGCGTGTTCGGGAGCGGGCGCTGTACTCGAGCCGATCCGTGGCATGCGCACGATTTTGGGCACGATGTGCGATCCACATACTGGTTGGTTGCTGATGCGGTCGCTCGAGACCCTGAAGCTCAGAATGACGGCCGCGGCGGAGGGCGCGCGCAAGGTCGCAGCCTTCCTCAATACTCATCCGAAGGTCGCAGCGGTCTGGTATCTGGGATTCTTGCCGGAGGGCCATCCCGATCGTCCAGTCTTCGAGCGCCAGTGCAAGAGTCCAGGCTCCACTTTCAGCTTCGAAGTGAAGGGGGGTGAGGCCGAAGCCTTTGCCGTCCTGGATCGGCTTAAGGTGATCAAACTCGCCGTAAGCCTGGGTGGTACGGAGACGCTTGCTTCACATCCGGCGGCGATGACGCATTCGGACATTCCGGAAGAAGAACGGTTGCGGCTAGGTATCACGCAGACGCTCATTCGCATTTCGGTCGGGATTGAGGATCCCGACGACCTGATCGTGGATCTGAGCCAAGCATTGGGCTGAGGTTCTCGTTCGGGCCTAGCAAGCCCGGCGTGATGTAGGCCACCCGGTGCGCGCGCGGCGACGAGCACACCGTTGCGGTGGGGGGCGGGACACATCGCCGTTATAGCGGAGGCCTGTCGCACCGCGGCTTGGTGCAGTCTTGCATGCGCTCGGCTATCGCATCAGGCGTTCGGTCTCCCAACAGAAAGACAGCGCGGCCAAGCTCAAATCGAGCTAGGATGAGTAAAAAACCGATCGGATCGGAACTATAATGTCATCTTCATTACAGACGGCACGGCCGCGCTCACGGATGCAGAGCACAATGCCACTCTGAGCAACATGACAATGCTATTCGCAGACGTGATGGCAACAGCGGAGCTCACTGGGTTGATCGAGCACGGCACGAGATAATCCGCGATTATCTGAGATGTCGCCGGAATTGGATCCGGTCGTTCGCACCCAGAGCTACCGACCTGGGGACCTCCCTTCGTGCTCACTTCCGCATATTCAGGTACTGACGCCCGGGCGTTTGAAATTGCGGTCGAGGTGACCCTTGCCTTGCTGGTCGCCTTGTTCGAACAACCAGCTATAGCCGCCTTCCGGATTGGTCAAGATTTCCCAGCAATTATCGTCGCAATCCCAAAAGAAGAAGCTGTAGGTGCCGTGCTGAAGATGTGGTTTGGAGATTTTCTTGAGATGCCACTGCTCTGCCTGGGCACAGACGATGCGGTGCGCCTCGTCGACTTCTTCCTGGGTGCGGACATCGAGCCCGTTGTGGTTGAGCAAGTTCATCCCGTCAATATTCTTGCTGTAAACGACGGCAATCGTGTTGGGGCCGCCCAATCGAATAAGAAGAGAGATCGGGCTCGTCTGAACGACCTCGAGACCAAGAAACTCCTCGTAAAACCGGCGCGAGAAAGCAAGGTCGCGGCTCTCCAGTGTGCCGTGCGACAGAAAGTTGAGCTTGAGCGCCGGCACGGCCGGGTCTCCAGCTGATGCCATGAGAACCTCCCATCCTGTACATGATCGTTAGAGCGAGGCCATCGTAACATAATGAGTTGGTGCGTACGGAGTTCCGTTGACCCGTGGCGGTGTCAGGCCTTGCCCACACCGGCCCGGCGGAGATTGCGCTGCCAATCGCGCGCCAGTTCATCCAATGCCTGCTTTGGAGGCTTCTGCCCGAGCAAGGCTTCGGACATAGCGCTCCGCAGCGAAATATCGAGCGCGTCCCACACCGGATGCGCGGGCGTGGGGAACCCAGTCTCAATCGCCTCGGCCGCCACCGGTGGCCAGCCAAGTTTCGCGACCATTGTGGGATCACGCAGCGCCGAACCTCGCGGCGGCGCATTGCCGCGCTCCATCGAGCGCAGCATCCATTGCTTGCTGCACGCCATGCGAATGAACTCCAGCGACCAGTCCGGGTACTTCGCATACTTCGGAATAGAAAGAAAATGGCCGTCGATCCAGGTCCGGCTCTGTGCCTTACCGGTGTACCCCGGCACCGTCGCCCAGGCCCAGCGCCCGGCGGTCTTCGACAGTTGTGGATCGTTGATGAGCGTGCCGTAGGGCGCGAAGGTCTGCGTCATCGCATAGCGGTCCTTCTGGCCGCCGGCGATGATTTCATCAAACTCCCAGGTCATCGCCTCGGGCGGCACGACCTTATGTTTCAGCACCAGATCGACATAGAACTGCAGCGCGGTCACCGCCTGCGCGTCGTTGATGAACACCTCTCCGGTCTTGAAGTCGACCAGCTTGCCGCCGGCCGAGAACAGCCAGGACGCAAAGCTCGAATAACTGCCCGGTCCTTGCCGGCCCATTAGCCCGAATGCATAGCGATCGGGCGGCGTGTTCACCGCAAGCGCGGCCTTTTCGAATTCAGCGAAGATAGTAGGCGGCTGGGTGATGCCCGCCTGCTCAAACAACGGCTTCTGATAGTGCAGGATACCGGTGGTGATACGGTAGGGAATCCCAACCAACCGTTCGTCGTAACTCGCGGCCTGCTTGCTGCCGCCTAGGAAATCACCCCAATCGAAATCGGGATCGCGCTTGCCGATGGTTGCCAGTAGCGGCTCATGGTCCAAGAGATGCGGCGCCATCCAACCCGCCATCCCCACCGACCATTGGGCGATATCGATACCCGATGACCCAGCGCCGAGTTCGGCCTTGAGCCGCGCCCGCCACGCATCCACCGCGAGGAGTGTGAACTCCACCTTGATCCCCGTGGCTTTCTCGAAGGCCGGCCCGACCTCCTCCACAAGGGTTCGCTTCCAGCCGCCCTGGTTCTCGCCGATATAGACGAGCTTCTCCGGCTTGTTCTGCGCACGGGCCCAACGTGGCGCGGCGGCGAGCATGCCGCCTGCCGCCGATCCGAGCAGCATCTTGCGTCTGTTAATTCTGGCCATTCTCGTTCCTCCCTTTGCTCTGCTGCTCGTGTTGCCTCAGCCCTTAATGGCGCCGGACGAAAGCCCGGCGACAAGGTGCTTCTGCGCGATGAACGAGAAAACGATCACCGGCAGGATGACCATCACGCCCGATGCCGTGAGCCCGCCCCAGTCGACACCGGAATCGCCCGCGTTGAACGCCGCCATCATTACCGGCAACGTCTGCGTCGCATTGTTGGTCAGCACGGCCGCGAATAGAAAATCATTCCACGCCAATTGCAGGCACAAAATGCTCGCGGCGACGAGGCCCGGCCGCGTCAATGGCAGAACGATATGCCAGAACGCACGATAGCGGCTGGCGCCGTCGATCCAGGCGCTTTCCTCCAGCTCGGCCGGAAGATCTTCGAAGAATCCGCGCATCAGCCACACCACCAGCGGCAGCGCGAATGTGGTATCGGCGAGCACGACGCTGAACCGCGTGGTGGCCAGCCCGAGCTTGCTGAAGAGCACATACATCGAGACCAGCACCGCGATCGGCGGCAGCATGCGCATCACCAGCAATGCGAAAAACAGGAACATCCGGCCGGTGAACGGAAAGCGCGCGAACGCGTAAGCCGCCGGAACGCCGACGCAAAGCGACAGCAGCACCGCGCTCGTGGAAACGATCAATGTGTTGATGAAGGCCTGCGCGAAATCGGCGCGCACCAAGACGTCGGCATAATTCTCGAAGGTCGGCCACCACAGGTAAAGCGGAGGCGTGGCGAAGATCTGCAATCGCGTTTTCAGCGAAAGCCCGAGCACCCAGACCAGCGGAAACACAAAGGCCAGCACCAGAACCGCCAGTACTGCATAAACAAATACTGCTTCCAGTCGCCGTTTCCGATTCGAGCCTACAACCTGCGCCATCAAACCACCTCTCGCCGGCGGATCACGGCGATGAAGAACAGGCACATCAACAGCGCCATCAGCAACATCAACCAGGAGGCCGCGGCACCCAGCCCGAAGTCGAACCGCACGAACGACATCAGGTAGGTGAACATCGACAACACCATCGTGGAATTGGCTGGGCCGCCGCCGGTCATCGCATAGATGTTGTCGAAGGCGCGGAACTCGAAAATCGTGCGCAGCAGCAGGGCGACCAGAAGATACGGTCGCAGCAGCGGCAGCGTGACATGCCAGAACACTTGCCAGCGACTGGCGCCGTCAATCGCGGCGGCCTCCGTCGGCTCGCTGGGCAGCGAACGCAGGCCCGCGAGCAGGATCAGCATCACGTAAGGCGTGCTCTGCCATACCCCTACGATCCAGATCGCGGCCAGCGCAGTGTCAGGCCTGCCGAGCCAGACGATATGCTGACCGATCCAATGGTTGATTACACCATGGCTCGGATCGAGCAGCAACTTCCAGCACAGCGCGCCAACGATGGGAGTGACCATCATTGGTATGATCAGCGCGGTGCGGCAGATGCGGATCCCCGGCAGGTCCATGTTCAGCAGCAACGCGATACCAAGGCCAAGTACCATTTCCGCTGCCACAGCGGCCGCCGTGTAGACGAGGGTGATCGCGATGCTGCGAGTGAAGACCGGATCGCTCACCAGGTCCTGATAGTTCTCCAGCCCGACATAGCTGCCACTGAACAGCCCCTGGCCCTGCGCGTAACCTGTGAAGCTGAGATAGAAGGAGAAGGCCAGCGGCATCCCGAAAACGCCAAGCATCACCACGAACGTCGGAAGGATCGCCACGCGGGTGAAATAACGATCGAGCCCGATGCCCCGCTGTCGCCACGCCGCCCGCGGCGGCCCTGCCGCTATCGGGGCAGCACGCGCCAGCCCGCTGCCGCCAGTTTCCGCCATCCGCTCTCCTGACCCCCCACGCCCGGACGGACCACCATACTTTTATCCGGAATATGTGTTTTACCCAATCGTGATCACCATGGATGTCGGCATCCCGATCTGGCGGAAAATTGATCACGTCGGCTGACCGCCGCGGCGCCTAAACCCAACCACGCTCGATTTTCTATAACCGGTCGACTGATGACCAAACCTGCACGCGAAAATCATGATTTTGGCCCGCAATCGTGAGACAGAGGGTAGGCGGTTTCTCGACCGCCCTTATTCGACTAGATCACCGCAGCGGCGCTGGCAAGCGAGCGGCGGGCGCGCTTGGAAATTCTGTGCCTTGTAGCGCGGCAGCGCGGCGGGCGTCCTGCCAGAAGTCACCACCTTTACATACCTTGCGGTGAAGCTCCGGACCGGCGACGCCGAGAGCAATTGCGTGTTCTGTGGCCTTGAAACAGCATCCCTATTCTTCCCAAAATTAACGAATGCCATTTTGATAGCGCGATCTCTTGCCTAAACCAAGGCGGCGAGCGGCAGCTGGTCGTCGCCGAGCTCCTGCCCCTCCAACACCTCCATCATGCCGAGCATGCCGTTCATCGGCGTGCGGACCCTCATGGCTCATCGTCGCCAGAAACGTCGATTCCGCCTCGTTCGCGGCCTCCGCCTCAACGCGCGCCGTCTCGGCCGCGTCGGTGCGCTCGCGCAATTCATCGATCAGCCGCGCATTCTCCATCGCAATGATGGCCTGCGCTGCGAAATTCTGTAACAGCGCGATTTACGTGTCGGAGAAGGGCCGCACCTCGCGCCGGCCGATCATGAAGGCTCCGACCGAAGCGCCGTCCTTGACTAAGGGAACCCCCACAAGGCTGCGAACGCCACCGAGCTCAACCACGCCTCTAACAATTGGATCGCCCGCCCGGTGGAGCCGGTGCTCGACGCGATCGGGAATGTGCAATACGCGCCCGCCACGCATCGTTTCTCGCACCGCTTCGGGTGGTCCAAGCGTGACGCGTTCGTACTCGCGTAGCATTGCGACGAATTCGGGGGTGTTCCCGCGACTGGCGGCGACCTTCCCGTACTCTCCGTCAAGAGTCCACAGGGCACCCTGGATGCCGCCGCACAGACGGATTGCCTTTTCCGAGTATTGCATCGAACACCGGCGCCAGATCGCCGGGCGAGGAATTGATGACCTGCAATACTCGGCAGTCGCGGTCTGCTGCTCCAAGGCCTCGCGCGTCTCGGTCGACAGCCGCGCATTGTCAATCGCAATGACCGCTTGCTCCGCGAAGTTCTGTAAAAGCGCTATCTGTTTGTCCGAGAACGGCCGTACTTCTGTTCAGTAGAAAACGAAATCCCCAAGCAAAACATCGTTTTTTCGCAAGGCGACCCACAGCGCGGTGCGCATACCGGTCAATTTAACAAGCTTCAACCGAGAGACCACCCCTGAGTGGTACTCTTCCGTATCGATCACATCGGGGATGTTAACTGTGTTCTCGCCCTGCACGAGGCGCTCCGACGCGCTCCCTGGATCAGGCGTGATCGGTTCACCGAGCCCGGCATTACCGGGCTCCCTAGATACCGGGCTCCCTCTGTTTGGGCCACCAAACTCATTTGCACCCGACCCAATTCGGCGGGATCGAAAGCGAAATGACGATGTCCGCGGCACATGAGAAGGCGAGCAGGCCGAGTGCCAACGCGCAACTCCGCCGGAGCGCAGCCCGGGGAGTTGCGGGGCGAGGGCGAAGAGCAGCGCGATCCTCTGAGTGACGGTGACCGCTCGCGTCGGCGGGTTGCAAGCCGGCAGCGGCCCGCGCAGAGCCGGCGCATCAACCCGCCGCGAGGTAAAGATAGCGGTATCGCGCCGATCGCTGGGATCCGAAACGGAACCGTCGCGGCCTTCGCGACCGCGATCATGTCGAAGCGCGCTCCGAAGGCGGAGGCCAATTCCTGGCGGCGTGCCGCCCAGCAATCGGCGCCATCGAGCATGATAGCGGCACGGGCGATGGCGGCGAGCATCCATCGTTCCGGCGTGTCGCACGGAGCGGGACCTATCGTGCGAACGGCGATCAGACAGGTGATCTCGCCCGAACCAGAGTTACCTGGTTCGCCGCGCCGAGGTGGGGATGCGGGTGGGCGGCGAGCCGGCGCTCGAGGACTACGGGTAACCTGGAAGAGCATCACGCCGGCCGCCACCGCGGACACCGTGCGTATAGCTCCGCCAGGATGAGAAGGAGCATAGTCGCTATGGCGAACCCAATACCGGCAAATACCGAGCGATCCTCGCGCATCAATGCAAGCGAGGCCGACCGAGTCGCGGCGATCCGCATCGACATCGCTGCAGGTTCGGTGTATCTGGCGATGATGTCCTTCCGGGACTCAATCGACAAGCGGTCGCCCGCCAGACGTTTCCGAGATCGGGATTATTCCGCCAGGGCTCAGGTGAATGCTGGGAGCGAGCCGCGCGATCCGTTCTGGTGGTCGGCCGTGCTCGCCACGCGCGCGGCGTTCGCGGCACGGCCCGGCGCGAAGCTGATCTCGGTTCCACTCGATGGCGGCTCGCTTAGTGTCTCCGCCGATGGCGGGTGGCGTGCATCGACGCCGTTGCCGGATGATGTCGCGGTGCAGCTCGACCTCTATCTTCCCTATTGCCTCTCGCACCCCCGCGGGCTCGCCGTCGCTCATATCGGGCAGAGCCTCGACGGTCGAATTGCGACCGAGAACGGCGACTCCCGCTGGATCACCGGCGAGGCGGACCTGTTGCATTGCCATCGCATGCGGGCGCTCGCCGACGCAGTCCTCGTCGGTGCCCGCACTGTGCGGGCCGACGACCCGCAGTTGACGGTCCGGCGGTGCGCCGGAGACAACCCGTACCGGGTCGTCATTGATCCTGAGCTGAGCCTGACCGGCCGGCATGGGGTCTTTCGCGACCACGCGGCGCCGACACTGGTCGTCGCCGCAAGGGAGCATGGCGACCGCCAGGGTGAGGCGCATGGGTGCGAAATCCTTGGCGTGCCGCGCGTCGGCGGCACGCTCGATGTTTCGGCGATCCGCACCGCGCTGGGTGACCGGGGATTGTCTGTCGTGTTCGTCGAGGGCGGCGGAATCACGATCTCGCACTTTCTCGAGGCAGGCTGCCTCCACCGTCTGCAGATAACGGTTGCCCCAATCATCATCGGATCGGGGCGTCCCGGTGTCGCACTTCCCGGCGACCGTGCGCTCGACCGCGCATTGCGGCCGCGCATCCGCCGTTTCGACCTGGGTAGTGACACGTTGTTCGATTGTGATTTCGATGCGTGAGGCGCTGTCGTTTGGGTCGCCGCGCCGGGCCGGAGCGAGATCAGAACTCAACCGTTACGATCCCTGGCTCCTGACCGCGAAGTTGCGTTTTCTACCTTGCTCGATTTGATGCCGCATCTGGCGGCCGCGCCGCAGTCGTCCACTGTTACGCGCTCCGGTATGATTGAACCGCGGGGGCGAGCCATGTACAGCATCACCGTCAGCCATCACTTCATGGTTGCGCACAGTTTGGTGGGCACTGTTTTCGGGCCGGCCCAGCAGCTGCACGGCGCGACCTTCGTGGTTGAGGCTGAATTGCGGCGGGACGCGCTCGATGCCGATGGGATCGTTTGTGATATCGGCCGCGCTCTTGACCTGTTGAAGACGGTGCTCGCCGAGTTCGACTATCGCAATCTCGACGAGCTCACCGAATTCCGCGGGCGCAATACCACAACCGAGTTCCTCGCGTGCGAAGTCCACGAGCGGCTGGTGCGGCGGATCAAAGAAGGTGCGCTCGGTTCTCAGGCCATCACCAGTCTCAGAGTAGTACTGCGGGAAAATCCAGTAGCCTGGGCGGCCTACGACGCGCCGCTGGGATGACCGCGCTCCCAGCGTTTGCTTCGCGAACGCCCCACGCCGCCGACGAAACTCAGCTTGGCCGAGAACTCGTCTTCGTCGTCCCCGGCCCGCTCGATCAACTTACCGGCGGATATCTGTTCGACGGTCAGATTGTCAGGGGTTTGCGCGCGCGTGGCCGGGTCGTTCGGGTTATCGAACTCACCGGACGGCGCCCAAAGGCGGACGCGGCGGTGCTCGCCGGGGTGGCCGACGGCACGGAGACAGTTGTCGACGGCCTCGTCCTTGCCAATCTCGGAGAGGTGGTGGCGGCGCAGGCGCGCCGCCTGCGGCTCATCGCCTTTGTCCACGGCCCGCTGGCGCAGGAAAGCGGCCTTCCGCCGGCCGAGGCGAAGCGGGCCGCGCAGCGCGAGGCTGCGCTGCTGTTACGGCTCCGCGGCGTCCTCTGCCCCAGCCGGAAAACTGCCGCTGCGGTCGAGAACTATGGCGTCTCTCCCGACCGAATCGCCATCGTCCCACCGGGCACGGTGAAGCCGAACAGGCTAACGCCGCGGCGAGGTCCCATTCGCGCGCTGCTCTGCGTGGCGAACTTGCTGCCACGCAAAGGTCATGGCGTGCTGGTCGAGGCGCTGGCCCGGATTCGCGATCTCGATTGGAACCTGCTCTGCGTCGGGTCACTCGAGCGCGATCCGTCGACAACGCGATCTGTTCGCCGAATGATCTCGGCCGCCGGGCTCAAGCGGCGTATCACTCTAGCGGGCGAGTGGCCGCCGCAATCGGTCGCGTACGCGTATCGAGCGGCCGACGCCTTTGTCCTTCCGTCCTTTCACGAAGGCTACGGCATGGTCTTTGCGGAAGCAATGGCGTACGGCCTGCCACTGATCGCCACTACCGCGGGCGCAATCCCGGAGACGGTGTCGCGTAAAGCCGCGCTACTCGTTCCGCCGGGCGATTCGCCGGCTCTGGCGCGGGCTCTTCGCCGGGTGATCGCCGAGCCTGCGCTCGCCGCGCGGCTCGCTGCGGGGTCACGCGCGGCTGGCGCTCGCCTGCCCGAATGGCCGAAAGCGACGGAAGAGTGGGAAAGGGCGTTCGATCACCTTGCGGCCTTCGATCCGCCCTCGTGACGACGTTAGTCGCTCTCGCAGAACTTTTGTCCCTCTTGCGGAGACCGAGGTTCATCCCGCACTCTCCAGTGGCGAGCTTAGGGTCTCGCATTGCTTTGATCCCAACCAGCGAGGGGCGCCGTTTCGATCCAGAAGAATGGCGTCCAAGGGCACGACTGGCAGCACGGTGCAGTGTCAGCACGAGCAGAACATAGTCGACCCACCCTCGATTATAAAACTTTTCCAGGAGCATCCCTCCGATATACCCCTGGTGGACACCGTCGCGGCGATACGC
>Ga0126381_100009801_pt1 | contig 10763 bp, 10 predicted proteins | sample PanSoiMetPlot_28_FD_96465 | JGI IMG/M metagenome (GOLD analysis project Ga0126381, IMG submission 96465) | Tropical forest soil microbial communities from Panama - MetaG Plot_28 | ecosystem: Environmental > Terrestrial > Soil > Tropical forest > Bulk soil | place: Panama | collected 2016-02-17
CTTCAGTAGTCCCCGGGCGCCGTCGAGTGGAAAAGTATCGAATGCCCAAGCGACCGTGTAAGCCTCGGCGAGACCAGAATACGCGGGCGCAAAACTTGGGTCGGCTTGAGTTGCCCGAGTGTAATGTTCGATGGCGTTTTGCCATCCGTCCGGCGTGTACTGAAAGAAATAGAAGCGTCCCCTCAGAAACTCGCCATACGCCTCCGGGTTGACGGTGCGAACCGATTCCACCGGCTTGACCACGCTGCCGACTCTCCGAGCGATGTCGGTGGCCACTTCCTGCTGCAAGCGGAGAACTTCGGTGGCATCCCGCTCGTAGCTTTGTGCCCACAGGTGGTTGTCAGTTGCCACTTGGATCAACTGGGCGGTAATTCTCACCGAGCTTCCCGCCCGCAAGACGGTTCCTTCCACCAGCGCATCAACATTCAATTCCCGCCCAATCTGTTGAGTCGTTTTGCGCGCCTCCTTGTAGCGCAGGACAGTAGTTCTGGAAATTACTCGGGTGGTCCCGAGGCGCGCGATCTCAGTGATCAAGGCATCCGTCATTCCGTCGGCAAAATAAGCCTCTTCGGGATTCTTTGAGAGATTTTCGAGCGGGAGGACAGCGAGGGAATCAATCTGTAAGTGGACAGGCCCCGGCCTTGTAAAAGCGAGCCAACTGCTGCGGGTTTTCCATCCTGCGATAATCAGAACGAGGAAAACCGCGCCACACAAGGCTATGTACGCCCTGTTCGATCTTGGCAACGATGCACGAGGTGCCGGGATCGAAGTCCGGTGATCGGGTTTCTTTTCTTCTGGACTCTCCGGCCCTGGACCCTCCCGCATGACTTTGCCGACGAATCTGTAACCCTTGCGCGGCACAGTTTCAATGAGAAGTGGCTGATCCGCGGAGTCCTGCAAGGCATCGCGCAACTTGTTCACGGCCTTGTTCAATCCGCGATCGAAGTCCACAAACGTGCCGGCAGGCCATAGCCGGCGAGTCAATTCCTCGCGAGTGACCAGTTGGCCGGGCCGCTCGAGCAAGGCCAGCAAGACCTGCAGAGGTCCTTCATGCAATTGCACCCTATGACCATCGCGAACGAGTTCTCCCGTGCGCGGGTCGAGTTCGAAATCACCGAAACGGAACCTTGGAAAGCTGAGGTTTTGAGTTGCCATGGAGCACACCCGAAGAAATTGCTTGGTAGTCTACCTTCGTTCGGAGACACAAGGAAAGGCCAGTTTTGCGGTGCCTCGAGATGGCATCGTTTGACTGCTCCTTCCGACCGCCAGATAATCAAGTTAGTCATTCCGGCCTGATGGACATCTACGAACAGATCGTCGAACTTCGGAGGCAAGGACGCCGCGGCGCCGTGGCCACCATTGTCAATGTGCGGGGATCGATTCCTTCGTTCCAGACAGCAAAAATGCTGGTCCGTGATGACGGCTCGATCTCTGGGACGATTGGCGGCGGATGCGTGGAGGCCGACGTTTGGCAGGCTGCCCGCGAGGTCATGGAATCGGAGAAGCCACGAACCTTAAAGTTCGATTTGAATCAGGATCCCAAGTACGACACAGGGCTAGTTTGTGGCGGAACTCTGGAGGTCTTTGTCGAGCCCGTGCTGCCTCCAGCGTTACTTTATGTTTTCGGTGCAGGCCACGTAGCACTGAATGTTTGCAAGACTGCGGCCAGCGCAGGCTTTGATGTGATTGTGGCTGATGATCGCTCCTCTTACGCGACGAAAGAGCGCTTCCCAGCAGCCCGCGAAGTCCACGCGCTCGACTTTGACGAGGCGATGCAAAAGCTGGATCCGAATGAATCTTCCTACATCGTAATCGTCACCCGTGGTCATCGAGACGATATGCACATACTGCGCTGGGCCGTGCAAACTCGAGCTAAGTACGTGGGGATGATCGGCTCGAAGCGAAAGGTCATAGAGATTTTCAAGGCATTGCAGGCTGAGGGGATTCCCGCTCATCTGTTTGATCGTGTTCACGCTCCAATCGGGTTGGATATCGGTGCGGTCACACCGGAGGAAATCGGGGTCGCTATCACCGCGGAGCTGATCGCGATTCGACGTCACTCCCCGGCAGCTCTGCCGCATCTCAGTTGGTTCAAGAGTGCGAAACAGAAAGCCGAGGCATCGTCAGAGCCTGAGGCAACATTCGACCAGGACGAGTCGACGCGCTGACTTCCCGCACTGACATTCTTCTCTCTTTCTGCTATCTTCCGCAGCATGCCTCGCGCGCCCAGCTTCGGCGGAGTAATTTTGGCCGCAGGCGAATCATCGCGCATGGGGCGCGATAAAGCTCTGCTCCCTTGGCCACCGTTGGATCCCGCTCAGATCACTCCGAAGGATACTTTCCTCTCCGCGGCCATCCGTTCGCTGACGACGTCGTGCGATTTCGTAATCGTCGTGGCCGGGAAAAACGAGAGCAATCTTGCTCCGATTGCCTACTCCAGCGGAGCGTTTTTGGTGACCAATCCGGATCCAAGCCGGGGACAGTTCAGTTCGCTGCAGATCGGGTTGCAGGAAGTTCTCAATCGCGGGCGGGATGCAGCGATCATTACGCTGGTCGATCGACCTCCTGCAGCTGCGACGACCGCACCGACTCTGCGGGAAGCTTTTGAGTTAGCCCCGCTGGACGTTTGGGCTGTGGTGCCTGAGTTCTCTGGCAAGCATGGACATCCGTATATCGTTGGGCGCGAAATGATCGAGAGGTTCTTGCAGGCACCGGTCACCGCGAATGCGCGCGAGATTGAACACCAGTTTCAGGAACATATTCAGTACGTAGGCGTTTGCGACCCCTTCGTTGCGCTGAATATCAATACGCCGGAAGATTATGCGGCATTGCTGCCGAAGTAAAGATTACTCGCAGCGGTTCTCACCATTTCGCTAAATGCATCGCCTGAAGATGCTGCGAAGAGCGAACAGCAGATTCCTCCCCGTCCTCGCCGCGCTGCGCGGCTGCGGACGACTCGGAATGACAAAAGAAAACAGAGCGCTTCTGCACTATCGAGATTGCGCATTTTCCCCGGCTCACGTTATGTTCAAAGTGCATGAATATTACGAGCACGGGAACCATCCATCCAACCGGCGAACAATTCCTCGAGTCTGTCTTAAACCTCAATCCGCGTGTTGCTGCCTTTGATTGTGACGGCACCCTCTGGTCGGGCGATGCTGGCGAGACTTTCTTCGATTGGGAGATCAAACGTGGCGTTGTGTCGGCCGAGGTTGCACGTGCCATGCGCGCTCGCTACGTGGAGTACAAGGCATGCAAGGTCAGCGAAGAAGACATGTGCGGCGAAATGGTGACGATGCACAAGGGAATTTCTGAAGCTGCGATGATGGAGGCCGCCACAGAATTCATGACTTCATCGTTTCCAGGGTGGATTTTCGAAGAAATGAAGGAATTGGTTCATCGCCTGCACACGAACGGCTGTGAGATCTGGGCGGTCTCTTCGTCGAATGAGTGGGTCATTCGAGCGGGGGTGAAGCGATTTGGAATCGAAGCCAACAGAATTCTTGCGGCCAAAGTTGAGTTGGAGAACGGAATTGTTACCGACCGGCTGGTGAGAGTTCCTTCCGGGCCCGGCAAGACCAAGGCACTGCAAGAAGTCGTTAGAAAAACGATTGATGCCGCATTCGGCAACTCTAAATGGGACACTGAAATGTTGGCCCATTCCCATCATGCTTTTGCGGTGAATCCAAATCCAGATCTGGCGGCGCTGGCACGCCAGCGTGCTTGGACGATCTACTTTCCCGACGGGACCGGCCCTCGACGACTACAATCTAGTTGATGTACTCCGCCGAACTTCTCGATCACTTCCAGAATCCACGCAATGTGGGCGATGTGGCAGACCCCGACGCTTCGGTCGAGATCGAGAACCCTGTATGCGGCGATGTGATCCGCCTGAGCCTGAAGCTGCGGGCCGGCAAGATCACTGAGATTCGCTTCAAGGCAAAGGGATGCGTCCCGGCGATGGCATGCGGTTCTGCTCTAACCGAATTGGCACAAGGCAAAACCGTGGCCGAAGCACGCCTGCTGAGACGCGAGGATCTGATCAACGCAGTAGGATCTTTGCCGAATGCATCCACTCATGCCGCGCAGTTAGCACTCGACGCTCTTCGGGCTGCGCTAGCGAAAGCGACGCCCTGATCCGAACAACTTCTAAGGCAGCTTATTCAAATAGCATGCGCCGCTTGTCGACTGCTGTGGTGGAGTCGGCGGCTTCATCCACGGTGGATTGTTGAAGTTGAAGAACTGCGTCATGTTGATCTGGGCCGCGTCTCGCTTGGTGAGCGATTTCAGGCCGAATCGAGTTTCAATCAATTTCAAAATCGCGGTGTGATCTGCCAGGTTATGGTTGACGTAGTGCTTTTTTGCGTACGGCGAGATCACGATGACCGGGACGCGGTAGCCGGTATAAATGAAGTCGCAGTTGGGGCCAGTCGTTCCCGTGCAGATGTCTCCTGGCAATAGATCAACAGGCTTGATTCCATCGGGGCTCACAGTCTTCTGCGCCGCAACGTGGTCGTAGATGCCACCCGCTTCGTCGTAAGTGAGAATAAACGCGGAATCCTTCCACGAGATGCTCGTCATGAGGGGATTGATGAGCGACTCCACGTACTGAGCGCCCAATTGGATGTCGATCGGGTATTGATCCGAATCCGAGCCATGCTCGTCGAGGCCAGCAGGTGATGCAGGCTCGATCAGGGCAACTTGCGGCAGGGTTCCATTCTGCACGTCGGTGAAGTATTGCGAGATCGGAACCAGGCTGTTGGGATAATTCTGCGGAATGGTTTGTCCCCACTGGAAATTCTGGATATAGCTATAGCCCAGCAGGCACTGCGCGGTTGGATTCGACTGACAAGGTGTGTTCTGCGGATTCACGTAGATCTTCCAACTGATCCCCGCATCCTGCAGCTCTTCGAAGATCGGGACTGCACTCAACAGCGCTTGATCATGCTGGTCCGTACCGATGGGGTAGGCGTATCCCTGCGATGTGGCGGCTAGCAGGTAATCGCGATTCGACTGCGTACGCGTCATCACCGGGGCAAACCAGCGATCGGACGTGGCGAACGTCGTCGCCATGAAGTAGTAGTAGTTCAGATCGTTGTGCTCGTAATAACCCATCGACCGAATACCGTTGGTATCGAAGAACGGCGGACTGTTATTTCGAGCGTCGTGCGCGCCGGTGTACACGTATCCGTTTAACGTTGGGGTCACCGATACGGCGTCATTCAAATTCCAATCCCCGTGACCTTCATTCCAGGATGGGCTCGGATTTTCGATGCATTGCGTGACGAGGTGATACGAGGCGATGTTCGGACTATTGTTGTCTTCGGTACAGTCGTCGGGGGGCGGAAAGTTCGGGTCGCATCCGGGATTCGTTGGCGGCGGCCCGTAGAGCGGCGGATTGCCTGACGTCGGATTGAACTGCGGCAATCCATCGAATGAAATGTCGGCGACCTTATTCTGCCGCCAATATTCGCGAATCTCGCCAAAATAGTGGTCAAGCCCACGATTCTCCTGCGCCATGAAAATGATGTGGTTCAAGACCTTCACCGTCTTGCTGACATTGAACGTTGCGGTCGCGGTTAGGTTGCCATTCATCGTAAGCGTGCATGCGGATGCACCTTTGCAGGCACCACCCCAACCGACAAAATAACCGCCCTTGGCGGGCGTTGCGGTTAGCTTCACCACCGTTCCGGACGGGAAAGACGCAGCGCAAGTACCGGGGCAGCTAATTCCCGACGGGCTGCTGGTGACTGTTCCCGTGCTCGTGCCTGCGAGCTTGACGGTTAACGTGTAGTTCGTGGCTGGCAATGCAGCGGCCGACCCCGACGACTGCGCCTGGGCGCGCATTCCAAACACGGCGACGCAGATCAAGAACGTAGCGAATTTTCGCTTCAGGCTCTGATTACTCAAGGGTTTCTCTCGACTACCGGACAACGCGATCTTGGATGTAGATTGAATCCGGACGGTTGGTGGAAAACTAACGTTGCTCGAGAACATCGAGGCCGCATTTTTCACATAAGATGAGGCTTATGCCCTCCGATCACACCTGCCGGCGTATCGCGTGCCTACAACCGAGTGCCACGGTCATCCTTGATGCCATCGGAGAACTCGATCGAGTCGTCGCATGCACAAAATACTGCGCTGATGTGGTTCCAGCAGCAGCCGATGGATCACGAAAGATTCTGGCTGATTCATGGACCGCAGACACATCGGAGATTGTTGCTGCGCAGCCCAATCTCGTGATCGCCGCTGTTCCTTATCAGGAGAAGGCGATTGCCGAGATCCTCAAGGCCGGTGCGCGCTTTCTCGGCCTGGCTCCTAAGACGCTGGATGACATCTACACAGACATCGCGACTATCGCCGGAGCCGTGGGAGCCACGAGTCGAGGCAACGATGTCGTTCGCACCATGCAACAGCACATCGCGACAATCCGTGCCCGCGTGAACGGAGCCGGGCGCCCCAGAGTCTTCTGTGAAGAATGGGGAAAGCCCGTGATTACATCTCAGAACTGGGTAGCGGAGCTCGTTGAGGCCGCCGGAGGAGAGTTCCTCGGTGCCCCTGGCAAACAAATCCGCATCGAGGAGATCGAAAGGATGGATCCTCAGGTCGTGATCGCCGCGTGGTGCGGTGCGGGAGATCGTGTTCCGCTGGAGAAGATCATCGCATCGCGGGAATGGCAGAATACGTCAGCCGCGCTCTCAGAAAAGGTTTTCTGTATCTGCGACGAATTCCTTAATACGCCCGCTCCAACCCTGATGCACGGCCTGGATGCGCTGGCATTCGCGATTCATCCGGAACTCTTCCCCCGCACGAAAGGCATCCGTCAGATTACCAGTGTTTCTGTGGCAGATGCGGGAAATGCGGCTGTCTGAGTTAAGATCAGTCATCGTTACGATCAATCACCCGTGACCACACGAATCGACGAAGTCCGCAACGAAATTACACAACTGGCGGAATCGGCATCCTCCGGACAGGAACTGATGCAAACGATGGTGAAGCTTCTGCACCATCGCATGCTGAAATACAACTGGGTCGGCTTCTATATGATCGAGCCCGGCGCAGAACCGCCGATGCTGGTGCTGGGCGCCTTCGAGGGCGCGATGACGCCGCACACACGCATCCCCCTGAATCAGGGCATCTGCGGAGCGGCAGCTTCAAGCGGACAAACAGTAGTCGTGGACGACGTCAACAAAGATCCGCGCTATCTGGCTTGTTCCCTTGAGACAAAGTCGGAAATTGTGGTTCCGGTATTTGCAAACGGCAAAGTAGTGGGCGAACTCGACGTCGACAGCCACTTCCCTGCTGCCTTCACCACGGAGCACCGGGACTTCGTCCAGCACTGCGCGATGCTCGTCGGAAAAAAGCTGGAAGCGGCTTCAGCATGAGAGTGGAAAAGGGTAAAGTACGCGCCCCAGAGATCGGGCGCGTTTGGCTGAATTCGCCTCCTCTGAGCTTTCGGCAACTGCGTGGACGTGCCGTTCTAGTTGATTTCTGGGACTACACGTGCGTCAATTGCATTCGCACGCTTCCTTACGTACAGGCCTGGCATGAGCGTTACCGCGAGAAGGGTCTCACTGTCATTGGCGTACACACTCCGGAGTTTACTTTCGCGCAATACGAATCGAATGTTGAGCGTGGCATTCGCGAGTTTGGGCTGACTTATCCAATCGTGATCGACAGCGATCGCGAGATCTGGAAAGCATTTGCCAATCACTACTGGCCAACTAAGTACCTCCTCGACAAAGACGGATATCTGCGATACGGACACTTCGGCGAAGGCGGATACGGGGAGTGTGAAGAGGTGATTCAGGAACTGCTCTGGGAGATCGATCCTGCGATCTCGCTGCCGCCGCTCATCGAACCTGTGCGTGAAGAAGATCACATGGGCGCGGTGTGTTATCGGGCAACGGGCGAACTCTACCTCGGGAATCGCCGCGGGCGCATCGGCAATGAAGGCGGATTTAAAGAGGACCAAATCGCTGACTATTCCTTTGACGGAGCGATCGAAGAAAACTTCTTTTACGCCACGGGGCGCTGGGCCTCGACCGCCGAGTATTTCGAGGCTGTGGAAGACGGTCCGCATACTTTGCGATTGAAATGTGAGGCTTCCGCCGTAAACTTGGTCATGGCCTGTCCGCACGCTCCGTCGGCTGAAGTGGTTATCTTGCAAGACGGGAAGCCGCTAATACGCAAACAAGCGACGCGAGACACCCATTTCCGTCTCGATGGAAAGGAAAGCTACGTCGTCGTTGATTCTGCCCGTATGTATTTCCTGGCCGACAATCACGAGTTCGGCGCTCACGAACTTGAGCTGAGATGCACAACGGGCGTTGCCGCATTTGCCTTCACTTTCACGAGTTGCGTTGATCCAGTCGCAAGCGCGCTGCAGGTTACAGGGCCGAACCAATTATGAAACGCGTGGTAGCAGCGCTCATCGTCGCGGAGGGTAAGCTTCTCGTCTGCCAGCGCACTCGTCATCAGACGATGCCTTTGAAGTGGGAATTCCCGGGTGGAAAGATTGAAGAGGGGGAACAACCGCGCGACGCCCTTCGCCGCGAACTGGACGAAGAACTCGGGATCGCCGCCACCATCGGCGATGAACTAGTGCGCATCCAGCACGAGTATCCAAATGGAGGCATGGTGGAGCTTCGATTCTTCGTCGTGCGCGAGTATCGCGGCGAAATCGAGAATCGGATCTTTAAGGATATTCGGTGGGCTGAACCGAAGGACCTGGTCAAATTGGACTTTCTTGAGGCAGACCTGACGCTGGTGAACGATCTGGCCGGTGGAAAACTACTCTGAATCTGCAAACGTTTGCACACTTTAAGTGCATGGACTGAAACCGCTTTTCGCGCGCTAAAATTCCACGGTATAAAGAAACGCTCACTCGGACGGAGGAATTCCGATGCGACTGTCTCTAGTTGCTTCCGTGGTCTTGTTCGCCCTCAGTAGTCCGTTGCTCAATGCCACAATCATCCATGTGCCCGCCGACCAGCCGACGATTCAGGATGCGATCAACGTTGCCAATACCGGCGACGTCGTACTGGTTGCAGCAGGGACTTACTCGGAAAATATCAATTTCATGGGAAAGGCAATCACGGTCAAGAGCGCGAGCGGCGCGAAAGCCACGATCATCGATGGTGGCCACCTTGGCCCAGTCATAACATTCAACACGGGTGAAGGTTCGAAATCCGTTCTGAGCGGGTTCACGATACAAAACGGAGCAGCGACCTTCAACTCTCAATACGATGGGGGAGGAGTCTACGTGAGCGGAGCTTCGCCAACCATCACGAACAACATTATTCAGAACAACACCGGATGTAACGCTGGCGGTGGAATCGCCTTGGAGTTCAGCTCGGCACGTGTGCAAAACAACCTCATTAAGAACAACATGCAGTCCGGCTGTTCTGGTGGGACGGGAGGCGGCGGCATCAACATTGGAGGCGCCGGTTCCGCCGTCATCGTCGGCAATCGCATTCAGAACAATACTTGGGGCTCCAATGGAGGAGGCATTTCCCTTTTCGCAGCAGGAACTCCGATACTGCAGAACAACATCATCACGCAGAACTCCTCGAGCGGAGGTCAGGGCGGCGGAATTTGGATCGTCAACGATTCCAACGCCTTGATCGTCCAGAATCTGTTCGCCGGGAATACCGGCTCACAGGGAGCCGCTATTTATTTCCTGTTGCCAAGCGGCAGCGCGGGGCCTGTGCTCGTCAACAATACGATTATTGGCGGCGCGGGAGCCACCCAAGGTTCGGCCGTGTTTGCCGCAGGATTCGACAACCTGGTTCTCTTTTACAACAATCTGCTGATTGGTTTGTCGGGTCAAAACGCGGTGTATTGTGATGGTACCTACAGCAACGCGCCGCCGACTTTCACGAACAACGATGCCTATAGCACAAAGGGTTCGGGGTTGCTTGGGACTTGTGCGAGCCAAGCGGGACAAAATGGCAACATCTCGGCGAATCCGCTCTTCGTCGGTAAGAGTAACTTCCAGCTTCAGTCGGGCTCGCCTGCGATCAATGCTGGCGATAACTCCGCTCCTGACATTCCACCTAAGGATCTCGCAGGCAAGGCCCGGATCGTAGGTGGCACGATAGACATCGGGGCCTACGAGTTCCAGTGATTGGCAGAGGTAGATGCGGCGCATGCACCGCAGACATACTCTAACTGGAACGAAGCGTCCAGAACCACGCGATGGTCAAGCCGATCATAATAACGGTCGTTGCCCAGGCAACTACATTGAACAGGTGACTGTTGACGTAGTTCCCCATCAACTCTTTCTTGTTGATAAGCAGGAGCATGAAGATCAGGACAAAAGGTAGTACCACGCCGTTCACCACTTGAGAGAATACGGCGATTTTGACTAACTGCAGCCCGGGGATCAGCACCACGGCTCCGCCCGCTACGATCAGAGCCGTATAGAGCCAATAGAACGCTGGCGCCTCAGAAAACTTCTGTCCAATGCCCGACTCGAAACCCAGACCTTCGCACACTGTGTATGCCGTTGACAGCGGCAGAATCGATGCGGCAAACAGCGACGCGTTAAATAGTCCGACCGCAAACAATATGTAAGCATATTGTCCGGCGAGAGGCTTCAGGGCAGCAGCAGCGTCCGCCGCATAGGTGATGTTGCGGTAGCCGTGAACCCACAAAGTAGCCGCGCACGCCACGATAATGAACCACGTCACGACGTCAGTGAAGATGCAGCCCGTTACGACGTCGAGCATCGATGCTTTGTACTGCCGGCGCGTTACTCC
>Ga0126381_100009802_pt1 | contig 10763 bp, 9 predicted proteins | sample PanSoiMetPlot_28_FD_96465 | JGI IMG/M metagenome (GOLD analysis project Ga0126381, IMG submission 96465) | Tropical forest soil microbial communities from Panama - MetaG Plot_28 | ecosystem: Environmental > Terrestrial > Soil > Tropical forest > Bulk soil | place: Panama | collected 2016-02-17
CGAGGGGGCCGAATGTTCACCGGCCTGATGGCGAACACCTGGATCGCCGCCAGCGTCGTCGCGGTGATCGCGGGGGTAACCGGCTTCTTCGCAGTGCTCCGCGGCTCCACCTTCGCCGCGCACGCGATACCGAACGGCGCGTTCGCTGGCGCCGCTGGCGCCAGCCTGCTCGGCATCAACGTCATCTGGGGACTCGCGGTCTTCGCGGTCGGCGGGGCGCTCGGCATCGGCGCCCTCGGCCGTAAAGCACGGCATGACGTGGTGACCGCGCTGACGCTGGTGCTGATGCTCGGCCTCGGCGCCCTGTTCGTCAGCATCAGCAGCCAGTACGCGCAGGAGACGTACTCGCTGCTGTTCGGCGAGGTGTTCGGGGTCAGCCGCGGCGAGGTGCTGCCGATCGTCGGCCTGGGCCTGGCCGCTGTCGCCCTGATCGGGCTGGCCTTCCGCCCGCTTATGCTCACCTCCGCGCTGCCTGAGGTCGCCGACGCCCGCGGCGTCTCCACCCGCAAGACCGAGCTGTACTTCCTCGTCGTGATGGCGCTCGCGGCGTCGATGACGATCCCGGTCGTCGGCGCGCTGCTGATGTTCAGCCTGATGATCGGCCCGGCCGCGGCCGCTCGCGCGGTCACCGCGCGCCCGGGCGTGGCGATGGCGCTGTCGGCGGCAATCGCCTTGGTCACGGTGTGGCTGTCAATCGCGCTTTCCTACCGCACCAACTGGCCGCTCGGCTTCTTCGTCGGTATCGCCGGCGCGGCGTTTTACTTGCTGGCCCAGGTAAGCAAAAGCACAATGAGAGCATGACGCGGAGTTTGCGGTCCGTGACTCTCGCGGGCGCCGGAATTCTCCTGCTTTCCCTCGCGCTCGCGGCGTGCGGTTCCGCGACGGCGCCGCCCAGCCCGGCCGCGACCACGTCCGCTGGATTCGCAGGCTACAAATGGACGGTCCTCACGATCGCCCATAATGACGTGGTGACGCGGATCCCGGCGCGCTACGCCGTCTATCTGGCGTTCGAAGCCAATGGCGCGTACGGTGCCAACGATCCGGTCAACTTTCACAGCGGGACCTACCGCCAGACCGCCAACGGCTTCAGGACCAGCGTCGGTGCGGTCTCGGCCGTTGGGTACATCGGCCACGACCCGATCGTGCTGCTAACTCAGAGCGCGATCAGCGCTCTCGACTCGGTCTCCGCCACGACTGCGCTGACCGGTGACAGCCTGCAGGTCAGCGTCGACCACGGCCAGTGGATCCTCACCTGCCGGCGGGACGGCCAGCAGCCCAGCGCCGCGTCAGCCAGCCAGGCAGGTTTCGTCGGCTACAAGTGGACGGTGACCGCCATCTCGCACGGCCGGCAGCCGATTTCCGTCCCGGCGCGTGACAACGTCTACCTGGCGTACGTGCTGACCTGCCAGCGCGACGGCAAGGTCAACTTCCCGGCCGCGCAGTCGAGCTCGCCGCCACAACCGGCGTAACGGGCGGAACCACACGCAACCGTGCGGCGTCAGAACGACAAGAGCGCCGGACGGAGGACGTAATGAAAAGATTTGTCAGTCGACTGCCAGCGTCCATCGCCGCGGCAGCGCTGCTGTCTCTTGCGGCTGGATGCGCGAGCGCCGCGGGCAGCGTGCCGCAGCACACGGCGCCTACCGCGCGGCCGGGATTCGCCGGATACAAGTGGCAAGTTGTCGCTATTAAGCAAGTCGGAAGGAACACTCCGGTCCCGGCCCGCTACGACGTCTACCTGGCGTTCACGTCGAACGGCGAATACGGCGCCAACGACCCAGTCAACTTCCATAGCGGGTCCTACCGCGAGACCGCCGATGGGTTCAGGACCAGCGGCGTCGCGGTAAGCGCCGCCGGGTACGCCGGCCACGACCCGATCACCGTGCTTGCAATTCAGGCGCTCGATTCGCTCGACGCGGCCGCCGCCACGACCACCCTGACCGGTGACAGCCTCCAGATCAGCGTCGGCCACGGCCAGTACATCCTCGTCTGCCAGCGGGACGGCACGCCGCCCCGGTTCGCGTCGGCACAGCCGTCGTCCCGCTAGCTTCGCCGCGCCCACAGGGTAAAAGGGTGCCCTGGGGAGTCGCACCGCTCCGTTCAGGATAAAGAATTGGCCTTATGAACCGACTGACGGCGGCGACTAGCCCTTACCTGTTGCAGCACGCCGACAACCCGGTCGACTGGTGGCCGTGGGGCGAGGAGGCGTTCGATGAGGCGCGGCGCCGCGACGTGCCGGTGCTGCTGTCGGTCGGGTACGCCGCCTGCCACTGGTGCCACGTGATGGCGCACGAGTCGTTCGAGGACCCGGCGACGGCGGCCATCGTCAACGACAGTGTTGTCGCCATCAAGGTGGACCGGGAGGAGCGGCCCGACGTGGACGCCGTCTACATGGCCGCGACGCAGGCGATGACAGGTCAGGGCGGCTGGCCGATGACCGTCTTCATGACGCCGGCCGGCGAGCCGTTCTACTGCGGCACGTACTTCCCGCGCGAGAATTTCGTCCGGCTGGTGGCCGCGGTGGCTCGCGCCTGGCAGGAGGACCGGGCAAAGGTCAGCAGCCAGGCCGAACAGATCTCCGCGGCGCTCGCGCAGAACGCTTCGGCGGTGTCCGGGATGGGCGCGGTGATCGTGGGCGAGCTGCCGCTCGCCGATATCACCGCCGAGGCGGTCACGGCGCTTGAGTCCAGCTTCGACCATTCGGCGGGCGGCTTCGGGCGGGCACCCAAGTTCCCGCCGTCGATGGTGCTCGAGTTCCTGCTGCGGCACCACTCGCGCACCGGTTCGGCCGCCGCCTTGACGATGGCCGAGCGCACCTGCGAGGCGATGGCCCGCGGCGGGATGTACGACCAGCTGGGCGGCGGGTTCGCCAGGTACAGCGTGGACGCGGGCTGGGTGGTGCCGCATTTCGAGAAGATGCTGTACGACAACTCGCTGCTCGCGAAGGCATACATCGACCTCTGGCGGCTCACCGGATCGCCGCTGGCCCGCCGGGTCGCCGAGGAGACCTGTGACTTCATGCTGCGGGAGCTGCGCACGCCGGAAGGCGGGTTCGCGGCATCTCTGGACGCCGACAGCGACGGCGGCGAGGGCGCGTTCTACGTCTGGACGCCCGACCAGCTTCGCCAGGTGCTCGGGGAGGCGGACGCGGAGTTCGCGGTAGCGGTGTTCGGCGTAACGGAGCGAGGCACCTTTGAGCACGGCGCGTCGGTCCTGCAGCGGCGTTCCGATCCGGCCGATCACGAGCGGCTTGACCGGATACGTGGTGTGCTGCTGGCGGCCAGGGACGGCCGGCCGCGGCCCGCCAGGGACGACAAGGTCGTGGCGGCCTGGAACGGCATGGCGATCGCGGCGCTTGCCGAAGCCGGGCTGCTTTTCGCCCGGCCCGACCTGGTCGCCGCCGCCGGCGAGGCCGCCGAGCTGCTGGTCTCCTTGCATGTGGCGGGTGGGCGCATCGTGCGGACGTCGCGCGACGGGGTGGCCGGGCCGAGCGCCGGGCTTCTCGAGGACTACGCCTGCGTGGCGTCGGGGCTGCTGGCCCTGTCCGGGCTGACCGGTGGCTCGCGGTGGGTTTCCGTGGCGGGTTCGCTGCTTGACACTGTCCTTTCAGCGTTCGGCGATGGCTCGGGCGGCTTCTTTGACACCGCGGACAACGGCGAGCGGCTGATCTTCCGGCCCGCCGATCCCGCCGACGGGGCGACGCCCTCTGGCACGTTCGCTGCCGCGGACGCCCTACTCAGTTATGGTGCGCTCTGCGGCTCGGAACGACACAGAGACGCCGCGATCGCTTCGTTGCGCGTGCTGCCGCCGATCGCGGACCGCTACCCGCGCGCCGCGGGTAAGGGCCTGTCGGTCGCCGAGGCACTGCTGTCCGGGCCGGCCGAGATCGCGGTCGTCGGCGCCGACGATGATCCGCGCACCTACGACCTGCTGCGCACTGCGCTACACCTGGCGCCGCCCGGTGCAGTCTTCGCGCTCGGGGCCGGCACGAACGGGGCCGATCCGGTCCCGCTGCTTGCCGGGCGCGCCCTCGTCTCAGGCGCTCCCGCGGCGTATGTGTGCCGCGGTTTTACCTGCCTGGCCCCGGTCACCACCCCCGCCGCACTCCGGGAAACTCTGGGGCGCTTAAATGGCCATGACTGAGTTCGCCCGGTGAACAAGTGGTTTCAGCGATCCGAACAGCACTCGTCCGTATAGACGAATGACCGATTTTTACGGCATGGTTGGCTCTGTGCACCTGGTTGACGGTGGGGTCCGGCGCGTTGCGCGGACGATCAGGCGCTGTCGCCCGCGGCGGCCGCTGCCCATAGTCGTGGCTGCTCTCGCGGCGGTCGGTATGATCGCCGGCGTGCTGGTCGCGGTGCACAGCGCCAGCCCGCGCGAGCTCGGCTCACCTAGTGCCAGGGCACCGCGCGGAGCTGCGTCTTCCGCTGCCCTTTCGCTGTTCGGGCTGCCTCAGGTCCGGCCGGTCACCGGTAACGCGCCGGTCGTGCCAGGGCTGACGCTTGGGGACAACGCTCGCCTGATGTCGGGATCGCCGGTGCCCGCCGCCCGGCCGCACGCGGCACCGCCCAAGGTGGCCCCGCTGCGCCGTACGGTCCAGGCCGACATGCTCGTCGTGGCGCCGTTCTCGCTATCGGCCAAGCTGTTCGCCAAAATCTCGCGGTTGCCAGGAGTCACCGCCAGCGAGCGGATCGAAGCGGTGCGGATGAAGATCAACGGGACGTACGCCGCTGTGCTCGGGGTGGACCCGTCGGTGTTCCGCTCGTTCGCCGCGCGGCCGACCGGCGCCTCAAACGCCCTCTGGCAGGGGGTAGCAAGCGGCGGGATCGCGGTTTCCTACACGATGGGAAAGCTCGACAAGCTTCCGCTCGGCGGCACGGTGCTGGCCGCCGGACGCACCTCCAAACGACTGCGCGTCGTCGCATTCGGCACGATGGGAATCGGCGGGGTCAACGCGGTCGTGTCCGACTCGGTGGCCCGCTCGCTCGGCGCGCCGGCCTCAAACGCGATTGTCATCAGCGTGCGCAGCAGCGATTTCACCGCCGACGTGAGCGCGGTGCAGCGTCTGATTCCCCGCGGTGCCAGCGTCGAGCAGCTGGTGTCCCTTGTCACGATCGGGCCGAGCGGCTCGGGCATGGCGGGCGCCGGCTCGCCCTCCGCTAGCCCAGTGCCCGTCGCGCAACTCGACACCATGCTGCGGGCGGCGATGAGTCGCCAGGGGCTCCCTTATATCTGGGGCGCCGCCGGACCGAATGAGTTCGACTGTTCGGGCCTCGTCCAGTGGTCGTTCGCGCAGGCCGGGGTCGTCATGCCGCGCGTAGCTGCCGATCAGGCGCTGGCGGGCCCAGCGGTCCTCGTGAGCGGGCTGCAGCCCGGTGACTTGCTCTTCTATCACACAGATCCCACCGCCCCCACGTACATTTCGCATGTGGCGATTTACGTTGGCAACGGGTGGATGCTCCAGGCGCCCGAGCCCGGCAAGGACGTGGAGGTCGTACCCGCCGACTTCGGCAACGAGTTCGCCGGCGCCATCCGGGTCAACGCAGCGCAGGCGGCTGCCGTGGCGGCCGGCGTCGCGTAGCGGAGACTGTCCGCCGCGTCAACAATGGGAATGTGCATTTCGGTGATTTAGCGCGTGATTCTGAAGTTTGTTTAATCGCGCCATTCAATCGGTCTGAAGCGTGGTTTGCTGTGCTTTTCTGTGAGCAAAAGTCTCCCTTTCGCTTCGTCAACTTAAAGCCGCTTATGCGCGTCTTTCCTGAAGAGTTCCATGCATCGGAGCGTGGAGCTAATGGGCTGGTGCGCTCGATTGCACCAGAGAGCGGGGAATACCTTGAGTTATCGTCGTTACTTCAAAAGTAAGCGATGGTCACGCGGAATAGCGGTAGCAGTCGGAATTGTGTTGATCGCCGGAGGCTCCGCGAGCGCTTTCGGTTCGCGGGCTGCTCTGGCGGCGACTGCGCCGAAGGCCCTGATCCTTGCTGACAGCGTCACCGTCCCTGGCCCGGCGCCGGCGACGTCAACGGAGAGCATCGAGCAGTACGAGGCCCAGCAGGACGGCTTTACGGTGACCAGCGTCACCGGGGCGCAGTGGGACACGATGACCGCCGCGCAGTTCGCGCAGTACCAGGTGCTGATCATCGGTGACCCCACCTGCCAGGGGACCAACAGCTTCGCCGCGGCGGTCACCAACGAGACGACCTGGGAGCCCGTCGTGATGAAGAGCGGCGGCAACAAGGTGCTGATTGGCACCGACCCCACGTACCACTACTCCAACAACAGCGCGCCCAATGCTGCCAAGCTCGAGGGCAACGGGATCGCGTTCGCCGGCAAGGTGGCCGGGGCCACCGGCGCGTACGTGGACCTGACCTGCGCGTACGACGACTCGGTCGCTAACACGCCGGTGCCGCTGCTCGACGGGCTGAGCACGCACGGCGCGAAGCAGTTCACGGTGATCGGCGAGGGTCAGCTCAGCGCGTGCGCCACCGGCGTGAACATCGTCGCACTGACAGGTCCGACGACCGGCCTGACCGACGCCGACCTGTCGGGCTGGGATTGCTCCGTGCACGAGGCGTTCCAGAAGTTCCCCGCCGACTACACGCCGCTAGCGCTCGCGCCTGCGGCGTCCCTTTTCCCGTCCAGTTACTGCGCCGACGATGTGGGCACCAAGGCGCTGGTGTGCGGTGCGCCCTACATCATGGTGTCTGGTGGCGGCGTCGTCGTGAAGTCGGAGATCTCTCTTACGCCCGCCACCCAGACGCGGACCGAGGGCGCCAAGGCAAAGCTGGTCGCCACGGTCAAGACGCCCAAGGGACCGGTTTCCGGTGGCACCGTCGTGTTCAGCGTGGACAGCGGCCCGGACACCGGCAAGACCTTCACAGGTAAGACGAACACGGCCGGCAGTGTCACGTTCAGCTACTCCGACATCAAGGCCGCAGGCAGCGACTCCGTGTCGGCGACCTACAAGGCCAGCGGGCTGAGCCAGAAGGCGACCGCGACGGTCATCTGGAAGGCGCCCATGCCAACTGTGGACACCATCTCGAGTTCCATTGGCGAGACCACGACGACCGATAAGGTCTCCACGACCGCGCCTGGCGACCTGCTTGTCGCCTTCGTGGCCGGAGACGCGCAGGTCGCAGGTGGGCAGCGAGCCGTCGTTTCCGGTGGCGGGCTGACTTGGAAGCTCGTCGGACGGCAGAACTCCCCGCGCGCGGACGCCGAGATCTGGACCGCCCGGGCCGCCGGCAAGCTGACCAACGTCAAGGTGACGGTGGCGGGCCACCTCAAGGGGTTTGACGAGAGCGTTACGATCGTCGCTTTCAAGGGCGCGCTCCGCACCGGTGCGGTGGCGACAGCGCACTCAAACTCCGGTGCGCCCACCGGAACGCTGAAGACAACCGTGCCCAACTCGTGGGTCTTCGCGGTCGGCGCGGACTGGCTCAAGTACATCCTCAGGACTCCCGGCGCCGGTCAGCACATGGTCCACCAGGCCACCGATCACGACGCTGACCAGGAGACCTTCTGGGTGCAGGCGAGGAATGCGCGCACGCCCAAGGCCGGAACCTCGGTGACGATCAACGACACCAACCCGGTCAAGGATCCCTACAACCTGGTTCTCATCGAGATCGTCTGACCCGATAGATCACCAGCACGTCTGCCCCCGGGACCACCCCCCGGGGGCAGACCCAATCCCGGGTATCTCTACGACCCAGGCGGGCTAGGCCGGAGACTTATTGACCGCCCGTCGGCTGAGGTGTAATTGTTATTACATGAATACAGAGCAAGACGAAGAGGCCAGCGGCAGCGGCGTCGGTGAGCAGGTGCGCGGCTGGTTCGCGGGGCGACTGCCCGGCGAATGGTTCACCGGGCCGGCCGAGATCGTCGTCGACCGCGAGGAAATTACCATCGTTGGCGGGCTGCCAGAGCCCGAGGGACAGGGCGATGAGGCCACCGAGGCCGAGCGGGCGGCAGCGGCCGAGGGCAGGATCAAGAGGTTCCGCGAGGAGACGCGCGCCCGGCGGATCGAGATCGCGCGTGAGGCGGAGCATCGGTTCCGGCGCAAGGTCGCCTGGGGGGCGCAATGCGGTACGCGCACTGAGATGTTCACCACGCTATCGGTCCCGGTGATGACCCGGCTGCGCCAATCCGAACGGCGGGTGCTTGACACCCTGGTAGACGCCGGCGTCGCTCGCAGCCGCAGTGACGCGCTCGCATGGTGCGTCCGGCTGACCGGCGAGCATACCGACGCGTGGCTTGCCGACCTGCGAGAAGCGCTGCGCCGCGTCGAAAAGGTGCGCGAGCAGGGGCCGGGCACGACTGGGTAACCCGTAGCTGAGGGCCGCCTGAGTCCGCCGCTGGTGGTCGTTCCCGTCGGATACGGTGACAGGGGATGATCCACGTGGCGGAAGGTCGGTTCATGAGAGTTCGCGACCTGGCGTACCGGCTGTACGAGGCACGGCTTGAGTCTTCGCTAGCAGATAAGGCAATACCGCGGCATGTCGGCGTCATGTGCGATGGCAACAGACGCTGGGCCCGGATGGCCGGCCACGACGACGTGAGCAAGGGCCACCGGAAGGGCGCCGACAAGATCTTCGAATTGCTGGAGTGGTGTAAACAGGCCGGCGTCGAAGTGGTAACGCTTTGGTTGCTTTCCACCGACAATCTCAGCCGCCCTAAGCAGGAACTCGATGCGCTGATGACGATCATCGAGGACACCGTGACCGGACTCGTGAACGAGCGCTGGCACGTGAACCCGATGGGCGCCCTGGACTTGCTGCCTGACCGCACGGCCCGCGTCCTCAAGCACGCCGCCGAGTCGACAGCGAACAACCCAGGCCTACTCGTCAACGTGGCGGTCGGATACGGCGGCCGGCGCGAGATCGCCGACGCGGTCCGGTCGCTGCTCATCGAGCACGCGAGCAGGGGCACCACGATCGAGCAACTCGCCGAGGTCCTCGACGTCGAGCACATTGCCGAGCACCTGTACACGGCGGGCCAGCCGGACCCGGATCTGGTCATCAGGACCAGCGGTGAGCAGCGGCTCGGCGGGTTCCTGCTCTGGCAGTCAACGCACTCCGAGTTCTACTTCTGCGACGCTTACTGGCCCGCATTCCGCAAGGTTGACTTCCTTCGGGCACTGCGGTCCTATTCCGAACGTAACCGTAGGTTTGGCTCATAAGCTGCTCAGTTATCGCGGCTGGGTACTTTCACCCGGCCCGGATCACAGGTACCTTCATTAGTGGCGGGCGGCTCTCCAAGTCGCCCCCCGCGGGAGGCCCCCTGACGTCTGCACGTGCGACGCGAGGGCCGGTGCGGCCCTCGGAGGGCAGGCCCCGGTCCGTCCGACACGTCGCCCCAGGAGCACCTGGGGAATGGCGTGTCCTGTCCGCGGCGCCGGTACTCACGCCGGCGACCCAGGGGAGTATGCGTGGCCAAATCTGTGCACCGTCGTACCTACGTCCTCGACACCAGCGTCTTGCTCGCCGACCCGGCCGCTTTCACGCGATTCGACGAACATCATGTCGTCATGCCGGTTGTGGTTATTACCGAGCTCGAAGCGAAACGTCACCATCCTGAGCTGGGCTTCTTCGCCCGTCAGGCCCTTCGGTACCTCGACGACCTCCGGATCGAGCACGGGCGCCTCGACAGCGAGCTTCCGGTCGGAACGCTTGGCGGAACGGCGCGCGTGGAGCTCAACCACATCGATTCGCAGGTCCTGCCCGCCGGTTTCCGGCTCGGAGACAACGACACGCGGATCCTGTCGGTCGCGCGCAGTCTGGCCGACGAGGGCCACGACGTGGTCCTGGTCAGCAAGGACTTGCCGCTTCGGGTCAAGGCCGCGTCCATCGGGCTTGAGGCACAGGAGTACCGGGCCGAACTTCCGGTCGATTCCGGCTGGACGGGCATGGCGGAACTTTCCGTCGGCTCAGCCGAGGTAGAGGAGCTGTACGTACACGGCGTGCTTGACTGCGAGGCCGCACGCGACTACCCCTGTCATACCGGACTCGTACTGCACACCGGCAGCGCGAGCGCCCTGGCCCGGGTACGCCCAGACAAGCAGATCCAGCTGGTGCGCGGCGACCGCGAGGCGTTCGGCCTGCATGGCAGGTCGGCCGAGCAGCGGGTGGCGCTCGACCTGCTCCTAGACCCCGACGTGGGCATCATCTCCCTTGGCGGCCGGGCCGGGACGGGCAAGTCGGCGCTGGCCCTCTGCGCGGGCCTCGAGGCCGTCATGGAACGCCGCCAGCACCGCAAGGTCATCGTCTTCCGGCCGTTGTACGCGGTCGGCGGCCAGGACCTGGGTTACCTGCCGGGCTCAGAAGCGGACAAGATGAACCCGTGGGCCCAGGCGGTCTACGACACGCTCGGCTCCGTGACCACCCAGGACGTGATCGACGAGGTGCTCGCCAGGGACATGTTCGAGGTGCTGCCGCTGACGCACATCCGTGGCCGCTCGCTGCACGACGCGTTCGTCATCGTTGACGAGGCGCAGTCGCTCGAGCGCGGCGTGCTGCTCACCGTGCTGTCCCGGATCGGCACCGGCTCCCGGGTCGTGCTCACCCACGACATCGCGCAGCGGGACAACCTCAGGGTCGGCCGCCACGACGGTGTCGTGGCGGTGATCGAGAAGCTCAAGGGGCACCCGCTTTTCGCGCATGTCACCCTCACCAGATCCGAACGGTCGGCGATCGCCGCGCTGGTTACGGACATGCTGGAGGACACCGGCATCTAAACTGCACCCGTGACCGGAGTCATGGGAC
>Ga0126381_100009803_pt1 | contig 10762 bp, 8 predicted proteins | sample PanSoiMetPlot_28_FD_96465 | JGI IMG/M metagenome (GOLD analysis project Ga0126381, IMG submission 96465) | Tropical forest soil microbial communities from Panama - MetaG Plot_28 | ecosystem: Environmental > Terrestrial > Soil > Tropical forest > Bulk soil | place: Panama | collected 2016-02-17
ATACCAGGAGGTAGCCGCGAACGCGCGGGGGCACCTCGACCGCCTAGCCGATCGCTATGCCACGCCCGCGCGTGAGTGCGAGCTGATCGCGATCTTCAAGGAAGCGACCCGGCTCGAGACCGAATTCTGGGAAATGGGCTGGCGCGCGGGCTCACCCGGTCGGGCTTGTCGGCTATAACCTCTGGCCGTAAATATCCGTTGTGACTTGTCGGCGATAATGGCTTCGACGCGTGCCGCCGCGGCTCCCCGTGGCGCCACGTCCGGCACCGAGGCCAGCCGGTGGACGTAATCGCGCGGGAACCAACGCGCACAAGCTGCGTGGCATCATTGATCGGGCAGCGACGATGCGGATTGATCCATGAAGACGTTCATCGCCGTCACAATCGCCGGCTCGGACTCGGGTGGGGGCGCCGGCGTCCAGGCCGATCTCAAGACGTTCTCCGCGCTCGGCGTCTATGGTGCCTCGGTGATCACTGCACTGACAGCCCAAAACACGGTTGGCGTACAGGCGATCCATGACGTCCCGCCAGCGTTCATCGCGGAAGAGATCGACACCGTGTTCTCCGACCTCGTGGTCGATGCAGTGAAGATCGGTATGCTGTCGCAGGCGCCCGTGATCGAGACAGTCGCCGCCGGACTCGATCGACACGGCCAGCACAACGTGGTGCTCGACCCAGTTATGGTCGCGGCGTCGGGCGATGTGCTGATGGCACCGGATGCCGTCGAGGTATTGCGCCGCGTGCTGATCCCGCGCGCGCTTGTGATCACGCCCAACCTGCCGGAAGCCGCAGCGCTTCTTGACAGTGCGATTGCACGCAACGAACGCGAGATGCGCGCGCAGGCGGAGAAGCTATTAGCGTTTGGCTGCGCCGCCGTCCTGATCAAAGGCGGCCACGGCACTGGGCCCGAAAGTGTCGATATCCTTGTCGACGCCACCACGCAGGTGCGCCTCGCGAGCGCGCGCGTGGTGACGGCGCACACTCACGGCACCGGCTGCACGCTATCCTCGGCGATCGCGGCGGGACTCGCCCGCGGCCTCCCGCTCACGGACGCGGTCCGTCAGGCCAAGGCCTATGTCAGCGCCGCGATCGCCGCCGCCGGCCGGCTCGCCGTTGGCGCTGGCCGCGGGCCGGTGCATCATTTTCATGCCTGGTGGTGATCGCGGCAGTGACGACCTGGCGCCGATCGTCGCAATCTCGACGCCGACGGCGACGGCGAAGACGAGGCGCATTTCGTAACGTGAGAATCGGCCACGTCCGTCGGCTCCGGAGCGCACCGCTATCCTGGGCGCCGAGATGAGTTGACCGCGCCCAAATCCCTTAATCCGCCCTACTTTGCATCGCCGATCCGGCTGCGCGCCGGTTTGGGCTTGATCATCTCGGCGGAACAGAATGCTCCCGCTAGCGCCAGGCCCGCAGCGAGGAGGAACGCGGCGCGGATGCCGGTCGCGAGCGACTCTCTGATTAACGCAGCGGCAATCTCGCGATCGGCACTCTGAAGGGACCCCAACGCCGGCTCGGTGACGAAGGTGCCCTCGGCGCCTGTCAGTGCCGCGCGCGCCGGGGCCGACAGTGCCGCGGTGGCGAGTTCCCGATCCAGCGCGCCGGCAGAGATCTGGAGCGCCACGGCACCGAAAATCGCAACCGCCAACAGGCTGGCGATGGTCGCGATCGCGTCATTGACGCCGGACGCAATGCCGGTGCGCTGGGCATCGACGGCATTCATCACGGTCGTCGTCAGTGGAGCCACGCTTACAGCCATGCCGAATCCGACGATCGCCATCGGGACGAAGAAGGTCGTCCAGTATCCGCCGCCGGTTCCCGGCAACGCCAGCAGCATGAAGCCGGGGGCAACGATGCTCGGACCGACGATCAACGGCAGGCGTGCCCCGAAGCGGTCGAGCAATCCGCCCGACCAGCGCGAGAGGGCACCCACGATGATCGTGAACGGAAAGAACGCGGCGCCCGCCTGCGTGGCCGAGTAGCCGTGCACTTGGATGAGGTCGAACGGGATCAGGAAGAACGCGCCGCCCAGCGCGCCGTACAGAAAAAACGTAAGCAGATTGACGCCGGAGAAGACGCGCGAACGGAACAGCTCTAGCGGAACCAACGGTGCACGCGACCGCGATGCTTCGGCAAGGAAACCGCTCAGCAGCACGACGCCGGGGATGAGTAATCCCCAGATCATCGGGTGCGTCCAGCTAAGACGCGGTGCGAGAATGACGCCGGCGACGACCATCCCGAGTCCGGCAAATATCAAGAGAGCGCCGAACCAGTCGAGCCCTGCGGCCGCTTCCAGGCTGCGACTTTCCGTGACGAGGCACTGCGCAATCAGGATTGCAGGTATGGCCAGGAATGGATTGATCAGGAAGATCATACGCCAAGTCGTGTGGTCGACGATGAACCCGCCGAGGATCGGCGCGATCGCGCCGGCAATTGCCGCGGCGCCCGACCATGTGCCGATCGCCCGCCCGCGCTCTGCCTCCTCGAAAGTGGCCCCGATCAAAGCCAGCGAGCACGGAATGAGCAGCGCGGCGCCTATACCCTGCACACCGCGGGCGACGACCAGCTGGATCACGTCCGCAGCCACCGCACACCACACCGATGCGGCGGCAAAGACTGCAAGACCGGCTGTGAAAACGCGCCGCCGGCCATAGCGATCACCGGCGGCGCCGCCGATCAGCAGCAGCGCCGACAGACACAGGGTATAGGCGTTGACCACCCATTGCGTCACCGCGGCCGATGCGCCCAGATCGGTCTCGATCGCCGGCAGCGCGACGTTCACAACCGACTCGTCGACAAAGGCGGTCGACGTGCCGAGGATCGCGGCGATGAGTGTCCATGTCTTTTTGCTGACCGACCGGCCCGCCACGATCGGCGTCGACCGGATGGTGCCTTCAGCGCAGGGTCGGGCTCTCGGATTAATCATGCGCGCCGCCCTTGCGGTAGTTAATTACCTATGTACTCGACAACGAAACCGCCGTTGTGCTCGACGAGGTTGGTGCAACAGTGGGACAAGCCGCAGTGATGCCCGAAAGCCCTCAGAACCGAGCCGGCGGAGCGCGCCGTCGAGCCTAGCAGATCACAGACATGACCATGAATTGGCGACGCTCCGCAGCGCAGAGGTGCGGTAGTGGCATTGTACGCAGGGGTCGTAGCACATAAACTTCACCTCTGCGGCTGATTTGTGCTCCTCGCCCCGTTCCGCGGCCCCTCGCTGCCCCCGCGTCGGCTGTGCCGCGATAGACCCAAAATCAATTATCTGGAGAACCAGCCGCACAAACCACATGCCTGACCGTCATCAGTCAGCGGGCTTGCCGATTGCTGAAACCGGGCAAGTCGGGTCGTTACACGGTCCAACCGCGATCGATTTGATGGAAGGAGACGTCAGCCTTAGGATCCACGCAGCCGCGACGGGTCGAGCGGCCCCAGGCGCCCGGGAGCAAACGGCGCCAAGTCGACGTGGCGCGTTGTGCCGTCTAGGATCAGCTCGGTTATCGCCTCGCCGGTTGCAGGTGCGTTGAGCATGCCCCAGACGCTGTGGCCGGTCGCCACGTAGGCACCGTCCGTGCCCGGCACCGCCCCGATCAGCGGCATGCCATCCTCCGTAACCGGCCGGAAACACACCTGCCTCGCAGTGATCGGCGCCGCCGCAAGGGCCGGAGAGATATTCCGGCACATTGCCTCGAGCCGAGCGTGCGCGCCCTCGTCGGGGACGACGTCGGAGGGATTGACCGGCACCGGCCCGGGACTCGAGATCGCACACACCCACGTCGTGCCATCGGCGCGCGGAAACACCTCAGGGGTCAGGATGTCGCCGCTCGCCTCGCGGTACTCGAGGAACAGAGCCTCTGCGGGAACCGTCTCACCGGTTTTGAACACCAGGCTATGGCCCTTGTACCCGAACACCGGCGGCAGCGGCAGCCAACGCGTTGCTAAGATCGACCACGGTCCCATGGCGATGACGACCGCGTCGCCTTCGACGATCTCGCGGCTCGCGAGCACCACGCCGCGTACGGCGCCGCCTGGACGCCGCACCAGGTCCACGATCGTACCGTGCCGTAGCTCCGCGCCATGCGCCTGAGCGGCACGCATCAAATTCGTGGTAAAGGCCCGGGGCTCGATCAGTGCTGTCGTCTCCTGTGAACCAAGCCGTCCCGTGATGGTGACCCTTCCACTCAGCCATCGTCGCCCGCCCGGGCTGCGGGCGGTATCGCTCTCGACAGCGTAACCGCCATAAGTCGTTAGGCGCCGATAGCCGCAGCGATCGCCGAGCTCAGCGGCGAGCTCGGCATGAAGCTCGAAGCTCCGTCGCGTCAGTTGATCGAGCAAGCTGCCGGCGCACCAATCGAGCGCCAAGAAGCCCCCCGACTTGCCTGAGGCCGCGCCGGCAATAGCGTGACGCTCTATGACGATCGGCTGTGCGCCGCGTCGGCTGGCAAAGTAGGCGATTGCGACCCCGATCGCGCCGCCGCCGCAGACTACGATACGTTTGGCTAGGCTCATGCCGTTACTGTGTCAGGCCCGGCTTCCAAGTTCCAGGGGCGCTTTCCGCTTGCCCATTTGCCAAGGCGACCGACCCGAGATGTCGATCCCGTATGCCCATGGCCGCGCGGCGCCGAACAAACGCCTCACCATATGCGCCATCTCGACCACGAATGATATAGCGGGGCGGTTCACTCCGGCCCCAGGCTTCGATCAATTGACCGGCCATTTTGGTTATTCGCTATTGGGAGCGATTCCGGCTGGCCACGAGACGTCGGAAGTAGCGGGGGAGTTGCAGGAGACAAGTGACGCTTTTCTGGATGGCGTGCGGTCCGCGGTCGAATGCAGGACCGCTTGTTTGAAAGCTGAGCAAACCGGGGGCGAGCGCTCGTAGCGGATCTTCTCGGGCGTAGTAGTTGGGACGGTGGGGAATTTCGTGATGAGACCCGCGCTTACGTGGTCGAAGTGCTCCGCAATCCCGACGGCGCACTCGTCGCCGATGAGATCGGATTTTTGAGGAAGGGCGAGCATTCGGGCGGCGCGATAGTCGTCGACGACGACGCCGACATTGGAGTATCACCCTGCGTGACACTTAGGTCCGCGGCGACCTCGCGATCCGCTTGCGCACTGATCTGGCACGATCACATACCAGTAGTCTTCAATTCACTCTGGAGGGTATTATGGGCCGTCCCAATCTTTCGAGCGAGCGCCGCCGTGTCGTCATCATCGGGGCGGGATTTGGCGGACTGACCGCCGCCAAGACGCTCGCTCGAGCTGCGTTCGACGTGACTGTCATCGATCAGCACAACTATCATCTATTCCAGCCACTGCTTTATCAGGTCGCGACCGCAGGCCTCTCCCCGGCCGACATCGCCTCGCCGATCCGGAGCATCTTGCGCGATCAGAAGAATACTACGGTGATCCTGGCACGCGTGTCAGGCATTGACGTCGGCCAGCGACACGTCTGTGCCGAAACGCTGCGTTTCGCGTTTGACGATCTCATCGTCGCGACGGGGGCCCGGCATGCCTATTTCGGTCATCCGGAATGGATGCCGCACGCCCCCGGCCTTAAGACCATCGACGACGCCACCTACTTGCGACGCCGGATTCTGCTCGCCTTTGAGAAAGCAGAAACCGAGCCCGATCCGAACGAGCGGCGACGTCTGCTCAATTTCGTGGTTGTGGGCGGCGGACCGACCGGGGTGGAAATGGCGGGCGCTGTCGCCGAACTCGCGAAACGGGCGTTGGCCATGGATTTCCGCTCGATTGATCCGCGAAGCGCGCGCATCTTCCTGGTCGAGGCGGGGCCTCGGGTGCTGCCGGCGTTCGACCCGTCTCTATCCGAGGCGGCACGCCGCTCGTTGCAAGCGCTCGGTGTCGACGTCAGACTCGGTGACGGCGTTTCCGACTGCGATGGTGACGGCGTCTCGATTGGTGCCGAACGGATCGAATGCCGCACCATCATCTGGGCTGCCGGAGTCATGGCCTCGCCTGCGGGCGAGTGGCTCGGCGTGGAGACTGACCGCGCCGGCCGAATAAAGGTCGCGGCAGACCTGTCGGTACCGCGCCATCCAAACATCTTCGTCATCGGTGATACGGCGCAGGTGCTTGGCTCGGACGGCCAACTGCTGCCTGGTGTGGCCCCAGTGGCTAAACAGCAGGGCCGCTATGTGGCCGAGCTCTTGATTGCACGCACACGGGGTCGCTCCACGGGCCCCTTCCGCTACCGGGACTACGGATCGCTGGCGACGATTGGACGCAAAAGCGCCGTGGCTCAGATCGGCCGCCTACGGCTCACTGGCTTCGTCGCTTGGGTGCTTTGGAGCGTCGCTCATATCTACTTTCTGATCGGATTTAGGAACCGTCTCCTGGTCGCGACGAACTGGGCCTGGAATTACGTGACCTTCCAGCGCGGCACTAGGTTGATCACGGGCCTGTCGGGCTCGCGCATCGAGGACGTGGCATCGGGGGGAAGCGCCGGAGAAACGGTCCGAGATCGCAAAATCGTCTGAATGCCACGTAATGCAACCCACCGAGCACTGGCACTGGTCCCTACAATGATCTTGAACATTTGATGCTGCAATGCTCGTAGATTTGCGGCCGAATTTCTATTCCCACGGCACAAAAAACTGCATGAGGGCGGAATTTGGCGGTAAGCCGATTTGAACCACACGGCCCGCCGTATTCAACTCTGCTGCATGCAGTCTTCGACAATCTTCTGACGCGCCGACACTTGAGCCGCAGGCAATGGATTCGGCTCTCGACGACCAGATACTCATTCCGCGACAGCAATTCTTGGTTCACGTTCCAAGTGTGCAAGCTCACTCCACAAGATCCCTTTCCTGCCGATCCGCAAGCAGCGCCCCATGACCGACCTTAAACGGGCAACAAAGATAACGAGTAAAGCTAAGCCAAGCGCGATTAACGACCCGACTCGTTGCGGTTGTAATTCTCTTGATCATACAGCCTTCGAGGAACTATCCGCGCCTTTAGGTTCGTATATTGCAAACAACGTATACGCGGGGTGAGCGCTGCGACGCGCGACGACTGCAGCAGCGTCTGGAGGGCGTTCGGAACAAACCCGGTGACGCTTCGCAATAGAGGCGTTTGCAAACCCTGCAAACCCAACACGAAGAGACGCGGCCGCGCATGGCAGCAAAGTCCGGAACGCGCCGCTCAACTTGGAAAACAATCGCAGCAGCCATTGGAACCACAAGCACGCTCGATTTCAAGGAATGGGAGAGAAGAGTGCAAATTTGCAACCTCGCGCTCGCATCAACAACGGCCGCCGACCCGATGGAGAAAGCTAACGCAATGTGCGCCCAATGGAGGACAGCATGATTGCCTCAGATCACAACCGTACCGTCCGGCGAGTAGCCAAAGACGGTTCATGGTACGCTGGGACATGGCAAACGTTGAAATTTGGAACTTAAATCTAGAGTCAATGGCGCTAACCGCTGACCGCAAGCCATTGACACAGTAATATTGAATATTGCGTGCTCCTTGGCCAGCCATCGTTCTTACGAGCCCGAGTCGAACGCGGATGAATCGAGGCGACAGGGAAGCTTGCCCCCGCCCGTCATTTGCGGACCAGCCAAGTAACGCGGGCCGCGCTGCGACGGGAACCCCGTTTTCGCCTCGAAGTCCGCGATGACGAAGACATTCGCTTGTGACTGCACATTGAAGGAGTTGTCTCTATCGGTAATCAGGAGCGTTCCGCGTGGCTTAGCCGGAGGAAACGGCCCATCAAGGCAACACCAAGGCAATATGTGGGCGATGATGGTATGCGTTTTGCCGCAACGGCAGTCGTCGCCATCAAACTCATCAAGAATGCTCTCGATATGAGATACTCACGATATGAAGCTCTCAACGACTTCTCCAATCTGTATTCTTTATTCAGAGAGAACTATGCCGTCTGTGAATTATTGAGTCATTATTTTTTGGTCTGCTGACCATAGATGTTGTTGCCAGCCGAGCGTCGTTTGTGCGAACACTTTGGCCGAACTATCACTCGCTGCGCGCACGAGTGACAATTCGCCGACCTCGTTGCTCGCTCGCAAGCCCGCAACCCCGTGTCACGAAAGGAATAGGTCATGTTGGCACCAGGCATCAGCGGCCCGATATCGCCACCCATATCGCCGAATGAGAAGACCCCCACCGAGCAGCAATTGAAGGCGAAAGCCGATTCCTTCTACGCACAATATGAAAAAGCCGCCAAACAAGCCGTGGCAGACATGAACAACCCGGGCGCCCCCGGAACGCTGAAGAAGGAACTTAACACAGCGCAGGTTGACCTCGAAAAAAGCCTTCACTACGACATTGCTGCCCTTAACTCGGTGACCCAAAGCATGGCCAACACTGAAAACCAAATTACCCAGAAAGAGAATGTGCTGCAGTCGCTCGAGAAGAACCTGCAGCAAGCGAAACGGCTTCACCTCTCAAGCAAGGCCTATTCAGCCGCCGACGCTAAGGCGAAACAAGATCTTCGAGGATTGCAGAACACTTACAACGGGCTCGCTGAACGCAGAGATGCCCTCGAACGGCAAGCAGAGAACTCGCAGCAGTTGCTAGACCGGTTAGCTTCAGACCCAAACTACCTCTATGACCACTGAAAACTGACGGCGCGGTTCGTCGCCACCTTAGCGACGAACCACCAGGATCCGATATGTATCCGGCAACAGCCGCTATGGTGCCACATTCGAACGCGGCTTGCGACATCCTGGCAGAGAGGTGAGTACAGACTACTCCGGCTGGGATACTCGCCCGTCCTCACCGTTTCAATTTGTGGCTATACGGGGCGAAGCCAAGCCGCGAAACGGACAGGGTCGAGCCGCCCTGGGTCGTCAGGTGATCCACTTTTCCCCCGGTCACACAGCCGCGTCGCCGTCATTACACTGCCGATAGTGATCAAGGGCGCTCTTATCTCGGGCACTCACTCAGCGGCGATGGGGCGGCCATAAGCCTCCGAAATCATGAAATTGGCCAAAATGGCGTAAGCCTCGGTCCACGCTGCCGCGAGTTGCGGCGTCCATTGCTCGCCGAGACCACGCTCCAATGTCCACAGCAGGGCCGCGCCGACGGGCTGGTAGTCGGCAACCTTGACGCCGTAACCCGCGTGGCGTTGCGCGAGAGCGCTGGCGGCAGGCAACAGCGATTCCAGGTTTGCGAGTCCGGTAACGACAACGCTGAGGGTGGCCATCAGTTTGCGGCCCTGCTCAGTCATATCACCACGAAATAGCGGCTTTAAGGCTGGTGCGATCTCGAACAGCCGGCCGTAGAACAACATAGCTGCCTGCTCGGAGATCGGCAGGACTTTGGCGAAACTCTGCTGAATTGCCGCGATTTGGTCTGGCGTCACGGAATTGCTCCTCGACTTGTTGGTTCATTCACACCGCATTATTGTCGCCTGCGTTCGCCATTTTTTCGGTCTCACACGCACGCTTCCTGGGGCTGCGAGCGAGCAAGCCAGAATGGTGGAACAGTCTTCATCGCAAGCTTCGGTCATTGGCACTTTGTAAGATGCTCCGAATTCGGTATCGTGTAAGGTGAGATTGATCACATACTGCCGCGAAATTTGCTGGGAGAGTGTAATTCACGTTGACGACTTTGTTTGTTTGCTCCTAAATGCTGTGTGCGAATCCCGTCAGTAGAACTCGGGTGGGGTATCTACGGATCATTCCGCGCGTTGAAAGGAGGCCCTTGGGTGACTCACCAGCGCCAGCCTTATCATGAACGAAAGTCGTGAACGGCTGGGCTGAGGAAAACCAGTCAACAGCGGTTTTAATTTAGTTGGGTTCGATTGTGCTTGACTCTTGTCCGTTAAGGAATTGCGTTCAAATAATTTTGAGACGTGAACGCGAGGCGGTCGAACCTTTAGTATAAGTCTCCTCCGAATCGGCTGATAATCGCTTCAATGAGCGATCTCTGCCGATTGATCTGGTGCGCGATGGCCGGACTCGTCGACTCGTCCAGTCGCGGGTAGCATTGCAAGCCGATTTTGCGGGTTCTTGGGGCAGCGAATGACCCTTTGACCCCGGAGGACCCTCGTTCGAACTTCGCGGCACACGCGCTTGTCATCAACGCGGCCTAGGATTCATCCATGGGACAGCCGACGGTGTGCGGCGGGATCGGACGGCTCGACGAAATGACGAAGCAGACGGTGCGCTGCGCGCTGGCAATAAGCAACGGGAACGTGTCCGAAGCCCCGAGGCGACTGGGCACCAATCGGAGCACCGTGTACCGTCGTCCCCTGGACGAAACAACGAGCGACCGAGCGAGTCGTGCGCTTGCCGGAGTTCGAGTTAGAGGTCGTGATTTCCGCAGCGTGAGAGCGCCTCCTGTATTGGGATCTCTACTAGTTTGAACTAGCCGACGAGTCTCCGCTCAGACGAGCGCCGTCACATCCGCAAAAAACCTAGGGAGCCCTATCTGATGCAAGCGGCCGCCGCCTGCGTTTAGCTGACCATTGCGCCGCTCGCGCGGAATCGCATTTTTTTCAAAACAGCCCTCTGACTAACCACACGCCGCAAAATTATCGACGCATCCTCTTTTGCTACAGCTGGGTCCCGAGAGGGCAGAAATGTGGCAAAATCCTGCACCCGCATCGCACAAATGCCGTCTCGGGAGAAAATATTGGGGAGGATCCGGCACCCCACGAGGATCCGATGCGGACAAGGGCACACAATGTATCAAGCAGGCCCGAGAGACCGGACCTCCGCAGTCCCCGCCTACAACCGCCCGCCGCCAAGGTACGGATGATGTTGCATGCCGTTGTGCTG
>Ga0126381_100009804_pt1 | contig 10762 bp, 8 predicted proteins | sample PanSoiMetPlot_28_FD_96465 | JGI IMG/M metagenome (GOLD analysis project Ga0126381, IMG submission 96465) | Tropical forest soil microbial communities from Panama - MetaG Plot_28 | ecosystem: Environmental > Terrestrial > Soil > Tropical forest > Bulk soil | place: Panama | collected 2016-02-17
AGCGCTCCGGCGGCGTCGATCCACGCGAGCGAGCCTCCGCCTGCACCGGCGGTGTGAATATCTAGCATGGGAACGCCCACGGGAAGACCGGCGACCTGACCCTCGATCGTCGTGGGAGGCTCGCGGTTGGCGTCGAGTAGAGCAACGTCAGTCGATGTTCCTCCCATGTCGAATGTGAGGATCTGACCGATACCTGCGCTGCGTGCAACGCTGAGTGCGCCAATAACGCCTCCGGCAGGGCCGGAGAGGATGGTGCGGACCGGTTCGCGCGCAGCGGATACTGCTGACAAGATTCCGCCCGAGGACTGCATGATGCTCAGTTGCACGTTTCGGCGGGCGAGGCCGCGTTCGAGCGACTGGATGTAACCCTGCATCTTTGGCGCAAGGTAGGCGTTTAACGTGACGGTTGCGCCGCGTTCATATTCGCGGAATTCAGGAAGGATCTGGTGCGAGAGCGAGATGGGTAGGCGCAATGAGCTTAGCGCTGTTTCGACGGTCCGTTCATGTGCGGGATTCGCAAAGGAAAAAAGAAGCGAGACAGCGATGGAATCGGGCTTGGCCTTGCGGAGGACGGTGCGCAGTTCGTCGAGTTCGCACTGCGTTGGCGCGCGGAGGACGATTCCGTCAGGGCCCGTGCGTTCGGGCACGCCGAAACAGAGGCTGGTGATCGGCGCGGGGCGGTGGTGATTCCAGTCGTAGAGATCGGGTCGGGCCTGGCGTCCGATGGCCAGCGTGTCTTCGAATCCCGCAGTTGTAACGAAGGCGACCCGCGCGCCCTTTCGTTCGAGTAGCGCGTTAGTGGCAACGGTGGTGCCGTGGCGAACTTCGACTCTATCGGCAGGGACGAGCTTAGAGATGCGGCGGACTGCCTCAAGAATGGCGCGGCTGGGATCGTACGGCGTTGAGGGCAGCTTGAGCACTTCGAGGCGGCCACCGATGCGATAGACGCAGTCGGTGAAGGTACCGCCGGTGTCGATGCCGATGACGATGTGCGGGGTCACTGGAGCCAACATATCAGGCGCCAGGGTCGAGTTCTCGCAAAGCTGGGCGTGTCAGGCGATATACACCCGTGTTTCTCCTGACACGCGGCTGCTCGCCGCTTCACCCCCTAAAGCTTTTGTTTTCAGGCGACGGCGCATTGGCACGGCTCCTGCAACCTCTCTGGGCGTTGGCAATGAGAGATCGGACGGGGGGACGAGATGAAAGCGAACGGACTGAGCAAGTGGGCGGTAGCAGTGAGCGCGGCGATGGTCCTGGCAGTTCCGGCGGTCGGACAACAGACGACAACAACTCAAGCGGCTCCGGCTCAGGCGACTCCGATACAGAAACGAGTGATCGTCGTCAGTCTCGAAGACCGCAAGCTGGCATTGGTAGAAGACGGCCAGGTGAAAAAGGTCTACACCGTCGCGGTTGGAAAATCCTCCACACCGAGCCCGTCCGGGACGTTCACGATCGCGCGCCGCGTCAAGAATCCGACCTACTCGCACAACGGCAAAATCGTTCCTGCGGGACCAGGTAATCCGGTGGGGACGCGGTGGATGGGACTGAGCATCAAGGGCTACGGAATCCACGGGACAAATGAACCGAAGTCGATCGGCAAGGCCGCTTCGCATGGATGCATCCGGATGGCCAAGGCGGATCTCGAGGAGATGTACGAGATGGTCTCAGTGGGTGACACCGTGGAGCTGGTCGGCGGGCGCAATGAAGAGACAGCACAGTTATTCGGCGACGCAGAAAAGCCGGTGGACGCTCTGGAGCAGCTGCCGGTGAAGACAGCAGGCGCAGCGCCGGTGACAGCAACGACCGTGACAGCGGAAGCGGCCGGAGAAGTCCTGGCAGTGACGGGCAATTGGTAAGCATCGAGGCGAGTGTGAGGGGGGTGGGCGATGACACTGCTGGCGGAGGCGATGAGTGGGTTGGGAGCAACGTTATTGCCTGTGGCTGCGGCGCTGCTGTTTGAGGAGTTGACGTTTGGCGGGCTGGTCCGGCTGCTGATTGCTCCATGGCCGGGAGCCAGGAAACACGGGGCGCACGGGCGCGGACGGGGAGAGCACAACAACGGGTGTGGCGGAGGCGGGAAATGATTGCGCTGAAGTTGTTGCTGACGATAGCGGGAGTGTTGTTGCTGGCTGCCGCTGTGGCGATTCCGCTGTATGGCGTGTGGATGCGGATTCGGTACGAACTGAGAAAGAAGCGGAGCGGGGACGGAACGGCTTTCGGAACGGAAGGCTTCAATCTCGGACCCGAACCGGAACCAATTGCATGGCGCGGACCGGTGGCGCTGGCGCTGGTAGCATGCCTGCCGCTGCTGATCGCTTCGAGCCTGGTGGTAGTGCCAAGCGGGATGGGCGGAGTGCGCATCAGCCAGATCGGCGGGACCGAGCCTGGGACGCTTTATCCGGGGCTGCATTTCGTAATGCCGCTGGTCGAGAACGTGCAGACGTTTGATCTGCGCGACCATCTCTTCACGGCGGGCGTTCTAGACGCAGCCAAACCCGGCACGAAGAACAACATGATGGTGCAATCGCGTGAGGGGTTGAATATCGGGCTGGCTGTGACGGTTCGTTACCGCCTCGATCCGAACAAGCTCTCGAGCGTGCAGGCGCGTCTGCCGCAACCGGCAGATAAAGAACTGGTCCCGCCGATTGTGTCGAGCGCGTGGCGCGAACTTGCGCCGTCGTACACGGTGCGCGAAATCTTCTCGACGAAGCGCGAGGAGGTTCGCACCGCGGCTGCGGGCATCATCACCAAGAAGCTCGCGGCGGATGGAATCGTCGTCGAAGAGGTCATGCTGTCGGACATCCAGTTGCCGGAACAGTACGCCAAGGGACTGGAGGGGCTGCTGCTGAAGGAGCAGGAGGACGATCAGCTCGCTGTGGACACCGACATCCAGCAGAAGCAGGTGAGGATCGCCGAACTACAGGCCGAGGCCGAGGCAAGACAGAAGGAGAAGCATGCCGAAGGCGATGCCCAGTCAAAGGTGATCGAAGCCAAAGGCGAAGCGGACGCCATGCAGTACACCCTGCCTCTGAAACAGAAGCAGATTGAGCAGAGCAAGCTGGAGGCAGAGGCTCGCAAAGAGGCGACGATCCAGAACGCGCAGGCGGATGCAGAAGCAAAGGTCATCGATAGCAAAGCCGAACTGCAGCGGCGCAATCTGCTGGCCGATGCCGAGGCCAACCGGATCAAAGTGGTGGCGGCGGCCAACGCGGAACGGATGACGAGTGAAGCAACGCTGCTGAACAAATCGCCGCTGCTGATCAACAAGATCGTGGCGGAGAGGTTGTCCGACAAGATCCAGGTGCTGATGGTGCCGTCGGATGGGAAATTCTTTTTCGCAAACGATGTATTCAAGAACATGGCGGCGAATAATCCAGTCGTGAAGCAGGAAATGGATTCGGAGTCGGAACAAGAGCCGAAGAGCAGCGGGCATTGATGTGGGGTGGTGGCGCATGGCGAGGAGGCGTGGCTTGGAGCTGCGCCTCCTCGTTTCCCGCGGCGCGAATAGACGAGCGCGAATCCAGCCTCGCGAGTTTCCCACCCATTTCGCAAAATCGCGAAATGGATGGGGCACCCGGTGTCGACGATAAGGAAGCCGCAAACGATATAATCCGCGCAAGAACAAACGCAGAAATGAAGAGGGCGATGAGGCTGATCGGGGCAGTGGCGCTGGTGGTGTGCTGGTTGGCTGGCCTCGCGGAGTTGGGAGCGCAAGGGGCGGCGAGCCAAAGCAAGTGGGCTCAGCCCACGGCCGATCTTGCCGGACAGGTTGCCGACATTCTCGGACCGGGCCAGGCGCAATTGACGATCCGCAATCTCTCTACGATTCAGTCGAGCGAGATTCCCGCTATTCGCAAATCTCTCGAGCAAAACTTGAAGGCGCACGGCGTGGTGGCAGGCGGCACAGAGAGCGCGAATGCGATTCGCGTGACGCTGAGCGAGAACGCGCGCGAGCGCCTTTGGGTTGCTGAGGTGGCCCAGGGCAATGAGACGCGTGTAGCGATGGTACACGTGGATGCGCCGGCGGCATCTCTATTAACCGCAGCGACTCGCATCGCCCTACGCAGAGAGAGGGTGCAGGGATTGCTCGATCGGAATGGCATCGCGGAGTCCAGCCCGATTCTTTCGGCCGCTGAGATCGCAGGCCGGTTTGTCGTGATGTTTGACGACAGGATCTCCATCTATTCACCGGGCGCTCGCGGCTGGACTGAATCGAGCTCGTTTCCAGTTGACAGAAAGATGACGCGGGACCCGCGTGGCATGGTGCTGGCGAATACTGATGGAAATGGGTTCACCGCTTACGCGCCAGGGGCGGAGTGTGCGGGAAGTTATTCGATTGCCGCGCCCGGCACAAATCCGGAGAGCGGCTGGACGGTGCGCTGCCGCGCGAGCGATGACCCGTGGGCGGTGTATCAGACAAGCGGTGCAATCGGCTCGCCCGCGGTGAAAGCTTTCTACAACACGGCGCGCGATTACTTCACCGGAGTCGTGACGCCGAACGTGGGAGCCGATCTGCCGCCGTTTTACGCGGCAGGAATAATTCCGCGTGCAGTTGGCGGGGCCGCGCTCCTTGTCACCGGCATCGACGGCAAGGTGCAGTTGATCGAGAACGGCACGCTGCGAACGGTCGCAGGCACGCGGGATTGGGGCAGCGATTTTGCGGTGGTGCGGTCCGGATGCGGGACGGGAGCCCAGGTGATTGTGTCTGGCTCTGGCGAGGCGGCAAACGACAGCCTGCGCGCCTTCGAGATTCCCGCCTCTGAGGCGGTGCCGGCCAGCGGTCCGCTGACGATGGAGGGAACCGTGACCGCTCTATGGCCTGCGCCAGATGGGAAGAGTGCCCTCGTGGTGGTGCGCAATGCAGCCAATCAATATGAGGTGGACCGTGTTTCGGCGCTCTGCAATTAGTCTTCTTCTGGTCATGGTTGAGCTATGCGCCTGGGGAAGAACACGTCCGCACTACGGCGGAACCCTGCACGTGGAGACCGCGGGCGATGCGTGGCAGCGGCCCGATGGAGTCGCACGTCGGCTCGTCTTCGATGGCTTGACTCAACTGGATGCAAGCGGCAATCTGCGCCCGGCGCTTGCACTGACGTGGGAGGCAGATAACAACTTTCATCGCTGGCAGTTTCGTCTGCGGCCGGGAGTGCATTTTCAGGACGGCTCACCGCTGACGTCGGCTGTGGTGGTTGCGTCGCTCACGGCATCGTGCAGCGCGGATTGTCCCTGGGCAGCGTCGAAGGCGGTAGGGCCTCTGGTCATATTTACGGGCGACTCACCGATGCAGAATCTGCCGGGGCTACTCGCGAGCGATCAGTTTCTGATCTCGATAACAGCGACTAGCGACGGGAAAACACCCGTGGGCGCAGTCGGAACGGGACCGTTCCAGCCAACGGGATTCAACAATGGCGCGCTGACGCTGGTTGCGAACGAGAACTGCTGGTCAGGAAGGCCGTTTGCGGACACAATAGAGATTCGCGTGCGTCGGCCTGTGCGCGAGCAGTGGCTCGATCTGAGCCTTGGTCGTGCAGACGTGGTCGAAGTTCCGGCCGAGCAGTTGCGGCAGGCGCAGCAACAGCGGATGTCGCCGCTGGTTTCGCCCCCGGTAACGCTGCTCGCACTACAGGTGGCGGATGCGGGTGCGCTGGCGAACGTGAAGCTGCGCACAGCGATCGCGGCGGCGATCGATCGCAGTGCACTCTCCAATGTGATCTTTCAGAGGCAGGGCGAGGTGACGGCGAGCCTGTTGCCGCAGCGCCTGACAGGTTATTCGTTCCTGTTTCCGCCCGACCGCGACCTGAACAAGGCGCACGAGTTGCGCGGAGGACTATCGACCGGCTCGCTTACGTTGAGCACAGAAGGTGACGGCGCGATGCAGTTGGCGGCGCAGAGAATCGCCCTGAATCTGCATGAAGCGGGATTCAATGTTCAAGTGGTAAATAGCGGGCAGCGCGCGGATCTTGCGCTGCGGCTACTGCCGATCGCGGGCACCGACCCTGAGGCAGCGCTGGAACAAGCGTTACGCGCCTCTGGCAACAACAATACTGTGACAGCGGCCTCCCCGGCCGAACTATACAAGGCGGAGCAGACGGCGCTCGATGAGAAGAAGACTATTCCGCTGCTCGACCTGCCGCGCGCCTACGCAAGCGGGCCGCGCGTGCGCGATCTGCATTTGCGCGCGGACGGCACGCCCGACCTTGCCGAGGCCTCGCTGGAGGATGCGCAGTGAGCCTGCGGCAAAAGCTCTTGCTGCTCTTTTCGCTTACCGTAGCGGCGGCTGTTGCCGCTGTGGCTTGGACCGTACTCGTGCGAATTCGCGACGTGTTTGAACAACGCGATCAGGAGGAGACTGCGCTCTTCGTAAGCCAGTTTCAGCGCGAATTTCAGCACCGCTCGACGGATGTTGCCGCTGCGGCGGAGCGTATTGCCGGCCAGGAGCGCGTGCGAAGCATGGCGTTTGAGTTGGTGCAGTCCGGCGATTCTGCTCCGTATTTGAATGAGGCACAGACGCTGGCCCAGGATGCCCGGCTCGATTTTCTTGAGATCATTGGACCGGACGGCAACATCGTGAGTTCGGCACAATGGCCGGCGCGATTTGGATATCCGGAGCCGGCAGCAAACGAAGTGGCGCAGACGCCATTCCTGAAACGCGAGGAGTTGCCGGATGGAAGCTCGGTACTGGGCCTGTTTGCAGTTCGTGCGATTCGAGGCGCCGAGCCAGCAGTGAAGCTCGTGGGCGGCAGAAAACTCGACCAGAGTTTTCTGGCCGATCTGCCTGTCGTTCCCGGGATGCAGCTTGGGCTCTACAGCGATGCTGGAACTGCCGCGCAAGCGGATGCGAACAAGCATGGAGACGCTATCGCAGCAGTCTTCGACCCGAAGCGCCTCGTCAGCCCCAGCGGGGACGTTCCCGGCGCTGCAAAGTACGGATCGCTGATCGATCAGGCTCGCAGAACCGGAGAACAGGCAAGCGGCACCCTTTACCTGACTCCGCGACGCGAAGACAGCGTGAGCGCAACGGCGATTCCGCTGAAGGATTCCGCCGGGAGTGTGCATGCGGTGCTGACGGTCGCAATATCCCGCAGCGGCCTCGTTGCGGAACAGCAGCAGATACGGGCGATTGCCTATGGCGTGGCAAGCGCTGGTATTCTGCTGGCGATTATCTTCAGCCTGTGGATCGCGGCGCGCGTCTCGCGCCCGGTGGAGCAACTGGCGCGTGCCGCCGAAGAAGTCGCAAGCGGAGATTGGAATGCGCGCGTACCGGTGCGTGGACGCGACGAGGTGGGCGTGCTGGCGCGCAGCTTTAATCACATGACAGAACAGCTTGAAAGTCAGCGCGAGCGCCTGGTGCAGAGCGAACGCGTGGCCGCGTGGCGGGAGCTGGCGCGAAGACTTGCGCATGAGCTGAAGAACCCGCTGTTTCCGCTGCAATTGACGGTGGAGAACCTGACGCGGGCTCGGCAGTTGCCACCGGCGGAGTTCGACGAAGTGTTCAACGAGAGCACGCAGACGCTGAGCATGGAGATCGGAAACCTGAAGAAGATCATCGGCCGGTTCAGCGACTTCAGCAAGATGCCGAAGCCGGAGTTGGAACGGATCGATGCAAAAGATGCAGTCGCGCGGGTGCGGGCACTCTATGCCAAGGGCAGCGAGGACGGGCCGAAGATCGATGTCGTAGGGAATGTCGAAAATGCTCCGATGCCGCTGATGGCGGATCCCGAGTTGCTCCATCGCGCACTGTCAAACCTCGTGCTGAACGCAAAGGACGCAATGCCTGACGGAGGATCGGTGACGATCTCGGCAATGAATCGCGACGACAAGGTTGAGATTCGCGTCTCTGACACAGGTCAGGGATTGACGCCGGAGGAGTGCGAACGCCTGTTCACGCCGTACTACACCACCAAGCAGCACGGCACCGGACTCGGATTGGCGATTGTACAGTCGGTGGTAGCGGACCATGCGGGTACCATAGCGGTGGAGAGCCACGAAGGACGGGGGGCGACTTTTGTGATTTCGCTGCCGAGGGCAGAGGCATGAGTGCAAAGATTCTCATCGTCGACGACGAGGCCAACACCCTGGCTTCGCTTTCTCGTGCCTTCAGGCTTGCAGGGCACGAAGCCGTTGTGTGCGACAATGCGGCGCGCGCATTGGAGCTTGCGCAGTCGCAGCCATTCGATCTGATTCTCAGCGACGTGGTAATGCCGAAACGCGATGGGCTTGCCCTGCTCGAGGATCTGAAGAACGCCGGCGTTGCTTCGCCTGTTGTCATGATGAGCGGCCAGGCTCACATTGAGATGGCAGTGCGCGCCACGAGGCTGGGCGCGCTTGACTTCCAGGAGAAGCCGCTTTCAACCGAGAAACTGCTCGTGACACTCGAGAACGCGATGAAGCTGACGCGCCTCGAGGCGGAGAACCGCGATCTGCGCACGCGAGTGGGCAAGCACACGATGGTATGGACGGGCGAGACGATGCGGCGCGTGATGGCGCAGATCGAGCGCGTTGCCGCGAGCGAGTCGCGCATCTGCATCTATGGCGAGACCGGTACGGGCAAGGAACTTGTCGCACGCACGCTACATGAGAAGAGTCATCGTGCAAGCGAACCGTTTGTCACGCTGAATTGCGCAGCCGTTCCCGCCGAGCTGATTGAAAGCGAACTGTTCGGGCACGAGAAAGGATCGTTCACTGGCGCGGCGCAACGGCACAACGGAAAATTCGAGCAGGCACATCGCGGAACGCTCTTTCTCGATGAGATCGGAGATATGCCGGTTGCCATGCAGGCCAAACTGCTGCGCGTCCTGGAAGAAGGCGAGGTCGAGCGGATCGGCGCCGACAAGCCGACCAAGGTGGATGTGCGCGTGGTGGTGGCGACGCATCGGAACCTTGAGCAACTTGTGGAGTCAGGTGGTTTCCGGCGCGACCTGTATCACCGCGTGGTGGTGTTTCCGCTGACGCTTCCGCCGCTTCGCGAGCGGTGCGAAGATTTGCCCGCGCTGGTGGAGCACTTTGCACGTCAGGTCAGCGCTCAAAACGGCTGGAAGCCTGTGCCGTTCAGCCCTGCAGCGATTGAGACGCTCAAAGAATACGCTTGGCCGGGGAATATCCGCGAATTGCGAAATGTCGTGGAACGCCTGCTGTTACTGGCAGGATCACAGGTTGAGGCCGAAGATGTTCGAATGGCGCTGCCTGCGGCGCAGACTGGCGGTCGGGCAAGGAAGCGTGCAGATGGCGAAGCCACGGAGCCGCTGGCGCAGCGGGTCCTCGCATTTGAGCGCGAGACAGTGCTGGCCGAGTTGGAGCGGCACGGACGCCATGTCACGCAAACAGCGAAGGCACTTGGGCTCGAGCGCAGTCATCTTTACAAGAAGTGCCAGCAACTCGGCATCGATCTGCAGAATCTGCCGGAGCGAGACTAAGCGAGGGGTGCAAACCTCCGAGCAGACGGCTGTCGTGAAAAAGGATTCTGATGTATTGTGTCTGTGACGATGCGGCTTCCCGATTCGGTCATCTTTGAGGCCGAATGAGCGATCATATGGTTTACCTGCATCGAGCGCAGCCTGCACGTAGCGCGCAATTGAACTCATGGGCCTTGTGTTTGAGCGACAGCAATGAGCAAAGCCTCCGTCCGATTCCGGATTGCGTCATACAACACCCATAAGTGCCGAGGTATCCACGGAGGCATTTCGCCAGATCGCGTGATTCGGGTGATTCAAGAACTCGAGGCGGACATCCTGTGTTTGCAGGAGATCGTGGACGCTAAGGGCGGCACGGGGAAATTTGACCAGGCGCGGAAAATCTCCGAGGCCTTTCCCGAGTTCAACGTTGCATTTGGAAAGACGCGTCCACTACGCGGTGGCCGATACGGCAACATGCTGTTGACCCGCTTTCCGATTCTGAACGCGCGCACGCACGACATCACAAAATCGCGCCGCGAAGAACGTGGCGTTCTGCAGTGCAAGATTGAAGTCGGCAAGGGACACACAGTGAATGTGTTCAACGTGCACCTGGGCACCGGATACATGGAGCGCCGGCGGCAGATCGAAGTGCTGATTGGCCCCACGATCCTTGCCCAGCCAAAGCTACACGGACCTCGCATCGTAATAGGCGACTTCAACGAGTGGACACGGGGGCTGACGACAAGATTGTTGCAGCAGAGCTTTCTGAGCCATCGGCCGCGCCGCAATCTTCATCATGCTCCGACGTTTCCCGGCATGCTACCTATTCTGAGCCTCGATCACTGCTACTTCGAGGAGCCGCTCGAGATGGAAAGCACAAAAATCTGGCGAAGCCGCCGAGCTCTGATCGCGTCTGATCATTTGCCGCTGATTGCGGACTTTCGCCTGCCGGCGCATGGTTGAAAGCCGACCTGCAGGAACAAGCAAAAAAACGAAGTAGACGATCTACCTCCATTGGGAGTAGAGTGTCTACATCTATGAACGAAAAAGACCAGTATAAGAACCGGATTGACCTGTTGCAGGGAACACTGGACATGCTCATTCTTCAAACGCTGCAATGGGGGCCGCAGCATGGATATGGCATTGTCCAGGCGTTACGTTTGCGGTCCGGAGAAGTTCTTCAGGTGGAGACCGGATCACTGTATCCGGCTCTCCATCGACTGGAGCGCCAGGGCTGGGTACAGTCTGAATGGAAGCAGTCAGAGAGCAAGCAAAGAGCCCGATACTACCGAATCACGGCCAAGGGGAAAAAGCAGTTGGCCTCGGATCTGGGCCGATGGGAGCGGATTGTCGAAGCGATTGGGTCGGTG
>Ga0126381_100009805_pt1 | contig 10762 bp, 8 predicted proteins | sample PanSoiMetPlot_28_FD_96465 | JGI IMG/M metagenome (GOLD analysis project Ga0126381, IMG submission 96465) | Tropical forest soil microbial communities from Panama - MetaG Plot_28 | ecosystem: Environmental > Terrestrial > Soil > Tropical forest > Bulk soil | place: Panama | collected 2016-02-17
ACGCCCGGCGCCGATCGCATCCTGTTCGATAAAGGCATCGTCGTGATTCCCGACATCCTGGCCAACGCCGGCGGCGTGACCGTCTCCTACTTCGAATGGGTGCAGGACCTGCAAGAACTTTTCTGGGACGTGGACGACGTGAACAAGAAATTGGAGAAGATCATGGGCAAAGCTTTCGGCGATGTCCACAAATCAGCCCGCGACTACAAAGTGGACATGCGCACCGGGGCCTACATTCTCGCCGTGGACCGCGTGGTTAAGGCCACCGAAGCGCGCGGGATTTGGCCGTAACGCCGCAGACGTTACAGGCGCGTTGATGGAGGGGTAACCCGTTAGGCGCCAGGCTTGTGAGTGCTAAGGGTCGAAGCGCCCTTGGCCTGCGAGTGATGTCGAGCTTCGCGTGGTGGCCCTTTGTAAACCCGTTGCCAGGCGCGGCGAAGCTGACGCGTCGAACTGAATCCGGATCGTTCGGCAACACGTTCCATGTCAAACCGCGTCTCGCGAAGCAGTTCCTGGGCATAGGCGACGCGCAGACGGTTGCTGTATTCGGGAATGCTCATGCCGACGTGTTCGTGAAAGAGGCGCGAAAGATGACGGTCGCTCGCGCCCGCGAGGCGTGCGAGCGCGCTTAGACTCCAAGACTTCGTAAGATCTGCGGCGATGGCATCCTGGACGCGATGTACCGCCGGATGGATATGATTGCGACCTTCCAACCACGGGGATAGCTGCGGGTCCGAGCCACTGCGGCGCAAATAGACGACGAGATATTGCGCGACCGCCACGGCGCAGGATTGGTTCGTCGATTGATGAACGAGATGGAGCATGAGGTCGATGCCTGCAGTAATGCCGGCGCTGGAGTAGCGTTCAGCGTCTTCAACGTAGAGACGATTTTCGAGAATCCGAGCCCGCGGGGCAATAACACGAAGCTCATCGTAGCTCAGGTAGTGCGTGGTGCAGGAATATCCGTCAAGAAGACCAGCGCGGGCTGCGATCAACGCGCCAGTGCAGATCGTGATCAACTTGTGGCTGGCGCGCACGGTGGTCTTCAACCACGTCACGATGGCTCTTTCCGCCTCTTCGTCAGCTGCTGACTTTCCGAGACCATGTGCGCCACCGCAGAGCATTACATACTCGACATCGCCGGCAAGCACGACCCACGACTTCGGTGGTAGTTCCTGAGGCAGCGGTTCGATTGCCGCTAGAGTGATCCCAATCGAAGTTTGCAATGAAGAGGTTGGCCCAATGTAACGAACCTCGAAACGCACAGAACCCTGTACGCGGTTGGCCTGGCGCAAGACCTCAAGCGGGCCGGCGATATCGAGCAAGAGCAAGCGTGGTGGAACGACGACGAACACCGGGATACGCCGGACTTCATCAGGACCCGAAGCAGGGTCTGCACGACGGACAAGAGTTTCATTAGTACTACCCAACACAGCGGCTTTCCTCTGGGCCCTTGATGGCTGTTTCATGACCTATCTTTTATCCAGCGGAAATTTCCGACCAAGTCCGATCTCGACCACTCTCGTGGCAAGCCACTCGATGGGCGGCGGTGTGAATGAGCCAGATCAGGCTACAGGTTTGTGCTGCCGCCAGCAAGAGCCTCTTCGACGGTCGCGATTCGCGCGAAGCGGCCGTCCAGCACGAGTTCGGTTCTTGATTTAATTTCCTCCGGCGTCCACTCCCTCCCGTAGCGGTCGGTCATAGGAAACGTCAGGGTCGCATCGGTGACGTAGTCGACTTGATATCCCAGATCGGAAGCGTGGCGTGTGGTTGTCTCGCAGCACTGTTCGGTTCGGATGCCCGAGACGATGACACGGTGGATGCCGTGTTGCGTGAGCCAGACAGCAAGTCCGCTGCCGACTAGAGCACTGTGGCAGTGCTTTTGGAAGACAGCATCAGGCCTGAAAGACACATCCTGCAATGGCACAACGTAACCCGACTCCAGAGAGAATGGGCCGGCATCCTCGACGTGAAAAATCTGGATGACTGGGATTTTGCGGGACTGAGCTCCATTGATCAGAGATCGAAGGCACTCAAGGAAAGAAGGTACGTCGGAGTCCCGCCAGTACGGACGATAACGGAACGATTCCTGCACGTCAACGACAAGAAGCGCAGTCGCAGAATTGGACATTAGAAAACCCGCGTTTGAAACCATTGTGGCAATCACTCGAAATGCGAGAAAGACATGCAATGGACTTTTTTCGGACAGAAAAAGACATTGAGTTTGTCAGGGCTGTTTCGCAATTTAATTCCTGAAAACGAATGTCGCTTTTTGTCCGATAAACGTCCGGCGCATGTCTTTTACGAGTTCAAGACTCCTGCAACAATCGCCGCAGTAGAGGAGTCCATGAACAAACTTCGCAGGTTGCCATTCCTTATTTTGCTCGCTGCGGTTCGTTCCAGCATTTGCTGGGGGCCAAAGCATTATGTCGCAACGAGCTGCAAAACAAGAGATCTCTGCGCCCTGAGCTCATCCATGGTCACAACACAACCAAGAACCGCGTTTCTCCGCGAAGGGTGGTGAAGGCCCGCTCGGATTGCGCACCCGTAGCGGCAGCGCGAAGTTTTGATTCTGAAAAAAACAGAGGTTCGAAGTGAGTCGAGTTGAACTGCAAGTGCGTTTGAAACCTGAGATTCCCCCCGCATTGTGCGCCCCCTCGGCACAACCTCCCTGCCCGGCGAAACGCAACACTTCAGCCGGGCAGGGAAAGGCTATAAAGGGCTCGGGTGTAGTGTCTGTTGTAACCGTGAGAATGACTCAGGTGAATGCATTTGTTCGCAAGCGCTTCGTTCATCTGATTTCAGTCATCGCTTTTCTCGCGTTTCTCAGCCCCCGAATCGCCGCCTCGGTGCGTGGGCACAAGGCGCTCTACGGCCAGCTCGACGCCTCCAGCTTGTCGCTGTTCCTCATGATGCTCTCGGCGGCCATTCAATGCGGCATCGAAGCCTTTCACGGTATCATCAGGCGTCCCAAGCCGCTCCTGGTTTGCCTGGCGCAGTATTTCCTGGTGCTGCCGCTCAGCTGCTGGCTCTTGGGACAGGTGTGCATCCCGTTGCTCGGACGGCGGCTTGGCGAGCCGATGCAGATTGGCCTCGATCTAGTGATCCTCATGCCCGTGGCTGCCACCGCCGCGATCTGGGTGCGCGATGCCAGAGGCGACATCGAGCTGCTCATTAGCCTAGTAGTGATCACGATGTCGCTGGGAACTCTGACCGCACCCGCATACCTCTATTTCATGAATGGGCTGACGGCTAACTCGATTAAAATTCCACCCGTCTTGATCCTGCGCCAGCTGGCGGTCGGCGTGCTTCTCCCGCTGCTTGTCGGCGTGGTGTTCAACAAGTTGCTGCGCAAATCGCTGGCGCGCATCCAACCCTATTTCACGTTCATGGGCAGCGTTGGTCTGTTCATGGCGGTGTATCTCAACGTCGGCACCGCCGCACCGCTGTTACGGCGGCTGTCGCTGTCGCAGATCGTGTGGGCGGTGGTAATCGTGGTCGCGGTTAACCTGGTCAACTTCTTCCTCGGCGCGGCCATCGGTCGCATAGCTGGTCTCGAGCGGGATCATCAGGTTACCTGCGAGTACTCCAGCGGCATGCGCTCGAACGGCACCGCGCTGGTCGTCGGGCTGGCGTCGTTTCCCCACGCGCCACTGGTGACGGTGCCGGCAGCCATCTACATCATCTTTCAACACCTGCTGGCCAGCATCGTAAAGTCGCGCCTGGCGGCGCGTTTCGGCGACATCGATAGCCTGCAGGCCGTGGCTACCGCGAGCAGCGCCACAGATTGAGGCAGTCCCGAATCTCATCTTCCAGGTCAAAATTCACATTACCTCGGGCGGTGTTACCAATCGTGTTATTGATTCCCGACCCTCCCTGGGCCGCCCCCGATTTCCCTTGCGGGAGTTGTTGCTTGCGGACTCGCTCAGCCCATGTCTTCCCCAAGACATGGGCTGAATCGAGCTTCATGCGCCCTGGGCTACATAATGCAAGCCGAAGAATTGGTATTGAAGGAATTACCGGTCCAGGTATTTTGGGTGCCATCGCCATTTCGTCCAACACATTAGGGGCGTTTATTGAATGCACGGCTGATTGGCGCTGCCAAAGTTGTTTCCCTGCCACAGATTGGCGCAGCCAGAATTGTTGTCTTGCAGGTCAAAACCGGCATTACCCTGGGCAGTGTTACCACGAATCGTGTTATTGATTCCCGAACCTGCCTGGGCCAATACACCGGCGCCACTGTTTTGGTCAAAGGTGTTGCCTTCAACTATGTTTCCGGTAGCGTCGAACAGAAAAAATCCCTCAGCTCCGAATATTGAACCGTTGCCACTGGAGTCATTTCCGCGAAACGTGTTTTGGTCAGCACCGTTCAGGGTGAACCCGTGGCCCGCATTTGCGGTCGCGGTGTTGCCGTTGAACTTATTCCCGACCGAGCGCAGGCTCGGGTTGTTTGCCCCGAACGCGGCATTGACATTGAATCCGAACTTATTCCCGGTGCTCGTGACACCCACAACGGTTGAAGAAGAGACGCCTTCAAACCCGACGCCACCTTGACCGAAGTTCGAGATGGTGGCGGGCCCATTGATTTTCACGTTGGACACGCCGGTAGGAACTCCGATTCCCACAGCAATGCCGTACGTGTTGACGTTTCCTTGCGCGGCCCCGCCTGAGCCGGAGATTTGGTGCCCGTTCAGAATCAGATGGACATCGCTGGACACAATGTCAATCCCGTCCTGCGGGCAATTGACCAGATCGTTCACCAGTTGGTAGGTGCCCGGTGCACTAATCACCGTGCCGCAGGTGGTCACCGGTATCGGATCTGCCGCCCAAGCTTGAACTGCGAAAAGCAGCGTTAGTCCCGCCAGGATCGCCGGAGCCATCCTCTTCTTCAAATTGTTGTAAGCAAAAGACAAAACGAGTAGCGCTTTCATTTTTTCATTCTCCTGTCGCTTCGAACTTTGACTGAAGTTCTTGCGTGCAAACTCGCAAGACGTCGGCAAGACCACGCCGTACCTATCCTGCTATCTGCTATAGCGACAGGAAATAGCTAAAGTGCTCATGAGAGAGAAAGAATTTTCTAATAAACTAGGCCCGAACATGGCTGCCGACATCACAACCTTGCTGGCGCAGTGGAGCGAGGGCAAGCGAGAAGCCATGGACCAGCTCATGCCGCTCGTCTATGAGCAACTGCACGCGCTGGCCCGGCGGCGGATGTCCCTGGAAAGTCCCGACCAGACGCTGCGGCCCACGGAACTGGTGCACGAAGCCTATCTGCGGCTTATTCATTCCGAGATACCGGCATCGAGCCGGGTACACTTTTTCGCCCTCTGCGCGAGATTGATGCGGCGTATCGTTATCGATCACGCTAGAGCCAGCCTGCGCCACAAACGCGGCGGAGGCGCTCCAATCGTCGCGCTGGACGGAATGGACGTGGCCTCGCCGGGAGCGCCTGAGCAGGTGATCGCAATCCACCAGGCACTCGAGAAGCTGGCCGAGTTCGATGCGCGTAAAGCCCAGGCAGTTGAGCTGGTAGTTTTCGGCGGGTTAGAGCAGGAGATTGCTGCCGAGGCGCTGAACATCTCGCCGGCCACGCTGCGCCGCGATCTCAAGATTGCTAAAGCCTGGCTTTATCAATCGATGCGTCAGTCTCCGCGGGAGCGCGAGCGGGGCTAAAGGCTGACACGCCTGTCGCGTGTCCAGCGCGTGGGCACCGAGCTTGTGCTTAAGATTCGCGCACACCGCACCAGCCAGAGTCCGCGCTTCTGCCGGTCGATTTTCGCGAGCGAGAACACGAGCGAGGACGCCGCGAGCGGCATCAATCGACCAGAATTCCGCGGGCAGATTGGTGGATCGCAGATTGAGCCCTTCTCGGGCCATAGGTTCGGCCCGTTCCGCGTCTTCCCGCCTTGGTCCATCAGCCAGGAATGCGGCATAACCTAACAGGTGGGTGGCAGTATCCAGGGGCCGCGCGGGCGAGGCAGCACGATCTGCGGAGACAACCTCACGGTACAGCACCTCCGCTGCGGCGCGATGGCCCTGGGCTTGTTCGACTTCAGCAAACTCAAAGCGCGTGGAATTGATCTCGCCAGGAGCGATTCCCGGCATGTTCCGGTAAATAGCGAGCGCTTCCTCCAGACTCTTGCGGGCTGAGTCGTAGTGGCCCAGAGCGGTCTCAAGCTCACCGTAATGCGCGAGCGCTCTGACTCCAGCCAGCGTGTTCAACCGGGCAGGGCCAACGGTTTCCAGTGCTTTTTGAAATTGCTGTTCGGCTTCGGGAAGCCGGCCTTGGCGAAATAATGTCCAGCCAAAACCCGAATACCAATACGCGCGCTCAAAGGGATTCGAGTCCGTGAAGCCTAAACCGGGACCTGCGGTAAAGCCTTGCCGGAACGCATCTTCGCCCTCATGCAACTTGCCTTCCTGAACCAGAATGACGGCGAGCCGGCGCATGTAAACCATCCACTCGGAATTCTTATCGCCGACCAGAATGCGCCTTCGCGCCAGTGCGTCACGCTGTAATTGTTCGGCTTCCACATATCGCGCTTGTGCGGCAACAGCATCGGCAAGCGTAGAGATCGTGTAGGGAACCTGGCTGTGTTTTTCGCCCAGCACACGCAAGCGGTCAGCCAGCACCTGGCGAAGCAAGGCTTCGCCCTGAACAGGCTCACCACGATCGATCAACACGGTCGCGAGATTTGCCTTCATCGTAAAGGCTTCCACTGGCTGACGCTGCTCAGCTATCGGAATCGCAATGCGCAGGTCAGCTTCAGCTTCAGCTAGCTTTCCCCGTCGCTGGAGAACCAGCGCCAGATTGTTCAAGGCGTGCGGGCGTTCATCAAGTTGCCCATCCCGGGGAAGCTTGGCGATGATCTCCAGTGACTTCTTCAGTGTCTGCTCCGCGCCCTCCAAATCGCCCCGCGAACGCTGGACGTCGCCAATCTGTCGCAGGGTGCCAACCGCTCGCTGCGATCCCTCGCCATAGGCGCGTATTGCAGCTTCAAATTCCTTGCGGAAGAGAACCTCAGCCGCATCGTCGTCGTCCATGTGCTGATAGGCTTCGGCCATGGTCTGGAGCAGATCGGCGCTTACCTCCGGTTCGTCCTTAAGTTCGGTGGAGATGCGCGCGGCGCCGCGATCGAGAAGTTCCTTGGCTGAGAGCGCGTGGCCCTGATTTTGGTAAGGATCGTAATTGCTGAACAAACTGCTCAAGAAGTCGGATTCTTTTTCGGCCCGAGTCCTTTCCCGCGCCAGACGCGAGGCCAACAGGCTCATGGCAATGCCAAAGCCGGCCAGCAGGATCACGAATGCTGCCACCGCTGCCACTCCGAAGCGATGCCGTCGAATGAACTTCCCGGATCGGTACCGCCGAGTGCCACGTCTCGCGGCCACGGGAAATCCTTCGAGGCAACGCCCCAGGTCCGCCGAGAGCTGTTCGACGGAGACATACCGTTGTTCCGGCTCCTTACGGATCGCCTTCAGCACGATGGAGTCGAGGTCGCCCTTGAGTTGCCTGGCGAAGGCCGATCCCATGGCGCTGGGCCGGCGCGCTTCGTTTTCGCAGATCGCGTGCTCCATGGCGCGGATGTCGGAGCGAAAATCCGCAAACGGATGGCTGCCCGTCAACAGCTCATAAAGAACAATGCCCAGCGCGTAAACATCGGTCGCGGTCGTTATCGCTCCACCAGTTACCTGTTCGGGGCTCGCGTACTCAGGAGTCCGCGGGCGCTCGGCGGGCGTGGTAAGCGCGGTGGCAAGCATCGCTTCGGGCAGATTGTCCGCCTGCAACAGTTTGGCGATGCCGAAGTCGAGGAGCTTCGGAGTTCCATCCTCGGTCACCAGAATGTTGCTGGGCTTGATATCGCGATGGACCACAAGGTTGCGATGCGCATGCTGCACGGCAGCGCAAACGCCCTGAAACAACTCGATGCGCTGGCTAAGCGTTAGCGCCTGCCGATTGCAATATTCATCGATCTTGATGCCCTTCACGTACTCCATGACGATGTAGGGAATGCCGTCCTGGGTGATGCCGCCATCGAGCATCTGGGCGATGTTGGGATGCTGGAGGCCTGCCAATATCTGGCGCTCGACGCGAAAGCGGCGCAGCAGTTCGGAGTGCAGCGCCGCAAAGGAATGGATGACCTTGATCGCCACCTCGCGCCGGTACTGCTCATCGGCGCGCTCAGCCAGATAGACCGCGCCCATCCCACCTTGTCCAATTTGGGAAACGATGCGGTACGGGCCGATATGCTCAGGCGGCTTCCCGGCCACCACAGTCATGTAGGAGGCTATTTGCTTCTCCAGACCATCGCCGCCTTCTTCTAGTGAGAGAAGCAGCGATTCCACCTGGAGATAAAGCGTGTGGTCCCCAGCGCAGGCCGCACTGACCCACTCACGCCGGCGGCTGGGAGGCACTTGGCTCGCCTCCTCAAAGATCTGCTGGATTCGCTCCCATCTAACCGGGCTGATCACAGTGCCACAGCATACCTAGGAGAGCGGACACACGGCAATTCTTTCTTTAGTGACGGCGATGCTTAGAGGTGCGAGTCGGCCGGCCCAATCCTTAAAGAAGTCGAATGATTCCGAAAACACTGCAGCCCCTTGAAAATCCCTTCGGGCCAAAAGTGTAACCCGTGTCTCCGGAACGTTCTGTTACCTATGTCTCAGGACCGGACACCGTAGATTCTGGCGGAGGGAGAGGGATTCGAACCCCCGATACCCTTTCGGGTATATCGGTTTTCAAGTTGAGCCGTCATGCAAGCGTGAGTGATCCCGCGACAGCGGGTGAGCGGGAGCTTGCAGGCGAAATCCTGATCCCGCAAAGCCGGAGAAGGAACCCGAAAATGCTGGCGGAGGGAGAGGGATTCGAACCCCCGATACCCTTTCGGGTATATCGGTTTTCAAGACCGACTGTTTCAACCGCTCACACATCCCTCCGCTCACAGTCTACCAGCTATTTAACGGGCTACCCCGGCCGCTTTTTGTTCCTTGTGCGCGCTAACAACGCGCGTACAATGAACCGCCATGATCTCGCTATCTGATCTCCGCCGCGTGATCCGTTGTGGCCCTGGGTCTTTCAAAGTTTCTCTCGCCACCATCTTCCTGTTGGTCTTGCCGCTGACTTCGCTAGCGCAATCAGTCTCTTCCTCACAGGCAGCCAGTCCGGCTGCGGCGACGAGCGATCAGGTTCAGGAGATGCGCAAGATAGCGGGGCAGGCCTACACCTTTGCCTATCCGCTGGTGGTGGTGGAGATGACGCGCCGCGCCACCACGATGGGCGGCGATCCGCGCTTCCTGCACCGGTTTCGTCATGAGCAGGCGTTCCCCGATGACCGTTTTCGCCAGGTGATCCGGCCCAACGCGGACACCCTCTACTCCGCGGCCTGGTTCGATCTGTCCAAGGAGCCCGTGTTGCTGCACGTGCCTGACACCAAAGGTCGCTATTACATCATGCAGTTCATGGACGCCTGGGGTGAGACTCTCACATCGCCCGGCAAACGCACTACCGGAACCGGCGAGGGTTGGTTTGCGCTGGTGGGGCCGGGTTGGAAAGGCCAACTGCCCGAGCACGTGCAGCACATCGATTGCCCCACGAACACTGCTTGGCTGATCGGGCGAACCCAAACCAACGGTCCCGCCGATTTTGATTTCGTACACACCATTCAGCAGGGCTACAAGCTGGCTCCGCTCAGCACCTACCCTCAAGGCTTGGCGCCCTTGCCCATAGCCGATCTTGCACAGCTCCCGCCTGGAACGAACGTGCCGCCGCCGGCACAAGTGGCGCGCATGAGCCCGGCTGAGTTCTTCCAGCTGTTCGCGCAGCTTCTCGCCAAGAATCCGCCGCACGCGGAAGACGCTCCGATGGTGCAACGGCTGGCGACCATCGGGATCGTCGGCGGAAAGCCGTTCCCTGCCGTGGAGCTCTCGGCGGAGCAGCGCCGCGCCGTCGACGAAGGCGCCGCGGCCGCGGCCGCAACCCTGGCCGGCTTCGACGGCAGCAAGCAGCCCACGGGAACAACCGGCTGGAGCCTGCCCGGCAAATATGGGCGCTACGGCACGAACTACACGGTGCGGGCGCTGGCCGCGCGATTCTTCCTGGGCGTTCTGCCTTCGGAGGACGCGGTTTACCTCTCTTGTCTGAAGGATTCAACGGGCCAGCCCTTCCAGGGCGCTCAGCGTTACAGCATGCACTTCGACAAAGGCCAGGCGCCGCCGGTCAAAGCTTTCTGGTCGCTCACGCTCTACGACAATGACGGATACTTTGCCGCCAACCCCATCAAGCGCTTTGCCATCGGCGATCGCGACGCGCTGAAGTTCAACGGTGATGGCTCGCTGGACCTCTACATCCAACACGATTCGCCGGGCTCCGATAAAGAAAGCAACTGGCTGCCGGCGCCGGCTGCAGGGTTCGACTTCAATCTTGCTCTGCGCATGTTCTGGCCGGACGAGCAGGTCATGAAGGGCGCCTGGACTCCTCCTCCGGTGGTGCCCGCCAGTTCGAAGCCATAGCCAAAGCCCGCTCTCGTTCGCGATATCGATGGCAAAGGGCGTATACGATGTGGAAAAGCCGCGCCAGAAGCCTCGCAACGCTCTGATAATGAACGCCAACCCCCAAAGGTTCACACTTCCATGCTGTTCCAACGATAGTTGGCTCGGCGGCAACGCGTCGCTATGCTTGGCGTGCTTGGGGGAAGCGTATGAGAAAGCTTGTATACGCTGGGTGGTTGACGTTAGGGCTCGCCGCTCCAGTTTGTCTGGGCCAGTC
>Ga0126381_100009806_pt1 | contig 10761 bp, 14 predicted proteins | sample PanSoiMetPlot_28_FD_96465 | JGI IMG/M metagenome (GOLD analysis project Ga0126381, IMG submission 96465) | Tropical forest soil microbial communities from Panama - MetaG Plot_28 | ecosystem: Environmental > Terrestrial > Soil > Tropical forest > Bulk soil | place: Panama | collected 2016-02-17
CAACGCAAGCTGACAACTTACAAGACCAATTCTCACCACATTTCATAACCATCACCTTGGAACCGTTTCGGCGGTCCTTTCCTGCGCCCGTAGGGGCGCATCGTCATCGTTCGTTAAGACGTGTCAGGTGGTTTGCCAGCGATCGAAATGTCCAGCGACGCCGGTGAGGCTGCGTCCAGCGACACAGATGCTGATTCACCCCCAGTTATATGCAAGAATCGAGGTTCGGTCTGCCGTATCTCGTCGAGGTTTGATGGGCAGGGGGAACTTCGTGCTCCTGGGGAAGAGCCAGCGGCGAGACAGCCAATCATACGCCCGAAAAGACCGGATTGAAACTTAAAGTTTGCGTGCCTCGCCCCCAGGCCATTTCGTGACCGGCAGGTCCCCTGGGAACGTAACAGCACTGGTGCTGGCCAACTATTTACGCTGCCTAGCGTAAGCCCAGGTGAGGCTTTTGCGTTGCCAATCGTGCGCTGGCCTCTTTTCGCCTTGTCCCTTCACTAAGTTACGATGAACATTGATTCTGCGAAACAACGCTCACGTTCAGAAGCAGTCAGCAGCTTGGGCGTGTGTTAGGATTACCGCCCAGCGGGGGGCGGGATGGGGGATTGCGGATCCCATTTATCGCGTAGCCGACTAGGGGCGCGCGCCACGATCTCCGCCTTAGCTTTCTCTTTCATGCTTTTGGCCTCCTCGGCGGCAACGCAGGTTCGGCCCGGTTTAGGGGACAGCCAATCTAGGCCGCAGTCCAGCGACCTTCGGGCTTCATCCAAAGGTGCTCCCTCCTTTTGCGGGTCTGTCTGGTTCGAGTCGGCCGACCCATGGATCAGAACGGTTGACTTAACAGCCCGCCTACTTACGATTCCCGAATTGGTGGAGAGTGGAATAGCTATCTCGCGAAACGCGGAACTCGCCGATCTGTCCCTTCAACTTGTGGTTGAAATGGACGACGGTGAAACCAAATTTGATTACCTCATCGCTTCCAGCTCCAAGACGAACCTGCGAGACCAAATATCTTTTAAGTGGCCCGCTCAGAACTACGAAGAAGTTATTGCCCGAAAGGCAGCCCGGCTGCTCTTAGCTCATTGCTCGGCCCAGCATGACAACGCTACTCACCTATCGCAACTCCCACAACAGATGATCAAGCAAAAGTTGGTCGCCGCGCGCACTATGAGACCAGTCGTTCACACCTCATGGATGAGAGAAGACGTGCTGTTGGCAGCACTCAAGACGCGACCCGAGTTTGCCGAGTGGGGAATCAAAATAGGAGGTATCAACGAACCATCAGATTTAGACCTTGTCGTTGGGCATGTGCTCTCAACTCTCACATGGACCTTCAAGCTCGTAGATCGTGACAGCGGAAGTTTACTCGATCAAGGCTCGGCGATGGCATTTCATGATGACCGGGCTGCCATCAGGATTGCTGCTGCAACCGTAGAGCAAATTAGTGCGCGACGATCTTTGCCTCCGCCAGCTCTCGGATCGACAGAGTCGCATGTCGCAGTTTATACGGATACGCCAGAAGCCTGGGTGATTGAAGCAATGTCTGAAGATCTGCAGAAACGATTCCCAGGGAAGATGCGGCTTTCAATCCAGAACGGAAGCCTCATGACCGCTGACCTCCAAGGACACGCCCTATTTTCAATCCCGGGTAGCAGCATTATCGATTTCGCGGACACCAAGTCGTCCAACACTCTGGGCGACAACATCCGATTGGACGATGATGCTTTGAATGGTTGTGCGGACTGCTTCCCATTGTTTCTGATTTACGCGCCGCTTCTGGTCACGTTGGACCAGTTTCATACGTACCCCCATATTTTCGAGATTGCATGGAAGGAAGAAAAAACTCTTCGAGTGGCCTCTCTTAGAGTGTCTAAAGGAGACTATCAAGGGCTGCTGTCGCAGCTCGAGCTTATATCCCAAGCTGAAGATCGCGATTCCCGTTGAAAGGCCCGACGACCTGTAGATCGCGTTCGCCCGGCAACATCACAATTACACCCGGAGCCCTACCGCGCTGGCAATCCTGGAGGTCGCCCGTAAAGCGATCTAGCTGCTGAAATTGCACGAGGCATTTTCGAAACACGACCGGTCGCATTGATACCAGGTCACCCCGTCAATACGTACGAGCCATTCGCAAGCCACACCCTTGCCGGCCCCCGTTGACGGAGTCGGCTCGAGGGTATCTCCTTTGTCTTCAGTGCGCACCGGGCAATACTTCAATGGCGTAACAATTGCCGCTATTTCCGGTCTAACAGGCGAATGGAGATGGATGATGCAGCGGCCGTGACGAGAGTCAGGTTGGGGGAGAAGGATGCCTTCCGGTTGCTCGTAGAACGCCACAGTCGAACTATCTTCCGGCTGGCTTTTCGCATGATGGAGGATGAACAGGACGCAGAAGAAATAGTGCAGGACACGTTCCTGCGCGCCTATCGGGCCATTGACGGCTTCGAGTCACGATCCAATTTCGGCACCTGGATCTACCGCATCGCGCTGAACCGCTGTTACGACCTGCTCGAACAGCGAAAGTTGCAGCCCCAAGCTTGCGAAAAAGAGGAACCCGACGAGCAAGCGCTGGTCGAGCGCATCCCCACGAAAAATCCCAGTCCGGAGCGCAATCTGCTGAGCCGGGAGATCGAAGGCCGGGTGCGTTCAGCCATGGAGCAACTCACGGCCATCGAACGCACCGCATTCGTTCTTCGTCACTTTGAAGGCCGCTCGATGGGGGAAATCGCCCGGTTGCTCAACGTCCGTCAAGGCACTGCGCGGAACCGGGTACACCGAGCTATAGAGAAGTTGCGGGATCAATTGCAGCCACTGAGGACCGTCCGATGAAACATCTCGCCGATGAAGCTCTGATCCTTTTTTACTACCAGGATGGAGATGACCTCAACACAGCGGAGCAACATTTGAGCTCATGCGCGGAGTGCCGGTCGCGCCTTTATGCTATCGAGGAAGTGCTGAATCTGGTTATTGCACCCTCGGTTCCAGAGCGCGGCCCCGACTATGGTTCCGAGGTCTGGGGTCGGATTCGGGCGCACCTGCCAGAGTCCACCCCGAAGCAGTTTTGGTTCACGAAACGCCCCTGGATATGGGCAGCCGCGGTAGCCGCATTGTTGGTTGTCGTGTTCCTGGTGGGCCGCTACAGCGCTCAGAGGGAGTCTTCAAACATTGCCACCAATTCCGGCTCTATGACTACGTCCGCGGTCCAGCAGGTGCGTGAGCGCGTCTTGCTGTTAGCCGTCGGTGATCACCTGGATCGCAGTCAAATCCTGTTGATGGAACTGACGCACGCCTCCGGAACCGGAGAGATTGATATCTCGAGCCAACAACAACGTGCCATCGAGCTTGCCGACGCAACTCGTCTCTACAGGGCGACGGCACAGCAGGTCGGCGACTCGAGCATCGAGACTCTGCTCGATGAACTTGAGCGAGTGCTGGTACAGGTGGGACATCAACCCCGCACCATCCCTGCTGGAGATCTGAAGAAGATCCAAGACAGCATCCACGCACAAGGGATCTTGTTCAAAGTGCGCGTAGTTCGCACCAACGTACTGAAAGAGTCTGCTAAGCGGCCGCGAGTCACGGCGAGTCAAGGGAAGGGGAAAACAATATGAAGATGCCTACCAACCTAGTTCGCTTCGGGGTCTTGCTCATCCTGCTAGCACCCGGCCTACCCGCGCGTGCGCAGGCCAGCCTGCAAATGAGCGGTTTCCTTCCGCAGGAATCTGCCGCGTCGACTCGTGAAGACGAACTGTACAAGGACGGCACCGACTCCATAAACCAGGGCAAGTGGGATGCAGCAACCAGCCAGTTCAATCAGGTCGCAGAGTTCCACGGGAAGCGAGCCGACAGCGCCCTGTATTGGAAGGCCTATGCTCTAAACAAAAGCGGCCACCGTCAAGATGCCCTGGCAACGATTGCCGAACTACGAAAACAATATCCGCGTAGCACGTGGCTGAAGGATGCTGGAGCGTTGGAAGTGGAACTACGTCAGGCCTCCGGCCTGCCCGTCAATCCTCAGGAGCAAAATGATGACGAGACCAAGCTGCTCGCGCTGAATAGTTTGATGAACAGCGATCCGAAATTTGCCCTGCCTATCCTGAAGAAGTTCCTGGCGTCAAACAACTCCTCGCGGCTGAAGGAGCAGGCCCTGTTTGTGTTGGCGCAGAGCAACTCCTCAGATGCACGCCAGACCCTGATTGAGGTGGCACGCGGACAGTCGAATCCGGAATTGCAGAAGAAAGCAATTGTGTTCCTGGCTACGCAAGACTCGCCTCAGAATGCGGCTGCTCTCAGAGAGATTTATCACACTTCGAACAATACCGAGGTGCGCAGGGATGTGTTGAATGCATACGTGGCCTGCGGCTGCCGCAAAGAACTGTTGGCGGCGGCACAGGAAGAGCATGATCCGGACTTGCGGCGCGAAGCAATTCAGCGTCTGGGCGCGGCCGGAGGTCGAGAAGAATTGCGTCAGTTGTACAAGTCGGCGACGTCCGTCGACGACAAGGAAGCCGTTATCCAAGGTTTCATCGCCGAGGACGACGTCCAAGGGCTATCGGAAGCGGCAAGAACGGCCACTGAAGCACGAATCAGGGCTTCGGCCATTCGTGGGCTGGGCGCCGTGGGAGGTGAGCAATCCAGGGCAACATTGGTGCAGATGTACAGCAGTGAAAGAGATCCCGAGATCAAACGATCGGTGGTGGAAGGACTATTCATTCAGAATGATGCGCACGACCTGATTCAGCTGGCGCGGAAGGAGTCCGATCACGAGTTGCGAAAGTACCTGGTACAGCAGATCTCAGTTATGAATGACCGTGAAGCAAAGGACTACATGCTCGAAATTCTGAACAAGTGAGATGAGCTATGCGACTCCGGAAGATATTGATGATTTCGGTTTTGGCGGCGATTGCTGCTTCCGAGTGCGGAGCTGCCGAGCAACCTCAACTCACCAACGGCAAGTTGGTCGAGCGTTCTGCCAAAACAGGCGTTCAGACCGCCATCCAGGAGATCGTCGAGGCAGACAGAGGTTCGGCATGGATTGCCTACAGCGTCCCGGCGATCCCAGGCGAACATCACATGTGCTGCTTCAGTTCAACGCGAATCACGGGCAATCACGCTTGCTGCGGGTGGTGCCGGTTGGACGGTCGCGATCATGACGTCTCCGTTGGCAACCAGGTAGCCGGCTGCAAAGCAACGCTGGCTTCTATCGTTTTTGTCTTCATACGATTTGAAAGCGGCAGCATTAAGCAGGTCCGGACTTTTTCGACTGACTGCGCCATCGATGCCGCAGGTGCCACAGTATATCTGCTGCAAGATGTTGAACCAGGGCAGAGTGTCGGGTACCTGGAATCACTTTTGAAACGGAAGGGCTTCGAGGGTCGAGCGGAAAGCGATGAGATCCTCGGCGCGATAGCGTTCCACGATGGGACGGTAGCCAACACGGTTCTGGAGAGGCTGGTGCAACCAAGGCAGCCCTCCAGGTTGCGGAGTCAGGCTGCTTTCTGGATTGGCAGCACTCGTGGCGCCCACGGCCTCGATGTTTTGCTGGCGTTGATTCAATCGGACCAGGACCAGGAATTTCTTGAGCAGGCGATCTTCGCAGTTTCGCAGAACGAAGAACACCAGCGCGCATTTGACGAACTGGTCCGATTGGCGCGTCAGGATGCCCGCCACGAAGTGCGCGAGCAGTCCCTCTTCTGGCTGGCACAGGAGGCGGGACACAAGGCAGCGGGCACGATCACTGACGCCATCGAGAACGATCCAGATACCGATGTCAAGAAAAAGGCCGTGTTCGCCTTGAGCGAGATGCCCCAGGAAGAAAGCGTCCCGCTGCTCATCGAGCAAGCGCGCAAGAATCACAATCCCGTTGTGCGCAAAGAGGCGATCTTCTGGCTGGGGCAGTCCGGGGACCCGCGTGCCCTGGATTTCATCGCCGCGATTCTCGAGCACTGAAACAGGAGCGCGCGACGCGCTCCGGTGAAGGCAGCCGCAAATCAACGTTGAGGCAGGCTCGGGGTTAGTACGGACTACCTTTATCGCCATGAGCCAATCGAGCACTCCGTTTCGCAATTACTAGTAGAGGAACAGGTGGGGACCCGTTCGGGACGACGGGCAGCGGAAACGGGATGCAAGAACCGAGAATCGAACGGGATCGCCACATCTTTGACATATTCACTGGAGGAAATATGACATCCGCAAGTCGGATCATCCTTACAACCGTGTCCTTGCTCGCCGTGCTGGTTCCAGTCGCTTCGACGGCGCAAAAGAACTCAAATCACCAGCACCATCACTACAAACTTATCGACACGGGCACGCTCGACGGTCCCACCAGTTCTCTAGGTTTCGAGGGAGAACGGGACATAAACAGCAAGGGTACACTGTCTGACTAGCTGATACTCCTCTGCCGGATCCCCTACGCTCCGAACTGTTTCCTCGACTGCTATGTGGGCGCAACAGTGCCTTTTACGCTCTGGGGAGGCGGCGACGGGTCTTTGCTGATCAGCTCTTGATGTTGTGCCAGGATCAGCGTTCGCAGCGCCTCTGCAGGAAGGACATTCAGATCAGGGAGCGCATTCAGGGGCATGCGCGGAGTAATTGATCGACTACTACTACGTCACCTCCTGGATCCTCGCTCAGGAGGGCCCAGAGTTCTTTGTCAGCAATCGGCAAGAATTGAGAGACTTGCTGGTCAAGCGCATAGAGAGAGGACAACGGTTGACGCCAGAGCCGCCAGAATAGAAACTCGGCTCCAGCCCAGCCCAGCATCATTATGAGCACCTTTCGCCGTGGTCGAGAGTTGGCGTAAAAGCTGCTTGGCAGGCTGACGCGCTCCGGTTTATGCGAAAGTCGGGATCTGGCGGGCGGTCACGAAGCAGCCCCGTAACCTCTGACAGGCCACTAGAGTGCCAGAACCCTAACACCTTGGAGGAATTGCCATGTCTGAGATTCAGACATATCTTGCTGTCGGACAGTTTCTGGGGGAGGAGCTGTTCGGAGCGCCTCACGGACTTGATCTGACAAGCCTAGGGGCGCTTCTTTATTTGCTAGGCCTTGGCCTATCCGAAATCACTAGTACACGTTAACTTCTTCTACTATCGCCGGTCGTAGTAAAATGCGCCCGGCCCTTTCGGTAGAGGGCCGAAGAAGCGCCCGAAAACGCTTCCCCCACACGGCTCCGAGTCTCCCTCGGGGCCGTTTATGTTCAGTACCACGAATCGGGTGGAAGCACCACCAGTAATCGGGCGTACTGCTGTTTGTGGCATTCTTCGAGCAGATTTTGTAACCCCGTAGATTCAATCACCTACCAGGGCGATCGAAGAGGGATTTTGGGCAACCTAACCCAAATCGCCGCTACGATTACTTCAATCATCAGCCAGCAAGAGAATTGCGAGGTTGAGTGCCTGGATTTCCCTGTGCACTTGTTTTATCTCCAACTGTCTTCGACGCAGGCCTTCCAAGAGAGCCTTCGGGCTGTGCGAACGGACCGCTATTTCCTCTGATTCCCTCGTGCTGGCCCCAGCCGGGTTACAAACGAATTTCGGCTGATTCATTGTTCGATCGCCGTAGGACAGTTGGACAAGGAACTCCAACCCGAAACAATCATCCTTGCGATTGCGAACCATGGCTGTGACGCTTAAGGGTTTGGAGGTTGGAAACTGAACCTGCATCAGGTCGCCTGGTTTCAAAGCGAGCGTAGAGCGAACAGCCATACCGCTCCTGCTTATCTGGGTACCTCGCCCAGGAACGGCACTTGCCAAGAGTCCATTAAGGACAACGATGCGAACCGGGAGATCGACGTGGTGTCGCGGCCAACGACGAGTATTAAGAGGTGAGGACAACACTTGAGTACCCTACCCAGGGGGATATTAATTCTCCTTCTACTGCTCTTCCAATTACGAAGGTCTGAGACCGTTGGAGCTATCCAAACGCGGCGCAACCCGGTGTAATGAGCGTTTTGGCGTGTGCGCGGTGCAGAAAATGCCGTCGATGCCCTTTCTGGCACTCTAGTGGTACCCAGATGCCCACCCCAGCACCACTGCTCGTTCCCTCCATGCGGCACCTGGCGCGCGGTCGAGCGTTCGCGAAAAACTTGCTTGGCATTCTGACGTGCTCCTGTTTTGCGCGGATGCTAGAAGCTGGCTCAAACCTTATGAGGAAGGGCTGGGAGAGTGGGAGATAGTACGGGGGTTGCGCTTGGGCAATGACAGAGAGTTGCCACGTCCCCTAGAGTGTTGCCTTACCCCGATGAATGAAGCGCGCTACTCCGCGCTTCGCCCAAGAAGGTTCCGAGGGGGAGCTCGGAGCCTTTGTGTTTAGCACCCAAGCTCGCACCGGTCGAGGCCAAGTCAACCGCCAGAAAAATGCCCTCTCTGATTGGCTGCAACTGAAAAAGGACGCCCTTCGTATGAACTGTGCTGATCAGCAGGCTTTAGCGCGCTTAGAGAGTGAGATGTCGAAAATCGGGAAATCGTCCCGAGGTAAGGTCCTCGGGGAATACCAGGTTATGGAGCAGGCCGCCGCCAGATTGGGCATGTTCCCGAGCTACGCCTACAGGCTGCGGCTGCGCTCGAAGGTTCCGCAGACAATCATCGAAAAAAAGGATATTGAATGAAGATTCACTTCCTCGACTCCCGCTGCGAAGGCCTTTGTGGGGTGCGCGCCCGTTCTAACCGTTCCCGGAACGCAAGTTCAGACACCAAACAATTGAGGAGGCCAATGCGCTACAGGCTGACGTATGTCCTATGCTCTGTCCTGACTCTGATTGCCACGGTTTTACCTGCCAATGCCCAAGGATATCTGTTTAACCAGCTCAGCGGTTTCCCGAGTGGCGAGTGACGCACCAGCTAAATCTCCAGCCGAATTCGATGCGTCAGTTGGCGTTCGACCAACGCAGTGAAAGGACGAACTACTTGGCCCAGCACGACATAGCGCCTGACACAGTGGTCGAGCGTTCGCGCAAAGCCGCTTGGCACTCTGACGTGCTCCCGTTTACGCGAATGCCGGGACCTGGCGGGCCCTCACGAAGCAGCACCGTAACCTTTGACAGGCCACTCGAGTGCCAGAACCTTAACACTTTGGAGGAATTGCCATGTCTGAGACGTACCTTGCAGTCGAGCAGTTTCTGGGAGGAGTTGTACGGAGCCCCTCACGGACTTGATCTGACAAGCCTAGAGGGCGCTTCTTATTTGCCAGGCGCCATTCGTTTAGTACTTTCGCACTATAGCGCAGCCGCGCACCAACAAACGATAATAGCCCAACTTTCTCGCTGCCCGTGGTATGTACAGCCCGGCTATGAGGGGGTGGGCGGTCTGCTGCAGGTTGGGGCAGACCGTCTTGCCTAAGCGTGGCCCAGCACCACCTAAGGACGCTGCGACCTGGCGTGAACCCAGAAGCCAGGGCTGGGAGGACCCGGCCACGGCTCGGCTCACTCCTCTCCATGCGATGTGTTAGTGTTCTGAGCTTCCCGCGCCAGCAATTGGAGCATTTTCAGCGCATCAGCAAGAGCCTGCCGTTCTTGCTGCTGGACCGCACAACCTTTTAGTTCAATCATTCTTTCGTTAATCGCCGCACGAGCTTCGCCTACTCGTGCGTTTAATTTTACTAGGTTCGTCTCCAGCACAGCCAGGCGATAGAGTTCAGTCCATCTCTGATGGGCAGATTCGGTTGCCATTCCCATACACCTTGCTTTGACGGTTGGGCCTGCGAACTGTTTGGCTGGAACCTGATTTCTTATGGAGGGGAAGCAGGCAGAGTCTACAGCGATAGTCCATCTACTACCATTGATAGTTCTTGCACCAGCGCCACATCGACCCAGCGCCATATAAGCACCCGGCGCAGTGGTCGAGACTGTAGGGCTTCCGGTGGGATTCTGTGGCGAATTTGTTTCTGTCGAAGTCCGCAACCAGTTCGCTACGTCGACGCATTGCAGCTGCGCCTCCATCCGGCCGCCGCGCGAGTAAACCTTCTGTGCGTCTTCATTATTGGTGTTCTTCGACCTGCTCTGCGTCGGGGATCAGGATTATCGAGGCGAGCCATTCCAAACCCGGCGCCGCAAGCTGAATGTACCGCCGGCAATCGCCGGCCGCAGCATCGCTTCTGACTGGTTGCGGCGCTTTGAAGGCGCGGGTCTGGATAGCGTCATCGCCAAGGCTGTTTCAGGAACCTATGAGCCCAACCCTTCACAAGGACCTAGTAGCTTAATTCACGCATGCTGATTTCAAAAAACGCATTGTTGTTCGGCCCTGGCGTGTTCAAGCTGTTGTCGTAGTAAATATTTGTCCCGCCCGTGTCGGTGATCGTGCCACCAATCGCCTGACCGTAGAAGTTGGATCCTCCGGTAAAGGAAATATTCGCATTTGGCGCGTTGATCACAGCATATGCGGCTGAGCCACCGGCCACGTTAATGTTGTTGGAACCCCCGTAGTTGATAGTGAAGTTGCTCGGAACGAACGTGTTGTTTTGGAACGAGCCCCCTGAAAAGCTCACCGGATTCTGTTGTCCCACCCCCGCAATGTTGATCACCACCGTGCCATTGATTGCCAGCGTGGCGCCACCACCCAGGCTGATACTATTCATGGTGTAAACTGCCGGGTTGCTGGGTGTTCCTCCTGGTAGGGTAACTGTTGCTCCAGCTTGAATGCCAAGGTTGCCGTAGCTGCCGGGCGGAAGGGTCGTGGACGAGTTGATGTTGGTATTTGTGCGTGGCGGAAGGGGGTTGGGCATCGGTGGCACGGGGAGCGTTTGGGTTGGGATCAGGCCCGG